>Ga0207780_1000253_pt1 | contig 14801 bp, 18 predicted proteins | sample LuqExpMetageno45_FD_187803 | JGI IMG/M metagenome (GOLD analysis project Ga0207780, IMG submission 187803) | Tropical forest soil microbial communities from Luquillo Experimental Forest, Puerto Rico - Sample 45 (SPAdes) | ecosystem: Environmental > Terrestrial > Soil > Tropical forest ...
CGGCGCTCGACCCAGAGCCAATACACTCCAACTCGCTGTTCGAATCGCTGGGAAAGTCCTACACCCTTGGACTGCTTTCGAATACCGACCCAATTCATGTCGCGCACTTGGAGGCGACCTACAAGTTCTTCGACTACTTTCCGAAGCCGGTGCGAACCTATTCCTGCGCGGCAGGGTCAAGCAAACCGAATCCACTCATCTTCCGCGAGGCGCTGCGAGCCTGCAAAGTGCGTGCAGATCAGGCGGTATACATCGACGACATCGGCACGTATGTAGAGGCGGCCAAGAGCCTTGGGATGACGGGAATCCAGTTCCACTCGCGGGAGCAACTTCTGCAGGATTTCCGAGGATTGGGCATATCGAGTCCGGTAGAAAGCACCGCGTAGGAATTTAACGTTTGCATTCACATGTGAGTAAAGATTGCCGGAACTAGTACTCGACATCCTGTAGCGGATTTTCCGCAATCATCTTATTTTCATATAGATACGGCCCCTGTTCGGATGGCCAGCTGCGGCCCGCCGTTTGCACTTGTCTGGGTACAGTGTCACAGCGGCGGCGTAGGCGCTGCCCAGAGACCGATTTGTACCCCTGAGGGGTGAGGAGAACCGTTTCACCATGGCTGAAGAATATGTCGTTCAAGAAAACCGGACGAGTCCGGCTTGGCAATTGCCTGCTATCGTGCTTCTGGCGCTGATTGCGCTAGGTGCTCTCGGCTTCGCTTGGAGCAATTCCTCGAAGCTCGATGCGACCAAGCAGACAGTTGCCGACCAGTTGAAGGCGGCCCAACAGACGTATCAGCAAGATATCAGCACGCTCAAGGACCGTTTGGCGGTAGATGAAAAAGCCAACACCGACCTTCAGGGCGACCTGAAGGTGGTTACCGACAAGCTCAAGATCACGCAAGGCCAGCTGAAGAAGGCCCGTAAGGATGCGGAAGACCAGAACGCGCAAACGACGGAAATGGTCAAGACGCTGGACAGCTCGGTGCACACCGAACTGGCGACCAAGGCAACTAACGATGACGTGAAGACTGTCGACACCAAGGTGACGAGCGTCAGCACGGATCTCGACAAGACCAAAAACGACCTGAATATGGCACGGAGCGAACTGGGCACACTGATCGCGCGTAACCACGATGAAATCGACGTCCTGCGCCGCCAGGGTGAACGCGAATACATCGAATTCACTATCACTGGCAAGAATCAGCCGCAAAAGGTCGGCAACACCACGATCGAGCTGAAGGGCGTGAACGACAAGAAGAACCGTTCGAACATCGTCTATACCGTCGAAGACAAGAAGTACGAAGCGAAGAACGCGAACATCAACGCACCCATTTTCTTTTACCAGTCCGGAACCCACTTGCCCGAAGAGATCGTGATCAACAAGGTTGGCAAGAACACGATCAGCGGCTACCTGAGCGTACCGAAGGCGAATTCGCAGCCGGTAACCGCGGCAACGAAGTCCGGCCGGTAAGACTCCAGATTTCCCTCTCGTCGAGCGGCGGAAGGTACTTCCCTTCCGCCGTTTCTTTTTTTTCGCACTCGAATTTGGCTACAATCTAGCCCCAAGGCCATCCAATTGCGTGCTCACACGACCGTTGTCTTCTGCGCAATCGACGACTTCATACCGATTTCGGGCAAGCCGCTGCTGGGTTTCCCCGAGTTTCTGGACGGCCTGGCAGACGCCAGAATTCCCTGCGTGTGGGTCACGTCGAGAAGCCGCCACCAACTGGACTCCTCGCTGCGGCGGCTCGGGCATGCGGCACCGTTCATTGCCGAGGGTGGATCGGGCGTCTACCTGCCGGAAGATTACTTTCACTTGAAGCCTGAGAAGACGGTGCGATTGGGCAGGTTTACTTGCATCCCGGTGGCGACGGGAAAGCCGGCCGCGAAGCAAGCTTTGGAAAGCATAGCCGAGGCAACGGGCCTGGAGGTGGTGAGCTTGAGTAGTCTGTCTCCCCGCGAATTGACGCAGAACACCGGCTTGTCTAGAGAAGCGGCCGAACAAATGCGGCAACGAGACTTCGACGAGCTCTTCTTTTTTGCAGGGGCGACGGAGGCAGACGTAAGAAAATTCCATGAGGAAGCCGGGCGCGAGAAGCTTGTGATGCGGCAGCAGGGGATGTTATGGTCGCTCGCCGTTGGTGCCAGTCTGAGCGGCTGCTTCAAGCATCTGCGGAAGCTATATGACCGCTCGCTGCATGCACATGCTTTTTCGGTGGCTCTGGCCCCAAGACACGACAGCAAGGAATTGTTGACAAACTGCGACCGCGGGATCGTATTAACCAGCCGCAACACCGAGCCTGAAATCCCGACAGTACCTGGGTCGCCGGCGCCGAAAGTGTTGCCGCTTTTCGCGTCGGATACCTGGCAACTGGCGCTCGAGAGCATCGAAAATCGCCAGTTTTCCTGAGGGAAAACCAGGGGACAAAGTGTGAGCGAGATTTACCTGGGCGGGATGAATGGAACTTGAGGCGGAACAACAAAGCGAAAAAAGCCGCATAAATCGCGGCTACAGGAGTACTAGAACGGCATGAAAAGATTGGACTTGGGATTGCTCTGACAGAGTGATGAATCTGTCTTCGGAGGGAACATCCATGGAATGGATCCGCCGGGTGATGAAGTTGCCAGCGACCGAAACCCAGATGGGAATTGTGTTAGCGTTCTGCATTTTCGCAATGAGCGTGATGTCGATCGTGTTGGTGTGGCAGGCTCAGATCATCGCCAAGCAGAACGCGGTAATCCGAATGTTTGAATCTCGCTTCGGAAGCTAAGAATCATCAGCTTAAGAGGTAGGTATCTCCAGGATTAGTCGATTTGTAATAGAAAAGGGCCTCGGCAAAGTCGAGGCCCTTTTTGCTTTTTGCTGGTCGCGTGCTGAGCAGCGTGTGCTGCTTCGTTGTTCAGCCGCGACGCGCACCGCGTGCGCGGTGTGTTCAGCGTTGTAGTGCTTTTAAGCCCGGTGGAGTCATTCATTCCCCTCCGGAGCTTTGCAGCTCACAGCTTGCTTCTACGCCCGTGGGAAGCGCACTGCAAGAGAATTCTAGGACAGTGGCGAGGAAGTACCGTATCTCTTGGCTGCTCAGCAAATTAGACTGTGGATATCCGATTTACTTGATAAAGAGGGATTCGCGCAACTGGTCGCGGCCCACGTAAGACTTCATAGTCCGGTAGCGGCCAAACATCTCCTGGATTTCCCGGTTCTGATAGACCTTCTGCGCAGGAACGATGGGCTTGGACCCCAACACTTGCAGGGTAGTTGTGTCCATGACGCGATAACGATGAAACACGTCGGGTTTCTTGCTGTGGAACATCGCAAAGACCACACCGCCCGGCCGCAACATTTCAGTCAATGTCGCGACCGCCTGCTTCGCCAAGGCTGGCTCGAGGTAGTCCAACACATCCCATAAGAGCAGCGCATCGAAGGTATTTACGGGGTATTCCATATTCTCCGACAGAAATTTCTTCGCCAGCGCTTCCGGGGTGCGCGCTGCATAATCCTCAGCAACCAAGGGCTGGGCTTTCAGGAGCGTCTCTTGCTCGCTCAGGAAATTTCCCCAGGAGTGAAGCAGATCGTCGGAGGTGACGCGAAATCCGCGTTCTATGAAGAAACTGAGAGTGGTCTGCCATGCGGGACCAAGGTCGAGGAGAGTTCCATGGCCGAGACCGTCCAGATTCCAGAGGAAATCCTTGAGCCCGTTGGAAACTCGCGTAGTCTCCTGCATCGCAGGTTCGCGGTGAGCACCCGTAGCAGGGCTGCCGTTGTGCCGATGATTTCCATTCCTTGCTTCCGGCAGAGATGAGTTCCGGTTTTCCCTTGGAGTGTGCGTACCGATCGCGATTCCCAGCTTGTTCAGTAGCCCCATGATTAATCCGCTCCCGCCGTGGCTGCGCCGGAAGCGGTTTTCTGGTCACCGGCAGTATCTTTGGGCTTGTTCGCGTCGGACTTCTTCTGGTTGACCATGTCAGCCAGTGGCGCGGAATTCGAGATTTTTCCCGCTTCGAGTTTGCCGTGGAGCTCGGCACCCTCTTCGATCGAAATGCGTTCGGCCTTGAGGTCGCCCTGGACGCGCGCAGTGCTCCAGATCTGAATCCGCTCGGTGGCGATCAACTTCCCTTCCATGCGCCCGCGAATGACCAACTCCCGCGAGGTAATCTCCGCCTTTACAGTGGCGTTGGGGCCAACGGTCAGAATCGAGTTAGCGAGATTGATTTTTCCGTCGATGATGCCGTCGATGAAGAGATCTTCGCTTCCGGTCACTTCGCCCTTAATCTTGATTCCCTGACTGACGCAAGCGGCCGCTTTGCCAGAAACGGGGGGAGCAGTAGAGCCACTCTTACCGGCAGTTGCGGAATTGGCCACGCCTGAAGAAGCTTCCGGAGACGCCTGCGGATTCCCATCCTCTTTACGCCACATGGGGACACCTCGAGCAAACTGTTTAATTTTCAAAGCCGCATGTCGAGGCTGGTTGAGCGTCGCGACTTAGAATGTTCATGATAGTAGAGCACTTAAGGGATGTAAAGGGCAAGCAAACTTTTTTGCCCAAATGTGCCCATTAGGTCCATAGCGGAGGCCGACTTGGGGCTTCTGAGGATTGGTTCCGTCCGAAGCGGGAGCTTCTTTTTTGTCTTCCCCGCGCAATTCCCACATCGCCACCGCCATACCAGCGAGTTCGCGGACGAACAACTTTACGGATTTGCGCTTTTCCCACCAGCGCTGGGGATCGAAATCAGCGTCGCGCGCGCTGGCGACGCTCACTGTTCCCGGGAAAACATGTTCAAAAATGTAACGCGCTCGACGCGTGTGATAGTTTGACGTGACAACGAGCACACTGTTCCAGTGACGTTCGGCGGCCAATTTTGCAAGGTATTCCGCCTCTTCTCTTGTGCCATCTGCGTCATGAGAAAACCGCACGATCTTTTCTTTGGGGACGCCGCGCTCGATCAAATCATGTTCAATCAGTTCGGCGATTCCGGCATTCGGCCGAATTCTCCTGCCACTGGCGACAACAACGGGAGCAACCTGCTGGCGAGACAGTTCCGCGGCGCGCGTGGCGCGATCCGCGTAGAAGTTGTCGTCGCCGAGCACAATGATTGCGTCCGCACGTGATGCTGGTTCATCAATGATCCAGGATTCCGCGGCAAAGCGCATGATGGGATGGCGTGCGAAATAGATAATCGCGCACAAAAGCGCGAAGCACAGCACGGTGATGAGGCTGCCCACGATTCCCCCGTGTTCGGAACGGCGGTGGGCAATGCGGCTCATGGATTGGGATCGATAGAGCGGAGTTGCTCGGCGGCTTGTTCAGGTGGCACAGAGTTGAAATACACTTCCTTGATGCTGTAGGACTTGCTGCGCTTTTCGACGATGGGCATAATTTCGATGTGCCAGTGATAGTCGTCGGCCAGGGTCTTCCAATACCCTGCCAGCTCGCCCTTTTTGTTTCTCGTGTTCGGCGCGGTGTGCACGACGAGATGAAAAGCGGGCGCCAGCTTGTCCAGTCTGCGAAGCACGCGGCCAAGAAGCGCGGCCAATTGGCGGCGGTTGGAACCGGGACGTGGTTGTTCGAATAGATGATTGTGGCGCCGGTGCATCAACCAAACTTCGTAGGGAACACGAGAGGCGTATGGGCAAAGCGCGTAATAGTCGCCCTGCACATCGACGATGCGCTTGCCTTGCTTCTCTTCCTGGCGGACGATGTCACAGAAAACGCAGCGCTCGCGATCCTTGTACCACTCGTGGGCCGAGGTCAGCTCATATTTAATGCGCCGCGGCACGAAAATGGTGGCGGTCACTTCAGAATGGGCGTGGGTCCATTCGTCACCAGCCAGCGCGCCTTGATTCTTGAAAACGCTTACGTACTTAAACCGGGCGTCTTTCTTGAGGTCGGCGATACGGGCGGCCCAAACCCAGAGAACCCGGTCGATTTCGTCGTCGCTAAGCTGCGCCAGCTTTTTGTCGTGCTGGCGTGACTCGATCACGATTTCGTGGGCGCCCAAGGGTCCCATTTTGTCGTAGATCCCCTCCGCCGATCTCCCGGGATCGTTCTCGAGGGTATAAAGCGGATTTGGATGGGGAATGACGCGGACCTGCCAGATGCCTTCCGGCGGCCAGGTGAGGATGCTCTTGGTTTGATCGACGACTTCGGGATCAAAGGGACACGGGACTTCCGCTTCCACAACGGAGTCGCGTTGGCCAGATACAATCCAACTCTGCGATACGGGATCTCTGCGGATCTGCATGGAGGCGATTACCGCGTATAGCGAGTCGGCGTGCAGCCTTCTTCGAGGCGGTGCCGATCCCAGATGGCGCCCTCGCGGCTGTAATAAGCCATCTCAAAATCCTGCGTCAACTCCAGCGCGTCGGTGGGGCAGGCGTCTTCGCAGAGGCCGCAAAACATGCAGCGTGACGTGTCGTAGGTGAAAGTAGTGAGAACCTTGCGCCGAGTCGCATCGTCGCGTTCCCAGCCAACGACGATCAAGTTTTCGGGACATGCCAGAGCACAGAGGTTGCAACCAATGCAAAGGGTTTCACCGGTTTCGGGATTCTTGTTGAGCCGGGGAGCCCCGCGAAACCGTTCGGCAACCATCGGCCGTTCCAGTGGGTACTGCTCCGTGTAAATGTTCTGGGGAAACTGCGTGCGGAAGGTGACACGCATGCCCTTCAGGAAATCAGCCTGGAAGATTCTTTCCACGAGTTCTTTCATAGTCTCAGTCTCATTGGTGGGGGCTTGGCTTGTCAAGGACTGTTGCCACGCGTGCTGTGCGCAAGCCTTGCAAAGTTATGGGCAGTCCTTGCAAGCTTGTTAGCCATGCCTGAATTACCGGACATTTCCGCTTACCTCACGGCGCTCGAAGCGCGCGTTTTAGGGCAGCGCCTCGAACGGGTGCGCATCGCCAGTCCTTTCCTTTTGCGCACAGCCCAGCCGCCGGTTGCCGAGGCGGAAGGCAAAGAAGTGCGCGAACTGCGGCGGATCGGCAAGCGCATCGCAATTGGATTGGGCAACGAGCTGTGGTTAGTCCTGCACCTGATGATTGCAGGGCGACTACATTGGCGGCCTGCCGGCGCCAAGCTCGGCGGGCGAACCAATCTTGCGGCGTTTGATTTTGCGCATGGATCGCTGGTGCTGACGGAGGCAGGTTCAAAGAAGCGGGCGTCGCTACACGTCGTGCAAGGCGAGCAGGAGCTTCAAATGATGAATCCCGGCGGGATCGAAGTGTTCGAGAGCGATCTCGATGCCTTTCGTGCCGCGCTATCGACTGAGAATCGAACGTTGAAGCGCGCGCTCACCGATCCGCGGATGATCAGCGGGGTCGGGAATGCGTATTCGGATGAAATCTTGCACGCGGCGCAATTGTCGCCCATCGCCCAGACTCACAAGTTGAGCGCGGACGATTGGGAACGGTTGTTCCAGGCGACGCGATCGGTCCTGACGTTCTGGATGGAGCGCTTTCGGAAGGAGGCGCAGCGGCACTTTCCGGAAAAGGTGACGGCGTTTCGAGACGGGATGGCGGTGCACGGCCGCTATGGCCAACCTTGCCCACGTTGCGGGGAGAAGGTGCTGCGCATCCGCTACGCGGAGAACGAAACGAACTACTGCGCACGCTGTCAGACGAATGGGAGGGTGCTGGCCGACAGGGCTTTATCCCGCCTGCTGGGGTCGGACTGGCCGCGAACTCTGGAGGAGCTGGAAGCTCTGAAACGGCGTTGAGTGGAGTGGAGCGCTTGCGGCGATTGGTTGGCGAGGCGTGCTATTCTCGGGAACCAATGGCAAACGATGCGGAGTTCATGAGGCTCGCCCTGGAAGAAGCTCGCGCTGCGGCGGAGGCGGGAGAGATCCCGATAGGAGCGGTGATGGTGTGCGAGGGAGCCGTACTGGCGCGTTCCGGCAACAGGACGATTCGAGACAACGACCCGACGGCGCACGCGGAGATCGTCGTAATTAGAGAAACGGCGAGGGTTTTAAGGAATTACCGGCTGGCGGGCACTGCTCTTTACGTCACGCTGGAACCCTGCGCGATGTGTGCCGGTGCGATTGTGCAGGCGCGGGTTCCCCGGCTGGTGTATGGAGCGGACGATCCCAAGGGCGGAGCGTTTCGCTCTTGCTTCAATATTCTAGCCAATGCGCAACTGAACCATTCCGTAGACGTAACGCCGGGAGTGTTAGCCAGCGAGGCCGCTTCCCTGCTACAGCTGTTCTTTGCGGCCCGGCGATAGCCGCGGACGTGTCCTGGACATCGACTGGGAAACTGTCAGACCGAGCCCGTAGCTAAGGGTGCGAGCAGTTTGCTAAAATAGAGGCACTGACCACTGCGGAGAGGTGACTGAGTGGTTGAAAGTACTCGCCTCGAAAGCGAGCGTGCGGGAAACCGTACCGTGGGTTCGAATCCCACCCTCTCCGCCACATAAATCTTGCCGTAACGAACGCAGCTAGCGACGAGTCCTGTGTTACCCGCTTCAGACGAGCCGAGAAACCTTTGCGAAGTCGAAAATTAGGGCATTACCCGAGTTAGTGGTTCTTCTGTTTAAGTTCGCAGCTATTTCGATTGCCTCTCTTGTTTACCCCTTCTTTGCAGCTTAGATCCTTTTTCACGTTCACGACGTGCACGACGTTCACGTCGTGCGGCAGCCTTCGCCTTCTCGATGTCCAAAAGACTAGGAAAGGCGACGCCGCTCGATCCCAAATTATTGAGCGCCTTGCAGAATTCGCAATTCTTATAGCTCAGTGCGAAATTAAGATTTGATTTGTAAGTCCTCGCCAGCAGGTGTACTCGCTCTCTTGCTTGGCGATCCAGATTTAGGACGTAACCGGCATTTGTGCGCGTACGGCTTGTCAAATTGAAGGAAGTCAAAATGCTGCCGACCTTGCGTTCGGACAACGAAGAAAGCTCGCCCACGTTGCACAAGGCTTTATTAGCGTTCCTCGTCAAATCAGATATCGCGTAACTGGACGCTCCAGGAAAGGTGTGAAGCGCGTGGTACACCACGTCGAGGACCGCTGCAGAATGCCGTGGAAGCGATTCCCTCGATGACTCTTTCGCCTTCACAAGTGAGAAAAGAGCATCGCGGACTTCTTTGAGCTTCCGCACCGGCCACAGGAGCGATTGGTACAGATCCCTGGATCGGGGCGGCAGGTAATCAACTTCTCCCAACTCCACAGGTTCCGGATTCGTGAGATTCATCAGGCGAAACGCAAGCATCGCATTCGCAAGCCGTTTGGCTGCACGCAGTATCGTCGGGTCCGTAGGCGAGCTGAGTTTTCTTCCTGTGCAGCATTTCATCGAAATAACCACAAATCGGCTATTAAGCGCTGGGTCGTTCGGCAGCTCGGGAAACGCCACTACCCGCGCGCCAAACGTTTTGTAAGCTCTCCCCCCTCGCAGCGAAAATATACCTTGGGCCGAACCTGCCCGCAGCAGATGCAGTAACTCGCATTTGTTCTGCATGCTCGCACTCTCGTCAATCAGAAGGGTTGGGTTCCAGCGATCAGTCAGCTGGCAAAATGCGGCGGAACTGATGTCGGCGGCAATAACGGCTCTACGACAAAGCAAGCTCAACACCCGTAACGCCGTGGTCTTGCCGGTGCCCGGCGGCCCCACGAGCGCCAAATAAGGGGCCGCTGGGAGCCTTTCGACCAGCCAGGTAGCGATCACAAAACAAGAGGCCAGAATGTAGTCGGCAGGCTCGAGTTCGATGGTCTCATAAAGCAATTTCATGACGAATGCAAATATCTCTTTTAACGACAATGACGTATCTGCAGCAGAGGGAAACGTCAGATGACGCAGGAATTCCGTCTGACGCGACGGCGGGATTAAAGTCTCATCTGGCGTCGCGATTTGCCGTTTGTATTGAATGTTATTCTTCCTCAGCACAGCGAAAAGATAGTCTCCAGGTTTGTCTTGGTTCTCGATCAAATCCGCGATGGTCCCGTCTGGACCGGTCCAGAAATCTACCTCCCGCTGCGCGCTCCCGTCACTCTTTTGTTCCTCAGCGTTTACCACAGCAGCTACAGGTGCCAGTGAGGAATTTCGCGAAAGCAAGGGGCGACGCCGACGAATGTAACCGCGTACACGGTTCCTCGGTCGCATACAACCTCCATCAATTGTTTGAATTCAGTGTCGGCGTGCAGGATTGGCCGAACGGCAGGCCAACATACCGTGACCGCATCCTAGAGGACTTCACACTTAGTCTACAGTTAACTTCGAGAAACTACAAGCAAAATCCGATTTCCCAACCGAACGTCAACTTCGGGAGAACGCCAAACCCCGGTTACGTTAAATTACATCGCGTGGTTTCTTTTCCTGGCCTGTAAGCAACCACTCGATCGACTTACCGAATTCCTGGCTGATTGCTAGCAAAACTTCAGCACCCATCTCATTCTTTCCGCGTTCTACGGCAGATAAAAAACTCTGACTAACGTTGATACGCTTCGAGAAGTCCTCCTGCGTAACATCGAACCCTCTCAGTTGCCTGATTCGCTTACCCACCGCTTGCCAATCGATAGATCCACGTTTTGAACCTGAAGATCGACTTGACATTATAGTTGTATATAGCTAAAATAGCTGCATGGAACTTTAACGCAATAGTTTAGAGACTGCGCGTCACTCCTGTTTTACCCGCTATACGCAATCGGTGGCAAGTGAAACAGCATGACCGAGTCTGGCTAGTTCCACGCGTTTGCCATTCCGATTCACCGAGGAATGCCATGAAAAGAGAAATAATCAGTTACTCCCAGAATATAAGGGTCGCCCTCTGGGGAAGGCTTCCATCATGCGTTGGTCGATCACTTCGATATTTAACCGAGAAATACTCGGTAGCCATAGCCGGCGGTGATCTTCAGCTTCTGAATGGTCGCTGGTACATAACGCATTCCGGCCTTCTGAAGATCGCGCACCGTCAACGATGCGCCAGCATCAAAACGAGCTTGCAGAAGTCTCTTTCCGACGCTACTGAGAGCCGTTGGGTATTCAGGGCAACTGTTTATCCGACGGCTCGGTCAAAAGGATTTGTGGGGTACGGCGACGCGGATCCGACAAATGTTTCGTCGTTAGTTCATGGCGCCGAGATGCGAGTCGCCGAGACCCGCGCCGTCAACCGCGCGCTTCGGAAAGCATACGGCATCGGCGTTTGCTCCGTCGAGGAGTTGGCCGCGTTTTCCGGCTCTTCTAATTCGTCTCGTAGTTATGAACGATCAACTACTCCTCCGTCCTCAAACGGCGCGAACCACAGCAACGGTCAGCCTCGCCTGAAAGACAAACTCTGCCTCCTCATCCGGCAGCACAACCTTGACTCCACTCAGGTCAAAGCCTATGCCGCTGAGTTCTGTGGCACGGAGACTCTCCGCGGTGCCAGCCGAGAGCTCGTCGAGGCCTTCATCGCTCAACTCGAGAAAGAAGCCCGCGAAGACCGCAATCGTTTGGTGTGCAAACTGAATTCTTTTTCTCGTCCAGTGGAGGTTCCATCATGAAACGTCAAATTCCAGGGCTCAATTCCGGGGAACGCCTTCACGAAGGGCCACTGACCGGAGCATTTCTCGTGCGCGTCGCAAAGGTGTCTTATCGCTGGCATCCGCAGAAACCGTTCCTTATCGTGCAGTTTTCCATTCTCGAACCGACGGCTCACGAGGGCCGTGCGTTTTCCGGGCGGTTATATTGCTCTTCGAAGGCACTGTGGAAACTCAGCTGGTTTCTTCGTGACTTTGGTTATGACACTGATTTGCTCGGCCGGGATGAAGTCGACGAAAAGGCGCTCCTCGATCTGCGCGGTATCGTTCGCACTCTGCCCATTAGCCTTAATGGCCATTCCTATCAAAGTCTCGAAGCATTCGCTCCAGCCAGTGAATGGGACACGTTGTATTGCGAGGCTCCGGAGGAACAACGCAATGGTATTCAGCTACACCCAGATCGCTAGCTACTTACGCTGCCCACGCAGCTATCGGCTCCGTTATCTTGATGGCTGGCGGGAGAAGGACACCCGTGCTGGGATGGTCTTTGGCCGGTGCTTCGAGCAGGCTCTGACTGCTCTTTTCTGCAAGCAGGATCCTGAAGCTCGGCTATTCCAGGAGTGGGGAGCTTACAAGGACACGTCCTTTATCTATAGGAATGGAGAATGCTGGGACCGACTGCTCCATCAGGGAGTTAATCTTCTACAGAGGTTCGCTCAGGACAATCGGGTCCGCATTCGTCAGCCAAAGCAGAACCTGCAGGTGAAGGTGCTTCGCGCACTCCCCGGCGGACACCAGTTTGTGTCGTATCTCGATGCCATTGGAACCCTCGATGGCACGCCTTGCATTTTGGACTGGAAGACCACAACGAGTCGCTATCCCGAAGGGCCTCATGACATTCTCTCTTTGGATCCTCAACTCACGTCCTATTCCTGGGTGAGCGGCATTGCTGACGTCGCTATTGTTGCCTTCGTACGCAAACAACGACCTGAGATCCAGTATCTCAAAGCCTCTATTTCGGAAGAACAACGGCAGGAATTCGGCCGGTTGGTCGAATGCACGGTGAACCAAATCGAGAACGGGCTGTTCCCTTCACACACCGGTATTCGCTTTCCTCAAAGCAACTGCTTGGGCTGCTCTCATCTGGGCCTGTGCCTGAATGATAAGGGCTTAATCGAAACGAATTTGGTTCGGAAAGCAGGAGCGAGCGACCTTGATTGGCTTGACGAACTTGTGGATTAACGGACGGTCCGTGATGCAGCCCGAACTCAAAATCAAACGGGCGGTCTTCGTCCTCGGCAAGATCGATGAAATTCTTGCCTGGGACAAGAGCCAGAGTCATGAACGGGATCTACGGTTTGTGGATCTGGGAAGGTATCTGTGTGAAGCGCGGGCGGGTCAGTACTGGCGGATCGAAAGGATGAAGTCGCTTGATGATTTCTTGGAAAAGCGATTTCCCAACAGCCGCCGGATGGCCTACTACATCATGGCGATCCACGAACATCTGCCTCGCGTTCCAAAACAACAGCTGAGGGAGATGGGCTGGACGAAGGCCCGCGAACTCGCCAAGGTCGCGCGCAGGGAGGGGGAGCGCTTCGAGAGTGCACCCTGGGTGCACAAGGCTCGGGAGCTACCCAAGGAGGCATTCAAGCGGGAGGTCGAAAAACACCTGACCGGACGGGAGACGGAAGCTTGGGAACTGCTTTATTTCAAGTTATACAAGAGCCAGCTGACGGTGGTGGAACAAGCATTGGAAACCGCGGCCCTGATGCTTGGTTCAGACAAATCACGTGGCTACTGCCTGGAAATGATCTGCGCGGATTTTCTGGCAGGAGCGAATCTGGGAGCCCCGAACCCGGAGGTCCTGCTTCTGTCCGTGAAACGGCTAGTTGCAATGCTTCTTCCTGAACAACGGCAACACGTCTTGGAACAGGTCGATTCACAATGAAAAAGGCCTTACCAAGGACTCGTTCAGCACGTCTAAAATCAGCGGACTTCAATGAGCTGCGACTCGAGATTCTACGTAGAGACGGCTGGCGCTGTCAGTTTTGCGGCGAACGCAAGAATCTCGAAGTTCACCACATTCAGTTCCGAAGTCACTTAGGAGCGGATTGCGAAGCGAATTTGGTTACTCTCTGTGCATCCTGCCACATGTCGATCCACCAAAGAAGAGGCTGGGGAGATGTTTTGTAACGGCGCCAAACCTCAAGTCGCATAGTGCTGCTCAAAATGACGTCCACCATTCCCCACTGCGAGCGTCCCTAAACCGGTCTGAATTTGTGTACCACCGAATAGTGTCCGCCAAGCCGTTTTCGAACTCACAGGCTGGAGCACCAGCCGAGTTCGTTCTTCAGCTTCGTGCCGCGTATCGGCAGTCTTGGGCAAGACGATCGTCACAGAGCGTACCAGGTTCTCGGAACGATCCATCGTCGCCAGGATCATCCTGGCCACCGTGATGTTTTCGATTCGTACTCACCACCTATGTCGCAATTCTCACCCTCGATTCCTCTTCGCAGGATGCCCTCTATCGCGTGGTAGAGGTCCAAGACGTAGATCCAGTCACGAACATTAAGGACCAAGGCACTCAGTCGTCCCCGGCCACAGCCCTGAAGTGCTTTCCCGAACGGTCCGTGATTCGACTACTGCTCGAGGTCTTAGTCACGGAGATATATTCGGGGACAATCTCGTTGACCTTGGTGCGAACTGGATCCGCTCCATCGACACACAGTGAGATACGAAGTTCTTCCAAATGGCGGCAAAGATCGGGCCACAGCGTTAAAGCAGCCCTTGTTCGTTTGATCTTTTCGCACGAGGTCGGGAATACTCCCTCGTGTTCATAAAACATCTCTTCTTTCAGCTTTTCCCCTTCGCGCAGACCTGTGATACGAATCTCGACATCCTGTTCAGATTTTCCGGAAAGACGGATCAGGTTGCGGGCCAGATCCATGATGCGAATGGGCTCCCCCATGTCGAGTACGAGAATGTCTCCGTGGCCGCCGATGGTAAAAGCCTCGAGAACCAGGGCTACCGCCTCTTGCGTGGTCATGAAATAACGCTTGATTTCCGGATGCGTGATCGTCAAAGGTTGTCCGTCTTGCAGCTGCTGCTTCAATACAGGAACAACACTGCCACTCGAGCCTAATACATTCCCAAATCTAACGGAGACGCAGCGCATTCCGTTACCTGGACGCGATGACACAATCAATTCGCAAATGCGCTTCGTGGCGCCCATAATGTTCGTCGGGTTGACGGCCTTGTCAGAGGAAATGAGCACGAAATCCTTGCATCCCGCTTCGTGGGCCACATCCAACAGAACCAGTAACCCGAGGACATTATTCTTTACGGCTTCTTGCACGTT
>Ga0207780_1000254_pt1 | contig 14728 bp, 12 predicted proteins | sample LuqExpMetageno45_FD_187803 | JGI IMG/M metagenome (GOLD analysis project Ga0207780, IMG submission 187803) | Tropical forest soil microbial communities from Luquillo Experimental Forest, Puerto Rico - Sample 45 (SPAdes) | ecosystem: Environmental > Terrestrial > Soil > Tropical forest ...
CGCAATTTCTTCCGAAGTGGTCATGCGTTTCCCCAACGGGATCTTCGAAATGATCATTTTCAATTTTTCTTCCGGATTCGGGAATGTGTCCACCCAGCTCCGGTACAACGGCGTCATCACCTCCGCAGGAATGACTGCGTTGACGCGAATGCCATACGGCAGTAACTCCGCTGCCCATTCGCGCGTCAGCGCCAATTGGGCACCCTTCGCCGAAGCGTAGCCCGATGTTTCACCCTGACCGGTCAGCGCCGTCTTCGAGCTGATATTCACAATGGCGCCTTTTGTCTGCTTCAGATACGGCAGCGCGTAGTGCGCCATGTTGTAGTAGTGAAATAAATTCCGCTCGAGTGACTCCACATACTCCTTCGGGCTGCCTTTTTCCAAGCCCACCTTGTCATTGCGCCCCGCATTATTCACCAGACCGTAGACCGGCCCGAACTCCTTCACCGTTTGGTCGACAGCCTTCGCGCAATTCTCCGCGACCGCCAATTCCGTCGTGATCAATCCGCAACGCGAGCCGCTTCCCACCAGTTCATCGCGCAACTCGCCGCCGGTCTTCGCATCGCGCCCTACAATCACAGGGATCGCGCCCTCTGCCGCGCACGCCCTCACAATCGCCGCGCCAATCCCCTTCGCGCCGCCCGTCACGATAACCACTTTGCCTTTTAATTGCAGGTCCATACCTTATCCGTGCAGGTTGAAGAACCCGCCATCCAGCGGATAGTCCACGCCCGTCAGAAACGAAGCCGCATCCGAGCACAAGAACAGCGCCAGAGACGCCACTTCTTCGGGCTTCCCCATCCGGCCCATCGGGGCCGAGGCTGCCAGTTTGTCGTACATTTCCTTTTCCCGTCCCGGATAATTCTTGCGCAGGTAATCATCGACGAACGGCGTGTGAACACGCGCCGGCGAAATGCAATTGCATCGGATCTTGTGGGGAAGAAAATCGCGCGCCACGGAATAGGTCATGGCCACCACGGCACCCTTGCTCGTGGAATACGCAAAGCGGTCCGCAAGCCCCGCCGTTGCCGCGATCGATGCAATATTCAAGATCACCCCGCCGCCGTTCGACTTCATGTGCCCCACAATGGCGTGCGTCGTGTGATAGTAGCCCCACACATTGACGCGCATGACGCGTTCGAAATCCGTTTCCGTGGTCGTCTCCACATTTCCAATGTGCGAAACGCCGGCGTTATTCACCAGAATATCCACCCGCCCGTGCCCGCAAATTTCGCCGAAAGCCTTCTTCACCTCCGCCAAATCGGTGACGTCGCAAACATGGACGCTCGCTCTCCCGCCATCGGCGCTAACCTCGCGCGCAACCTCTTCCCCTTGCTCTCGGCTCACGTCAAGTATCCGCACGGTGGCGCCACTCGCGGCAAAGCCCATCGCAATCGCGCGACCAATTCCGCTTCCGCCTCCCGTGACTACCGCTGTTTTGGCATCCAGCCGAAAATTCGTTTCTTCGCTCGCTCGTCCACTCAAAGGGAGACCCCTCGCTTCCACGGGATAAAATCGTCCTGCCCTTTCTCTTCGGCCTTCGTGCGAACCTCGCCACTCGCGACGCGGATCACATACTCCAGAATCTCCTCGCCAGTCTGCTGCAACGTCTTCTCTCCGGAGATGATCCCGCCCGTATCGATATCAATGATGTCCGGCATGCGCTGCGCCAGCACACTATTCGTAGCCAGTTTCACTACAGGCGCGACGGGATTTCCCGTCGGTGTCCCTAGCCCTGTCGTAAACAGCACCACATTCGCGCCAGCTCCTACTTGCGCGGTCACCGACTCCACATCGTTTCCTGGCGTGCACTGCAGGTTTAATCCAGGCTGCGTCGCGTACTCGGGATAGTCCAGCACCGCCGTCACCGGCGAAGTCCCGCCTTTCCGGGCCGCGCCCGCCGACTTCATCGCATCCGTGAGAAGTCCGTCGCGAATATTTCCCGGACTCGGATTCATCTCGAAGCCCGATCCCACCGCCTTCGCTCGCGCGCCGTACCGCTTCATCAAATCCATGAAGCGGTCGCCCACTTCTTTCCGGGTGCTGCGGTCGATCAACTCCTGTTCCACACCGCACAATTCCGGAAACTCCGACAGTATTCCGGTGCCACCGAGCGCGGCCACCAGATCCGCCGTGTACCCAATCGCCGGATTCGCCGAAATTCCCGAGAAGCCGTCCGACCCGCCACATTGCAATGCTGTCGACAATTTCGAAAGCGGAGCCGGCACGCGCGCGCACTCGTTAGCCTTCATCAATCCGACAAATGTCTGCCGGATTGCTTCTGTCATCATCGCCGCCTCGGTCCCGCTCTGTTGTTGTTCCACAATTACAAGCGGCTTCGCGAAGTTCGCATCCCTTTTCCGCAACTCCTCGCGCAGAATGGCGATCTGCGCGTGCTGGCAGCCCAGACTCAAAATCGTTCCGCCCGCGACATTCGGGTGATGCAGATACCCAGCAATCAATCCACACAGATTGTTCGAATCCTCACGCGTTCCGCCGCACCCGCCCTCATGAAGGAGAAATTTGATCCCGTCCACATTCTGGAAAATCTTCGAACGCGCCAGCCGCGCAGGCTCGGCGTTCAGCGAAGCCTTTCCCATCTGCTCCGTTTTGCCTTCCTGATACAGTCGCGCCAGTTCTGCCACTTGCTGCCGGTAAATTTGTGGCTGCGCGAATCCCAATTCTTCTTCGAACGCCTGCTTCAGCACCGCAATGTTCCGGTTCTCACAAAAAACCAGCGGCACCACCAGCCAGTAGTTCCGTGTGCCGACCTGCCCGTCCGCCCGCCGGAATCCCGTGAAAGTCCGCTCTCTCCACCGCTTCACGTCCGGCGGATTCCACGCATATTCCCGGGATTTTTCACGGAATGCCGCGGCATCGTGCCGGATATTTCTCGTTGTAACCGCCTCGCCTCGCCGGATTGGCGCCGTCGCTTTCCCCACGATCACCCCGTACATGATCACATCCGCGCCGGCCGCCAACTCCTCCCGCGCAAACTTGTGCTTCGCCGCCACATCGCTTTCCAGCACATAGCTGTGTGAATGCAGTGTGACCGAGTCTCCGCGCTTCAAATCTGTCAGCGCAATCAGCACGTTATCCCGCGGATCAATTTGCAGCACCTTGTTCATCGTGCGGTTACTGTAGCATAGGCTTTAGTCTGTGCAGCTCTCTCCTCGGTAGTCGCTCAGACTGTCGAGACGCCAAAATCTGGTTGCATTTCCCCCCAGCACCGCCTCGATCTCCTCCGCCGAGCAGTGCTCCCGAACGTATTCCATCACGATACCGATCACTCGCTGATACGTCCCAGCCAACGTACACACTGGCCAGTCCGACCCAATCATCAATCTCTGGGCGCCAAAGCATTCGAACGCCACATCCAAACACTCTCCAATCTGCGCCGGCGTCCACCCTGCCCAGTCCGCCTCCGTAACGAGTCCCGACAACTTGGCCATCAGGTTCGGAAATTCCGCCAAATTCCGAATGCCGCGTTCCCAGTGCGCCAGCTCGCCGTTCTTAATCGGCGGCTTCGCTAAATGATCCAGCACAAATCTCTGCCGCGGAAACCGGCTCACAAATTCCACCGCAACTTCCAAATGCTTTGTATGAATCAAAATGTCGTACGCCAGCCCAAACTGCTCGAGCATTCCAATTCCGCGTAAGAAATCGGGACGCAACAAGAATCGATCATCTGGCTCGCTCTGCACGATGTGCCGGACGCCCACCAGTTTCAGATTCTTCGAAAGCGCCGCCAGCGTTACCCGTAAATCCGCCGCCCGCAAATCCACCCATCCAACTACACCCCGTATAAAAGGGAACTGCGCTGCCAGCTCCAGCAGCCAGCGGGTCTCCTCCAGAGTTTGCCGGGCCTGCACCGCTACGCTTCCGTGAAACCCATTCCCCTGTAGTAGAGGGTGCAAATCCGGCGGCAGAAAATCCCGCCGCAACACACCCATGCTCCCATCGATCCACTCATACTCCTGTGGCTGGTACGTCCAGAAATGCTGGTGTGCGTCAATTCGCATGTATGGCGAAATCGGCCGTTATCTTAACCCGTAGAATAGCCTTTAGCCTGTTTCGTTTGCTCAGGCGGGTTCACGGGCCTTGTGCCAGCCATCACCGCCGCGCGTGCCCTATGTACTGGCCTCCCTCCCCCTTTAGGCACACCCTCGCCCCGGAGGTCCCCCATGACCAATTCCAAGGTTGCCGACCTTGCCGGTCCCGGCATCGGCAACTACGACGAGCTCGAGAAGATTCTCCCTGGCGACTACAGCAGCGCGCTCACCCGCCGCGAAACCCAGAAAGCCATTCACGCCGTAAAACGCTTCATTGAAGACAACCTCTGCAAAGAGCTCAATCTTATGATGGTCACGGTTCCGCTCATCGTGGACATTGAATCCGGCGTCAACGACATGCTCGACCGCGATGGCTCCCGCACCCCCATCCAGTTCCACATCAGCAACGATCACGACAAACATCCGATCGACGCGCAGATCGTCCAGGCTGCCACAAAATGGAAGCGAGCCGCGCTCCGCGAGTTTGGAATGCGGCACGGCGAGGGGCTTTGCACGGACATGCGCGCCGTCCGCAAAGACTACTTCCTCGATCACGACCATAGTGTCTACGTCGACCAATGGGATTGGGAGCGAGTCATCACTCCCGCTGAGCGCAACCTCGAATTCCTTAAGCATGTCGTCGGCAAGATCTGGAAAGTTCTGACCGAGGCCGAGCGCTATGCGCAGGAGCTTTTCCCCGAATTGAAAAGCAAGAAATATCCGAATCTTCCCAAAAAAATCACCTTCCTTCATGCTGAGGAACTGCTCCACATGTACCCGAATCTGCCGCGCAAGCAGCGGGAGACGGCCATCCTTCAAGAGTGTCCGGCGTTGTTCATTATCGGCATCGGCTATCCGCTGGAGGACGGCTATCCTCACGAAATGCGCGCCGCCGATTACGACGACTGGGTCACGGAAACCATCGTCAATGGCCGAAAGCACCACGGCCTCAACGGTGACATCTTGGTCTGGAACCAGGTCACGCGGCGCCGTCACGAGCTCAGCTCCATGGGCATCCGCGTGAATCCCGAAACGCTCCAGAAGCAGCTTGAACTCTCGAAGCAGCTGGACTTCCTGAAATTCCCCTATCACCAGGCGATTCTGAAAAATGAGATCCCGCTGAGCGTCGGCGGTGGCATCGGCCAGGCTCGCACGCTCATGCTGCTGTTGCGTAAAGCGCACCTGGGTGAAGTTACGGTCACCGTATGGCCCAAAATCCTGAAGGAGATTTGCGCGAAGAAGAACATTCACGTTCTTGAATGAACAGCGAAAAGAAAAGCGAGCGAGACGGGCAGCCGGGGCGAGCGCGTGGGGACGATTAAGGCCGGCTGCCCGTCCTTGTTAGGTCCTGGTTTTGCTCCGCTGTTGTAGGCGCAGCCTTCCGAGGCCGTCCGTTCTGCGCGTCCTCAGTGCCCGAGGAACTTCTCCAGTTTGCCCAACTCCGCTTCCGCCAAATCGAAATACTTCTGTGTGTTTTTCAAGTCCTGCGCCTTGAGTGCCGCGTTCCCTTTTGCCAGGTAGGCCTGCATCCGATCCTGGGACGAAGAAATGTCTGCGCGCAGATTGTATCCCGCGGCCTGTTGCTGTTGACGCAGGGTTTCGACGCTGTGTTGCACCGTCGCGGCGCGGACGTTAATTTTGTCCGCTTCGTCTTCCGCTTTCGCGATCTCTTCGGGAGAAGGCCCAGGCGGCGGCGTCGGCACTACGGGCTGTTCCGGAGTCTGAACCCGCTCTGGAGTCGGATTTCCGCCCCGTACCGACAGCTTCTCGCCGTTCTTACCGGCCATCTTCACGGACCCTGTCTGCGCGTCGACGTGCATACTCCCCTGGGGGCTGTCGATGGTTACGTTTCCGTTCGCGTCGACCTTCACGCTGCCTTTGTCCGACTGCACGTTGACGATATCTGATCCCGATTTGTCGGCGTCATTCTTGACGTTCCCCGCGTTGCCGACTTCTTGTGCGGGCGTGTTCTGGGCCGTCTGATTGCTCGGCGGGAACGCGGACTTGCTGGGATCCGCATGCGTGCCAAAACGCCGCGGAATGTACATCCCCGCGGCGATGATCGCGCCCACCCCGATCAACACGCCGATCGCGAGCCATGCGCCGCGGCTCGAACTGGGCCGCGCTGTCGGCGGAGTCGGTACCACTCCGGTGGGTGGCGTGGATGCGTTCATCGGCACAGTCGGGGGCATGGGCGTCGGCATCGGCGCGGCCACTGGCGTACGCGACGGAGGTGGCGTCGGCGCCACGCGCGGCGTGACCGGCGTATCCATGAGTGTTGTTGCTCCCGTGGATTTCGACGCCGGCGTCGGCGTGAGCGTTGTATCTGCCTTCGGCAAATCGCTTACTGGCACGCTGCTGAGCGCCGCGCGAAACGCGTCAGCCGATTGGAAGCGGTTATTCGGATCCTTGGCAATCGCCATCATGATAATTTCGCTGAGCGCGGGTGGCAGATCCCCCCGCAGGGCGATTGGCGCGGGCGGTGTCTCATTCAAGTGCGCCGTCATCAGTGAATACTGCGAGTCACCCTTGAACGGCAGCTTGCCGGTCAGCATTTCGTACAGCGAGACGCCGAAAGAATAAATATCCGATCGCGCGTCCGCCGCTTCGCCGCGCACCTGCTCGGGAGGCATGTAATTCAGCGAACCAAGCGTAGTTCCCGTCGTGGTCAGCGAGCCATCCGTGCCTGATCGCGCTATGCCGAAGTCCATCAACTTCACGACGCCCTGCGGCGTCAGCATCATGTTTGCCGGTTTAATATCGCGGTGAATGATGTTCTGTTTGTGAGCGTAACCCAGCGCTGAAAGGATCTGGTCGGCGTAGTTCACTGTTTCGGCCGTGGAAAGAGGGGCGCGGTTCAGCCGGTTAGCCAGCGTCTCACCCTCCACAAATTCCATGATCATCACCAATTGATTCTGAAAAGTCATGGCGGTGCGGAGTGCCGCAATATTCGGATGGTTCAACGTCGCCAGCAACCGGATCTCCCGCAGGAATCGGTCCGCCAGGCTCTGATTCGAACTCAAATCGGGAAGCAGGATCTTCATCGCTTCCACGCGGTCCGCAATCACGTTGCGGACCTTATAGACCTTGCCCATTCCTCCCATTCCCAGGATGGACAGAATCTCGTAATCCCCAACATGTTGCCCCACGCCAAATTCGGCTGTCATAACGCCTCCAGATTCCTGTTCATCGGTGCGAGGATACCTTAACTGCGGGGCGGGAAATATAGGGCACTTCGTACTATGGGTTGTAACTAATGCGAGATGGCTTTGTCTTGTAGGGGCGGCCTTCTGGGGCCGCCGCTTCATAAGGTCCACTGGGTTTAAGCGAACAAAATGCGACTAGTTCTTTACAACGTCGCCGACCTTCGCTGGTCCAGATCCCGAGAACGTCGCTGTCGCCGAGTCTGCGTCCACTTCCGTCACGGTTGCTTCGCCGACCTTGTCTTCGACCGACTTAATCACTTTTCCGGTCGTCGGGTCTTTCACCACGCGCACCTGTCGAGTGACATTCAACTTGTCTCCAACCTTCACGCCGGCCTTCGAGCCAACGTTCACAATCAACGTGTTCCCGCTGACGTCCGCCACTAGGCCGTTCACAGTCAACTTTAGCGTCGGAATCTTTCCCGCGTCACCGCCCAGCTGCGTGCCGGTGTCATCCACGGCTTTTTTCACCGCCTCGCCGAGGATGGTTGCGCCAAAGTTGCTGCTGCCCATATCCAGGCCTCCACCCCCACCGCGCCACCAGTCGCCGCCACCGCCACCCAGCGATGTTCCGCTTCGATCGGATTCTCCCAACCCATTCACCGCCGCCAGGATCTCTCCGGTATTCACGTCCACAACGCGCGCCGAGATGCCGACAATCGCTTTCGATTTACTCAGCCCGACCTTGCCGAATCCACCAGTCCACGGATTGCTGTGGCCGCCGCCGCCGACGTTGGTGTGTTTGTCGTCGCGGCCGAACTGCGTGATGCTGCCAATGATAATGGCGTCGACACCCAGCACTTTGCCAATCTTTGCCGCACTATTGGAATCGGCCCGATCGCTGTTCGAAAAATTCTGTTCCGTCAAAACTTTATCCAGCGCAGTGCGCTCGATTACGGAGTACTTTCCGTCCTGCACCAATTTAGTGACCAGCAGGTCCGAGATGCCCTTGCCGACGTCCTGGTCGGAACCGAACAACTGAATGACATCCGTCCGGACCGTGCCGTACTCGAAGTTCATTATCGCCACACGATGCTTCACGACGGGCTGAGTCGGTGCGACCGCGGCTGTCGCGGTTGCCGCCGCCGTCGTGGCGGTTTGGGCATTGGCCGTCGCGCCAAATGCCGCCAAAACCGACACCGAGAGTGCGATTCGGATGATCCGGGTTACGAACATGACGAGCTCCTTGCTGCGGTGGGGCCACTTTGGGGACAATCTGTGCCCCTGATGCGTTTATCTTAATGAAGCCCTCTGCCGCTCGCAACGGAGATTTCGCGCCTGCGCCTTACTCATCATCGCCGTGTCGGCATTCGATAAACTGGGGAGTAGTTTTCGTAAAGCCGAACGCGGCTTCGTCTGTATTAGACTATTCGCGCCGATTCCTGCTATGCCCACATCTTCGCAGCCAGTGCGCCTCCGGGAACCTCGTTGGCCCGCCTTCATCGCCATGCTGGCGGCTGCCGGCGTTTACCTTGCACTTCCGGAACCGCTTTCGGTAGGGCCGGGATGGGGGCTTCTGGTCGTCATTCTGATTCTAATGGTGCCCATCGTGGTTTCAGATCGGCGTGGCGACCACAAAATCACGCGTGCCCTCACCTTTACCGCGAACGCCATCATCACCCTCGCCATGATTGCTTCGCTGATTCACCTGGTGAAGGGAATTCCCGAGCATGCGGAAGCGCCGAAGACTCTTCTTCGTTCAGCGGTTGCTCTTTGGATCGCAAACATTCTTGTCTTCGCGCTGTGGTATTGGAAACTGGATGGCGGCGGACCCCTTCGCCGCGAAGATCCCACCTCCCAATCCAAGAGTTCCTTTCTTTTTCCGCAAATGATGGGCCGTGGCGATGCGAACGCTCCTCATTGGTCGCCACATTTCGTCGACTACTTGTTTCTGGCATTCAATACGAGTACGGCCTTTTCTCCCACCGACACGGCTGTGCTCTCGCGCGCGGCCAAGCTGGCCACCATGTTGCAGTCCATCATTTCCCTCACCATCGTGGCGCTCATTGCCGCTCGTGCGGTCAATATCCTCTAAGATCATCCATCCAACAGGACGGCGGCACATCCATGCCCGGCACCCGTGACTCCGGTCACAGCCAGCGCCAACTCCATTCCTTAGATTCGGTTTGATTCGAGGACGACTCCATGGACAACATTCGCAGAAATGACCGCGCTGGCTGGTTGCAAGGCCCGTCAGCGACCTGCTCCTCCTTGCCCGTCTCTGTGCCTGATCCCTGGCGCCTCATTCTTCTCGGTGCGCCAGGTGTCGGCAAAGGAACACAAGCCGCTCTCCTGAATAAGGAACTTCACGCCTGCCATCTGTCCACGGGCGATGTTTTCCGGGCAGCCAAGAGCCAGTCGGAGTGCGACCTGACTCCCGCCATGAAATCCGCGCTCGAATACATGCGCCGCGGCGATCTCGTTCCCGACGCGTTTGTTCTGGCGATGGTCCGCGAACGTTCCGCCTGTCTTCGCTGCGGCGGTGGTTTCATCCTGGACGGTTTTCCCCGGACGTTGGAGCAGGCCGAATCGCTCTCGGATTTGATGAAGACCGAGCTGCTGTCCTTAACCGCCGTCATTAACTACGAATTGCCGGTCGAGCAGATCGTGGCTCGCCTCGGCGGGCGGCTCACCTGCGAGAAATGCAAGGCCGTTTTCCACGCGACCGAACGTCCTCCCAAAATTTCCGGTACCTGCGACATTTGTCACGGCAAGCTCTATCAGCGTGAAGACGATCGCCCGGAATCCATCCGAATTCGGCTGGAGGCCTACGACCGCAGCACTCTGCCGCTCATTCAGTTCTACAAACGAGCCGGACTGCTCTTGACCGTTGCCGCGACTGGTGTGCCGCAGGAGATCTGCGCCAAGACGCTCACGGCTCTTACCGCTTGGCGTGCCCGCCACGTCCCCGTGGCCTGATTCTGCGCTCTAGCGCCCCTATTTTTCGGCTTGATTGCGAGCCAGCAGCGCGGATAACTCTGCCCCCATCACTCGTGCACGCATCTTTTTCTGTTCCGCGCGGCTGAATCCGAAATTTCCCTGCATCATCTTTGTAAGGCTCTGTTCGCTCATCTTTGCTTGCATCAAGCCTGACATCGAGTGCGGCTCGCCGCCGAGCAGCAAATGTCCAAGCTCGTGTGCCGTAAGGTGTGCCAGTAACACTGCAAAGTCCCCTTCGCGCTCTGTTTTCATCCGTTCCACCTTGTCGAGAAACAGGTCGGTAATCACACCTCTTCCGCTGGCGTCCAGAAACGCCTCCCCCAGCTCATTCGGCGAAGTCACCAATCCACCCTTCATCCAACGCACCAGCAACCTTTGCCATGCCTCCGGATGTTCGCACGCCCACCGTTCTTCAACGGTCCTTCCCGGGTCCCCCCCTCGTATCCACCGAATCTTGATCCCTGATCCGTCAAATAATTCGTCCACCCGCCTTTGCACATTTGCGACAACTTCGTCCGTCAAGCCCGCATCGTTCATCACGCAGACTGTCAATAGCAACGAATCAGCGGGCGCCGGTCGAGCTTGCGCCAATTGAGTCAGTAGAAGAGCCGAAACAACCAGGAGCGAGTACTGCAATAGCCGTTTCAAGGTGAATTCCCCCTTTCGCGGGATTCACCTTGGGGCGCGCCTGAAAGTACCTCAATGGTCTACGGGTTACGGACATCCGAATCGTAGGTGACCAATCAACTTCTCCGTCGTCAAATACTTGCGGCTTTGGGTAACGTGAAACACTTTGACGAAAATCGTCGTATAGGACTATAGCGGTCCGATTGGGGAGGCGCGTCTGGCGGCCGGGGCTCAAGGCATCGGCGAGAATGGAACGCCAACGGTTCGCTTCGGTGTTTTCGAAGCGAATTTCCGCTCGGGTGAGCTGCGCCGCAACGGCATACGGATTCGTTTACAAGACCAGCCCCTGCAAATCCTAAGTCTTCTATTGGAGCACCCTGGGGAAGTTGTTACCCGGGAGGAACTTCAGGCGCGTCTCTGGCCTGCTGACACCTTTGTTGATTTTGAACATAGCCTGAACACCGCTATCAAACGGCTGCGCGACGCTCTGGGTGATTCTGCTGACAATCCGCGGTTTGTCGAAACACTGGCTCGTCGTGGTTACCGTTTCATCGCTCCCGTTCACGGTGCAAATCCAGTCGCCTCGCCGGCGATTGTCGTTCCGGCAGCAGTCGTACACTCGGGTCGGAGAGATCCCTTAATCTGGGTTGTCTTGATCATTCTCCTACTCGCTGTTGGCGTTAGCGGATGGCTCCTTGGAAGGCGATCCAGCAGCGCTTTTGCGGCTCGTTTTTCTGAAATCCGTGTGACCGCGAATCCAGTTGAGCTTCCGATTCACAGCGCGGCGCTCTCGCGCGATGGCAACTACGTGGCCTACTCCGACGCCAACGGCCTCTTCCTGCACGTTTTGGAAACCGGAGAAACGCGCCCGGTATCCGTGCCCCAAGGTTTGCGCCCCCGCGCCGTCGGCTGGTTTCCCGACGGCACCCACATTCTTGCCTTCGCCCGTGACCCCCAATCAGGCAAGCCCGGCCTCTGGAGTATCTCCGTCCTGGGTGCCGAACCTAGGAAGATCATTGACGACGCCTACTACGGCGCGCTTTCGCCGGATGGGCAGCAGCTAGCCTTCGTTCGCGGCGATTGGGGACAACAGGCCATGTGGCTAGCGAGGTCCAACGGCGCAGATGAACGCGCACTCACCTCCAGTGGCGTCGCTGAAATTGATGGCCTCGCTTGGTCACCTAACGCTCGCTGGCTTGCTTTTGTGCGAGGCACCGCTAAGCCCGGCCACTATTCTTTGGACCTTGCCATTGTGACCTTGGAACTTGCCACAGAAACTTCTAATGTCATCTTTTCCGATCCCGGTTTGGGCGGCGGACTCACCTGGTCTTCACAAGACAGATTGCAGTTCTCACGTTCCGACCTGCCCCCTGGCCAGAACGACACCAATCTCTGGGAAATTCCGCTTCATCCTTACGCTACCCTTGCCACCGGACCTCCGGTTCGCCTGACCAGCGGGCCTGATCGCAAATTCCCATCCTCCGCCTCGCACGATGGCAAGAAGATCCTTTATGGTCGCGGCGGCAACGACCCCGACGTTTATTTGGCCGACATTCTGGGTCCTTCCGGCCACCTCACCAACTATCGCCGTCTTACCATGGATGATCGCAAGGACATGCCCTACGGCTGGACGGCGGACAGCCGTTCCGTCATTTTCACCTCCAATCGCGACGGTGCTTTTCATGTTTTTCGCCAGGACATCGACAAAACCACTCCTGAGCTTGTCGTCGGTGGCGACAATTCGGTCATGATCGCCCGTATGAACCCCGAGCAGAACGCCGTCATGTGTCTGCTGTCTGCCGACTCCAATCACAAAACGCCTCCTTACCGCTTGATGGAGCAGCCCCTCGCTGGCGGTGAGCCGCACAAAATCCTCGAGGGCAGCATCATCAGCAATTTTCAGTGTGCGTTTTTGCCCTCCCGCGTATGTCTGGTCAGCGATGCCCCCTCCCCCTCCACCCTCATCATTTATCAATTCGATGAGCACACCGGCGAGAAGAAAGAAGTGCTTCGCTTGCGGGAAAACGAATCTTCCTGGTTCAACTGGACGCTTTCCCGCGACGGCAAGCGCCTTGCCAGTGCTCCCGTCAGCCACGGCCGCGGTCCTACGTTGATTCACATTCGTGAACTCGAGACTGGCCGCGACTTCGATCTCCCCTTAGCTCCGGGTGTCGGCGCTCAATACATTGATTGGGCCGCGGATAACAGGAGTCTGTGGATCAACACCGATTCCGGAGATGCCCAAAGTCTTGTGCGCATGGACCTCAGCGGCAAGATCACGAGCTCCTTTGACTCCAAACAACCCGACTTGGGCTGGGGTATCCCCTCCCCCGACGGCAAGCACCTCGCCATCCTCCAGGGCTCCCCCCGCGCCAACGCGTGGCTGATCACCCGCTAAGCGCAGCGCAGCCGGTAGACACGCTCACAACTGCCTGATTTTTCACAGGAACCGGCGCACGAGCGCCAACTCGTTCGTTGACAAACCCCACATCCACCTCTAAACTTAATTTTTGTCTCTACAGGGAAAGGTGTGGCTGATTGCAATGAGGACGTACGTAGCAAAAGGAGCGGAAGCGGAAGCCCTGAAAGTCGGTGCGCAGTGGTTTGTGATTGATGCGACCGATCAGGTTTTGGGCCGTCTGGCCACGAAGGCCGCGCGTATTTTGATCGGTAAGGACAAGGCCGTTTTTACGCCTTACCTGGATTCCGGCGATCATGTGGTGGTCATCAACGCCAACAAGATCAAAATGACTGGAGCCAAAGTCGAGCAAAAGGTGTACTACTCGCACAGCGGCTACCCGGGCGGTTTGAAAGCGGTTCCGGCGAAGCGGGTTCGCGAAGCAAAGCCCGAATGGGTGGTTCGCGAAGCGATTGTCGGCATGTTGCCGAAGAACAAGCTGCGGGCGCGGCGCGCCAAGAAGTTGCGCGTTTATCGCGACGCCGCCGGCCTTGCGCGGCACACCGGACAGAAGCCTCAGCCGGTTACGGTTTAGCATTTTTTTCGGTCGCCGCTTCATTAATAGAGTTTCCGCATTGGCTGTTTCTCTCTAAGTCGTGTCTTAGGTGGGAATCTTCCGAGCGCGAAGTTCACGGGATCAGGCGGATTTGTCTCGCCAATTGGGTTTGAGGAGGAGCTTTGAGTACTGTCGAAACCGCAGTGGGCAGCAAGACTTGGTTTCACGGCACGGGCCGTCGCAAAGAATCGATTGCGCGCGTGTTCGTCCGGCAGGGAAGCGGCAAGTTCACGGTGAACGGCCGTCCGGTAAAGGAATATTTCCCGAATCACGCTTGGGAGCATGACGCTACGGAGCCGCTGAAGTTCACGAGCTTGCTCGATCAGGTCGATGTTGTGGCCAGCGCCAAGGGCGGCGGCGTCGGCGGGCAGTCCGGCGCGGTGCGCATGGGGCTCTCCCGCGCGCTGAGCAGGTTCAACGCTGAGCTGCGGCCCAGCCTTCGTAAGAATGGATTTTTGACGCGCGACTCTCGCATGAAAGAACGCAAAAAGTACGGCCAGAAGGGCGCGCGCAAGCGGTTCCAGTTCACCAAGCGCTAGTCGTTTGGCGAACATATCGGGCTCTGGCGGCGTGACGCAAGTTGTGCCGCCAAGATCACGGCCGGCAAGACGCCGGCAAGAGGCTGCTGCGTAGTTCCAAATTGTAGTGGCGGGTCTTCAGACCCGTGTTTTTGGAGCGACGTTAAGCAGCTATCTACTAAGGAGGAAAAGTGGCGGTAGAAATCACCATGAAGGAGCTGCTGGAGGCCGGCGTTCACTTCGGTCACCAGACGCGCCGTTGGAATCCCAAGATGAAGGAATACATCTTCGGGGAGCGCAACGGCATTCACATCATCGATCTGCAGAAGACTCTCAAGATGTTCCGCGAAGCCTCCCGCTTCGTGACCGAAATT
>Ga0207780_1000256_pt1 | contig 14648 bp, 14 predicted proteins | sample LuqExpMetageno45_FD_187803 | JGI IMG/M metagenome (GOLD analysis project Ga0207780, IMG submission 187803) | Tropical forest soil microbial communities from Luquillo Experimental Forest, Puerto Rico - Sample 45 (SPAdes) | ecosystem: Environmental > Terrestrial > Soil > Tropical forest ...
CAGCCACATCACGCACCCATCCACCGAAGGCCCGTCGCTGGCAATGCAACGCGCGCTGACCGATGGCGGAATTGAACCGACGCTCGTGGGTTACATCAATGCTCACGGCACCGGTACCGACGTCAACGACCCGACGGAAGCGGCGGCAATTCGCCATGTGTTTGGGGCACACACCGATAAGATTGCGGTGAGTTCTACAAAATCCATGCACGGCCATGGGCTAGGAGCGGCGGCGGCGATGGAAGCAGCGGCCACCATTCTAGGGATGCATCACCGAGTTTTGCCACCCACGGCGAACTTCACGGAGCTCGACCCAGCGATCCAGTTGGATGTGATCGCCAACCAAGCACGTCGGGCTGAGGTGGAATACTCTCTCTCCAATTCATTCGCGTTCGGGGGATTGAACGCGACGCTGGCGTTCCGGCGGGTGTAGCTAACCCGCAGGTTTTTGGTTTCCCCGCCATTCCCCGCGAGTTCGTTTTGAAATTGCTCCTGTCGTAGTGTTACTTTCCTCGCCCTCATCGCATTGGCTTCCAAGGCCTTGACGCTTGATCTATGTACCTTCGACCCACGTGCACGTAAGTGGTGCTCACGCAGTGCAACTAATTGCCGTCCGTTTTGTTTATCAAGACAACATAGTGAAGTTGGGGAATCGTGAAATCATCTGACATATTGCGAGCCTGGGGCTGCATCTTATCCGGTCGAACTCCGATGATTTCGATCGAGCTTACCCGCGAGTGTCCTCTGCGGTGTCCGGGATGCTACGCGTATGAGGATATGCACCTGGGTCTTCCGGGCGTCACGCTCCGGCAACTAGCGGACTTCAAGGGAAGCGCTTTGGTGCAAGGTGTACTGCGACTGGTCGATAAGCATCGCCCGCTGCATGTATCTCTTGTCGGCGGCGACCCGTTGGTACGTTACCGCGAACTCGACGAACTGCTGCCGGAGTTGGATCGGCGCGGCATCATCGTGCAGATCGTCACCAGCGCATTCCGTCCGATTCCCCCGGACTGGAAACGACTGTCTCGCCTCATCATTGCGGTCTCCGTCGATGGCTTGCCAGCGGAGCATGATGTGCGGCGCAAACCTGCGACCTACGATCGAATCCTGAAGAACATCGCCGGAAACAAGGTCACGATCCACTGCACGGTCACCGGCCAGATGATGAATCGGCCGGGCTATCTGGAAGAATTTGTGCGGTTCTGGAACGCGCGTAGCGAGACCAAGCGAATCTGGTTCAGCCTGTTTACTCCGCAAGTTGGAGCCGTGGCGCCGGAGATTCTGACGCCCGCCCAGCGGAGACGTGCCACCGAAGAACTCTTGCGATTAAGGGATCAATATCCCGTGATCGGAATGCCTAGGCGAATGATCGAGGAGTTCCGCAAGCCGCCGGCGTCGCCCAGGGACTGCATTTTCGCGCGCACAACGCTTTCCATTTCCGCTGACCTGAAAACGCGGATTACACCTTGCCAGTTCGGCGGTACCCCGGACTGTTCGCAGTGCGGCTGCGCCGCCAGCATGGGGATGGCCGCGGTCGGACATTATCGTGTGATGCCAGGGGTTACCGCGGGACAGATCTTCGCCCTGTCGGACCTGATCGGAAAGGGAGTGAACAAACTTCGCTCGCGGGCGGAACAGCGGGATTCCGCCAGCTATCCGGAAGCTGTGCCGGAGAATGTGGAAGATCGGGAAGTCGCATAAGGACGGGTCAGCAGGGGCCGATACCCGACCTCGTCCTCAGCGGGGCTGAATGTCGGCGAGAACCCATTCGATACGATCGACTTCGTCGCGAATGACCCGAATCGCCTGCTGATGCGCGGGATACGGCACCGGCGGAATGGCCTCGACAGCGTTACGGATTCTGTAGTTCCGGTCCCAAACCTGATTGATCTTCGCCGACGTCAGCTGTTGTTGCTGGTAAATTCTCTTTGCCAGCCGCATGACCACCCAGGCAAACGCCAACCCAAACATCATTTCAATAGGAAGGCGATCAGTAGCACCATCAAAATCGAAAAACAAGAGACGGTAGACGGCCTCGCCAAGACCAAGGGACGCGAAAATTACTGCCATTCCAACCAGGCCCAACGTCAAGCGGTCAGCTGGACGCAGTTCCGACGACTGACTATCACGAAGATTCTTTACCAATGCCATAACCCACCGAGAGTGTGATGCGTCACCGCTCTATTGTCCTATAAGTTCCGGCTTCTGTGCAGCAGGTAAAGTGCCGGCGGAAGGTCGATTGGAGACGTGGCCGCCCCGCCGGCAATGCAGCGCAATGTACTGCTGCCTACGGCGGGCGTGGAAACCCTCATTCCAGCATCGTAGGCACCACCGCCCAACTCACGGCTGCAATCCCCTGTCGCCTATTTGAGATAAGCCCGAACCAGGCCGATCAGGTCTTCTCCCAATTCCTCGGGCGACTCCACGTCATGGTCCGGCGTCATCATATGCAGGCGGATGTGATCCTCAAGCACTTCGGCCATGAGGCCATTAACGCCGCCGCGAATGGCGGCCAGCAGCATCAGGATGTCGGCACATTCGTCACCGGCCTCGAGGGCGCGCTCCACGGCCGCGAACTGGCCCCTGATTCGCTTAATGCGAAACAACAGCTTCTGTTTCTCTTTGGAAATTTCGGGAATCTTGTCTTTCATCTTTTTCATCTTCTTGTAACTTTTCACTTGCAAATACCCTAGGGGGGTATGCTATAACATTTTGGGCGGGAAATCTACAGGGCCCGCCAGGATTAACTAAGGACGTATGAACACTGAATGTGGACCAGAGCCTCCGAGTAGCATCGGCGGCGTTCCGGTGTAGAAAAAGCGGTAAGGTGTCCCGATAAGCGTTTGAATCCTGCCTATCGCCTCACCTCTGCTTCTTCTGCCTGACAACTGAAGAACCCGAGGGATCGAGGCGGGTGCCTCCAGGGCACAAGTTCTCAACCCCAAGAGCAAATTGGACGATGACACGATTGAGTTGAGCTCTGTCGTGTTTGCGATCCGCTATTTTATGCGCCTCCGCGGCGAAGATTCGACCGCGTGAGACGGCCGGCATTGTGCTGAAGTGGCGCGCAGCGGCAGGGAGTTGAGTGATGCAAACGGAAGTTCTCAACATGGACGCGGCAGACATTGCGGTTGAGGCGCCGACCGTCCGCGGCCTGATGGTGCGTTCGAAGTGGATGCACCGGCTGCTGACGTTTCTCATGGTGCTGGGCCCTGGGCTCATCGTCATGGTGGCGGACAACGACGCAGGGGCCGTCTCGACGTATGTGCAAGCGGGAGCGCAGTACGGCACGCGGCTGTTATGGGTGCTGCTGCTGCTCTGGCCAACGACCTATTTCATCCAGGAGATGGTGATCCGACTGGGCATCGCCACCGGCAAGGGCCATGCCGCGATGATTTACCAGCGCTTCGGCAAGTGGTGGGGCGTGTTCTCGCTGGTCGATCTGGAACTGGTGAACTTCCTCACGCTGGTGACGGAATTTGCCGCCATCGCGCTGGCGGTCGGACATCTCGGGATCTCTCCTTACCTCGGCGTTCCCATTGCGGCGGTGGGATTGATCATCATGGTGGTCACGGGAAGCTACCTTCGGTGGGAGCGCACCGTGGTCCTGCTGTGCGCGCTGGATCTCGCCTGGCTGTGGATCGCGTTCAAACTGCGGCCGGGCATTGGTGAGCTGGCGCATAACACGCTGGTGCCGGGAATTCCTCACGGCGGGTTGACCGGCGACCTGATGTTCCTGGTGATCGCCATCGTGGGTACGACCATCGCGCCGTGGCAGCTGTTCTTTCAGCAGAGCTGCATTGCCGACAAGAAGTTGCGGTTCTCGGATATCAACTGGGCGCGGCTGGATACGTTTCTGGGAGCGTGCGTCACCATCACGGTGGCCGGCTGCATGATGGTGGCAGGCGCCTATGCGATGGGCCACGGTATCCACTTTGAAGACCCGGCGCAGATGGCCAATGCGATGCAGTCGATCACGGGCGAGGGTATCCGGGTTGCGATCCTGTTGCTGATGATCAACGCCGCGGTGCTCGGTACGACCGCGATTTCGCTGTCGAGTGCGTGGGCCTACGGCGAAGTGCAGGGATGGCCACACAGCCTACAGCTTCCGTTTAAGGAGGCGAAGGGCTTCTACTTCGTTTACGTGGCCTGCGTGGCGCTGGCCGCCGGTCTGGTACTGATACCGCGGGCGCCGCTGCAGTTGATCATTCTCGGCGTGCAGGTGCTGGCCGGGATCATGCTGCCCTCGGCCATCATCTTTCTTCAGCTTTTACTAAACGACAAAGAACTGCTCGGCGAGCAGTACGTCAACAAAACGTGGAACAACTGGGTGAACTGGACCATCATCATCGTTCTCTTTGCCCTTTCGCTCATCCTGGCGGCGCAAGTTGTTGCCCCCAACCTGTTCCCTTCATCCTAAGGGACGGACTTTTTATGGAGGTGTGTGATGCATTTCATGCCGGTGACGATGGACGTTAACCTGAACGATCTTCCGGAGAACCACTACCTGGTGGTTCATCCGCTGAATGACGTTCCGGAAGAGAAGATTGACACCTCGAACCTGGGGCCGATGGCGATGACGCCCAGCGTGAAGATTTCGCTGCTGTCGCTGCGCGCTTACCTGGTGCTGATGATGGGCTTGGTGCTCCATCACGTGCTCGACCTGGCCGGGTTGTTCGGCCACCACAGTTAAGACGAGAGGAACGTATGAATCAACTAGAACCGCTACGACGCTTCCCTCGCGACTGAGACCGAAGTTGCAGGCTGACACTTGCCTGCCTCGCCAGCCGCGAGGGCAAAGATTGAATCCGGGCACAGGAGGTCAGCCATGTCAGCCATCAACGTACTCACTTTTCCCAAAATCTTCTGCTTTCCGCGGGTGTGTTGCGATCGCGTCTGCGGCCGCGCCGAAACGCACTTTCCGGTGATGCGAGAGCCCGCCGTCAGCGCGCGGTGGACCCTGGAAACCAAAGCCGACGGCACGCAGCGACTGGTGGAGCGGTGGGCCGTCAACGAACGCAGGCGTGGCGGTCCGGGGGGCGTACGTCACTGCGGCGCGTGACGAAGCTCACATCGGGAGCGTGGCCAAAAACGGCAAAATTATGAATATGAATTTCAATTTCATCTTCATAAGCGGCCAGTTCGACCGGCGGCGACGCGAAAGGAGGGCGCGATGAACACGACGCCGGGCAATTCGACTCCGCGCTTAGCGCACGCGTTGCTCCTCCTTGCTTGCGCGCTGTTTTGGGCGAGTGCCGTGCAGGCGCAGGTCCCCGACATCTCGGAGTCCCAGAAGCCGCAACCAGTTTCCGATGGCAAGACCCAGAGCATGTTTGAGCACCAGGTGACCGACAAACTGTGGATGGCCGGACAGGTCAACTTCATTTTTCAGACGCATCCGCCGTTTGATGCGAAGTACACCGGGCCGAACAGCTTGCAACCGAATTACGAAAAGGCAACGTCGCGGGTGCTGACGTTGTATTCGGGATACAGATTGAACGGTTCGACGGAAGCGCTGGTTGATATCGAAGAAGCGGGCGGAGACGGTCTGAGTTCGGCTCTCGGTGTCGCTGGTTTCCCTAACTTGGACGCAGTTAGGAACCCGACTCTAACCCAGTCGCCCTACGTGGCGCGTGCCATGTTCCACAGCGTGCTGGCTTTAAGCAACGACCGCGTCGAGGCTGATCCGGGTCCGCTCTCGACATTTACGGAGTTGCCTGCGCGCCGCCTGGAGATCCGAGTTGGCAAGTTCGGCATCGTCGATTTCTTCGACGTGAACTCGGTAGGCAGCGACAGCCACATGCAGTTCATGAACTGGGCCATCGACCAAAATGGCGCATACGACTTTGCTGCCGACACGCGCGGCTATACCTGGGGCGCAATCGTCGAGTTCCAGGACCGCAAGTGGGGCTTCCGCTTCGCCGAAGCATTGATGCCGACGGTGGCCAACGGCATCGACATGCAATGGAACCTGCGCCGGGCGCGCGGCGAGAGCTACGAGTTCGAACTGCATCGCGGAGTACTCCCGAAAAAAGACGGTATGGTCCGCTTTCTGGCCTACACAAACTACGCCAACATGGGCATCTATCGCGATGCGGTCAATCAGTACCTCGAGGGCAAGGTGGCGAAGCCTGACATCACCAACCACCCGCTCCAGACAACGCTGAAGTACGGCTTCGGGGTGAACCTGGAGCAAGCCCTGACACCCAACATTACCGGTTACGGGCGCTTTGGATGGAACAACGGCAAGACCGAGTCCTACGCATTCACCGAGATCGATCAGTCGTTGGCCGGAGGAGTGTTTGTCAATGGCCGGAAGTGGGCTCGCCCGCAAGACCGCTTTGGCATCGCTGCCGCATCAAACGCTCTCTCGGGCGATCATCGCCGCTATCTCGCGCTCGGTGGGACGGGTTTCATCATCGGCGACGGCGCGCTGAACTACGGACGCGAGAACATTCTCGAAAGCTACTACACCGTGCAAGTATGGAAGGGACTCTACATCGCGCCCGATGTGCAGTACATCGTCAATCCGGCGTACAACCGCGACCGTGGTCCGGTGGTGGTGCCGGGATTCCGGCTGCATATAGAGCTGTAGGATTCACTGCTAGGGCAATTTCACGGATGGTGTAGCCCATGACAACGAGTTCCGCCGGGTTAAAACCCGGCTGAGGCTGCTGAAAAGGTTGTCGTTGGCTATCGGAGAATCCGTCAGGGGCTAAAGCCCGACGCATTTTCAACGACATGCGGCATGACTGAAGTCATGCCCTGATGCGAAACAGTCGCCGAAGCGAGTTCTTCAGCAACCTCACCCGGCCCTTGACAAGAAGGGCATCGCGGACGCGACGCTGAAACTGCTCCTCCGGAAGGACTGTCCCAACTCACTTCCGGGTCCTTATGGTTGTATGACCTAAATGCCACAGGCATCACTGCGGACAGCACGGTGTCATGCTCCCGTTGCGTGTTGAAGCGCCGCCTTCGGTTCGTACGTGCAGCAGGGTTCCTCGGCGAACAGGTTGCCGGTCATGGCGTAGGAGCGAGAGCGGGAGCCGCCGCAGATCTCGCGGTACTCGCAGACGCCGCACTTCCCTTCCAGGTTCTTGCTGTCGCGCAGCGAGCGAAACAGCGGCGAGTTGCGATAGATCTCAGCCAGCGACTCGCGCCTCACATTGCCACCTGAGATCGGCAGGAATCCGCTGGGATACACCTCGCCCGTGTGCGAGACGAACACGAACCCCTTGCCGTCGTTGATGCCGCGCGGGGCGCGGCCAATACCGTCGGACGGCTCCATGCCGCTGGGCATTGCTGACAGTTGAGGGAAGCGGGGAAACATCTGGCCGGGCTGTTCGCCGTTGCGGCGCTGTTCAGTCCTACGTTGCAGGAGGTAGCGGCGATAATGCTGCGCTTCCGTACTCTTGATGTCGAACAACACTCGCCGGGAGGTGAGGTAGAGCTTGTCGAAGACCTGCTCGAATTCTTCAGCGGAGATCAGATCAATACCCGAACCTCGGCCCGTAGGAACCAGGAAGAAAACGGACCACAGAGTGATGTCGAGCGTCTCGAGCAGGCGGATGATGTCGTCAATCATCGCCAGGTTGTGGCGGGTGATGGTGGTGTTGATCTGCACCGGAAGGCCGATCTCGCGGGCCCAGCGTACGGCGTCGAGCGTCCAGCGATAGGAGCCCGGCACGCCGCGGAAGGCGTCGTGGATGGCGGCAGTGGGGCCGTCGAGCGAGACCGCCAGGCGCACCAGTCCGGCAGCCTTCAGGCGGATGATGCTGTCGCGCGTCAGCAGGGGAGTCGCGCTGGGAGTCAGCGAAATGCGAACACCGCGCTTGGCGGCGTACTGCACCAGTTCGAAGATGTCAGGCCGCTTGAGCGGATCTCCGCCGGTAAGGACGAAGACCGGGACTTCCATCGCGGCGATATCGTCGATGAGGCGCTTGGCCTCGTCGGTGGTAAGCTCCTGCGAGTTACGCAGCGGCTGGGCGCAGGCCCGACAGTGGATACAGGCCAGATCGCAAGCCTGAGTGGTTTCCCAGATGGCAACGAAGGGCCGCTCGTCGAAATTGACATTTCCCTGCATAGCGCCTCGGCATCCCTCCATGGGCAGTGCCAAAAGTAGCTTCGCAGAGCACCGCAAGTCCGTATGTGACGAAAGTCACGAGAAACTAAAAAATCGGCAAGTCGCTAAGGTTGTTGGAGATGCGGACACAGGTCACACCACCTCGTGAGCTACGTCACAGCCGTGTGGTTTGCAAACGGCCAGAATCATGGCAGACAGGGAGCGAATTGAGACAACCCAAGCTCCCGGGGAGGCAGGAATGTCTGAAGATAAGCGAGACGTGCTGGAGGTTCTGCGCTACGAACTGAATTTTCTGGAGCAGGGGGGCTATGGAAATTGGTATAGCACACCCTGGGGCCCGGCTTCCGTCTTCCAGGATTCGCTGACTTGTCCCAACCACGGGGACCCCACCCGTCCCCACGCCTGCCATGAGTGCCTGCTGTACGACTTCGTGCCCGAGCAATATCGTACGGAAGATGTTCCCTGTCATCATATCCCGTTGAATAAACAGGGCGAGTCGATCGCCACTCCGCAGAGCGAAGAAGAGCTGCGGGAAAATGTCAAGCATTGGCTGAAGCGTACGATTGCACGCATCGAGGCAGAACGGGCCAAGGAAAAAGAAGCGGAGCAGGTCAAAGAGCAGGTCGGCTGACGCCAGCGAGCGACGGTAATCCCAGATCGGGCATGCGTTCCAAATTGGAACGCACGATACATTCGGAATGCACGCGACGAAAGGGAATCGCTTTTCAAACGCTACAATAAGGCAACTCTCGCGCCGAGGAATTGCCATGACCAGGGTGTTTTCGTCACTGAATCCACAGGAAGCTCTTCAAATCGCGATCTTCATCGAAGAGCGCAACGCGGACATTTACCAACGGTTCGCTGAAATGTTCAACGAATTTGGCGATCCTGAGTCGCTGCAAATCTCCAACGTATTCTGGGACATGTCGGTAGAGGAGAAGCGCCATAGCGTGCTGCTGCAGGGAAGATACCGCGAGCACTATGGAGAGGCCAAGTGCGATGTGACCGAGGAGGACCTTCAGGATCTGATCGAGGTCCCAAAACTGGAGAGCAGCGACTTATTCGAGGCGGTAGAAGCGGTGATGGCGGGCCCACGCCAGCGGGCGTTGCGGGTTGCGCTCGATGCCGAAAAGAGCGCGCACAACTTCTATGCACGATTGGTCGGCTCCACGGAGGACGTTGCCTTGCGACGCTTATACGCGGAACTTTCAACGATGGAAGACGGTCATGTCAGCTACCTGCAAGGCCTGCTGGCCGTCTCAACCGCGGACGGGAACAAGGGAGTGCAATAGCCTGGGCGCGGGCAATTTGACGTCATATTCAGTCGCTTCGCGGCTGACGGACCGCTTCGGCTGTGCCTAGTTGCGCCCGTTCGGACGGCACACGAGACGCCTCAATTCTTCATCTGTCGCAAGTCGGGAAATGACTTGAATTCCACGGTCCGCTCGCTGGCCTGCTCTTTCCCCGTCGCGTCGGATTTGTGCAGCGTAAGCTTCCCGCTCAGCACGCGATAGCCTTCCTCGCCCTTCTTTTTGCCGGCTGCCGTCGTGACTGTGCCATTGAACTCATACCACAAGGCGTGAACCGTCCTGGTCTTGAAGAACAGGTGGTCTCCCTCTAGAGAAGCCTTTTCGAAAAAGTGGTCAATGAATTCGCCTTTGTCGGTCTCGGTATCGCCGAAGCGCGAAATGAAACCGGAAAGCTGGCCGTCTTCCACGGTGAGTTGCACAAACTCGCCTTCTCGCAGGAATGTGAACATGCCGGAAAGATCGGAGGGTGTAGCTGCAGGGGTGGCGTTCTGTGCGTGCAGACATGCTGCGAGCCCGACGATAGCCGTGAGCAATAAGATCGACGTCAATCTGCAGCGAAGGCGCTGATGAGCCATGCGTTCTCCTGATGTGTCCATCATTTCACGGGGCCGGGGCCCACGAAAGCTCGAACCACTTCTGTAAGCGCTCGCGCTGTCAAATCGCACGCGCTGTTTCGCTATAATCCAGCTAAGCTTTCCACGGCAGGGGAGGATGCGAGAAGTAACGGCGACGCAACCCCAACAGGAAACCGCACTGCACGATGCACCGGTTCTGCACTTTGAACTGGAGTCGTGGCCGCGCGTTTTCTGGGGCAATCTGACCGACCTCGTGCTGCGGCGCGAGCCCGCACCGATTGAAACCACCGCGGAGCCAGTCCCCGTCCCCGAGGAGAAATGGGTCGCCACCGGCCTCGGGCCTCGGCACTATCTGGAGTCCTACGGTTACCACATTGCGCTGGTGGCGGTGATTTACGTTGTATCGACCTCGGCCTGGTTCAATCGCCCGGTCAAGCTGGATTCCCCGTTTGCCAACACGACCGTCGAGCATTATGAGCTCAGCGAATACCTGCCACCCATCAACACCGGGCCGCGGGGTGAGGCGAAGCCGCGCAAAGGCGAGCCTAAGCTGGCGAAGCAGGAGATCTTGTCGGTTCCACCAAACCCTGACAACACCCACCAGACCATCGTGACACCGCCCAACGTGAAGCTGAACCGCGACGTACCGCTACCCAACATCGTGGCGTGGACCAACATTCCCGGCCAGCCGATTGCAGCCTCGCAGCGACAGATGTCGCAACTCAAGCTGCCACAGTTTGCGCCGCAGGTGGTGGAGCCGACGGCCGACGTCTCCCAACTGAGGTCACGCACCAAGGTTACGGCGATGGAACCACAGACCGTTGTCGAGCCGACCGCCGATCTCTCGCAGGTGAAACCCAAGCTGACCATGCCGGCGCTGGCACAGCCGTCGGTCGTAGAGCCGCCGCTCTCGCCCGACCAGTTAAAGCTGAAGCGCGGCGAAATCAACATGGCGCAAATGACGCCGCAGGTGGCCGCGCCAAAGTTGCCGGTCGAGCCTCAGCGAGCAGGCGGCGTGCGCGATGCCGCCGCGGCCAGCGCGGCGGGCAAGAACGTGCCGGCACAGCCGAGCCTGCAGGGCCTGCAGTCGTCCAAGGGACAGGGACAAATCATCGCGCTGAGCCTGAGTCCCGCGGATGTGCGTGGGCCGCCCGTGGAGATACCCAGCGGCAATCGCAGTGGCGAGTTTCACGCTTCGCCCAGCGGCAAACCCGATGCGCCGGGTACACCGAACGTGGCAGGCACTCCAGGCGCAACAGGCAGCGGAGCAGGCGGCGGAAAAGGCAGCGGCTCGGGTAATGGCGGCAACGGAACAGCGCCGCCGGGAATCAGCGTGGGCGCCGCCCCGCCGGGAGCACCTGTCACGGCGGTGACGGGGACACCCGGTACATCGCCGAGCGACGCGCAAGCCGAGGCGAACAAGAAGCTCATTGCGGCGGCGATGCGGCCATCGGCCCCAAGCGTGACCCGGCCGCCGGTCGCGCCACCACCTCCCACAATGTCAGATACCGATACTGACTCCCTGGAGCGAGAGGTTTTCGGCAGCAAGAAGTACTACTCGCTGGTGCTGAACATGCCCAACCTCACCTCGGCGACGGGAAGCTGGATCGTGCGCTTTGCCGAACTGAAGCAGTCTGACAACAAGGTGGCCCTTGCAGCTCCCGTGGCGATTTCAAAGGTCGATCCGGCGTATCCCGCCGAGGCTCTGCGCGACAATGTGGAAGGCACCGTGACGCTGTACGCGGTCATCCGTGCCGACGGCACGGTGAGCGGGATCAAAGTCCTAGGCAGCGTCGATCCTCGACTCGACGAAGCCGCCGCCAAGGCCCTGGCGCGCTGGCAGTTCCGTCCGGGCACCAAGAACGGCGACCCGGTGGAACTGGAGGCCGTGGTACAGATTCCCTTCCGCAAGCACCATCCGGCGCGGTAGAGCGTGGTTAGTCGGGCTTCCGGCGCTACTGAGCCCCGCTAGCTTTGCGGGGTTTTTCGAATTCGTCACCCTTCTGCCAGCCCACTTCGGAAGCCTGATTCGCGGCCTGCCAGCCCAAAGCCACGCCGAAGCGTGCCATCACGCCGTCGCTGGCGAAGTCCATCTCGGGATGGTACTCGTCGCTGGGATGGTGATAGTCGTTGGCCACAAAATCCTTCATCTTTTGCATGCCCCATTGCTTGTCGTGGCCCTGGTAGAGCACTCCCGGCCCAATTGAGAACGCGGGCACGCCGACGCGCGCCAGACTGAAGTGGTCGGAGCGATAGTAGTGTCCGGCGCCGGGATTGGAATCGGGCGTGATAACCAAACCAAACGCTTTGGCCGTGTTCTCCACCGTCGGATAGAAGCTTGTCCGCTCGGCACCGGAGACTGTGACCTCCTGCGGCACGCCGAGAGGCGGCACGTCATCGAAGTTGAGGTCGAGGGACAGCAATTTGGCGGGGACCGGCGGATGCTTTCCGTAATACTCGGAACCGCGCAGACCTTGCTCTTCAGCTGTGACGGAAACAAAGTACATCGCACGCTTGGGCGGCGCTTTGGTTTCGGAAAACACGCGCGCGATTTCCAGTAGAATTCCCACTCCGGTGGCGTTGTCCTGCGCGCCGTTGTAGATGTTGTCGCCCGGCATGCCGGGGACGATACCGAGATGATCATAGTGCGCCGAATACATTACGCCCTGGTTTTTGAGGTTGGCATCGGAACCGGGAAGCATGGCGACTACATTATTCACGTCGAACGGACGCACCTTGCTGAGGATTTGAGCCTTGAAGGTAGCGGCCAGAGGCTGCGCCTTAAAGCCCGGCTTGGCCGCGGCAGCCATCTGAGCGTCCAGATCAAGTCCGCAATCCTGCATCAGCTTGCGCGCAACGTCGAGTTGAATCCATGAAGCGATTTTGAGTTTGGGCGCGGGGTCGTCGCGCAGATATGAGCGTTCACCCGACCACGAGTTGCGCACCACGTCCCAGCCATAGCTGGCCATGTCAGTCTTGTGGATCAGAAGCACACCGGCAGCGCCCATGCGCGCGGCTTCTTCGAACTTGTAGGTCCAGCGGCCGTAGTAGGTGAGCGCTTTGCCCCCGAAGAATTTTGGGTCGTCGGAGGGCGGCTCGTTAACGAGCATCAGTAGGACCTTGCCCTTGATATACACGTCCTTGTAGTCGTTCCAGTTGAACTCGGGAGCGTCAATGCCGTAGCCCATCCAGACGATGGGCGCGTCGAGAGCGGTCGAGGTCTCGCCGGTCTCGTCCATGGCGACAATGTCTTCCTTGTTACGCAAGTCGATGGCTGCGCCTTTCGCGGGAACGAGCGAATACGTGCTGTCGGGCAGCGTCGCGATGCCCATCATCGGCACTTTCTGCATGTAACTACCGTTGTCGCCTGCGGGCTTCAGGCCATAGAGGGCGAGCTGCGTGGCGATGTATTCGGCGGCGATATCTCCGCCGCGCTGGCCTGTACCGCGCCCCTCCAGCAGGTCGTGCGCGAGAAACTTAACGTGCCAGCGGATGTTCTCGGGATTGATGGCAGCCATGGCCTGTTCAGTGGCAGGCGACAGTGCAGCGACTTTTGGAACCGGCGGCATGGAACTGGTCGCTGACTTGCCGGATTGCGCAAACGTCAGACCAGCGCAGAGAAGCAGAAGAATGCAGACAAGCTTGTGCATAAGAGGCTCCTGTGAGCCGCAAAGGCTCGGGCCAAACCTTTCATTGTACGTGAGGTGGAAGCTCGGCGCCGTATGCGTTTGTTGGTGTGCGTGACCCGCGACCGCGGATCAGTTTTTCGATCCTCAACCAGGACGGTAGGCGGGGACATCCTCGCCCGTATGCCAGAGCGCAGGCGGCGTCTCCCGACGCAGTGCGGCCAGCTTGGCGCTCACTTCATCGACGTCAGCCTTCGACCAGCCGACTGCGGAGACTTCGATCTCGCCGTTGGGCGCGATGTAAAAAAGAGTTGGCACGTTGGTGAGGCCATAGGCATTGGATACTGCGTAATGGCTGGCTGCGTCGTCGATGACGATGGGGAAGGTCACGCCGTACTCGCGAGCAAAGGCTTTTGTATCGCGGACGCCGTTCTGCGAGATGCCAAGAAACGTGGCGCCGGAGTCTTTGTGGGCTTGCGCCAGGCGCTCATACAAAGGAAAGGCTAACTGACAAACCGGGCAACTCACCTTGAAGAACGCGAGGACGACCGGGCCGTTCTGAAGTATTTCGTGCAGGCTGACGCGCTTGCCCGCTGTTGTAGTCAGCGCGAAGTCAGGAGCAAGCTTGCCGGTAACGAGTGCGGACATGAAGAGAATCCTCCACTTTCTGATGCCTGTTTAGATTGCCGCAGGACCGGCTAGGTCGCAGGCATGAGTTTGCGCAGGATCTTGCGGGTCAGCCCGGTGAGAGCAAGCTTCTCGCATTGCTTGCGGGTGAACCAGCGGGCGCTGCCGTCGGTACTGTTTGCTGACGTCGATGATGCCGGCACGACGAAAACTTCGTAGTCGGTGTCGGTAATGGAGTGGCGGAACTTCGCCAGCGGCGTTTGATCCGAATCGGTGGGGAGTTCGGGCAGCTCCCACATGCCCGCCATGCGCTGCGCGTCGGCCCCGCGCTGCACCAGCAAGATTGAGTCCCTTTTGCGCGCGAATCCATAGTGAACCTGACGGCGCTTGCGAGCCGCTTGCGGCTTCGGCGCATCGGCTCCGCGAG
>Ga0207780_1000259_pt1 | contig 14563 bp, 15 predicted proteins | sample LuqExpMetageno45_FD_187803 | JGI IMG/M metagenome (GOLD analysis project Ga0207780, IMG submission 187803) | Tropical forest soil microbial communities from Luquillo Experimental Forest, Puerto Rico - Sample 45 (SPAdes) | ecosystem: Environmental > Terrestrial > Soil > Tropical forest ...
ACTCCGGCGCCATTGGATCACTCGCCAAGAAAATGCGCCGACCTTCCAAATCAACGCGTGAAACTTGCCCCCGAATAAACTCCGCGCGATGGAGGCTGCTTCGCAGAGGCGTGCTGATGTGCGTGGGCTCAAGACTGCTACCTGCAACCTCGGCAAGCATTGGGGTAAAGAGCAAGGCGTTGGTATCACTGATCAGGGTTAGCTTGACGTTTGGGTTGGTGCGAAATTGCTGCTCCAGGCATTCGGCGGTGTGCATCCCGGCGAAGCCGCCACCCAGGATGACGATGCGTGTCTTTTCTGTTTCGGTCGGGACTCGTGAAGCGGTCTCCGGTCCCCAAAAGCGCGCGGCCATATCGTTCAAAGCTTGTATCAGGAACCCGAGAACGGCGCCGTAAATCACCCACCCGATGAGGGCTGGAAATTGGCTGCGCATTTGCTCCGCGTTCCATTCGGGTTGATGACCGGACAAAACCGGAATTCCAATCACGCTGACCAAACCCCAGAGCGGCACGCCGAGAGCCGCTCCCGCCATGAGATTGTCGACGTACGTGCCGCGCGTCGGGTCCAGACTCGCCGAATAACACGCCCCCACGAAAGCGCAGAAGACCACAGTGAGGAACGAATGCCCCAGGATTATCAATAGGGCAGTGCCGGCAAGCAGGCCAGCCGGAACCCCAATCAATACTCGACGCAACAACGGATTCATGCTCATGCACTCCCAAAGAACTCAATACAATGGCGTTTTATTCCACGAATTCATCTGGTGACCGCAGAAGTCTCCTGAAGCGCCGGCACTTTAACTAGCCAGCGAAAAAGAGCATCCACTGCCAATTTGCCGGGACCGAAAAGCAGGATGATCACGGAAGCGACAAGGAATGTGTAAGGTGCTGCGCCATAGAATTTGTCAGGGTCGGAGAAAACCGACAGTAGCGCTTCGCGGTCGGCGGTGACATAAGCCACGACCATGTTGATGGTTAGTACAAGCGCAGTCATGCGCGAAAGAAGACCCAATGCGAGGAAAATACCGCCGAAAAATTCCACACAGGATATAAAGACGGCCGTCTGGGCCGGGAATGGCAGGTTCAGGCTCGTAAAAAAGTCGGTTACGTTCGCCAGATTGTGGAGTTTTCCCCAGCCGCTTTGGGCCAGTTGCCAGCCCCAATATAGCCTGACGAAAAGGAGAAAGGGAGACTGGAGATGGTTCACAAGGTGAAAGAAGCGATCGTGCAATAATTGGATTCGATTGTATAGGTAGCTCATAAGGAGTTGATACAGAAGCCGCAAAAAAGCTACAAAGTTTTTGTCGATAATTTCACTGGCACAAACCAAAAAGTCAGAGATCACGCCGCCGGCGTGCGGGGCCGTAACCAAATCTTCGCCGAAACTATGAAAGCGAGACAGCGCGTGGATGGAGATTCCGGGTTAGAGCCCTTCGCTATGCTTTAGCTCGATGCTCAGGACACGTAGCTCGGTTTCACCTACGTTTTCGACGGAGTGAGGCGTCAGGGGCTCGCACCAGAGAACCGAAGGGACGGCGGCAGGCGTTGCCTCATGTCGCGAGTCGAAAATCAGCTTACCCGTTTCGTCGCGCCGCACATGGTCGCTCCAACTCTGGAGATAGAGAATAGCTGGCCACCTGTGTGTGTGCACCGGAACCGTTTCGCCTCGAGGGATGCATACTTCCAAGACTCGGACTCGATTGTTCTCAAATACCCTACGATGGTGCTGCGGCGCTGCGACTAACGCGTCCAAGCCGGCCGACCAGGGCCAATCCGGCGCGAGACATGTAATCGCCACATCCAGCGATGTTTCTGGTTTCATGGAAAATAAGATAACGATGCTCGCCGGAAGTTTCAGAGTTTTTGCAGTCCCCGCGCTCCTAAGGCTTCTGGCAGTTGATTTATGAAAGGTTACCCACACTCTATGAAAATCTACTTGGGCTTTACCGTCGCGGGGAATCGGTCATCGGTGGAGGCGGCAAAGAGAATCGTCAGCGTGCTCCAGTTAATGGGACACGACGTCCTCACCACCCACTTACTCCGAGACGATGCCTGGGACGCAGACAGACGCGTGCCAGCCGAAGAGATTTTTGCGCGCGATATGAAGTGGCTTGCCGAATGCGATATCTTCGTTGCCGAAGTCTCGGGCTCTTCGTTTGGTTTGGGATTCGAGACCGGCTATCTCCTGGGAGCGACCACTAAGAAGACCGTTCTGTTCTACGACCGAACCGTGCAGGACAGGCTCTCTCTTCTGATCGTAGGCAACACACACCCAAACTGCCGATTGGTCCCCTACGCCCGACTAAACGAACTGGAGGAGTTGGTTCAAATACACGTTTTATCTCCCGACGTCTCTACATCGCCGCGGCGCAACTGAAGGATCTACATCCGAGGTCAGGTGTGGAAGCAATGCCTGACGTAAAGAGGGCTGGAGTCAAAGTCCCCAGCCCTCGACCGAGTGACTCCAAGCTTTTCGGTAATTACTGGGGCTTTTTGGAGCCGTCGGTTGCGCAACCACCCTTGCCCTTGCAAGAGTTTTTGCCGTTGCAACCGTTGTCTCCCGCCTTGCAGCCGCCGTTGCCTTTGCAGGAGTTCTGGCCCTTGCAAGCATGCTTTTCTTTGACCTGCTTGTCGGCCTTCTTGTCCTTGTCCTGCCCCTGATCCTGGGCGCTGAAGGAAGTCTTCAGCGAAGGAAGCAGAGTCGAAGCGTTAACTGCAGCGCCGGCTCCGGCGAGTAATCCTGCCAGTGCCGCGCTTGCGAGCATAGCCTTCGTGGTTTTCGTCATTATCAAACACTCCTCTCGATTCTTGAACTAGCGAACACTGTCACGATTACGTTCACTCCAGCGTTCCCTGCGGCTAATGAGAGTATTGAACTTCGCAAAAGTTTCGAAACTATTCTGGCAGGAATTTGATTCGAAACGATGGTGTGGCCGGCCTTCTGAGGAGACTGAGAGTGATCTCGGAAGCTTTGCTGTGCGCGGGCTCGGGGCCGCGCGCAAACGCGGTGACGAGAGATTCGCAAACAAAAAATAATGCCCATTCCTTCCCGTTCCGGCCGAAAAGAAATGGGCGCTCGTTTTTGGTTCTTACTTTGAGTTGGACACGCCAGCCTGCTGACTGGCTTGATTCTGTTCCAGTTCCAGGTTCGTCCGTTTTCCACTGATGTAGATGACCGTGAGCCTTCTGGAACCATCCGATTCCGGTGCGCTCCCATAAGCGTCGTTATGATTCGGTGTGGATTGCTCCATAATGTGAGCGGGGAATGTAGCCACAGTCTGCTTTCCGTGCAAGAGGGTGACCTCGACGGTCGGTCCGGCGCCAGTCCATTCGACGGTGTAGTTGCCGGGATCGAGAGGCTTCCCGTCAACGATGGTTTTGTCCTGCAAATGAAGTTTCCCCTTATTGGTATTGGCATCCCGTGCAAATGCTCCGGAAGAAAACGCAAAGGCCGACCCGATAAGAAGGATTGAGACTTTCGAGAATTTCATGAACATCTCCTTTAGTATTTCCGCGGCTACGCTCTTCAGAAACATGACACGCGCCACACGCGGACAAGATTTATTCATCTTGTTAGTAAGTGAGAGAACAAGGAGAGGCACAAGTTTCAAAAGATTAAGCTGATTTGCGTTTCATCGACCTTGCTAGGCGGCCGAACGTGTAGCTGCTTGCAACCTCGCCTAACATGACGAGACGAGATTCTTCTTCGCGTTTCAACACCAGCAGCGTTTCATCGTCATTGCGAATAGTGCCCCGAAACAACTCCAGCCGTTGAAGCAGGTTTTCTCCCAGCACTCGCGGAGAGTGTACGGGAGCCCGACGCGCCCATTCGAGAAGTTGTTCTCGTCCCAACTCCTGCCCTGTCTCGTTCCCGGCTTCGGTAATTCCATCTGTGTAGAGCACGAGAAGATCGGATGGTTTCAAAGCTACAACTGTCTGGCTGTACTCGGTCCCGGGAATCAAACCTACCGGGAGGCCCGACACCTTTTTTGCTTCCGCTCCCTCCTCAAGCCAACCCCAGACCTTTTCGGAAGCGTGATACCAGAGCGGAGGTAGGTGTCCAGCGTTGCTGAACGCCAGCCGACCTAGGATTCGATGGAAACTCAAGGCGATTGCCGTGGCATATTTATGATCGCCGCTCTGCCGAAATGTCTCATTGACACCTCGCATGAAATCCGACTGGTCCCATGCATTGATGTTCTGGCGCATTAAGTTGCGCAGGGTCTGAGTCACGCCATCCACTTCACCACCATGCCCGCTTACGTCGGCCAGCGCCACGCGAGAGATCAAATCGTAATCGCAAACGGACATGTAGTGGAGGTCTCCACCTCCTTTCCCCTCGTTGAGGGGGGCCGAAGCGACCCATGCGATCAGACTCGGCATTTTTACCGTGCGAACGACCTTCCGATTGCCGCCCCAAACCTCAGTGCAGACCAAGGCATGAGGTTTTTCCGATTCATCTTGCATTGAAGCTCCTCGAACGCCGTGCGGCCAGTCAAAGATGTATCTGACAGCTTCGACTAGATGGTGGCGGCCGACGTCTGCCGGCTTTCGATGGCTGCGATTTCGCAATAGACTTTGATCGAGCCCTTAGCCTCGGTAAGTAACCGCATCATCTCTCCATAATTCTCAAGACCGCTGACGCGATGTGTAAGCAGCCTCTTCAACCACCCTGGGTATTGCAATTCAGCGGTAGAGAGGTCCTTAACACCAGTCTCAAAGTATTCGCGATTCGCGTTCACGCTGCCGAAGGCAACTTTGTTGCCGAGAACGAATCCGAGGTTGATCTTATCAGCGGGGACTTCGACCTGGCGCGACCCGCCTGTCACGCTGACCATGGCGAGGGCGCCGTTTTTCGCTAAAACGTTCATGGCTTCGAAGACCAGCGGCGAATAGCCTGTGCCTTCGAGGATCAAATCGAACGGGCCGTGTTTGGCGGATGCCTCAGTGAGTGACATCTGCTTCGTGCTGATGTATCGCGCGCCCAACTCTTCAATCAAGCTGCTGTTGAGCGTCGGCGGCATGGTATTGCCAAAGGTAGTGACATCCAACCCGCGCAGTCGCAAAACCAATGTTGCAAGCAGGCCCAGCGTACCGGAGCCCATTACCGCGGCGCGCTTTGGTCGCCACACGCGAAGCCGTTGCTGAATCCGATAAGCTTGCTCGATGGCCTTCTGGGCGACGCTCATCGGTTCCATCAGGACGCCGACTTCCTTCATGTTCTCGGGAACACGAATGATGTACTCGGGTTGGTCGACGACATACTCAGTCAGGAAACCGTGGCGAAGATTGATGCCGCGCTCGAAATAAGTGTCGTCGGTGGTCATGTCGTACGTGTCGATCACATCGTAGAGGCTCGAACCCGGCCGCCGAACCGTTAGCGACACATAGTCGCCAGGCTTGAACTCCGTCACCTTCGTACCAACTTCCTCGACGATGCCGAAGCTTTCGTGACCGACGATCAGGAAATCGTCCCCAGCAGGGGAGGCTCCGTATTCAGCAGCATTAATCTCTTTGTCGGTGCCATCGACACCGACGCGCAGGATCTTCACAAGTACGCCGCGCCCATTAGGTACGTCGGACACCGCCGGTTTGGGAACTTCGCGAAGGTGAATCGTATTCGGCTTTCCCGGAATCACCGCCACTGCCTTGATCAGTTCGCGCCTGGCGACCTTCGTAGAGTCCCGCTCAACTGTCACTGCTTGCATGTTGCTCTCCTTTTTAGTCGTATCCATACTCGCTGGCCGCTTACATCCCTTCGCCACTTTGTTCAATCAGCTTGGAAACAAGGGCAGTCCAACCGGTTTGGTGGCTGGCCCCAATGCCCGCACCGTTGTCGCCGTGAAAGTATTCGTGGAAGTAGATCAGGTCACGCCAGTGCGGATCTTGCTGAAATGTTTCTTGGCCTCCATACACAGGACGGGTTCCATCCGAGGAACGGAGAAAAATCTTGGTAAGGCGGCGAGAAATCTCCGCAGCTGCCTGCCAAAGGGTGGCGCGATTTCCAGAGCCGGTCGGCAACTCGGTGGTGAAACTGTCGCCATAGAAGTGGTGAAATTTCTGAAGGGCCTCGATGAGCAGAAAATTGATGGGAAACCACACCGGCCCGCGCCAATTTGAATTTCCTCCGAAGAGGCCGGTGCTCGATTCTGCTGGCTCGTAGTCCACACGGTGTTCTGTCCCATTCGCCTTTAGAACGTAGGGACGGTCCTTGTGGAACTTCGAGATGGCCCGGATTCCGTGCGGAGATAGAAACTCAGACTCATCCAGCAGGTAACGGGTAATGCTTGTGAGCTTCTCTCGGTTCACAAGAGAGAGCAGGCGCCGCACGCATTTGCCGTTAGCTTGCTGAATGTCAATGTGTTCGGGAACATCCGGGTGATTGTCCGTAAACCACTGCATCCGGCGCTCGAAGCCGGGAAGACGTTCGACGATGTCTTGTTCCAAGGTTTCGACAGCCAATAAGGGAATCAGTCCGACGAGCGAACGCACTTTCAAGTAATGGCGGTCGCCGTTGGGAAGGTGGAGGACGTCATAGTAGAAACCATCTTCCTTGTCCCAGAGTTCGATGCCTTCGCCACCACGGTCGTTCATCGCGTGCGCGATATGAACGAAATGTTCGAAGAACTTGCTGGCCACGCTTTCGTACGCTGGGTTCTCGCGAGCGAGTTCGAGCGCGATAGCAAGCATATTCAGGCAGTACATACCCATCCAGCTGGTGCCGTCGGACTGCTCCAGGTGACCGCCGGTGGGGAGCGGTGCCGAGCGGTCGAACACGCCGATGTTGTCGAGACCAAGGAACCCGCCTTGAAAAATGTTCATACCTTCGGCGTCCTTGCGATTCACCCACCAGGTGAAATTCAGCAGAAGCTTGTGGAATGCACATTCGAGGAAATTGCGGTCGGCTTTGCCGCGGACGCGTTTCTCAATCTTGTAAACGCGCCAGACAGCCCAAGCGTGAACAGGCGGATTCACATCGCCAAAAGCCCATTCATAGGCCGGTAGCTGGCCATTCGGATGCATGTACCATTCGCGCAGGAGAAGCGTAAGCTGCTCTTTCGCAAAATCCGGATCAACCTGTGCGAGGGGAATGCAGTGAAATGCCAGGTCCCAGGCGGCATACCAGGGATATTCCCATTTGTCGGGCATCGAAACGACGTCGGCGTTATAAAGAGTCGACCATTCGTGATTGCGGCCATTTTTTCTGCTCTCGGGTGGTGGCGGCCCTGCGGGATCGCCTTCGAGCCAAGCGCGAATGTCAAAGTGATAGAACTGCTTGGACCACAGGATGCCGGCGAACGCCTGTCGCTGTACGTTCCGAGCGTCTTCCGAAAGCCCTTGGGGCACGCGTTGAGCGTAAAATTCGTCGGCTTCCATGCGCCGGGTCGCGAAGATCGACTCGAAGGATTGTCCTAGCAATTCGGTCTTGGGCGAGTCCGCGAGTACGAGCCGCGGTGCGGACATTCGTCGCACTTTGGGCTCCTTGTCGGTCAGGCGGAGCCGCAGGGTTGTCGAGGCGCCAGAGGCGATCCGTAGGCGATAGTGAGCGGCGGCCTTGGTCCCCACCTTCGCAGGGTTCACCGCTTCGCGTTTGCCGTTTACAACGCATTCGTTGATGCCATCTTTCACAAAGGGCGAGGCATTCGGCGTGGAAAAAAGGTGCTGAGTGTTCGTATCGTTTTCCGTGAAAAGAAGCTCAGGTTCGCCCTCGCAGAGCAACCAGCGCTTGCCGAGGGTCCTGTGATCGATTTCGATCACCGCAGCGCCGGGAATTCCGTATTCTTGCGGTACACTCAGTTTGCCCGCTGCGGCTAGCGAAGGCCGGTAGGGATCGTGGCCCCACGACCAAGTGTTGCGGAACCAGATTGTTGGTAACACTGAAAGTGTGGCGTCAAGCGGTCCGCGATTCGCGACAGTAATTTTGACCAGGATATCCTCGGCGTTGGCTTTCGCGTACTCCGTAGTCACGTCGAAGTAGCGGTTCTCGCCGAATATGCCTGTATCCAGGAGTTCGAATTCAAAGTCGTGGCGTGAGCGGCTGCGATTTTCCTCCACTAGCTCGCGATAAGGGAATTCTCCCTGGGGGTACTTGTACAGCGCTTTCATGTAGGAGTGCGTGGGAGTCGAATCGAGGTAGAAGTAATACTCCTTGACGTCCTCGCCGTGGTTGCCCTCGTTGCCCGTGAGGCCGAACAACCGTTCCTTGAGGATAGGATCGTGACCATTCCACATTGCCAAAGCGAAGCAGATCAACTGGTGACGATCCGAAATGCCCGCGATGCCGTCTTCGCCCCAGCGATAGGCACGGGAGCGCGCATGATCGTGCGGAAAATAATCCCAGGCGGTCCCTCCGGGGCTATAGTCTTCGCGTACCGTGCCCCACTGCCGCTCGGAGAGATACGGTCCCCAGCGCTTCCAGTGCACGAGGCGATCACGCGATTCCCGCAACCTTTTTTCTTCAGCGTTCATTGTTGATTATTCGTCTCCGATTTCTGATTCAGAGCGGTCAGCTTCCGAACCATCAAAGAGAGCTCCTTCGTGTGACTGCGGATCTTTTCCAGCCAGCTCCGGGCCGGGTGCGAGTGTTCGACTGTTTCGAGAGCCAATTCGCTATAGCCGATCACCGCCGTGAGCATGTTTGTGAACTCGTGAATCAGCCCTTTGAAGAATTCCTCGCGACTGATTCGCCCATCATTCGCTTGCTCGGCACGAGGCTTCCCTTTCTCGTGTTTGTACTTCGTCAAGAATCAAGACTCCTTTGTTGGATGGTCTCAGTACGCAGCGATCTCGACGGCATGTCCGTCCGGATCACGCACCAAAAGTGCCTTCCCAAATTCCAGTGCTCTCCTCTGATTCACAACGAGGCCAGAAGAAACAAACTTCACATGAGCGGCGTTGAGATCGAGGACGGCGGTATCCACATCCTGGACCCACAAAACCGTCTCTCGATGAACGAGGTCATTTGCATGTTCGTCGGCGGGGAGGGCTCGACCGTCACGCGGACTCAAGTATTCCAAGAGCTCGATACCCGGCCCGGTCGAGGCGCGGAGAGACGTGATGCGGAGATGAGCACCGAATACGTTATTGAGATGCTCCTGTTCCGTTCCGTAATTGTCACTTTCTCCCGTCACACGCAAACCGAGAAGAGTCGTGTAGAACCTTAGGCTGGCGTAAGTATCTGAAACAGCGATGGCCGTGTGGTCGATTCCAAGAAAGATTCGACCGCCGGCACGGTGCCATTTGGAGTCGCCTTTTCCTTCTGGAAACCACAGGATTTCGATGGGATGTTCATCTGGGTCCTTGAAGTAAAACGCTTGAATGCCCCCAGCATTTTTATTCCAGTCCGGCAAGCGTTGCGGCCCCGAAGAAGCGAACTCGACGTTGTTTTGGCGCAGGATCCCGTAGGCGCGGTCCATATCGCTGACAATGATGGCGATGTGCTGAAACCACAGATCATTGCTGCGAGAATCTACCGGAATCGGCCGGCCTCGGGGAGCGAGAAATTGCGCCAGCTCAATCGACTCATCACCGAGTTTCATTTCCACCAATCGCACTCGCGCCCCGAATACGCCGAAGAGGCGTTCCACTTCATCACCCGCGACTTCATGGTCCGAGACTTTCCCGAATGTCAGCACGCGCGAGTAGAAATCCACCGAACGATCCATGTCTCCCACGGTCGTCAAAATGGGGCCGATTGACACCGTCTTTGTTCGGGAAGAGGGGGTGCCAAGCTGCGCTGGCGCAGCTTTCGCCAGACTAGCTGACAGTACGATCGCTAGGAGAAGCGAGCGAAGCGGCTTAGACGGCACTCGATACTCCCGCGAAGCTCCCAGGCTGGCTTTTCACGTCTAAAGCGAGATTTGCACCCAAGCGACGCTGCAAGTGGTCTCCGACACGCAATGCGTTCGCCATAATCGTCAGCGCCGGATTTACGGCCGCACTCGAAGGAAAGAAGCTACCGTCCACTACGTACAGATTGTCGAGATCGTGAGCTTTGCACTGGATGTCCAAGGCAGAAGTCTTGGCGTCGTGGCCAAAGCGGATCGTGCCGTTCTGGTGCGCTACTCCCGCGAGTGGAATCTGATCGCCAATGAACAAATTTCGAGCGAAAAGACCATGATGGCACTCGTGTCCATGTACATTGCACGCAGTTTGCCGATTTAGCAGTTGCTTTAGCTTGGTTATCAGACGATGGTGGGCCTCTTGATTGTTTGGCGTATAGCTGAGGACGATGTTTCCTTCACGATCAAGCGTCACGCGGTTGTTGGGGTCCGGCAGATCTTCCGATGTGAGCCAAAAACTCATCGAGTGCTCGGCCATGAGATCAAGCGTCCATCCCGGGGCGATTGCTGGTGCACCAGCCGAGAGCGCCACACCATCCAGTTTGCCAACGAAGGAGAAATGCCCCATCGGATATTCCCAATCTCCGGAAGCAAAGTAGAAGTCATTCACCGCAAGCGTCTTCTGATAAAGCGTGGGATTCGGGCATTTCGATAGCGCCAGCATCACAGAATTGACATGGCCCATGTAGTGTCGGCCCACCACATCCGAGCTGTTGGCGAGACCGTGAGGATGCTTTTCGTTTGCGGAACGCAGAAGAAGTGCCGCCGAATTGATTGCTCCGCAAGAAACCACGACCACGTCAGCCGACAGCGCAATGACGCGGCCGTTTTGACGAACAATGACGCGCGACACTTCTCGTCCGGACCCAGTGGTTTCGAGTCGCTCCACATACGAATCCGTCATCAACGAGACATTCGGGAACCGCAGCGCCGGGTCGACGCAAATCACCTGCGCGTCCGACTTGGCGTCGACCAGGCAGGGATACCCGTCGCACGTGTCACAGCGAATGCACTTGCTGGCCACGGGATTCGCTTCATCGATCTGTAACCCGAGGGGCGTGTGAAACGGCCGCAAACCCTGCCGCGCGAAGTCCTCACTGAGCTGCTGGATGCGCGGCTCGTGGCTGATTGGTGGATGCGGATAGGGGCCACTTGCTAGTGGCTCGCTAGGATCTTCTCCACGCCGGCCATGCACGTGATACAAGCGCTCGGCCTGCAGGTAATAGGGTTCGAGGTCGTCGTAGGAAATCGGCCAAGCCGGGGAGATGCCACCGAAGTGACGAATCTCGCCAAAATCCTCGCGACGCAGGCGAAACAGCGCCGCGCCATAGAATTTCGTGTTTCCACCTACGTAGTAGTTCGTGTGGGGATGAAGAGGGTTACCGTTCTTATCGCTCCACTGTTCCTTGGTCTGGTATTTCGCTTCAACATTCACAGCGTGCGAGTCCCAATTCGCCTTTTCGCGACGCACGTAGCCGCCGCGTTCGAGAATCAGGATTTTCTTGCCGGTCGGAGCCAGCGAATAGGCCAGGGTGCCGCCTCCGGCGCCAGAGCCGATGATGATGATGTCGAAATGTTGTTCCGTGCCTGTCATGTGCTTGTTCTCCAGATCGTTGCATCTCGGCCAGAGTCAGATCAGGTACGTTGCAGCTCCGCATAGCGGCAGCGAAAAATGCAGCGCATCGAGTTGTTGTGGTGATATTTGGCGCAGTAGACTGCCTGAGCGGAGCGCAACCGCAAATACAATTCCGCCGCAAGCAACATTCCGATGGGCGGAGCCGTGAAATAGATCCAGAGGGCATTGAACGCATGCGCGGGTAGGGCTGAGCCGAACGTGCGCGCCGGATTCATGCTCATACCCGAGAATGGCGCCTCGAACGTGATGTAGGTTGCGACGAGGATAGCAGCGAAGTACGGCGTGAAGCGCGAAAGCTGGATATCGTTAGCGCTACTAAGAACAGTCAATGCGAGAACGAACGATATGATGAGTTCCGCGATGAAAGCGGACGGAACTCCAGCGCTGCCCGGCTGTGTGACCACAAAATTTACACTGGGGTGCCTGAGAATGCTGCCGAGAATTTCGAACGAGAGCATGACTCCGGCAAGGCCACCAATAAAGTGAAAGCACATGTAGAAAATCGCGTCCCATGTCTCTATTTTTCCCAGGCGGAAAAACATCAGCGTCGTGGATGGATTCATGTGTGCTCCCGAACGCTTCCCCCACGGAGTGTGGATCAGCCCCAGCAGGGTGAGCCCCATCGCGACACCGATCAGCGCCATGCGGAGGAACGAACTAGCCAGCAGGAGGCGCGCTGGGGATGCCGGATGCTCCAGGAGTACCGTGAACGAGCAAGCGGACACCATGAACAGTCCCAGCTCGGCGGCCTCCATTAGATATTCGGGCCAGTGGCTTTCAATGGCGAGAATGGCCTGGTGCCGCTGGCTGGCCTCCAGCCGACCGGCGGACCCGAGCGCCCGACCGGATGAGGGATTTGTCGTAAGCGCTTGAGAGCCGTTCATGCGTCATGGGATAGGCAACTTCGGAAAAGGTTCCAAGAAAGCGAGCAACGAGGCAGAAATTGGCACCAAAATAGCTGCGTCCTTTCTCGCGCCGCTGCATCCGATACCACGACTAGAGGTCCGTTAAGCGGTTCCAAGCCGAATTGAAGAAAACACAGATTGGGTTACCGCACGTTGCTCTGCCTGTGGATGGGGGGATTCTTTGAAGATGGAAGCGCTCAATCCATCTTTGGAAACTCGCGAATCGGAATTGGTGCAAAAGGCTGGGGCAGGGTGTCGCGAAGCCTTCTATCAGCTCGTCCAGCCGTGTGAAAGAGTCTTGTTCGCCTCGGCCATGGCCATCCTTAACAACGAGGCAGACGCGGAAGAGGCGGCTCAGGAAGCCGTCTTGAAGGCATTTACCAACATCAGCCGGTTCCGCGGGGAATGCAAATTTAGCACCTGGATCATCCAAATCTGCATCAACGAAGCCCGCACCAAGATCAACAAAGCCCGCAAATACCTTTACGAATCGATCGACGAACCGGAGAACGGGGAGGACGGAGACTATTTCCCCCGCGACTTCGCCGATTGGCGGGAGATTCCTTCCGAGGCGCTCCAGCGCAAGGAGTTGCGAGAAGCCCTGCAACGCGCCATGGCGTCGCTGCCCGAGAACTACCGTGAGGTGCTGATTCTACGAGATATCCAACATCTTTCAATTGAGGAAACGGCGCTGGTGCTTGGCATAGGAAAGGGCAACGTGAAAACCCGGCTGCTCCGAGCCCGGTTGCAGATGCGGGACGCCCTGGCACCAGGTTTCGACGGAAACTGGAGCCTGGGACGGCCAGAATATACCAAGGTTCGAGCTTGGTAGGGTTAGCGGGCGCGATGGATTTGAATCTTTTTGGGCTCATGAGTATCGAATGAGAGTGATCGAAATCAGCTGCCTGGAAGTCTGGAAGGAGATCTCCAACTACCTCGACAACGACGTGGAGCCCGAACTTCGCGCCCGGATGGAAGGGCATTTCAAGGCATGTGCCCACTGCACCGCGATCCTTGACGGAACACGCAATGTCGTGAAGTTGGTCGGTGATGGTATGGAATACAAGGTTCCGGCGGGGTTCAGGCGGCGTCTCTACGACAGGATCAAGGACAAATAAGATCAGGCAATCGCCGGTTCTTCGGTCATAAACCAGCGGCTCACGCTGGGACCAATCTGCTCGCGCACATCAGTGTTGTTCAGGAAGAACGAGATTCGCCAGGAACAGTCTTGTTCGTGGGTCCACAACTCAAAATAGCGGTCTCTCTTCCGGACCACAGGTCCGCCCGCTTTGGGTGTGAGAATCCATTCGTGCCAGCCGTAATCGCGCGCCGTATCGCCCTCAATCACCACGTCGATGATTATGATGTTCAGTTTCACCCTGTAATCAGCGAATAGTTGCTCCGCTCGGCTTCGCAAGACCGTCCTTGCTTCCTGCCCATATTTGCTTGGCAGCGCCTCGGACATGTCTGTGAAACCGTCCGTCACGAATACGGACAGAAGTTTCTCCACGTCGCCTTGTTCGTAAGCCTCACGATAGGTTGTCTTTGCCAGGTTGATCGCGTATTTGGCATCCATTGGGCTGAGCTCTCCTGACGCCTTGACGACATCAGATGCATCAGGAGCGGTCAGGACGCAGCAATTTCAGAGAGCTGCTTTACTTCACCCGGAAACAGACAAGGATCGATTCAAAAGACAGCTCATCACCCATCCTCCTCAGGACGGTAACTTGTATTTCCAACGGTCGGGCAACGTGAGTCAAAAGAGCCTCTTTCCGCAGCTACTTACCTCATTTTGCTTAGTTAATCCTTCCGGGTACCAACCTCACAGCGTGAAAGCCGCGGCGGAAGAAGGTGCTTTAGGCAACAGGCTGGGAATTGAGGGTTAATCGGATAAGCAGGGCAGATCGAGCACGTGGTGAAATCCGGTAGATTCGCAGGGAGAACCAGCAACATAGCGCACGGAGATCAGCCGCGAATTCACGAGGATCTCCGTGTAGCTGACGGTTACCGCATCGGGACGATGAACGCAAATTGAATACGGCCCGGAGAACGGGCGGTGCGATCGATGGAGGTCTCGAAGCCAATCGGGACCTTCAGGGTCTCTCTCGGACGCCGCTACGGTGCAAGTAGCACACCGATACTCTTCGGCCTGAACATCGGACAAGCTGGAGGAAACCAGTG
>Ga0207780_1000264_pt1 | contig 14377 bp, 11 predicted proteins | sample LuqExpMetageno45_FD_187803 | JGI IMG/M metagenome (GOLD analysis project Ga0207780, IMG submission 187803) | Tropical forest soil microbial communities from Luquillo Experimental Forest, Puerto Rico - Sample 45 (SPAdes) | ecosystem: Environmental > Terrestrial > Soil > Tropical forest ...
TACGCGTTGCAGTGGCCGCTGTTCGCCTGGTTCTGCGTGTACGCGTACCGCAAGTTCGTTCGCTATGAAGAGGAGCCACCGCAACCGCGGAAGCACGACGCGATGACCGAGATACCCGCGGGGCTGCTGCCCGAGCGGCCCTTACCCGCACAGCCGCCGCCCGACGATCCCGCGCTGCTTGTCGCCCTTGCTTACGCCGCTCAGCAACACGGCAATCTCCCCGAAGCCTCTGCTCTGTACTCTAAGGCTCTGTCGCTGGATGCCAACTCGCTCGAAGCCGCAACCAACCTCGCGGCCATCGACGCCACTCAGGGCCGCCTCGCCGAAGCTCTCAAACTCTGGCAGTCCGCCTTCGATCGCGCTCCCGGCAAATCCGAAATCGGTCTCAACCTCGCCCGCCTCTACTGTGCCTCCAACCAACTCGGGCTCGCCCGGGCCACGGCACTTCGTCTCCTCCGCTTCAATCCCGACCTCCCTTCCGCCAAGCACCTTTTGTCCTCCCTCAACTCCTCTTCTCCCTCCTGCTCCTTCTGATTTCACGGCATCGAGTGTCGAAGGACCAAGCCATCGGCTATTGGCCGTCGACTGTTGACTGTACACTGTACCCATGCACCGGCCCACGTTCCTTCTCGCCGCTTTCCTCCCACTGTTCACCGCTTCCCCTTCTCATTCCCGCTCCCAACCACCTCCAGCCCAGCGGTCCGCTCCTGCCGCCAAGCCTCCGCTCACTTGGAACTCCGTTGAATTCGCCATCGTCCGTTATAACGACAACGCCCCCAATACCTGGAACATCTACCACTCCGGCAAGAAAGGAGTCTTCCTGGTCCGCATCTGGAAACGCTATCTCCTCGTCAAGGTGGACGACGAAGAGGCTTACGACATCGATCCGCAAACCATCAAAGTTCACGGCAATTCGGCCGAGTGGTCTTACGCGGACTTGCCCGAGAAGCCGATCGAAACTCCCGACTGGAAGGCGCGCGACGTCGGTCCGGTCACACGTATCCGCTTCCGTCTCGGCAAAAACGGCCACTTCCTGGAGTTGCAGATTCCACTCGGCCCGAACGGCCGCCCAATTTATTAAGGATTTTTCTGTTGGGGATTCGCAGGCGGCGACTTCGCCTGGGGTTTATCTACCGGTTTATTCGATTCCCACGTCGCGTCCGGGGGAGGCGCGGCAAATTTCGGTTCCTGTGCGCGATAAACGCCGTAGAACCACGGGATCCCCAGAGCGCCAGGCTGCACCGCCACGTTCACTTTGTCGCCCATGTGGAAGCGTTCGTAGTCGTCGGCATCGACCGCCAAGCGTTCATACCTGCGGCCCTCGCGCCACGAATACACAAACACACGTTTCGTGCCGCGCACAATCCCTCGCATCAAGTAGCGGCCTTCGACCGTGGTCGCGTGATAAGCCAGGTTCTTGGGCGAATCCAGCTTGCCATTCAGGAATAGCGCGACCGACAGGATGAACGGAATCGGTATCAACCCTGTGAATAGGTGTTTCAAAAGCTCGATCTCTTTGCGCCCGTGCGCCCGCCGGTCGAGAATAATTGCCAATGAAAACGCAATGAAGAAGATCAACCCGTAGAAGACCAGCATGGCGTCGATGTCGAGGGGCGGATAAACCTGACTCAAGGTAACAAACAGAAGCGAGCCGACGAGGAAAATTCCCATCTGGAGCAACAAGCGTTTGCGGAACACGACTTCCGCGGCCGCCGAGGTCAGCCCACACGTGGGACATTGATCGCTGGTGCGCTCTGAACCGCAATCGAGGCAGCGCGTCATCACCAATAGTATAAAGCGGGATTCCCGGGATTAGGCCCCTGCCGCCAGACGCGCCAGCAAGTCTTGGAAGTGTCGACTTTGCTCATCCTGCACTTCAACGGTTACGCCCATCCCGCGGCCCGGTTCCACTCGCTTCACCGAGCATTCCAGAAATACCGGCCGGTCCACCGAGAGCCGCGCTCGAAAGCCGGCGCCCACCCAAAGCACATCTTCGGACTCCAGGAACATTCCGCTCGCGCTGATATCGCGGGTGCGGGCGCGTAGCCGCGCCGAGCCCCATTCGATTTCCACAGGCGCCTGATAACGAAACCGCGGCGCTTTGCGTCGTTCCGAACGTCGTGCCTCGAGCGCTCCGTTGGACATGAACCTGTCGACCTCAGCGGTTGTGCTGGCGCGCAAATGGAGCCCTGGCAGCGTGCCTCTACCCCTTGAAAATACGACAAGTCAGCCTACGATGTTTCAGACACCGCAAGAAATGTTTTGTTCCCGGCATTCTCCACTTGGACACACTCCAAATGGGCGCACAGCTTACCTTCCGTTTGTTCGAGCATCGTCACTCGTTCATCCTAAATTCACACGTGGGGATAGAATCTTGTCGGATGAGCAACCGAGGAAACACAAATGCATGAGCCCGGCTTGTTGCGTCATTTGATCGCGGGGCAGTACACTCCCGAAGCTCTGCGCGTGATTCGCAGAGTGCTTGAGGAGCATAAGACGCACGAAATCCGTCCGGTGGCCCACGGGCTCTTCGCCGCCAGTCCCAGCCAGGCTCGCGACTCCGTGACTGGCTATCAGAATGTGTGGATTCGCGACAATGTCATGATCGCGAACTCATTCCGGCTACGCGGAGAACTTGCCCCGGCCATCGCCTGTATGCAGGGCCTAATGCAATTCCTTGCGAAACAGATGCCGCGTTTTCGGGAGATTATTGCCGAGCCGTCCCTCAAAGAGGATGCGAACCGGCGCCCACACATCCGGTTCACGGCACAAGACCTCGGTGAATTGCCGGAAAAGTGGACGCATGCACAGAACGACGCCCTCGGCCTTGCTCTATGGTTTCGCTTCGCGCTGGCAAATTCCGGCGCGATGCCTTTAAGTGCCAGCGATGCGGAGATCTTTCGCCTGTTCCCCGATTATTTTGCCGCCATCGAGTATTGGAAGGACAAGGACAGTGGCGCGTGGGAAGAGGGGCGCAAGATTAACAACTCCAGCGTCGGCGCCGTGGTTGGCGGTCTTGAGGAGATGAAGAAGTGCAGCACGGCCGGCGTAGACTTCGAGCAATTGGATGAGTTGATCGCGCGCGGCCGTGAGCGGCTGAACGAGACTCTGCCGTTCGAATCTCCGCCAGACCGCATGGTCGATTCTGCACTACTATTTCTGGTTCACCCACTTCGTGTAATCGAGGACCGTTCGATCCAAAGCGCAATTCTTAATCTAGTGCAGGCACGACTGAAAGCAGAGGTCGGCATCAAGCGATACGCCGGGGATTCCTACTTCTGCCAGGATTACGACGAGTGGTTCCAGCCCGACGAGATGAGCGGCGATTTCAGCGAGCGGCTGGACTTTCGCGACGCGCACTTGCAGCCCGACTGCGAGGCGCAGTGGTGCATCTTCGATGCTCTGCTCTCGATCATCTACGGGCAGCGATATTCGGAGGACCGTTCACGCATCGATGATTTTCACAAACAGATCCATTACTTTAACCGCTCGCTCGCCCAAATCACGACCGATGGCCTTTGTCCGGAGCTTTATTTCCTGAAAAATGGGCGTTATATTCCGAATGCTCACACACCGCTGGCGTGGACCCAGGCAAATCAAGCGCTCGCGCTGCATCTGATGGAGCAATCCGTTAGGGAGATGCGATGAAATCCGATTGGAAAGGCTTTTTGGCAGCATCTGTGATTTTGTGTGCGGTAGTTCTTGCCCCTCAGCAAACCCAAGCGCAACTGACACGCGATTCTCTGGCACAAACGCCCCCAATGGGCTGGAATAGCTGGAACAAATTCGCTTGCAACGTCAGCGAAGATCTCATCAAATCCGTCGCGGACGCGATCGCTTCGAATGGAATGAAAGACGCTGGTTATCAATACGTGGTGATTGACGATTGCTGGCAGGTCAGCCGCGACGAGAATGGAAATATCGTCGCTGATCCACAGCGCTTCCCTTCCGGCATTAAGGGTCTCGCCGACTATGTTCATTCCAAGGGGCTGAAGTTCGGTCTGTATTCGGATTCCGGCACAAAAACCTGCGCAGGGCGCCCTGGCAGCCAGGGCCACGAATTTCAGGATGCTCTTCAATACGCACGCTGGGGTGCAGATTATCTGAAGTTCGACTGGTGCAATACGGGTACGCGCAACGCGCAGGAAGCGTATCAGACGATGAGCACAGCGCTGCTTTCGACCGGTCGTCCGATTGTGTTCAGCATGTGCGAGTGGGGCACCGCCAAACCGTGGACCTGGGGCGCGGGAATTGGCAACCTGTGGCGCACCACAGGAGATATCACCGATAAGTTTACGAGCAAGAAGAAATGGCCGGACGGGAGCTGCTGCGAACTGGGCATGGTCGACATTGTCGATTTACAGGTCGGTCTCGAAGCTTTTGCTGGTCCAGGTCACTGGAATGACCCCGACATGCTCGAGGTGGGCAACGGGGGAATGACGATTCCGGAGTATCGCGCGCACTTCAGTTTCTGGGCACTGCTGGCGGCTCCGCTCATTGCGGGTAACGATGTTCGATCGATGTCTCCGGAGATTAAGGAGATCCTCACGAACAGCGAAGTCATCGCGGTTAACCAAGACAAGCTGGGTCGCCAGGGCCGTCGCGCTCGCAAGGACGGCGATCTCGAGGTCTGGTCGAAAACGCTGGCTGACGGAAGCCGCGCGGTCATTCTGTTCAACCGCGGCGGGAGTGAAGCCGAAGTGAAGGTAAACTGGGAAGAAATCGGCTATCCGTCCCATCTGGGCGCCAAAGTTCGCGATCTGTGGACGCACAAGGATCTCGGCCTTTCCACGGGCAGTTTCTCTGCTAAAGTGGCGTCCCACTCTGTTGTCATGCTGAAGATTGAGCCCTAGTTCGCTCGAGAAGCCAGGTCGGAAAAAAGGGAATGCATGGAATCGCGTGGAGATGCCGCAGCGTCAGCTCGGGACTTTCTTGCCGCTGAGCGCACTTTTCTCGCCTGGATTCGCACGGGGCTGGCTTTCATGGCTTTGGGCTTTGTCCTGGCGCGATTTGGCTTCTTCCTGCAGGAATTCAGTTCGATGCGTCCGAACCAGCCGGCCATCTCCCCCGGGTATTCTCTCTGGTTCGGGACGCTGCTGATCCTCGTCGGTGTCCTGGTTTCCATCCTGTCCTTGCTTCGCTACTTGCGCCTGCTCGCCATGATACGCAGCGGTTCCGGGCAATTCAGCAATCCCTCGACACTTGCGGTGGTGGTCGCAATTTTCCTCGCAGTACTTGGCTTGGCGATGAGCTACTATGTCATCTCTACTCGCCATGTCCCGGCGAACGGTACCCCCAATTCTGGAGAGGTATTTATGCCCGCACCTGCTAACTCAACCCTCGGTATCGTTCGCATCGAGAGTCAACATTCTGTCGCGGATACCGTTTCGAAGCTCGAAGGCATGCTCCGCGCCAAGAACGTAAAGATCTTTACGATCGTGGATCATAGCGGCGAAGCCGAAAGAGCCGGGCTTAAGATGCCCAACACCAAGCTACTGATCTTCGGTAACCCCAAGGCGGGCACCCCTCTTATGGTCGCAGCTCCAAGCAGCGCGCTAGACCTCCCACTGAAAATCCTCGTTGCCGAGGATACACGCGGGAAAGTCTGGGTCTCCTATAATTCGCCAACCTATCTGCAGGAGCGCCATCATTTGCCGGAAGATTTGCTTCCGAACATCGGCGTGATTGCCGCACTGGCGGGAGAAGCCTCCAAGTAAGCGAAGTTATTTTTAGGCTTCAACGTCAAAAGCAGCGGTGTGACGCTGTCCGGTGGCGATCAATTCCTCGATCTTTTCGACCGGCTGAATTCCCCCGCGCGCCCCTAGCCCGGTGCAATTTAACGCGGCTGCCGCGCACGCAAATTCCAGTTGCCTTTGCCGTGGCCACCCTTTTCGATACGCGTAAATGAAACCCGCATGGAAGATGTCCCCTGCGCCCGTAGTGTCAATGACGTTCACCTGAAATGCCGGAACATAATGGAAACGGGCGCCATCCCAGGCCAGCACGCCGTCACTGCCCAGCGTGGCCGCCGCGAGCTTGCATTGGTAGCGTCGAAACACTTCCGGCAAAGACTGGCGAAGATCGGGTTCGCGGGTCAGCTTTTGCGGGATGTCGCGGCTGGTAATGAGAAAATCGATGTTCGGCAAGAGCTGCTCGACACCGGGATACAGTTCGTCCAGGTCAGCCACCACCGGTACGCCCGCTTCCCTGGCCCACTTCGCGGCAACCACGGCGGCGGCAGTGTCGTGCCCGTCGAGATGCAAAATTCCGGCGTTGACAATCCATTCGCGCTGCAATTCTTCCGGTAGCAACGTCAACCGTTTGTCACGCTTCCAAAGCACAGTGCGGTCGCCAGTGTGATCCACGAGAATGTATGCCTGCTGGCTTGGGCTGCCCGCCGCCGTGAATAAATGAGTCTCGACTCCAAGCCGGGCAAATTCGGAGCGGTGCAGTTGCGCAAAATGATCTTCGCCCAATTTGCCGAGATACCGCGTACGCAATCCCCATTGCTGGCAAGCCGCCATCGCTGATGCGACTTGTCCCCCGAGCAGAGTTGCTGCCGATGAGATTTCGATTTTCGATCCGTTGACAGGAAAATCTCGAACCGGAATTAAAGTGTCCGTCGCATTCAGGCCCACGCCAACCACATCCACTTTTGGGATCGTCTTCATGATCGAACAAACTCCATCAGTGGAAACGCGTGGTGCGCCAAAGCTTTCGGCCGCACAAAACCATCAGCAATAACGAAACGGCCGAGAGCGCCAGCGCCGGTTCCCAGTGAATCGGCAAGCTCGGAACATGCGCGACCGTGGCGGCCCACGCCAGAATCGCGGTCGCGGCAACGACCAACAGCCAGTCCGCCAGCGTGCGCCGGGCTTGAAGTTCGCCCGCGGCCTGGCGGCCTTCGAATCGCGCTTCTACATAATCCATTGGTACGCTATAGCGTTCGCTTTCGCGTAACGCCGCAAGCTTCCAGCGCGCGTGTTCCTGGCCGATCGCCGAGGACGCGGCAATCGCGCCCACTCCCAAGGCCATCAGGAGCGAACCGCCAATCACTTGCAGATACGTCGTGTGGCTCTTGCCCTGCAATTCGCCGAAAACCAGGATGCCCCAGAGCATTCCCCAAAGTTGATTTGTGTTGGAGAGCGGGATGCCCCGGCTGATGCCCACGTACTTCGCGGCATATTGCTGGAAGAGATCGCCAATCACCCAGACAAATCCGCCGAGCATCAACCAGAAAATCACAGAGCGAGCCTGCTGCAATTCGTGCCACAGAGGAGCTGCGCCGGAATACGCCAGAGCCAACGATCCCATCATGCCCAATTCGCCAAAAGTGAAAAATGTGACGAACGACAGGGGATTCATGCCGGTGAGGTACGCCTTGCGATACGGAATGTACATTGTCCCCCAAAGCACTCCGGCACCGAGCGCCGCCCACACACCGTTCATCGAGTGGCCTGAGGAGTTTTGCGCAGACGAAGCAATGGCCAGCAGCGCGCCGCCAAAACACAGGACAGCAGTTCCACCCAACACGCCAGCCCACCGTCGCCAACCCGCCTGGCACAATTCGTTGAAAAACAGAAAGCCCCAGAGGATGCCGATCAAACTGTTGGAATTCCACAAGGGGAACGCGATGCTCAAGCCGACATCCCGTATGGCGAAAACCGTTAGCGTGTTCGCCACCGCCCACAGGCAACCTGCGAGTACAGCCCAAAACACAAGGTGGGGCGCGCGACGAACATCGGCTCGTACAGACGAAGTGCCAAGCACCAATGCAGGCAGGCTCCATCTCGCCAGAAAGACTCCAGCAACCATGATCAACGATATGACCATCGGAGAGATTCCGATGGTGACAAGTTTCGTGGGCGCCTCTGCCGCTCCCAGCCAGGCACCCGCCGTAAACCCGGAGAAAATCCCAAGCAGTTGCAGGCTTCGCGATCTCGCCGCGTCTGTATTTCCGGTTGAACTTTGGAAAGCGGTTTCCGCTGGCATGATTCGGTGAGTTAGCCTAGTGGAACATCTTCAACAGCAACAACCCGCCGAATAGCACGCCGACCGGCACCCAAAAATGGATGTCGGTCAACACAGCAACCACACGGCTACGCGGGCTGTCGGTCAGCGCCATAAGTTAACAGGCTTGCGCAGCATTATACTCAGGGTTCTATCGCCAAAACTCGGAAAGTCTTCCACACAGAACAAAAAATGGGAGTTGCGGGCGCGATGGCGCCATGCTAGCCTGAGCGAACAAAAGGCGAAATACCGGAGAACTTCATGCCTGATTCGCTTGCGGTTCGTCTTTCCAAAGCCGTCCCCCTCGAACTGGGATCAGCACCCCGTTCGACCAGTATCGTGCCAGTTTCGCAAGTCCTCGACTCCCTTGCGGCTCGCGACTACAGCGGCGAAGTCCTGACCGCCGTTCGACACTACCCCGCCCGCGAAGCGCAGTGGGCTGACTTCCCTTCCTGGGTGGACAAAGACCTGCATGACGCTTACACCACAAAAGGCATTCGCCAACTCTACACGCATCAAGCTGCGGCTGCCGAAGCTGCGCACGCCGGAAAAAACGTCGTTATCGTAACGCCAACCGCCAGCGGGAAGACTCTTTGCTACAACCTGCCGGTTCTCGACGCGGTTCTTGCAGCCCCCGACACGCGCGCGCTCTATCTCTTTCCCACGAAAGCGCTGGCGCAAGACCAACTCGCCGAACTGTACGACCTGAATCAACGGCTGGAGAATCGTTTTGGAGTCTTCACCTACGACGGTGACACTCCCAGCGACGCACGCAAAGCAATCCGCGAGAAAAGCCACATTGTGCTGACGAATCCAGACATGCTGCACACCGGGATTCTGCCGCACCACACGCGCTGGACGCGTCTCTTCGAAAACCTGAAGTACATCGTCATCGATGAACTGCACACCTACCGAGGAGTGTTTGGCAGCCATTTGTGCAATGTGCTGCGCCGTTTGCAGCGCATCGCTGAATTCTACGGGCGTAAGCCGCAGTTCATCTGCTGTTCGGCGACAATCGCGAATCCCGGAGAACTGGGCAGCCGCCTGATCGAGGGTGATGTGGAGGTGCTCGCCGAAAATGGCGCGCCCGCCGCGGAAAAAACCTTTGTCTTCTACAATCCGCCGGTCGTGAATCGGGCCCTCGGCATTCGCCGCAGCTATATCAATGAAGCTTCTCGGGTTTCGCAGGAGTTCTTGAAACACGGTCTGCAGACGATGGTGTTCGCGAATTCGCGCCTGCACACCGAGATCATTCTCACTTATTTGCAGCAAGCGTTCCCGGAGTTTCCCGGCAAGCCGGAAATGATTCGCGGTTACCGGGGCGGGTACTTGCCTTCGGAGCGGCGCGAAATTGAACGCGGGCTACGGGATGGAAAGATTCGTGGCGTGGTAACCACGTCTGCCATGGAATTGGGCATAGATGTCGGCTCGCTCGACACCGTCGTCATGGCGGGTTATCCGGGCACGATCGCCGCGACGTGGCAGCGGGCGGGCCGAGCGGGCCGCCGTACCGGAAGTTCCTGTGCGGTATTGGTCGCGTCGTCCTCCCCGCTGGACCAATTCATCGTGCGCCATCCGGACTATTTTTTCGGGAACACGCCCGAGCACGCTTTTGTTCAGCCCGACAATCTAGAGATTCTCGTCAATCACTTGAAATGCGCGGCCTTTGAATTGCCGATTGCGCCCGGCGACAAATTTGGAGGCGTCGACGTCCAGGATTTGTGTTCGCGTCTGGCAGAAGCTGGTTACCTACACCGCGCGGGCGAGAACTATCACTGGACGCAGGAGGCTTATCCGGCCGACACCATCAGCCTGCGCTCTGTCACCAGCGACAATTTCATCATTATCGATATTACCGGCGCTCCGCTGGTGATTGGGGAAGTCGATTTCGTCAGCGCACTCAGCACGGTCCACGAAAAAGCTATCTACATTCACGGCGGCCAGCAATACCACGTTGAGCACCTCGATTTCAAAGAGCGCAAAGCCTACGTGAAGCAGGTCGACGTCGATTACTACACCGACGCGATCAAATACACACAAGTACGAATCCTGGAGATTGCGGAAACAGCCCGGGCGCGCCTCGAAAAGCCAGAAATCCCCGCATCGCGATCGCACGGCGACGTATTGGTCCGCTCGCAAGTCGTGGGTTTCAAGAAAATCAAATTTTTCACGAATGAAAACATCGGCTCGGGCAAGTTGGAACTCCCTGAGAACGAAATGCACACAACGTCGTATTGGCTGACGCTCGAGCGGCCGTTATTGGAATCCTTGCCATACACCGTCAGCGAGCGCCAATCCGGAATGTTCGGCCTACTGCACGCCATGGAATCCGTCGCCACTCTGCTACTTATGTGCGACGGGCGTGACCTTGGCACTGCGATCGGGGAACGCCCGCCCGTTCCTGATTCCGGCGCCGATGAATTCACGCCGATGCGGATGGAGGATGCCGTCGGGGCCAATGCCAAGGAGTTCTTCGAGCCGAATCTGTATCTGTTCGATGCTTATCCCGGAGGCATTGGGTTTTCGGAACCGCTCTTTCGCGCGCACGAAATCCTTATCGAAAATACTCGAGAACTGATCCAAGCCTGTCCGTGCGAAGCGGGTTGTCCGTCCTGCGTCGGCCCCGCCGGTGATCTTGCTTCGCGTGCCAAAGAAGCGGCGCTGGCAATTCTCAATCGCATCCACGGGTAACCTGGCGCAAACATGGCGACAAACGCGGACAAATTCTCACGGCTCGCGGCTCTTAAGCCCACACGCATCTTTCCTCAAAAGCCGCCCGAGCTTCGCGCACCTACAGAGGAAGATCCGGTCAGCCGCTTGCTCGGGGGCGGCATCGCCCGGAATCACTACGGCGAGCATCTCGCCATTCGAAACTGGTTCTCCACTCCGGAATTTGTGGCGCCTTCAGCCGTTGCCCTGGATTTGCTCGCGCAATCACGCGACATCGCTCTCACCCGTCGAACGCGAGCGGCCCTCGAAGACCCGCAAAAGTGGCTGTTCCTCGATACGGAGACCACCGGACTTGCCGGAGGCACCGGTACTTACGCGTTTCTTGTCGGCCTGGCCTGGTGGGACGCCGGAGGCCTGCAGATGGAGCAACTGTTCCTTCGCGATTTTTCCGAGGAACATTCTCTGCTCTATGAATTAGCGGCGCGTCTCGCCGAGCGCCCGGTACTGGTCACTTTTAACGGCAAAACCTTCGATTGGCCGCTGCTCGAGAACCGGTTCACCATGACGCGATCGATTCGCATTCCACTACTCGCAGCACATCTCGATCTGCTGCATCCGTCGCGCGCCCTGTGGCGATTGCGCCTCGGATCGGTACGCCTCGTCGAACTGGAACGTCATGTCCTCGACGCGACTCGTCTGGGCTGGCGTCGCGAAGATGACATCGCCTCCTCACTTATCCCGCAGTACTACTTCGACTACCTGCGAGGCGCTTCCGCCCAACCACTCGCGGGCGTCGTGAGACACAACCAGATGGATTTGCGGGGGCTAGCTGCTCTTTTCGGCAAAATCAATTCGATGCTGGAAAACGCCGAAGCAGGCACGGGGCTATTCGAATCGCTGGACCTCCTGGGCCTGTCCAAGTTCCTCCACCGCCGCGGGAAGAAGGATTGGGCACACTCTGCGTGTTCTCAGGCGCTCGATTTGGGCTTGCCGGAAGAATTTCGCCCGCAAGCCACGCGCGATCTGGCGCAAATGGCTCGCCGGCGCGGCGAAACAGAACGGGCCGCTGCGCTCTGGCAAGAACTGGTCACCCACCCACAAGACGGCGTGTTGGCGTGCGAACAACTTGCCATTCACTATGAGCGTCGCGAGAAGAATTTCGCGCGCGCGCTGGAATTTGCGGGACTCGGGCTTAAGAAGATGAGGCAACAGTCAGCGCGTTCGCGCGACCCTTTTGCTAATGCCCGAGCCATGCGTCAAGAGAAGAAGCTCGTGTGCCGGATTGAACGTCTCCGGCATCGAATCGCCAAGGACCACGACGCCACCCGCGCTCCCTTACTTCATCACCCTGTCGTGGCTCTTGGTTCCCGCCAGCGTTCGCGCTGACCTACTTCCCACCTCTGCCAGATTTGGAGGTACAAACCGGATGGAATCCACGGCAGCAAAAGCACAAACTAGCTATGGAGGAACCATGGCCACGACAGAAATTGCCTATTTGCAGGGTGAGTTGGAACAGCGCCGCGAACGGCTGATTGATGCCGCGGGCCATAACGCGGCGAACGCATCATTGCGCGAATTGCTCGGAAGCGTAGATGCGGCACTCGCCAGATTGAAAGCCGGCACATTTGGTATCTGCGAACAGTGCCACGAGTCGATCGAAGCCGATCGCCTGCTCTGCGATCCTTTGGTACGCTTCTGCCTGGATCACCTTTCGACCGAAGAACAGCGCGCTCTGGAGAAGGACCTTACTCTCGCCGCCGGAATTCAGCGCGCTCTTCTGCCCAAGCCCGACTGGTCGGTGAATGGATGGCACGCCCGCTATCATTACCAGCCTGCGAATCTGGTCAGCGGTGATTACTGCGATTTGATCGAATCGAACGGGGGATTCCTTTTCCTGCTTGGTGACGTCGCTGGAAAAGGTGTCGCCGCATCGATGCTGATGAGCCACTTACACGCGACCTTCCGTACTCTTGCGCAACAGCACCTGCCCTTGCACCAAATGATGAATCATGCGAATCGCTTGTTCTGCGAAAGCACGACCGCCGGGCAATTTGCGACCCTCATCGTCGGGTGCGCTTCGCCGGAAGGCAACGTGGAATATGTCAGCGCCGGGCATCTTCCGCTGCTTCATCTTTCTCCCTCGGGGGTTCGTTCGCGTGAAGCTACCGGCGTTCCGTTGGGCATGTTCTCCAACACGGAATTTCAGATCTGCCAGCTTAGTCTGGCTCCTGGAGACAAATTGCTGATGTATACCGACGGGCTCACGGAAATGTTCAACTCTAAGGGGGACGAATTTGGCGTTTGTGGCGTACAGGCGCTCGCGAAGCGTCATGCGACTGCGACTCCCGACAGAGTCATGGACGCGTGCTTGGAGCAGGTGCGGAATTTCACAGGCAATACGAGGCAGGTAGACGACTTGACCTTGCTCATCCTGCAGCGCGCGAATTGACGCGTTCCCTGCTTATTCAGTTGGTGGTCTGAATATCAGTCGGGGCTGATTTCGGCGGCTCGTTTGAGGGCGTGGCCGAAACAGCCGGCCAGCCCAGCTTCTTCGTCCATTGAAGAAACGCGGATGGGCCGGCGCCCTGCATAGAGACGCACTCCCTGGCTACACATCGGAGAAACACTGGGCCATCTTCGGACACGAACGACACAAACTCTTTGCCTCGCTTTGCGTCGTGCGCCACCGGGTACCGGTCACCAAGCGCTTCCGCGTAAGCATCGAAGAAGCGGGAGGCTGTATCATCGCTGTTGAACCGCTCCCGCGTCGCGAGAACCAGATGTTTGGTGTCTTTCTGCTCAAAACAGATGTAGTCGTCGCCATCCCAGCCTTCTGCCACGCTTTTGGCCAATTCCGGGTCTATGAATTGCTTCAGGATTTCCATCCAGCCAAACTCGCCCATCGCGTTTTCTTCCAGCTTGTTCCATTCTTTTCCTGGAACGCCCTCCGGCAGGTCTACTTTCAGGGGTGCCGGAGATTTACTGGCCCTATACAGCCCCGGATGCATGATCTGTTGCGTGTTAGCCGGAGCTCTTTCAAAGACCGCGCCGAATCCGCTCCAGCCTGAAGTTCGCAAGACTCCTACGCAAAAACTCAGGCCACTGAAGTACGGGAATAGCAGCGAATCCTTAATGAATGGCGGGGCTTTCTTCAGCATCGGCGTGTCGGAAAGGTCGCCGACAAACAGAGACGGGTCGACATCGGGTAAATCCCGCAGCTTTAACCCCTTATCTCTCAACATGTAATCAAGCATGCCGGCCATCGCGCTACCTTCGAGCACGGCCTCCCGAGCCAACTCCGCATCATCGTTTGGCCGGGCAGCATGCACCCACGGGTCGATGTGAAAATACTGGTCCTGCAGCGCATGCGTAAGTTCGTGCGACATCACCATGCGTTGCTCGTCCGGCGCAATCCAGTCCGCGATGTAGAATTCATGGGTCTTAGGATCGTACAGGCCCGCTATTTGCTCCGTCAGCAGGTCCACGAGGAAGTGATCGAGGTCAAAATTCTTCGGGAAGAGACCAAAGGCCTCGCCACTGCGGGCCGACGCATAACGCTCTTGGGCATCCTTCTCATCGTCCATCTGTCTCAAGATATACTCCCGGATCTCAGCCCGCGAACGAATGGACTTTTTTAGAGGACTCCTGAGCTTCCATCCGGTAATCTCGCTCATTTCATGCAGGACCTCGTCCGTGG
>Ga0207780_1000266_pt1 | contig 14339 bp, 11 predicted proteins | sample LuqExpMetageno45_FD_187803 | JGI IMG/M metagenome (GOLD analysis project Ga0207780, IMG submission 187803) | Tropical forest soil microbial communities from Luquillo Experimental Forest, Puerto Rico - Sample 45 (SPAdes) | ecosystem: Environmental > Terrestrial > Soil > Tropical forest ...
AGGCCCTCATCACGGTGACCTCGTTTCACCATCAGCCTGAAGCGCAGCACCCAATTTCTTCAGCTATCCACAAGAACGCCGGCCGATTACCCCATCTTTGGGTCACGATGCTCGTTGAAGTTGGCCGCCACGCCATGATTCAAGGGCCTGGATGTGATCCGAGTCATATGCCGTTCGATTTCCTGAGAGCCGCTGCCGGCGAGTGAAGCGCGTAGTACAAAAAAGAAAAGGCCGCGAGAGGGGCAGTCACGCGGCCTGAGTTCACTGATGAAGGCGTCTCGGGATCGGGGTTGGGGGGCCCTAATATCCCGAGCCGCCTCTTATGGACTCTACATAAATACCGACCCCGAAATTAAAAGGGGTCAACGAGGTTGCTCCGGCCGAGTCGAATTACCGTCCGGCTCCGCTCCCTCGTGCAGCGTCTATCGGCGCTGCACGTTCTTTTTGAGTGCCATCGTCCTAGCCCTAGCCCGGAGGGCCTGTAGCCCCGGTGTAACCCCAGGCGCCAAATCAAGGCCGCTGACATCGAAAAATGCCCTGTATTACGGACTTTCTAAACGCCGACTAGACGCTCGCTCACGATGTAGCCGGTGAGTAGCAGCACGCCGAACAGAATGATGACCAGCGCGGCGGCGGTTTCCAGCCCACGCACGACGATCAGGCCCTTGCCCGCTTTTCCCTTCGCCAGCCGGCCGGCAAAGCTGCGCGCGCCGACCGCAAGGCTCGCGATCGCTGCAACGGTGATGGCGGTGCCGAGCCCCATGGCGAAGGTAGCGGCCACGCCGATCCAGAAGATCCCCTGCGCCAGCGCGAATACCAGCACGATGATCGCGCCCGAGCAGGGACGCAGGCCTACAGCGACAACGGCGGCGAGACCGCGCCGCAGCCAGTGCGCGCCCTTCAATTCGGCCGGCTCCGGCGCATGCGCATGCCCCCAGGCCGAGGCATCGTGTTCGCAGTTCTCGTCGTGATGACGCGCATGCGCGTGGTGATGGCGCTCATGCCCATGATGGTGATGCTCATGTCCGTGGTGGTGATGCGCATGCGCATGATCGCGATGCGCGGGCTCCTTCGCCCGCAGCAGCGAGATCAGCGCGCGCCCTTTCACCCAGAACAGCCGCAGCCCGATCAGGATGATCAGCGCGTAGCCGACGATCTCGGCCACGCGCACGGTGTCGCCCATCGTCTTTGCCGTCGCGTTCAGCAGCACGGCCGCGACGGCGACAATCGCGATCGCGGTCAGCGCCTGAAAAATGGCGGACGCGAAGGAGAGGAAGACGCCGCGGCGCCAGGTCTCGTCGTTGGCGACGAGATAGGACGAGATCACCGCCTTGCCGTGACCGGGACCTGCGGCGTGGAAAATGCCGTAAAGAAATGAGATGCCGAGCAGCGTGTAGGCCGCGCTGCCGTCCACCTTCGCCGCCCGGATGGTGCCCGAAAGCATGCGGTAGAATTCGGCCTGCTTCGCAAGAATCCAGCCTGTGAAGCCGCCGACCTCGACAGGCGGTGCCTGCCGGCTCATTCCGAACGGCTGCGCGAGCGCGTGATCGGCCAAGCTGAGAACAATCCCGCAGACCGCAAGACACGCAAACGCCAGCAACCAAGAGCGCCCGGCGGACCACTTCATTGAAACACCTGCTTCCAAGCCGCCGCCCCCGCGGACTGACTACGGACAGTTCACCAGGATCTTATTGGCGAATTGCGCGCCCCACTGCATTGTCAAATTCGGCTGATCGGCGGGAATTTCGCTTAGCGCCTTGCCTTCAGCATAGGTCATCTCGCGCGGCAACGCGATCTGCAGCTTGCAGCCCGGCGGCGGGTTCTCCCATGTCACCGGCTTTTCCTTGGCGAATTCAAAGTCGATGAAGATGGTCGGATCGTAAATGTCGATGTTGAGCGAGCGCGCTTTCACCGGCGTCTTGAACGGCAAAGTGAAATTCAACGTCAGGATGGAGTCGGCGTAGTCGAGCCAGTAATCGGGCAAAGGCTCGCCGAGCGGCACTTTCTTTCCGTCGACGGTCGCGAAGGTGAAGTAGTCGTATTCCTTCAACGACTCGACGTTCACCTTAGCGAGCGGCTGCAATTCCTCGCGCGTGAACTTGCCCTTCTCTTTGCTCTCCAGCCCCTGCGTGGCGAAGGCGGAGAACATGTCGTCGAAGGCCCAGTGCTGGCGGATGCCGGTGATGCTGCCGTCGGCGGCATAAACCAGATCGCTGCGCATCGTGATCCACACATGCGGATGGGCGAACGCCGGGGCGGCGCAAAGGGCGAGAACGAAAGCGAGGAAACCGGTTCTGATCATGCGGGTCGAAGCAGTCAGCTGGCTCTTTGGCGGAATCGAGGCGATCCGATTTTAGCTGTTCCCAGCAGTTAAAGTCCCGCCGCGCCACCGTCCGAGCGCGGATCGTGGGCGCCCTCCAGCGTCCCGTCCGGATGCAGCACCACCGCGCCGGCATGGCCCATCGTGTCGGAATAGGGCTCGTCCAGCACCTGCATGTCGTGACCAGCCGACATCAGCTGGTCGATCAGATTGCCGTCGAAGCGGCTTTCCATGCGCAAATTCGTATGCGTCGAACCCCAGGTGCGGCCCAAGAGCCAGCGCGGCGCGTCGATGGCCTTGTCGAGCGGCTGGCGGAATAGCACGTGCCGCGTGAACACGGCGGCCTGCGTCTGCGGCTGGCCATCGCCGCCCATCGTGCCGTAGGCGATGACGCGGCCGTCCTTCAGCGTCGCGAGCGCGGGGTTGAGCGTGTGGAACGGACGCCGCCCGGGCGCGAGCGAGTTCAGCGCATTCGGGTCGAGCGAAAAGCTTGCGCCGCGGTTCTGCATCAGGATGCCAGTCGCGGGCAACACGCAGCCGCAACCGAACTCCCAGTAAACCGACTGGATGTAGGATACGACGAGTCCGCTCGCGTCCACCGCGCCCATCCAGATCGTGTCGCCTTCACCGTATTTTTGCGGCCAGCGCGCCGCCTTGCGCGGATCGATCCTGTCGACTTCCCCGTCGAGAAAGGCCGGCATCAGATAGCGATCGAGATCGCCGCCACGGTCCGGATCGGTGACGACACGGTCGCGCACGCGAAAGGCGCACTTTGTCGCCTCGACGATGCCGTGCACGTACTCGAAGCTTTCGGCCTTCTGCACGCGCAGGCGTTCGAACAGGCCGAGGATGATGAGCGACGCCAGCCCTTGCGTCGGCGGCGGCGCGTTATGGAGCGCGCCGGCCTGCGTTTCGAGCGTAAGCGGGATCTCGACCGCCGCGCGGAATTGCTCGAGATCGCCGCGCGTCACCGGACTGCCGATACGCTCGAGATCGGCGGCGATCTCGCGGCCGACGTCCCCACGGTAGAAGTCGTCGAGGCCGGCGTGCGCGAGTTGATCGAAAGTCGCGGCGAGCGCGCTCTGCTTGAGAAGGTTGCCCACTTCCGGCTGCTTGCCGTCGACAAGAAAGGATTTGACAAAGCCTGGCGCGGTCTCGAGTTCGGCGTATTTTTCCTTCGTCAGCCGCGCCTGGCTGCGCGTCACGACGTAGCCCTCTCGCGCGTGCTTGATAGCCGGAGCGAGCAGCGCGTCGAGCGGCAGCTTGCCGCCCTGCGCACGCGCGGCTTCTTGCGCCAGCGTCCATGCAGCGACAGCGCCCGGTACTGTCAGCGCCGCCAGCGCACCGCGCGCGGGAATCTCGTCGTAACCGGCGTCGCGATAGAAGCGGATCGTCGCCTTCGAACCCGCGCGGCCCGCGCCCATCAGCGCGCGCACGCGCCCAGACGGCTCGCGGATCAGCCAGAAGCCGTCGCCGCCGATATGGTTCATGTGCGGATAGACGGCGGCAATGCTGGCCGCCATCGCGATCATGGCTTCGATCGCATTGCCGCCCTCGGCGACGATGGCGCGCCCATCCTCAGCCGCTTTCATGTGCGGCGCGCAGACGACGCCCTGACGATGACCGGCGGTGTGCAACGTCATGGGACGTCCGCCAATCCGCGCTTTCTTAGCAACGCCTCCGGACTCGGCAGCCGGCCGCGGAAGGCTTTGTAGGCCTCGGCCGGATCGCGCAGGTTGCCCGCCGAATAGATGTAATCGCGCAGGCGCTGCGCGGTCGCGGGATCGAACGGATTGCCGGTCTCCTCGAACGCTTCGAACGCGTCGGCGTCGAGCACTTCCGACCACATGTACGAGTAATAGCCCGCCGCGTAGCCGCCGCCGGAGAACAGGTGCCCGAAATGCGGCAGCCGATGCCGCATCACGATCTCGGCCGGCATCTCGATGCGCGCGAGCGCTTCTTTCTCGAATGCATCGGCATCGAAGCCGTCCGGCTTCGGTAGCGCGTGCAGATCGAGATCAAGGATCGCGCACGAGGTGTATTCGACGGTGCCGAAGCCCTGTCCGTAATTGCGCGTCTCTAGCAGCTTGTCGAGCAGCGCCTTCGGCATCGGCTCGCCGGTGCGTGCGTGCCGCGCGTACTGCTGCAGGATTTCCGGCACCTCCAGCCAGTGCTCGTAGAGCTGCGAGGGCAGTTCAACGAAATCGCTCGCCACCGACGTGCCCGAGAGCAGCGGATAGGTCACATTCGACAACAGGCCGTGCAGCCCGTGGCCGAATTCGTGGAAGAGCGTACGGGCGTCGTCGAATGAGAGCAGCGCAGGCTCGCCAGCAGCGGGTTTTGAGAAATTGCAGATGTTGAGGATGATCGGCGTGACGGTGCCGACCAGTTTCTCCTGATCACGCAGCGAGGTCATCCACGCGCCGGAATGTTTCGACGCGCGCGCAAAGTAATCGCCGATGAAGAGGCCGACTTCGGCGCCGCTTTTGTCGGTGACGCGCCAGGCGCGCGCATCCGGATGATAGAGCGGTACGTCGGCGGGCGTGAACGAGAGCCCGAACAGGCGCCCGGCCGTCGCGAACGCCGCCTCGATCATGCGCTCGAGCTGGAAGTACGGCTTGATCTGCGACTCGTCGAGATCGTAGCGCGCCTTGCGCAGCTTCTCGGCGTAGTAGCGCCAGTCCCACGGCTCGAGCTTGAAGTTGCCGCCCTCCTCCGCGATCAGCGCCTGCAGCGCATCGCGGTCGGCGAGCGCCTTCTTGCGCGCGCGCGTCCACACCTGCTGGAGAAGATCGCGCGCGGCGGCCGGCGTCTTCGCCATCTGATCGGCAAGGCGATAGTCAGCGAAGGTCTCGAAGCCCAAAAGCCTCGCACGCTCGGCGCGCGAGGCGACCATCTCGGCGATGACCGCGCGATTGTCGGTCGCGCCGCCGTTCTCGCCGCGCTTGATGAACGCCTGAAAGAGTTTTTCGCGCAGGTCGCGCCGCAAGGAGAATTGCAGAAAGGTCGCGGCCGAGGAGCGCGCCAGCGTGATCGCGTATTTGCCCTTTTGCCCACGTTCCTCCGCCGCCGCCTTGGCTGCAGCACGCGCGAAGTCCGGCAGGCCGTCGAGATCGGCCTCGTCCAGCATCAGCGCGTAGGACTTCTCATCCGCAAGCACGTTCTGGCCGAACTGCGTACCGAGGCTCGCGAGCCGCTCGTTGATCGCCGCGAGCCGGTCCTGCGCCGGCTTATCGAGAGCCGCGCCCGCACGGACGAAGCGGGTGTGGTAGCGCTCGAGCACGCGCGCCTGCTCCGCGTTCAGCCCCAGGCTGTCGCGGCGCGCCCAGAGATCGGCAATGCGGGCGAACAGCGCTCGGTTGAGATACATCGCGTTGGAGTGGCGGGCGAGCAGCGGAGAGATGTCACGCTCCACGGCTTCGATCTCGTCGCTTGTGTCCGCGCCCGCCAGCACGAAGAACACGTTGGAGACGCGGTCGAGCGCGCGGCCGCTCTCCTCCAGTGCCTCGATGGTGTTGGCGAAGGTGGCGGGGGCGGGCCCGGCAGCGATCGCGTCGATCTCCGCCCGATGCGCGGCCAGTGCCTCATCGAAGGCGGGGCGAAACCGGTCGGGCGTGGCGACGGAGAATTCGGGGAGACCGTGCGCGCCGGTCCAATCGGAGAGGAGAGGATTGCTTGTCATGCCGCCCTATCTAGGGGCATGCGGCCGGCTTGAATAGGCGGGTCGCAGGCGGCGGCACTTCCGCGCCGACCTCGCGCGACCTGGACTGCATTGCCTCAGTCGCGGGTCCGTCGCATGGATGCCTTCGGCAACGCATCGGCGATGAGCCGCTCTAGTCAGCCTCGCAGCGCGCGCAGCGCGTTGAAGATGACCGCGACGTCGATCACCTCCTGCAACAGCGCACCTTCGACCGGCGGCAGATAGCCGAACGCGGCGGCCACCATCGCGCCGGCGGAAAGCCCGATGCCGGCGAGCACGCTCTGCAATGCGATGCCGCGCGAACGCTGCGCGATGCGGATCGCGGGCAGCACGCGGTCGAGCTGATCGACCAGCAGCACGACGTCGGCCGCTTCCGCCGAGGCTGCCGCGCCGGTCGCACCCATTGCCATGCCGATGTCGGCCGCCGCGAGCGCCGGCGCATCATTGACGCCGTCGCCGATCATCATCACCGCGCCGCTCTTCCGCTCCGACAGCACGGCAAGGACTTTCTGGTCGGGCGTGAGTTCGGCCCGGACCAGATCGATCGGCAGGCCTTTGGCGACATCATGCGCGACCTCGTGCCGGTCGCCGGTCGCAAGCACGATGCGCTCGATGCCGAGCGCGCGCAGATTGTCGAACAGCTTCTCGGCGCCGGCACGTAAAGCGTCGGCGAGGATCATGACCCCTGCCGCCTGTCCATCGATCGCCACCGCCACGGCGAGCGCACCTGGTGGACGCGGCCCGAGCAGCGCGCGCAACGGTGCGTCGCCCGTGCGCTCCGCAATAAAATGTAGTCCCCCGACAACCAGCGCGCGGCCGTCCACCGTTCCGGCTATCCCCTCGCCCGCCGTTTCTACGACGTCGGAGGGAATCGAGAGTTTCAAGCCGCGCGCACGTGCCTCCTCGACCAGCGTGTGCGCGACGATGTGTTTCGACGCCTGGTCGAGCGAGGCGGCGAGCCGCAGCAGTTCGTCGTCGCCGAGGTGATCGGCGACCCGCGTCGACACGAGCCGCGCGCGGCCATGCGTGAGCGTGCCGGTCTTGTCGAGCACAAGCGCGCGCACCCGCGCCAGCATCTCGATCGCCTTGCCGCCCTTGATCAGGATGCCGAGCTTGGCAGCGCGAGAGAGGCCGGCAACCAGCGCGACCGGCACCGCGAGGATGAGCGGGCACGGTGTCGCGACGACCAGCACGGCGACCGCGCGGATCGGATCTCCGGTCAGGCCCCATGCGGCGGCCGCGAGCGCGACGGTCAGCGCGAGGAAGAGCATCGCGTAGCGGTCGGCGAGGCGCGACATCGGCGCGCGCGCCTTCTGCGCCGTTTCGACCAGCCGCACCACGCCGGCATAGGTGCTCTCGGCGGCGCGGCGGGTCGCCGTGAGATCGAACACGTCGCCGACATTGGTCGAACCGGACAGCACGGGCTGCCCCGGCTGAGACGTGACCGGCATCGCTTCGCCCGTCAGCGCGGACGTGTCGAGCACGGCGACGCCGTTCGCCACCGCGCCATCGACCGGCACCACGTCGCCTTGCCGCACCAGCAGCCGGTCGCCCGGCTGCACGCGCTCGAGCGGCACCTCTTCGAGCCTGCCGTCGAGATGGCGCAACGCGCTGCGCGGCACGCGCGAGAGAAGCGCCGTCATCTCGCGGCGCGCCTTGCGCTCGGCGTAGGCCTCGAGCAGTTGGCCCCCGGCATACATCAGCGCGACGATCGCCGCCGCGAGCGTCTCGCCGAACGCGAGCGCCGCCGTCATCGACAGCCCGGCGACGATGTCGAGGCCGACTTCGCCGTGCGCGAGGCTGGTCACGATCTCCGCGAGCAGCGCCGCGAGCACAGGAACCGTGACGGCGGTCCACACCAAGCTCGACCATGCGCCCAACCCGGCAAGCTTCAGGCCGACGCCGAGCGCGAGCCCCGCTGCGGCAAGCACCGCGAGCGCCGGACGAGCGCGTTTGAGGAAGTCGCTCATGCGAGCAGTCGTCGCGCGGCTGCCTTGTTGTCGCCATGAGGGAAATCAAGAGACCTGCGCGGAGACGAAAGCGCGAGGGGTTGATTGCCCAACCCATTTCCACCACATTGCGCCCACTTCGAAGGAGAGACCCATGGCCCAGGGCCGCCGTATCGTCTGGCTGCACGTGCTGACCGTCGTCAGCGCGGCGATTTTGATCGGCGCGGAAGTGTTCGGCGCGGCGTTCGCGGGCTCGTGGGCGATCGCGACCTTGTTCAGCTTGGGCACCATCGGCGCGCGCGTGCTCGATGGACTCTTCGTGCTCTGCGGCATCGCGGTGATGGTGCAATTCGTGCGCAACGCGCACCGCATCGAGCCGTTCACCGCGCGTCAATGAACGCGACTCGCGCGGACGCCATCAAAAAATTAAGGAAGTTTTTGCAGCGGACGAACTATTCCGCTTGCACAGCGTTCGAAAATTACTTATTTCGGAATTGCCCAATTTCGCACGTGCCTGTGGCCGTGTGTCGATCGGTAGGTAGCCGGACAAGAGGCCGGCCAGCCGCCTGAGGTCAGCGAGCTCCGTCCCGGGCGGGACGAGTAAGTAGCCTCAAGTCTTCTGATCGGCAGCCGGAGGCGAAACCGGCGCACTCTGCTCTCAGCAGGGGACGCGGCTTAAAGCAACGACGATCGGGCTTCCTTGGTCTCTGCCGGTCTCCACCGCCGGCTCGGGTCACCGAAGAGGCTTGTTCATCTTGCCGGCCGTGCGGACGGGGTCTCCCCATCCAATCCAAGGCAGCACAGCGGTTCTCGAACTGAACGCCAGCGCGTCCCCATCGCGCGCAGGCCGAGAGGGGCGAGAACAGCATCACACCCGAGGCCTTCGCAGCCTCGGACCACGCCTGTGGGGAGTAGCGCCGATGACCGAGCGCATCCGTGAATTCCTGCGTAACCGTGTCGAGGACGGGCCCTGCCTCGTTGTCGATCTCGACATCATCCGCGACAACTACAACGCCTTCGCCAAGGCCCTGCCCGACACGCGCGTATTCTATGCCGTGAAGGCAAACCCTGCGCCGGAAGTTTTGGCCCTGCTCAGCAAGCTCGGCTCCTGTTTCGACACCGCCTCGCTCGCCGAGATCGAGATGGTGCTCGCGGCCGGCTGCACGCCCGACCGCATCTCTTACGGCAACACGATCAAGAAGGAGCGCGACATCGCGCGGTCCTTCGAGCTCGGCGTTCGCCTCTATGCGGTCGACTGCAAGGCCGAGGTCGAGAAGGTCGCCCGCGCGGCGCCCGGCTCACGCGTCTTCTGCCGCATCCTCTCCGATTGCCTCGGCGCGGAGTGGCCGCTGTCACGCAAGTTCGGGTGCGAGCCGTCGATGGCCGCCGAAGTGCTGGAGCACGCGCTCAAACTCGGGCTCGAGCCTTACGGCGTCTCGTTCCACGTCGGATCGCAGCAGCGTAACCAGCACGCTTGGGACCGAGCGCTCGCTTCGGCAGCGGCCGTGTTCAGAGAGTGCGGCGAGCGCGGCATGAACCTTTCGATGGTCAACTTGGGCGGCGGCTTTCCGACCAAGTACCTGAAGAACGTGCCGACGGTGAAAACCTACGGCAATGCCATCTTCAAGGCGCTGCGCAAGCACTTCGGCAACCGCATCCCGGAGACGATCATCGAGCCGGGCCGCGGTCTGGTCGGCAATGCCGGCATTATCGAGAGCGAAGTCGTCCTCGTGTCGAAGAAGAGCGAGGAAGACGAGGTGCGCTGGGTCTATCTCGACATCGGCAAATTCGGCGGGCTCGCCGAGACGATGGACGAGATGATCCGCTACCCGATCCGCACGCCGCGCGACGGGGACGCGATAGCGCCCTGCGTGCTCGCCGGTCCGACCTGCGACTCGGCCGACGTGCTCTACGAGCAGGAGCCGTATCCGCTCCCGATCAGCCTGGAGATCGGCGACAAGGTGCTGATCGAAGGCACGGGCGCTTACACGGCGACCTACTCGTCGGTGGCCTTCAACGGCTTCCCGCCGTTGAAGACGTACCACATCTGAACGAACCGGGAGGCGAGCATGCTTCGCCTCCCCTTCCCTCTCAACGAACTGCTCAGCGTCTCGAGCGCGCATGAACCTGCGCGCACGAGACCGGGAAGGAACGGTCACATGGCCACCATCCGTCACGAACGCCTGTCCGATGTGGACGCACGTGAGGCGATCCTCGACCAAGCCTTTGGCGAGGAGCGCGCGCGCAAATCATCCGAGCGCCTGCGCGAGCGGCGACTGCCGGCCGAAGGCCTCGCCTTCACCGCGGTCAATGAGCGCCGCGTGATCGGCACCGCGCGGCTGTGGAACATCGCCTGCGGCAACGGTGAGCCGATGCTGCTGCTCGGGCCCGTCGCGGTCGCATGCGATGCACAGCGTCGCGGCATAGGCGCCGCGCTGGTCGAGCGGGCGATCCGCGATGCGCGCAAGCGCGGCTATGCCGCGATCCTGCTTGTCGGCGACGCACCCTATTACGGCCGCTTCGGCTTCTCGGCAGAGAAGACGGCTCCGCTGACGATGCCCGGGCCATACGAACCGCATCGGCTGCTTGCGCTGGAGCTTCAGCCCGGCGCGCTCGACGGAGCGCACGATATGATCGTCGCAACCGGACGGCCGCAGCCGAATCCCGATGTCACGCTGCTCGCCGCGCGCCGCAGCCAGCGCGCGCCGCGCCGCCGCGCCGCATAAGTACCGTCACTTCGACGCGAGAGGCCGCGAGGAAAAAGCCGCGCGGCCTCTCTTTCGTTTCCACGTCGTCCCGGATATAGGCGCACGAGAATTCGAGGAGCTTTCGATATGACCGATTGGCCCGTTTATGGCCGCATTACTGGCCCCATTGTGATGGTGGGCTTCGGCTCCATCGGCAAAGGCACGTTGCCGCTGATCGAGCGGCATCTCAACTACGACAAGTCGCGCATTACCGTGCTCGATCCCAAGGACGAGGGCCGCAAGGCGCTCTGCGAGAAACACGGTGTGCGCTTCATCCAGCAGGGCCTGACCAAGGACAATTATCGCCAAATGCTGACGCCGCTGCTGACCGAAGGCGGCGGTCAGGGCTTCTGCGTCAACCTGTCGGTCGACACGGGTTCGACCGACATCATGCAGCTCTGCGATGAGCTCGGCGCGCTCTACATCGACACGGTTAACGAGCCGTGGCTTGGCTTCTATTTCGATGCTTCTAAGGGGGCGGCCGCACGCTCGAACTACGCCCTGCGCGAGACGACGCTCGCCGCCAAGAAGGCGCGCCGCCCCGGCTCGACGACGGCCGTCTCCTGCTGCGGCGCCAACCCCGGCATGGTCTCCTTCTTCGTCAAGCAGGCGCTGCTCGATGTCGCGTCGGATTTGAAGCTCAACGCCCCCGAGCCGAAGTCCAAGGCCGAATGGGCGGACCTGATGCGACAGGCCGGTGTGAAGGGCATCCACATCGCCGAGCGCGACACGCAGCGCTCCAAGCTGCCGAAGCCGCCGGAGGTGTTCGTCAACACCTGGTCGGTCGAGGGTTTCCTGTCGGAAGGCATGCAGCCGGCCGAACTCGGCTGGGGCACACATGAAAAATGGATGCCGGCGAACGCGCATGCCCACGAGGCCGGCTGCGGCGCGGCGATCTATCTGATGCAGCCCGGCGCCAACACGCGCGTACGCACTTGGTGCCCGACGCGCGGCGCGCAGTACGGTTCTCTCGTCACCCACAACGAGTCGATCTCGATCTCCGACTATTTCACGGCGCGCGATGCCTCGGGCAAGGTGACCTACCGGCCGACCTGCCACTATGCATATCATCCGGCTGATGACGCGGTGCTCTCGCTGCACGAGCTGTTCGGCTCCGGCAAAATGCAGGAGAGGCACCACATCCTCGACGAGAACGAAATCGTCGACGGCATCGACGAACTCGGTGTGCTGCTCTACGGGCACGGCAAGAATGCGTACTGGTTTGGCTCGCAGCTCTCCATCGAGGAGACGCGCGAACTCGCGCCTTATCAGAACGCCACCGGACTGCAGGTGACCTCCGCCGTTCTCGGCGGCATCGTCTGGGCGCTGGAGCATCCGAACGAGGGCATCGTCGAAGCCGACGAGATGGATTTCCATCGCCTGCTGGAAATCCAGCGGCCCTATCTTGGCCCGGTGAAGGGATTCTACACCGAATGGACGCCGATCACGGGCCGTCCGGGCCTGTTCCCCGAGGACATTGACACGAGCGATCCGTGGCAATTTAAGAATGTGCTGGTGCGGTGATTAGCCGCTGCTTATCCTCCGTTCGTCTCCGCGAAGGCGGGGACCAGCTCTGACGTGCCAAATTGAAAGTGCCAGCTGGATTCCCGTTTTCGCGGGAATGAGCGGAGTATGTGTTGGCGTTTACAACGCCAGCACTCCGGCCTCGCCGCTCTCGAGTCCAAATCCGAGCACCTGGCCGTCGCTCGACCACGCGAGTGCGGTGACCGGTTGACCGTCGGCGACGCGCACCTCGATCAGCGCGCCGTCATCGAGCCGCACCAGCCACACCCTGCCATCCGCGTAGCCCGCCGCGACGACCGGCTGCTTCGGATGGCAGGCGACCTGCACGCAGCGCGCCTCCGATTGCGCAAGCAAGCGAGGCTGTCGGCCCATCGGCCCCTCCTTGCCGTCAAACGGCCACAGGATCACCTGCTCCGAGCCCGACGTCGCGAGGAAATCGCCATTCGCCGTCCACGACAGCGAGCGCACGCGCGCGGAGTAGCCGGACATGCGCATGTGCTTTGCATCGGCGATGCGCCAGCCGTGCAAGGTCGGCTCCTGCATCGCGGTGACGAGGAAGCGGCCGTCGGGGCTGATCGCTACGGCGAGATGCGAACCCTTCCATTCGAAGAATTCGGGTTTCGCGCCCGCAGCATTTGGAAACCAGAAGGTCACGCCATTGTAGTGCGCGACCGCGAGGCGAAAGCCTTTTGGCGCGAAGGCAAGGCCCGCAACGGTAGAAGGCACATCGAGCGTACGCTTTTCGCCCTTGCCGGTGATCACGTTGGCAGTCTTGCCGGCAGAGAACGCAACAGCGTTGTCGGGGCCGAGCGCGATCTGGTCGACCCAGCGCGTCTTCTCGTCGGCGGAGATCTCCCGCGGCTCACCCGCGGCGGAGGTCGCTACGACGCGGCCGTCGTCGCCGCCGCTGACGATGCGCTTGCCATCACACGCGCTCACAAGAATGCCGCCGGAATGAACGTTGACGCGGCGCTCGCCGTCATCGGCCGCGAACAGCAGCGCCTCTTCGCCGAGCACGAACACGGGCGTGCGGCCAAGAACATGCGTTCCGACGATAGTCGCGCCGGCATCTATGCGGCGCACACGGGCGGCGAGGGAGGGAAGGGTCTGCTGCGTGTCGGTCATTGCGCTATCTTCTGTATCTTCTGTCGTCCCTCACCCGCGCGCTAACCCGAGCGTCGAGGGAGCAGGGGTGCCGTGTTTGCCTGTCGTCAAGACGGATCGAGAAGCACTTGTTGCCCGGCCAACAGCAGGGCTCATTCCTGTTAAATACAGGAGAAATACAGGTGCCGCCGTATTATGTTACTTCCGTTTCCTCGCCCGGAACGAGGCGATCACAGGTCCTATGATGGCAATCCGGGAGTCCCCCACCTTTAGAGGTGGCCCAGGGTTTTGTTGGGAATGCACCACATACAGCCATGGCGGGACATACCGTCGAAAAATTGGAATCCAACGGCCGGCGCTCTGGCGCACTTCTGCAAGTACGATGTCGCCGCTCCGAGCGGTTTCGCTCCGGTCCACTACGAGATAATCGCCGGGAATGTAGCCGCCGTCCCGGATCCGGTTTGCAGTGAGGCGCCAAAATTCGGCCTGGCCTTCACCGACGATGTTCTTAAGCGCTGGGGCGATTTCGGGTGGTACCCCATCCAAAGAGATAGGAACTGCTTCCTCTGTAAGATGATCGGTTGAGGTATGACGGGGCATTGCCGCAGCAGCAAATGGCCCCACTGGCGTGTAATCTTTCAACCCCTCAAGCTCTGATCGGAAAAGCCTAATTCCGAGGTATTTCTCTACTATCGGAACCTCTGCCGCCTGCAACCGACGTCCGCCCGCCTTTAACAGCGACGTGACTTGGGCAGGCGAGATACCAAGAAGTTTTGCTAGTTCTTTCTGAGACTTATCTGGATCCGCGGCCAAGGCTGCTCGAATACGCTGGCGAAATTCGTCCATGCCCGATTCGGAACTCATTTGGGCACCCTGCGGCAAATCCAAACAGCTTTCAATTTGTAAAATCCATATTTAGGCTTGACAGTAGTTCGGAAATTCCGAATTATCTTGAGGTGAGCTTTTTAGAGGGCTGCATGCCTCGTCATCAGGGA
>Ga0207780_1000270_pt1 | contig 14302 bp, 15 predicted proteins | sample LuqExpMetageno45_FD_187803 | JGI IMG/M metagenome (GOLD analysis project Ga0207780, IMG submission 187803) | Tropical forest soil microbial communities from Luquillo Experimental Forest, Puerto Rico - Sample 45 (SPAdes) | ecosystem: Environmental > Terrestrial > Soil > Tropical forest ...
ATTTCGTGAACTTCTGATAAGCCGGAATCACTCCGCCGGCGATCGCCGCCATTCCTCCGTCCCGCAAGCGCTTCTGGTCGGTTGCCGATATCGACGCCGGGAATTTGTCGAACGGCCGCGCGAATGGCGTCTTCTCTGCCGGCGCACTAGCCACGCGGTTCGCCTGCTCCACCACCTTTTCCAGCAGATACTTTGGCGGCATCAGCCCCTCAGCCAGCCCCTTGTGCATCTGGATTTGCGTTTGTTCGAACAACACCGGCATCGCTTTCAAACGCGCGATGTAATCCTCGTAGTCCTTCGCGCTTTCGAACGACAGGATGTTCACCATATCCGGCAGCTCGATGTGGATTCCCCCGAATTGCGAAACCGGCATTTCCCATGGCTTGAACTTCGCTCCTTCCAACTCCATGCGCAGATTCCGCACCATCAGCTTTTTGTTCAGCGTTTCTTGTGGAGGGAATCCCGCGACGTCGATGGCCTCGAACCTCACCAGGTAGCTTTTCGTCGCCTCTATGTCTTTATCAATGGCCGCCTGCGAGAAATCCTCTAGCTTGTCATTCCACCGCTTGTCGCCGAGCATCGACGCGAACACCGGACTTGTCCGCAACGTGTACTCCCAACGGTCCGCCAGCAAATCCGTCAGCGCTTTCCGCCGCTGTTCCACAGTGCCTTGCTGCCCAGGGTTAGGCCCAGCCGCCAGCAACAGCGCCCAGCAAACGCACATGGCCCGAATCGTCTTTTTCATCTACCCCTCCCACACGTCTTCGCGGCGACGATACTAAACCACAATCCCTTTCCCGTGCGACTCAACCGCATGGACGTCGCTGTTTCCGTTCGCGATACGTTTCATCCCGAGCCGGTTGACACCTGCCACCTCTCGTCGCAACCTCTTAGTGACGGGACAACCCTGCCATCCCTGACGCACAGGCGCCACCAGCGGCATCCAACTTACGTATGTATCGCAAACTCGCTTATTTCATCCTCGTCCTTCTTTTCGTCATTCCCGTTCCTTCCTTGGCGCAATGCAAAGATGCACTGTGCTCCAGCCTACAGGACTCTCTCGACTCCGCTTCGATCGACTTCCGAGGCTACATCTCGCACACCCTCGCGCTTCCGAGCCTTTCCACCGAATCCACAAAAGTTCCTTGCTCGATGTCCACTTGGGCGAACAACGTTCCCATGCTCATTTGCTATTCGCAGGTGCCTTTAGGTAGCGCCACCAACTGGTACGCCCGCGCCATGGACAACCTCAAGCAACTGAATCCCTCCTGGAGTTTCACCATCAAGACTCCCGGTGACGACCGCTACGTCGACGCCGGCCCTCCCCACTGCGAGCCCACTCCCACCGAGGGTCCCTACATCGGCCAGTGCCCTCTGCGCCTCGAAGTCCGAAAACAGTCGGACGGCTCCGCCAAAATCTACCTGCTCGTCAACTCCTTCAACTCTCCCTTTCTCATGCATCACACGATGCTCTCTCCGACTCCCGCCAAGTCCGAGCAGGCCGCGCCTGCCGGTGTCAGCACCAACGGCATCTCCGGTTGTGATGAATTCTGCCAGGGCCTGAAGAGAGCGTTTGAAGCGCGCGCCAACAACTTCGCAGGCGCGAATCCCGCAAAACTCCCCGGCGCAAAGGATTGCCTGGTGAAGAAATCCCCGGCCCCCGACGCTGGCTCTGAATTTGTCTGCTACTGGCAGGAGGCTTCGTCTATAGCTGCGGAAACGCGCTTTCGCGATCTGGTCTCGCGCCTGCAAATCCTTCTGCCATCGAATTGGTCAATGAATCAAGGAAACGAATTGGATGAACAAACCGGCGCGGCGCTCACTGCCTGGAACGCGGCTGAGCCCGGCACAAAGCACGACATCCGCGTCTATCTCTCCTCGGACGCCGTCGGCCTGCATATTTCTGCTTCGAAATAGTTCACTGCGCTTGCGGGAGATATTTGACCCAAACGCCCCCGAGCTTCTGCATCACGTAGTAATTCGCCGCTCCGCAGCGGTTCCCGCAGCGATGCTCGAGATACACGAGCGCGATCGTTTTCTCTGAGTTGAAGCCCACCGCTGAAAGAATCAGGTAGCCTGCTGCGTTGGGAAACGTTTCCCGAAAACCCTGCCATACATCGTGTGTTTTTCCTTCCTGGCCCTTTCGGAAAGCTTCCTCCAGCTCCGCACCGCTCACGAACCGGTGTGGCCGGTGCAAGTCCACATCCAAATTCAACACACGCGGCTCGCGATTCGCCTCGCTGAACGACTTGAAGACTGGTTCCATTTCCTTGGCAAATGTCGCATCCCCTCGCAAAACCTCCGAAGGTGCTCCCAGCGCCCATTCCCGTGGCGGAATTTCCTTCAAAATCAGTATCGTGTTCGAGCTTTCCCAATACCAGCCGTCAATGGCCAGCGCAGCCGCGTACACGTTGTACGCATCCGGGTCGGCATAGGCTTCGGCCGGCGCTTGGTCGCCTTTCGCTTCAACTGGTTTTTGTGGCGGGAATCCCCAGCTTACGATTGCGGCAAACAGAGCCACACACGCAGAGACAGGTCGCATAACCCTCCTGTCGTGGCTAGGCTCTTATTGGAGACAAATTCGACGCCCCACGTTGCCCGCGACCGTTGCCCTCTTTGGAGTGCGGCGATTCAACGCCGCTCTTGCGTCATAACCGGGTCAGTTTTCCCCGGGCGGCACGTCCGTTTGCAACACCGTAAATTCCTGGTCTCGTTTCGGAAAGCCCGGCGAACCCTTTACCCGTTCTGCCTGAAGCAAATGCCGTTGCTCGTGACTCGCAATAATCTCGAATCCCACTCCCACGGTGAATCGCACTCCGGGCGCCAGCGGGTTCCAGAAACGGGTGCGGTTCACGTCTTTGCTCCGCGCCTTAACGATCAATTCCCGGCACGCTTTGTTGCCCGCCAGAAACCGCTCAATCACCGCCGTGCTCACATGTGAAGCCGGCCGGATCTTTCCCGGCGCAGGCACTTTCCTGGCATTCGGCGCCGGCTCCACAAAATTCTTCAGAAACCATCCGCTCAGCCAACCCGGCGTAATCTGTTCCACCGGAGCGTCCGCCTTACCTTCCAGCGCAGCTGCCATCCGCGGCAAATACGCCTCATTCGTGATGCACAGATGTTCGAGGCATTGCCCGATGCTCCACGACCCCGCGGACGGCTGCCAGTTCAGTTGCTCCTCGGTCAGTCCGGCGACCAGCGCCTGCGCTTCCTGGTCCAGTCCGCCCAACTCAAACGACAGTCGACTGGCCCATGCCGGATGCACGTCTCGTGTATTCATAATTGCCGGGCATTATAAACGAATCCGGCTCCCTACACCGCAGGTTCCCTGATATTGCCCACGCTGCGTCTCGCGTCCTAGACATCTCACCTCAATTGTGACTAGCATCAGCCTGTTCAAGGAGGCCCAAAAGATGGCCGTAGACTCTCGAGCACGCAAGTTCGTGAGTTTTCTTCTCTACGTCGCGCTTCTCACCCTCGTTCCAAACTCGATCGCTTCCGGACAAACTTCCCCTCCCCGTTCCGACGACTCCATTCGTCAATCCGTCGATGCCCTTCTCCAGAAAATGACACTCGAAGAGAAAATCGGCCAACTCACCCAATTCTTCTCCTTTGAAGCGCCCAAGGACCTCGACTCCAAAATCTCCAGGGGTGAAGTCGGCTCCATGCTTTTTGTGCCCGATCCCGCCGAGCGCAATCGTTATCAGCGTCTCGCCATAGAGAACTCCCGCCTGAAAATTCCGCTGATCTTCGGCTTCGACGTGATTCACGGGTTCCGCACCGGCTTTCCTGTCCCCATCGCTCTCGCGGCTTCCTGGGATCCCGCGCTGGTCACTCGCGCTCAATCGATCGCCGCGAAAGAAGCTCGCGCTTCGGGCATCGACTGGACCTTCGCTCCCATGCTCGACATTGCTCGCGACCCGCGTTGGGGCCGCATGATCGAGGGCGCGGGCGAAGACCCGTATCTCGGTTCCGCCATCGCCGCCGCGCAGGTCCGCGGCTTTCAAGGCGACTACATCGGCGCGCCAGATCATGTCCTTGCCTGCGCCAAGCATTTCGCGGGATACGGCGCCGCCGAGGGTGGCCGCGATTACGACGCTTCCTACATCCCTGAGTCCCTGCTTTACAACCTCTACCTTCCGCCGTTTCACTCCGCCGTCAAAGCCGGCGTCGGCTCGGTCATGGCTGCTTACATGGACCTCAACGATGTTCCCGCCACTGGCAATCGCTGGCTCCTGAGCGAAGTCCTCCGCGATCAGTGGCACTTCAACGGCTTCGTGGTCAGCGACGCCAATTCCGTCAAAAGTCTTGCTACCCACGGCTACGCCAAGGACCACGCCGACGCCGCGCAAATCGCTTTCCGCGCCGGCGTCAACATGGAAATGGCCCTCACCACCAACGCCTACAATGACAATCTGCTCGGCCTGGTCCGCAGCGGCAAAATCACCCTCCAGCAGATCGAAGACGCCGCCCGCCCCATCCTCGAAACCAAATTTCGTCTTGGCCTGTTCGATCATCCCTACGTCGACGAAGCCCGCGCCCCACAGATCCTCTCCACTCCAGAACACCGCACCGAAGCGCGCATCGCCGCCGAGCGCACTGCCGTGCTCCTCCGCAATGAAGGGCACCTTCTCCCGCTGAGCAAGACCGCTTTCAAGAAAATTGCCGTCATCGGTCCCACTGCCGATTCCCCTCACGACACCGTTGGCCCGTGGATCTTCCGGGAAGATCTCCAGGAAACGGTCACGCTCTTCGCCGGCATCCGCGACAAACTCGGTTCGCAGGCCAACGTCGCGTTTGCTCCCGGCGTTCAGATCAGCCGGATTTTTCCATCCTTTTTTGACCAGATCTTCCGAGAAACCAAGCCAACGCCATGGACGCCCAAACAAACGGATGACGAAATGGCCAAAGCCGTCAACCTCGCGCGGTCTTCCGATCTCACCATCCTCGTGCTCGGCGAACTGCAAGAGATGATCGGCGAAGCAGCATCCCGCGAATCGCTTGACCTTCCCGGCCGCGAAGAGGAACTCCTCGAGAAGGTCATCTCTACGCATAAACCCGTTGTGATGCTTCTTATGAACGGCCGCCCGCTCAATATCAAGTGGGCCGTACAGCACGTTCCCGCGATTCTCGATGTCTGGTATCCGGGCACGCAAGGCGGCGCTGCTGTCGCGAATCTTCTCTTTGGAGACGCCACTCCTGCCGGCAAGATTCCGTTCACCTGGCCCAGGGATGTCGGGCAAGTGCCGATCTCCTATGCCCACAACCGCACGCAAGCTCCCGAAGACCAGGGCAAACGTTACTGGGACGAAGAGTCCACTCCGCTTTTCCCCTTCGGCTATGGCCTCAGCTATTCATCGTTCGAGTACTCCAACCTCCGTCTCAACCGCAATGGACTCAAGCCCGGTGAAACGCTCGACATCTCCGTCGATCTCGAAAACACTGGCAACGTCACCGCCGACGAGGTCGCGCAGCTCTATATCCACCAGCAGTATGGCAGCGCCTCGCGTCCTGTGCGCGAACTGAAGGGATTCGAGCGTGTCAGTCTCGCGCCCCACGAAAAGAAAACTCTGCATTTTGCATTAGGTAAAGACCAGCTGGTGTATTGGAATTCTGCCAGGAAGGACTGGGTCCTCGACTCATCCGTGTTCGACGTGTGGGTCGGCACCAACTCCGACGCCGAACTTCACTCCCAATTCACCGTCACACCATAAGCTCGCAACATTTCCCAGCCGCGCTATCGGTTGTGTAGTGGCCGGTCTTTGGACCGGCCGGCGCGATTCTTCGAGCGAGAATCGTTGCTTGAATTCCGACCTGCAGAGGTTCGGACGTTCCGACGGTATACTCCCCCCATGCCCCCACCCGATCTCGAAGCCGCCCTTGCTGCCGTCTTCGACCAGGCCATGGTCCAAAACTCGCGCACCGTCGCGGTTGCTGGCGACACGTTCCCTGTTCGCACCACCGCCAAACAGAAACTCAAGCAGATCGACTTCCGCTTCGGGGGCCGCGACCTCCGCGGTCTCGAGCAAAATCCCAACACCAAATCTCGCTGGGCCGCCCTAGCCCGCAAAGGCGCCAAGGTCATGCAATTCCTCGAAGCCGGCCGCTACCTCGCCGTCATCGTCGACGGCAAACTCCACCTTTATGACAAGCCGGAGTAACAGGGACGCCGTCTTCTCTTCGGCGACGGACCTTTCGACTTGGAAACGTTCCGACGTTCTCTAGGCCAGCGGCGGTCCGCCAACGTGCTTCCACTTCAAATGGAAGCTCACGTCCACATGGTCGGCAATCTTGATGAACGGTATGCCCTTGTCCATGCCGTAGTCCTTGCGGTTGAACACCATCGCGCCGTGCACTTCGCCCGAACCCGTGCCCTTTCCTGAGATTGTCAGCGTCAATTTCTCCGGATTCGATACGCCACGAATCATAAAATCGCCGTCCACCTCGTAGGTATGGGGCCCGGTGGGCACAATCTTCGTCGACTTGAAGACGATGGCCGGATTCTGCTCGACATCGAAAAAATCCTTGCTCTTGAGCTTGTTGTTCTTCATCCCGCTTCCGGTATCCACGCTGGCCGCGTCGATGTTGATCTCCAAAACTCCCGTAGTTTCGTCCGTCGAAGCAAACTTCAGGCTTGCATCCCATTTGTCGAATTTCCCCGCGATGGTCGCCGACGATTTCACATGGAATTTGATCCAGCTACCCACCGGCGTAATTTCAAAAACAGGAGCTTGCGCGCGCGCGCCGGGCGCCCACACGCCTGACGCCGTAACCCACAAAGCCACCATGCGCACGCTCCTTGCTGTGAACCTTGTCCTGTTCATGGCATCTCCACGTCAGGCATCACTGGCACGAAGGATCTTCGCTGAACTGCCCGCTCGCTGCCATCGATGCGAGAAAACGTCCGCAGCTCACCAGCCGCTGGTTCAACTCGTCATCCTGCAGAGCGTCTGGCGCGATGTATTCCATCTTGGTGCGCATGTTCACGTACTTATCGCTCAGCTTCGCCATGTTCTGGTACACCCGTTCCAGCAATTGATAGGCGCTGCGGTCGGCGGCCGTCGTGACGGCCGTGGACACTAGGCGAAGATCCTTGGTTGCTTCCAGGCGATAAGGGTCTACCACGGCCGACGAGAGTGGAAAGCCGGATTGAATCGTGCTCTGTAGCGCGCTGTGCCATTCCCGTACAGCGGACATAGCCTCGATTCCCGCTGCCATAAACGTGCGTGACAATTCTGTGCTCGAGGAAGCAGCCGCTTGGGTCGTCGCAGCTGCTGACGCTGATCCCGCGGAACTCCTGGCCGGTGACGAAGACACCGCCGTTGTCGTGCTGCTGCCGGAACCCATCGGCAGACTCAGCGCGACCACGCTCCCCGTGGAACTTTGCGCCGTACTCAGCGAACCGTTTAATTCCCTGGCCAGCGCCTCCAGGCCAACATAGGGATGGCCGCTCACAAAAATCACTGGCACATCCGTGGATTGCCCGTTGAGCAGCAGCATGTCCTTCGGCTCTGCGCTCAAAGAAACTGCCACCACCAGTGCCACCATCGCCACCACCACTTTCTTCGAGTGACTCCGTCTGTTATCGCCCATAGCTACGCTCCTGCCCTCGGACTCTACCCCATTTCCTCCGTTCCGGGGAACACCTCGTAGCGCCAACCTCCATGTTGGCGGGCCTCACCCTTCCCGCATTTCATGCCTGCTCTTTTCTACTCGTCCTTTGCAGCGCGGGTTTTTCGGACCTGTGGACTATTGCGAAAAAATTCGGGGATGGAACACTTATTTTCATGCGGGGCGCAAACATGCGCCTGCGCCCCGCGACCGCTCAGCTCGGCTTACTTACAGCCGGAGCAGGAAGAGCAGCAATCTGCGGAAGAGCAGCAACTCGTACGTGCTGCCGCCGCCACACTTGCTACTCCGAGTGTGATGACCGCCATCAACAGCATTACCTTTAACTTCCTCATGATTTTTCTCCTTTTTTTGAATAGTTAGAGTTGTTATGAGGCGGAGAAGTGTCCGCACGGTTAGGAGCCCAGCGAGGAGTTTCTTTCTAGATACGCAGAACGTGCGCTTGCAGCAGGAGGTCACGCCCGGCGCGCCAGATCGTGGGTAACGGGAGTTCACTGCTGGTAACGAACGCGTTCGGGGAAGGAAGGGTGATGAAAGGAAGCACCGCCACGTGAGCCGCAGCGTTCGCCGGTCTCCCGGAGTCCTGCCTCTGCGTCAACGTCGCGTCCAGAGGGCAACACGACGCGTCTTTGTGCTGGTTCCTGTGGGGGCCGCCGGAAGAATTCCGGCCGTGGTTGCAGCAAGGCCTGTCGCCCGTTTCGCCATTGGCGGGAGCGAGATGTCCGCTCGGCGTTTGAGCCGATTCGCACAGCGGAATCGCAAAAGCAGGTTCCGCACAACCCAGCAGGCAGGCCAGAAAACCGAACCAGCACGCCAGCGCGATGGAGAGGACCGGTCGCAAGTAACGCACTTTCATAGGAACGAAACGGGATTCTAGCAGCTTGGTCGCAGGATGGATAGTTGGACAATCGGACATGTAGCTTCGAAGCGGTGCGGGTCATTTCTGCGCAACTCAGGGAAAGCAGAAGCCTGATACTCACGAATGTGACGAAATTGGCGGTCAAGATCGGCTGCGCAGTCAGGGGACAAGTGAACCCGAAGGCGGGGGATTACTCATTCTCGTGAGAAGTTCCTCCACGTCGCTCAGAAGCAGCACGTGCCGCATCACGCCTCTGGAGATCTCCACCATCACACAACGCTTTTGCAATTCCTCCTGGATCCCGCCTACCGGTGTGCGAACGTCCGGAGAGGAGTGACTCTCATTTGGCGCGGACGTTCCGCATCGGATGCAACGCAGAGTGTGGCCGCATTTTGTGCATCTCATAAACGCCCCCAAGTTTTCAAACACCTTCCGCAATCACATTTCTAAGCGTCGCAATCCATCCGTCCAAAACCAACTGGTGGCGCGGCTCGACCTTGGTAAATGCAATTCCCGTGCTGCCGTCCTTACGGCAGTTCGCTACTTGCCCAAATGCCTCGAAGATTTCGCCTTTATAGATAATCTGAACTCTGACGCGAGTCCCCGTAGGCGCCGAGAATCCTGGGACGATCCCGCAACCAAACGAACTCAGGTCCCAAGTTCTCTTGGCTGTCGAATGGTTCGTGTCGAGGTTGGTAACAACGGTAGGGGCACTGAAAGGATAACGCGCCGCTCGTGGACGCTCGACCCTCATCGTGCATTCTCCAGATCACCTGGCGGCAACAAAAGCCACCTCCCATGGCGTCAGAGAGGGAAGCCCATAATCGCGTATTGTGGGTTTTCGCACGCTAGATGTCAAAAATGTTATAGCGTTTGATATAGACTTTTCCCGGACAACTAACGCCGCCAATCCGACCCTCCACGGCCTTCTATTGCGGTCATCCATATGAGGACCACCGTGGCAGCGACGAGCCGCGGAGGCCATGTCGGCGAGTTCGCTGGACTGCTCGGCCCGTGCTACTCTTTCCCTCCGCATTGCGATGGAGGAGCGATGGGCGACCTGGACGAGTTTCAAGAGTTTCGCTCGGAGCTGAACGAGGAGATTCTTGGCTGCGGACACCTGGGGATGAAGCGGTTCTTTGCGCTGGACCATCAGGCCTACGAGGCGGGTCTGCTCGACACTAAGACCAAGGAATTGTTGGGCTTGGTAGCTTCTATGGTGTTGCGCTGCGACGACTGCATCACCTACCACCTGGTGCGGGCCGCTGAGGTCGGTTGGTCCCGCAACGAAGTCATCGACGCGCTCAACGTGGCGCTGGTCGTGGGCGGCTCCATTACCGTGCCCCACATCCGCCGCGCTTTTAACCGAATGAGAGAGATTCCCGCGCTGGCTCCTGAGGTAAAATAGCGGCTCAGGTTACAAGGTTAGGCCGATGAGCACGACACCCAGAGCGATCACCGACGAAGCCGACAATGTCTTTGCCCGCGTCAAGAATGCCGTGGGAAGCGGATTCTTCCTGCTGGCGCAGCGCTCTCCGCGTCTGCTGGAACTGCACCGCAACGAACGAGCCTGGTCTTTATTGCGTTTCCTGATGGGCTGCTGCGGAGCCGCGCTGGTGATTCTGCCGTTGAGCCTTTGGGGCGGCTACTTCACCGCGCTCTTCGGTTTGGGGTTATTCGTGGTGTCGATCCTGCTGCCACCTGCGGATCTGGAATCCGCCACCGACCGCAAAGCCAAAGACCTGGGCGCGCAAACGGTAATCAGCGGCGGGGAGATTGATGCCGGTAATGCCGGATTCGTCAGCGTGCAATTGTTTATCTCTCCCGCACAAACCTGGGCGCTGGACAAGAGTTTCGACCCGCTGGTGATGTTCCCGACCGCGGATATTACGGATTTAAGTGTGAAGCCAATTGCCGATCACTGGTCGCTATTGGTGCGTTGGGGCGAGCACAAAACGGAACTTGTCTACCGGGGGATTTTTGCCGAACGCTTCGCGCGGCTGGCGGAAGAGTCGCTGCGGCAGGCCAACGCGGCAGCGCTTCCGGCGAAGAAACAGCGCGCCGCGAAAGCGTAACCTGCTCTCGACAGAAATTTTGCAAATGATTCGGCCACTCGCGTGGACCGTTTGCTAAAATATTGTCATGGCACGCGGTTGGGAAAGCAAAGACGTCGAATCCCAAGTGCAAGACAGGAAAACTGTGGCAGATAATAAAGGTCAGGGCCCCAAGTCGGCAGAACAGATCAGGAAAGAGCAGGAAAAGCGCGGTCTGGCGCTCTCTCGCACGCGCATCCTGAACAGCCTGGAGAGCGCAACCCATCCCAATCACCGCAAGTCCTTGGAAGCAGCGCTGGCACACCTGGACAAAAAGATCGCGGAATTGAATTAAGCGGGTTTCTTCTTACGAGCCGCGGAGCTGCGGCTCCGGCACATCTGTAGCGGCGTCAATCGGTAAACACGACACCGACCCCGGTTGTTCCCTTCTCCACTCCGGCTTCAATGCGCACCACGTAACCACGTAGATGCATTTGCTGGACCCCGTTGCCGCTCGGCGCGTCGATGGTGACTTCCAATTCCGATTGCAAGCGCGGCGAATGCTTCAACGAGAGCAGCGCACCTTGCAGAGCCACGTCGCGCAGGGTGGTCTCTTCGCTGAATTCCCTTCCATCCGCGGTGAACCCGGTGACCCGCGCACGGAACTGCGCTTCGCGGCGCATGGACGCCCTTGCGTGCGGCATGTGTGCCTGTACCGCTTCGCCCGGTGCGCCCAATGTGATCACCATGCCTTCGCTGGCGGCGAATACCGAGTCGAACTCGTCTCGCGCGTCGCGCAGGATGCCGTCGACGAGGCGATCTGTCGAATCGGGATCGTGATGGAACAGCACCAACGTCTTGGCGCTCACTTCCCGCGCGAGCCGCACACCTTCCTTCCACGACGAATGGCCCCAACCCTTGCGCGGACCCGCCAACTGCGCCGGCGTGTACTGCGCATCGTTCACAAAGATGTCCGCGCCTGCCGCAAGTTCACGGAGGTTCTTATCGAGCGCGGGATCGCCGGGCTCATTGTCCGTGGCATAGACGATCGTGCCGGCGGACGTTTCGATGCGGAAACCCATACATCCCTGAGGATGATTCAGCCAGCGCGTGGTGATTTTGTTCTCGCCGATGGAGAAAGATTCGCCGCTCTCGACCTCACGGAACTTGCGGCGCGCGCTCATGGCGGAGAAGTCCACCGGGAAATACGGCAACGCCATCTGCGTTTCCAGAACCTGGCGCAGGGAATCCTGGCCCAGAAATTTGGAGCGGAAACTGTAGAACTGAAATTCGTTCTTCTCTACGTAAAGCGGCGCGAAGAATGGCAGTCCCTGGATATGATCCCAGTGATAGTGCGTGACGAAAACGTGGGATTGCGCTGCGTGAGGCGTGTTTTGCGTCGCCCAACGATTGCCAAGGGCGCGCAGCCCGGTACCACAGTCGAGGATGAATTGGGTGCCGTCAGGCGCGACGAAATCGAGGCAAGGCGTGTTGCCGCCAAAGCGCCAGGTGGCGGGATCGACGGTGGGCGTCGAGCCGCGCACGCCCCAAAAGCTCAATTTGGCGACAGGAGTCGTCATTTTCCGCCAGAACCGCAGTGGCAAGCCTCCACACTGGTGCAGAAAGGTGGAGGATTCCGCCTCTTTTGAGATAGTGGCAGCGGCTGGGAGAAGCGTCAACGGAATCACGGACGCGTGTTGTCAACCATCCAACAAGGCCAGCCGCAAGGCCCGACAGGCAGCGGAGAACGAAGTAGAATGAGGAAGGATGCACAGGCACAGTCACGGGCATTCCCACGAACATGAACACGGGCCGGACCACGCCCACGCGCATAGCCATGGACACGGTCACGCCCACGCGCATCCACCCATGCGGCCGGCGGTGCTGGCCTGGGCAATGGGAGCGACCCTCGCTCTGGTGGTCGCGGAGATTTTTGGCGGCTGGCTGGGACATTCCGTCGCGCTGCTGAACGACGCGGTCCACAACCTATCGGACGTCCCGGCCCTCGGGATTTCGTGGGTGGCGATGAAGTGGGCGGAGCGTCCCGCCGATCACGAGAAAACCTACGGCTATCACCGCGCGGGGACCCTTGCGGCATTCACAAATGCGCTGCTGCTGATTCTGCTGGCGATCTGGTTGGGCTACGAGGCGATTGAGCGGTTGCGGTCGCCGGTCGAGGTGGTCGAAAGCTGGATGATCTGGACTTCACTGGCGGCGCTGGCGGTGAACGGCGGAATCACTTTGGCGCTGGTGCGCGGCAGAGGCGACCTGAACCTGCGCAGCATTCTGGTCCACAATTTCGGAGATGCGCTATCGAATGTCGCCATCATCGTGGGCGCGGTGATTATTGGTTACACGCACCTACAGTGGATCGATCCACTGTTGGGTCTCGCGATTGGCGCGCTGGTGCTCTATTCGTCGGTCGGGATACTTCGCGAATCCGCGCATATCCTGCTGGAAGGGCGCCCGCAAGGATTGGGAGTGGAGCAGGTGGCGCGGGCGATTTTGACCGTGGAGCACGTGAACGAGGTGCACGACGTGCACATCTGGTCGCTTGGGGGCAGCCATCACGCGATGAGTTGCCACGCGCGCGTTCCCGACATGCACATGGACGAGTGCGAGAAAGTGCTGCGTAATATACGGAAAAAGCTCGAAGAGTTTGGAATCGGGCACAGCACCATCCAACTGGAGCGCGCGGGATTGCCCGCCACTTCGGGATATGTCATGCCGGAACCGATGCGCAAAGCCTGAGAAGGTGCTGGAGTACTGTGGTTGTTACCGCAGCATGGCCATCGCTGCCGGCGGCGCACCAGGCAGCGTCACGGTGTTGCCACGCTCTTCGTTGGACTTCATGGTCGCGTCGTAGTCGAGTGCATCGAGCGGAAGCGTGCGGCGGAGTCCTTCTTTCGTTATGTACTGCAGCTTGTCCTTAGCCAGAGAATAGGCCACCGCGAAAATCCGCGTGCCGTCGCGCTTCACGAACACGTACTCCTCGACAGGCTGTGTTGGAGCGTAAGGCGTGTAACCGCGCACGGAGGGGGAGGGGACCGTCTCCTCGGAAGTGGCAGCCGAAGCGTGCACATTTGATTCCTGCTGTCCCGCAGGCGCGGAGGCGTTCTCTTCCTGGTTCTCCTGGGGAGCCTCGTAATAGGGTACCGGGTAGTAGAATCCGCCGCCCCAACCCGGAACCACGACGCCGGTAAAGCGTTGGAACCTGTTCCAGTTAGGGTGAACCGCAAAGAAATGCTCGTAGTCGAAACCGAATCCTGGCACCGGATAGCAGCTGCCTCCGAGGAAGCAAGATCCGTTAGTGAAGGCGTCACCCGGGATGAAGGCTGGTCCCGGTTTATTGACCGGGGGCTGCGGTAAGGTACCTGTCGAGGTTGAGGTGGTCACCTTGTGCGCTACCGTCGGGTTGTTTACGTGGGAATTGTGTGCCGGGACGGTTCCAGGGTGAGCAGAAGGGTGCGCCGTGGCGGGGACATGCGCGGCGGTCGGGCCGTGCGGGGACGCGAGATGAGAACCGGAAGCAACCGGAATGTGGCCAGCAGCGGCGGGGGCCGGCATCGCATGCATAGCCGGAGCCATCGCGGGAGCCCCGCCTCCTCGCTGAGCCGCACAAACCACAAGAGATAAGCTCAAGCTCGCGAGTCCGAGGAAGATCACTTTACGCATGGGCGTGCTCCCCAGAGGCTGGGACTACAGGTGCCTCTGTACCTTTAGACGCTGATTTTTAAACGCGGGTTACTAAGGGGACGCCCCGCCTGTATCGCGGATTTTG
>Ga0207780_1000273_pt1 | contig 14289 bp, 11 predicted proteins | sample LuqExpMetageno45_FD_187803 | JGI IMG/M metagenome (GOLD analysis project Ga0207780, IMG submission 187803) | Tropical forest soil microbial communities from Luquillo Experimental Forest, Puerto Rico - Sample 45 (SPAdes) | ecosystem: Environmental > Terrestrial > Soil > Tropical forest ...
GGCAGGACCGAAGGCGCGTGGGTCACGGATCTTTCCGGAAATATAGTCCGGCAAAGTCTCCGGCATGCCGCGCAGGAACCCCACCTGAAACAACGGTTTGCTGCCGATCCGCGAGAGGTCAGGCGCAAAGCCTTCTGGTGGAGTAATCCCATTGATGCGGTGACACGCCGCGCAGCCATAGTCCGATGTCAGCTTCCTGCCGCGCTCCACGCTGGCCGAATCCGGCGTCGCCAAGTGCACATTCGCTAGAAAGTCGTCATCTTTCTTCGTGAGCAGGTATGCCGTCAGCAATGCTACCTGTTTGTCTTCGTATCGATAGCGGGGCATTCGCGTCTTCGCATCGTACCCTTGTGGTACACGCAACCATCGCCGCAGCCATTCCGGGTTTACCTTGTTTCCTACTCGTGTCAATTCAGGCGCCAGGTCGCCGCCCATCAGAGCGCCCTTGGAGTTTTGGACCGCATGACACGAAGCACAGAAGAGCTGTCCGTACAACCCGGGACCATCTATGGCCGCTTGTTCGGGAGTCGGCAGTGGCACCTTCGCTAGCGGAACGCTTGAGTTTTGTGAAGGGGTGCTCTGCGCGGTCAAGAAATTGGCAATATCCGTGGCTTCTTGGTCGCTGAACCGGAAATTAGGCATCGTTGAAGAAACGGCATACGCCTGGGGGCTCTTAATCCAGACAAACAACCATTCGCGTGTCGTCTTCTCTGCGATGTGATCCAGCGACGGCGGCTCATCAACCGGTGAGATCAATGTGCCATCTGGTTGCGTAATGGCGTGACAATGCGCGCAGCCGAAGCGCGCCAGCAACCTTCGTCCTAGGTTCAGTTGCGGTGTTCCTTGCAACTGTTCCATGTGGCATTGCCCGCAGGATGCTTCGAGATACCGGGCAGGAAGAATCGGTTGTTCCCAGGCCTTGGTGCTGTAATGTGCCTCGCTGACAGTTGTTGCGGCTCCTTGCCCGTGATGACACATCACGCATCCAAATTCGTTTAACGCGTGCGGCATAGGTGGGTGCGGCCGGAACGGTTGCGTCCCAAGGTCCGCCAGGACGCTCTCCTGGAGCGCGACGTGGCAGGTCGTGCAGCGGTCGACGACGTGCTCTTCAGGTATCCAGATCTGTTGGATCCCGGATTGAAACCGCTTCCGCAAACGCGCCACGTCAGATCTCTGCGCGATCAACTCGCGGTAACTGCGCTGGTAGTGACGCCACTCGCTAAAAAGATCACGCGTCGGGGCAATTGCGGAGACTATCGCCAAAAGGATGCTGATCGACGCGAACCGCCGCGCCGGGGTGCCCGCCAGAAATTGAAGTACCGAACGCAGTCCCATTCACGCTCTCCAGGGCCAAACCCAGGCCCAACCGGGACCGCGAAAAAAGGTACCGACGGTCGTCAGGACGACGGCTTCCATCAGGAACAACGTCATAATCCAAAAGGAAATAGGTTTCTCTAGCAGCCACGAACGCAGTTTATTGCCGTTCATCGCAGGCCCAACGGCCGCGAAAACATTCAAGCTGACGAATACCCATAGCGGGAGCAGAGCATCCCACGCGTGAACGCGAATCATCAGTGCGCTGATTGCAAGAATCAGAAGCGCTCCTGTCAGCCACCGCGCCGCGTGCCTCCGCAACCAGTCAATCGCTTCGCGCGTCTTCACGTTGTCAAAAACAGGGGAGAAAGGAATGAAAAATAACCCACTTACAATCAGGCCTGGCAATATGATTCCCGCGACAAAGGGTGGAAAGTAATGGAGCAATTCCTGCAGCCCCGTGAAATACCAGGGTGCTTTCGCCGGGTTCGGCGTGTGCATTGGATTGGCCAGCTGCTCCAAAGGCGCGGCATAAATCAATCCAATCGTGAACAGGACCACCGCAAGAGCTTCTATCGCCGTGATCTCGCGGAAAAGCAACTCCTGGTAGGAAATCGTTTTCTCGCTCGCCAGCCGTGCCGCCTCGGCCCGATTCTCCTCTTTTGTCTTTCCGCGCAACACGGGCCGACCCTGCCCGTCAATTTCGTACATACCTCCATCTTTGTGCAGTCGCCAAAGATGAACACACAGGAGCGCAATCAATCCAAGAGGAAGAGTCATCGTGTGCAACACGTAAAAGCGCAGCAGCGCGTTAGCGTTTACGCTATGCCCGCCCAGTATGTAAAAGCGTAACTTTGGGCCCAGCCACGGTACCGAAGAAATGATATTGGCGCCGACGGTCGTTCCCCAGTACGACAGTTGGTCCCACGGCAGTAGATAACCGGTGTAGCTGAGCAGCAGCGTGAGCATCAGCAGACAAACCCCGAGCACCCAGTTCAACTCGCGCGGCGGCCGGTATGCCGCACGATAGAACACCTTGGCCATGTGCACAAAAATGAGAAAGACCATGGCATGTGCGGACCAACGGTGCAGGCTGCGCAATAACGTGCCCGACGAAATAACGAATTCCAGGTCTTTCATGTCCGCGTATCCCTGCGGAATCGACGGATGGTAATAAAGCATCAACAACAGGCCGGTACAGATTTGGATCGTGAAGGTGCCTAACGTCAAGGCGCCGAGATACCACGTCTTGCGAAATCCCAGTTGGGATTCCAGGACGCGGTCAGCCATTATTCTTGCGATGTCGGATTTCCAACGTTCCACAGCGTGCAGCGGACTGTGCAGATGCGCCTGTTCCTTGGTTGGCAACGCGGCTCGGGTGCTCATGCCGTCACGTATTCGGAATAGGGCGCCACTCGCGTCGCCCGATCCACCATCAGGTTTCCGTCTTCAGCGAGCCACACCTTCAGCCAGGGCAAAGCTTGTGGTGCGGGTCCTGCGATCGCCCGGCCGTCCTTTCGGAACGTGCTGCCATGACAGGGACAGTCAATCTCGTCGGTGTCCGGCTTATAAGTTGTTAGACAACCGAGATGAGTGCAGACCGCACTCAAAGCATAAAAGCCTTCCGCTGCTCGAATGACGAATATGCCGTTTTTGGCGTCCAGTGTGACGCTGCCCGCCCGGTAGTGCTCCGGCTTGCCCGCATTCACCACCGGTGAAGGTTCGTAGAGGACGTTTGGCGAGAGGTAACGCAACCCGAACACGCACGCCCCAACTCCGGCAATTGCTAGAGAGGTACTGCCGGTCTTGACGAAGCGGCGACGGTTCAGATCTACGGCATCGCCATCCTGTTTAGGGGTACTTTGATCTGACACCGAGCCTCCTGGGGAAACGGGCGGGCCGGAATTGTGACGCGAAAAGAACATCCTGTGGTCGAATGGTCAAACACGCAGTGGCAGCGGTCACACCCCTCTGTGACGCACTGCCACTGTTTGTACTTCCGTGAGACGCTTAGAGATTCTAGCCCCGTCAGTGTTATTTGGCTGCCGCCCTTAGGCGAAAACTGTGTCGCCAACGACAGAACGCTCTTTGCTCCTGGTAAACACGCTATCTCTAACGAGGTCGGCCGTTGCAAGAGCTTTCTTTTGGGGTGCTGGCCTCTTCGGTGCACACCCGTCCGGTAGCTTCGATTCAGAGCATCGTTCCGTTCGCGTTTCGTGTGTTCACCCCTGACGCTCGGATCTGTGTCGCTTTCATCGTTTCGGTGCTGCCCACAACCATCTCTTCGGTCATGACGGACCATGATGACTTATGCGAACTCGCTTCCCGAGAAGTGAGGCGGGTAACCTGATCAATCGGACGGTGATCCGTGCACCAAGCGCGTTCCAGGCATCCCCGCACAGGTGGCACCGCTTTGCTTCTGCCCACGACGACGACGACAGAACTCTTCACAATCGATGTGGTCTCGCAGTATGAAATGTCGGAGCCTTGGATTGCGACCGGCCATTACATTGTTGCGCTCACAGTCTCTTTCTGCCTCAAACGCACATTGAACTTTAAAAACATTAAGATCGAGATTCTTGATGTAATTGACTGGAACTACGCGGCTTATCGTAAAGTTCGGGACCGGAAGGAATGTGCTCCCCTCGATTCTTGGTTCCGAGGCCGTTTTGGACCGTACTGGTGTCCATTGGACAGTCGCTGCTCGGCCGAACCGTTGAGGGCCATCGCACTGGCCTAAGGACGTCTGGCCCTCTTTCCTAAGCCCATGGAGAACAAGTACGAATACCCGACCACTCAGCCAACTGGCGTGGGCTGTGAATTGCCGGTTTGTTTGGTTTGTTGGCGACCCACGTTCATGATTGCTCGTTCGGGATCGGAACGCTGATGCTCAAGTTGGGCCCATCGAGGAGATACGCGCGAGTGCCTACAATGTCACCGAGTGTGGCGCTTCACTTTCTAACCGATTGAAGCCGTCGTCTCCTTCTGAAGTTGTTCTACTCTCCTGGTTGTCCGGAAACAGGAAGGGCGCAATCTAGTACGAATTTGAAAGGTTACCCATGCAGACTCAGGCGGTCGATGCAACCCTCCAATGGTTTGAGGGGAGAATGCTTCCCCGGCAGTAGCCATCTGCTTGGCTGTACTCGGTCAAACCTAGCCAGGGTAGTGTTTCCCTGACGTAACTTTAGCTAGCAGTTTTAGCCTCTTTTTTCATTGCAAATTGGGCTCGAGTTGAGTATCGACTCCACCCATTGAGACCACCCGTTAATCGGGCGTTGATGATCAACGAAGAGCTTAATGTTGGTGTGATACACATCACAGCAAGCTATGGCAAGGCGCGAGAACCTCTGATTTCCTTTGAATCTGGACACCTCGATAACGGATGCAATCGTAAGCCATAGACTCTGGCGAATTCGATTCACTTCGGCGCTGGAGACTGGGCTCGAAGCCCTACGCACTGATATTGTAGAAGCCGCGGACCAGTGCGCTCTGGGTAAGTGGCTTCAGGCTACAGAAATTCCTCGCCAAGTCAGAGAGTCCCCGCAATTCAACAACGTCGTTGAGCTGCATCGTGACTTTCACCGGGTTTCAGGCTTGGTTTTGGCGTTCGCGAAAGAGGGGAGCCACCAGCAGTTTATCGACGCATTAAATCCTGACGGCATATTTAGCCAAGCTTCGTCTGCTTTGGTCGATGCTCTTCTAGCCCTAAAACAACACTCATCATCCTGGGGTGGCTGAGGGGCCTCTCGGCTTCTCTTCGCCCAACTCTACTACGCGATTCACCTCACGAGCTTTCGCGATTTGCGCTATGACTATAATACTGTTCGCTAGCGACACGCGGCCGCTCTTGCACTGTTTTGGTCGGTTTTGGCCCAGTGACGGCACCTGGTCCCTTTTTCGTCCCTTTTGCCCGATCGTGTGACCGGTTTTGACCTACTTTGGCTGGTTTTGCTGACTGGTGCTTTCTCAGTCGTCGGCGCGGTTAACTGACTCGGAAGGTATCAGATGGACTGCAACAATCAAAAGAAAATGGGCGCTTTGAGGAGTTGCCTTTCAGCGCCCATGGTTGCGGGGGTCAGATTTGAACTGACGACCTTCGGGTTATGAGCCCGACGAGCTACCAGGCTGCTCCACCCCGCATTGCTAGTATAGAGAAGGAGCGGAGTCCCGTCAAACCGCCGCCGAACAATTTGCCGCTATGGGGCTTACCGTTTTTTCTACCGCCGGCTCAGCCACACCAGTGTCACGCCGAGCGTAACGATCGCAATACCCATCCAGCGGTGACGCGTGATGCGTTCCCCCAGGAAAAATTTCGCGCCGAAGGCGCCCGCCGCATAGCTGAGCGCGCTTACTGGAACGACAAAACTCACTTCCAGGAACGACAGAATCGCCAGCAGAGAGAAAAAGCCGAGCGCCATGAGACTAATTCCCACCCACAGCCATGGCAGCCGAATCGCTTGTCCCACGAACCGCAACAAGGACATCGGGCGAAAGTCGTGAATCTCGCCCATGCTTTTCATCGCGCGGCTCAGGCACAGTTCGCCTCCGGTGCCGGCGACCACAATAAAAAAGAAGAGCACGTATTCGAGCATCGCTACGGCGCCACCGTCGTCTTTGGAGCGGTGGTCGTGTTTGGCGCGGTCCGCCCGACCACCAACACACCAAAGCAAATGAGTGCGATACCGGCCCAGCGCAGCGGCGAGACCATTTCGCCCAGCAAGACATAACTCAACACCGCCACCGTCGCATAAGCGAGCGCGGTAGCCGGCTGCACGTAACTGTAGTCCGCCCACGTCAGCAGCAACATGTGAACGAGAAAGAAACCCAGAAGACACGCGATGCCGAGCCACAGCGTGGGAACCGAGAAGACGCGGAACGCCACCGGCAGCAGGTCTCCGACACCATGCAGTTGGACTTGCCCAACCTCCTTCATTCCTTTTCCCAACAGGACGTTACCCATTGGGCCGAGCACGATGCTCACCAGAATGAGGGGAATCGTTTTCAGTTGCAGCCGCCGCGCGTGATGTTCGTGGTGATCCAAGGGCGTGAAAGAAGTCCAAACTGGCAGAATTATCAGTACAACAGCGATCTTTAGCATCTTACGCGAAACGGCCAAATCTTCAAAAGAACCACACAGCAACAGTTCAAACGCTTTGCCAGTCTTGTCGGCTATGTTAGCCTGAAAAGAAACTGGTTGAGTTAAGGGATTCCCGAAATGGGGGCGGGATAATACTCAATCCGGAAAGAGGGTTTTTTTACTTGAGATTGCTCGAGTATGTGCTGCTATTTCTCGCCGCCGTTCCGTTTGTCTATTACCTCCTTGCGATTCTCAGCTCCTTTGAATTCTTTGCCCACAATCGCGAACACAGATCCGCTCAGCAGCCTTTTACCCCGCCCATCAGCAATCTGAAACCAGTCAAGGGCCTGGATCCCGGCGCTTACGAGAACTTCGCCAGCTTGTGCCGCCAGGACTATCCCGAATACGAGTTGCTCTTCTGCACCACGGACGGCACCGATCCTTCGGTCCCCGTGATTCAAAAACTGATGCGCGACTTTCCGGATCGCCAAGTCCGGCTTCTCTACAGCGCGGGAATCGACGCCATCAACGATAAGGTCGCCAAGTTGGGATTAATGACCCGCGAGGCCAAATACGACTTCCTGGTCATCAACGATTCGGACGTGCGCGTGTCCCCCGATTATCTGAGAACCGTTATAGCTCCGCTTCAAGATCCGAAGGTCGGCGGCGTAACGTGCTTCTACGTTTCCACCGAGGACAAGTCGCTGGTCGACCGCCTGCAGAGCATGGGCATGATTTCTGATTTCTATGCCGGAATTCTGGTTGCCTGGAAATTGGATGGCGTGCATTTTGCGCTCGGTCCCACCATGGTCTCCACGAAACAAATGGTGCGCAAGTTCGGAGGATTCCAGGTGCTCGAGAGCCGCCCCGCGGACGATCTGCTGTTTGGGCGATTGATTGCCGGCCAGGGCGCTGAAGTCAAACTGTTGCCGTATACCGTTGAGACTACTCCGGATTACAACGGCATCGGTGAATTGTTTGCCAAGCGCTCCCGTTGGATGACGGTGATGCGCAAGATGCGCCCGTGGGGGCATTTCGGCCTGCTGTTTACCTGGGGCTTGCCATGGAGTCTGTTTGCGCTGGCGTTGCACCCAACAGCTGCGGTCGCCGCCGCTTATCTCGGCGGTTATTTCGCGTGCCGTGTCCTCATCACCTGGTTGATCGGCGGGTATGGACTCAAACAGAAAGGCCTTTGGAAGAACTATGCACTGATCCCTTTCTGGGATGCGCTCGCATTTCTCGTCTGGCTGACCAGTTTCACGCGGAGCTATATCCGCTGGCGCGGCGTCGACTATGAATTGCGTGAGGGCCAGCTCGTGTTGCGTGAAGACGTGCGGAACCGCGGCGCCGCTAAAACCGCCTCCTAAAGAGAAAGGGCATCGGCAGAAATCCTGCAAATGCCCCGAGTTTCTTTCAACCCAATTTACTTGCCCGGCGCTCTATTGACCGCCACTTTTGCGTGTTCCACGGAAGCTGCCTTTCCCGTGACGTTCGTCTGCAGTTTGCGCGTGTTGTGGGTTTGCCGCCAGCTGACCTGAGGCAGCATTAGCGTGGTGTCGACGCGATCGCGATACTGAATCGCAATGTTCACCAGCGAATCCACCAGGGAATCCGACAGGAAGTGCGGCTTTAAACCAAGGTCAATCAGCTTGGAGTGCCTGGCGTTGTAATAGTGCGCTTCCGCCTCCACGCGCGGGTCCGGAAGGTGGTCGATCTCCACATGCAGGCCCATTTCCTTGCCGGCGGTCTGCACCTTTATCGCGAGATCCAGCACGGAGAACTGCTCTGTAAACTGGTTGTAGACCCGGCATTCGCCCTTGTTCGCGGGATTGAGACATGCCAGTTCGACACACCGAACCGTGTCGCGAATATCGAGGAACCCGCGCGTTTGACCGCCCTTGCCGTAGACCGTGAGAGGCTGGCCAATCGCCGCCTGCACACAGAAACGATTCAAGACCGTGCCGAACACGTCGTCGTAGTCGAAGCGGTTGATCAACGTCTCGCTCAACGAGGTTTCGTCTGTTACCGCGCCGTAAACAACTCCCTGATTCAAATCCGTCGCGCGCAGGCCCCAGATCTTGCACGTGAACATCATGTTGTGGCTGTCGTGCACTTTCGAGAGGTGATAGAAGGAGCCGGGCTGTTTCGGGAAGGGAAGTACGTCCGAGCGGCCGTTGTGGTCGATCTTGATGTAGCCCTCTTCAATGTCGATGTTCGGAGTGCCGTACTCGCCCATGGTGCCGAGCTTGACGATGTGACAGTCCGGAGCGGCCTCGCGCATGGCAAAAAGAACGTTCAGGGTTCCGACGACGTTATTCACCTGCGTGAACACCGCGTGCTTGCGGTCGATCATCGAATAAGGAGCGGAGCGCTGTTCGGCAAAATGGACAATCGCCTCGGGCTCAATCGCTTTAATCGTCGAATAGGTGAAATCGTAATCGCACACGTCGCCGACCGCGAGGTCGATCGTCTTGCCCGTCAGGCGGTGCCAGGTGCGCAGGCGGTCGCTCAGCGGTTGAATCGGTGTCAACGTCTGTGCGCCCAGTTCGTGGTCCCACTGGCGCCGCAAATAGTTGTCAACGATCGTTACGGCGTGGCCCTGCGCGGAAAGATACAAGGCTGTGGCCCATCCGCAATAACCATCGCCGCCCAGTACGATAATTTTCATTCGTCTCTCCAGTCCAATTGAATCAAACGTCCCCCATTATTCGCATTCATTCAGACTACATGACGCTGCGCGCCGGAACAACCCGCGATTCTTTCGATTGCTTGAAGGATACTGCCTTTTCATTCCATAGCAGGTTTTCCGGCCGCGCTGTTACTCACTAATTGTTTTCCGCCGCTCAACGCGACCGTTTTCACCGATTCACTACCCACCAGGGATTGGACGCGGGTGATGGCCTGATTCGTTCCAACCAAATAGAAGCGTTGATTGCTATGCCACAGCGAGACAAACTGCCCGTCATTCAGAAAGACCGGCGAAGCATCCGGAGCTGCCGCTCCGTACTCCAGATTGTTGAACTTGCCATTCAGCAGGAATGGATCCACGCCAGCGTAGAACACCACCGACGAGAACGTATAGTAGTGATGATCGAGAATGAGCTTGCCCGGCGGCGCTTTCAGGTACGCCTCGGCCAACGGCCGCGAGGAAAGGAACGGATCAAACACCACCAGAGCGAGCCTCGCGGCGTGGAAGAACAGAATCATCATGACGGCGCTGAGAACCGCCGCACGCACGCCTTTGCTGAAAAGATTGCCGAGCGCGCCCACTAGAAACGCAACTCCGGCCACCACTAGCGGCAAACGCAGGTACGCGAAGGAGTCGAACGTGAGGTCCAGCATGTGGCCGAGCGACAGCGTGTACGCCGACGGATGCGAAGAGAGCGCGTTCGAGATATCCCCAGGTGTGGGAAGATTGCGAACTTCGTAAGCGATCGTGAAGCAGGCGATGGCCGCCACCGCCGCAATTACTCCCAGCACGCGAGTGCCCCCGCGAACCCACGACGACTCCGCCGCCATCGCTGACCCGATCAGCAGCGCGAGCGCCGGGTAGCAGGGCATCGAGTAGTACTCTTGGGTGGTCGAAAACGTGAAAAAGACCAGCATGAATCCGGTCCAACAAAGCGCAAGTAATCTGGTCTGCCCTGCGCGATCCGTGGGCTTGTAGGAGAGCTTGAAAATCGAAGGAAGGTAGACGCTCCAAGGGAACAGCCAAAGGAAATGGAACAACCAGAACCACAGTCGCGGCACCGTATTGTAGTCCCGCGGGTAGCGCATGTTCAGAAACCGCAGCAGTTGTTCGTTAATGAAGTAGAACCACAAGAAGCCGTGATACTCGCCGGGCCCGCTGTGCAGCGTCCACGCGAAATACGGAGGATTCCGCAAGGTTGCCAGTACATGCCAGGGAGCCGCGATAAGCAATGCAATCAGCGCTCCGGTGAACGGATGCAAACGTTGCCAGGTGCGCCGGACAAACAGCTGCCGGGTCAGCGCCAAATAAATCAGCGCTCCCGCTACCGGAAACACCACGCCGATCAGGCTCTTCAGTAGCAGACCTACGCCGAGGCTTGCGGCGAGAATTACGGACCAGAGACGCGGCCGCTTCTCCTCCGGATCGAGCGCGCGCAGAAATGCCCACATCGACAACGCGATGGTGCCGGTCAGCATCACGTCCGGAATCTGGATCCGCGTGAACAGAAACAGGCCAACGCACGTTCCTATGCACATTCCCGCGTACAGTCCGACACGCTTTCCGAACGCCCATGTTCCAAACGCCGCCGTCAGGAGCGCCAGTAGCACCGACGCAAACGCAACCGGAATCCGTGCGGCCCAATCGTGGATGCCGAAGATTCGATAGGAAATGGCGATCAGCCAATAAATCAACGGAGCTTTTTCCAGATACAGCACGCCGTCCAGTCGCGCCGTCACCCAGTCGCCAGTCACGAGCATCGTTTTGGCGATTTGCGCCTGCACCGCGTCGACATCGTCTTGGAGAGATGGCGGGGACACGATGCAGCCAAAATAGATCGCCGCCGTGATCAACACTACGACAACATAAAGCGGCCAATTCGCCCCGCGCATCACAGTGCCGCCGTCTAAATCGCCACTTGCCATTTTTTCATCCACAGGAAAAGGATCAGGAAGCCCCACAGGTGATAGCCCACATTCGTTTCTCGCCGGAAGTGCCGCTCCATCAATTCTTCGATCCGCTCTTTCTGGAAGAACGATCCATACTCACGAAGCCCGTCTCGCATGGTCTCGACGAGCAGGTTGCGCAGTGGTCCTCGCAGCCATTCGTGCGCTGGAATGTCGAACCCCGTCTTTTTCCGGTGCAAAATGGTCTGCGGAAGTTTATCGGCCATCAATTGTTTCAGTACCACCTTTTGCCTCGCCCCTTGAATCTTCAGCGAAGTGGGCAGCGACGCCGCAAATTCCACGATCCGGTGGTCCAGGAATGGCGGGCGCACTTCCACGGAATGCGCCATGCTCATGCGGTCGCTTTTCGTAAGAATGTCGTCGGCCAGATAATACTTTTGATCCAGCCAGAGATACGGCGCAAGGTCGTCGTTCACCGGCGGCAATTTGTGAATTTGCCCAAGAATCTCGGCAAGCGAGTCCGGGATCGATTTGCGGACCACCCCATTTAAGTCATCTCTCGCGAAGGTCCCGTTCCAGTAGGCATGTGCCAGTTCTGCCGGCATCAGGCAGCCTTCCAGCAGGCGCGTTGCCTTATAATCGAAGCCCATCTTTTCGTCGGACACGGGCCAGCGGCGAATTGCCCCCAATCCAAGTGACACGAGCGCCCGGGGAAACTTACGGATTGTCCGCGCCATTCGGTCCGCGCGATACGTTAGATAGCCTCCGAACAGTTCGTCCGCGCCCTCTCCGCTCAGGGCCACCGTGGTTTTGCGTTTGCACAGCTTCGAGAGAAACCATACCGGCAAGGCGCCCGCATCCGCGCTGGGCTCATCCGAATAGTAGGCGAACTCTTCAATCGCGGCCTGCAGGTCCACGGTAGGATTCAGATCCATCTCGTCATGGTCGGTGTGGTATTGCTTGACCGCCGCATGAACGTACTGCGTCTCGTCAAAGCTCCTTCCGCGAAACGAAATCGAGAACGTCTTGAGCTGTGCGGAAGTCGCCTGCGAGGCGTAGTGAAGAATCGAAGTGGAGTCGACGCCCCCGCTCAGCCATACCCCGAGTGGCACGTCGGATATCATGTGCTCGCGCACGGAATCCTTCATCAGCCGGTCTAGCTCTTCCTTCGCCTCTTGTATCGAGATATTCCGAAGGTTCCCATACGGCAATTCCCAATAGGTCCCGGTGGTGACGGCCCCATCCTTCCACTCGAGCCACCCTCCAGGCGGCAGTTTCACGATTCCATCAATCAGAGTCCAGGGCGACGGAATGTAGTTCAAGGCCAGATAGCAGTCGAGTCCTTCCAGCGACAGTTTGCGGGAAATCTCCGGATGAACAAACAGCGCCTTCAACTCGGATCCGAAATACAAATCCTCCCCAATCCTTGAATAATACAGAGGCTTGATGCCCAGCCGGTCCCGCGCGAGCACCAGTCGCCGCGTGGGCTTATGCCAGATCGCGAACGCAAACATCCCCCGCAGGCGCGCAAGGCTTTGCATATCCCATTGCAAAAACGCCTTCAGTACAGTTTCAGTGTCGGAGTGGGAAGAGAATTGGTGGCCGAGCGACTGCAGTTCCGCACGCAATTCCTGGTGATTGTAGACCTCTCCGTTAAAAACGATGCCCCACTCGCCTGCATTCTCGAGAATCGGCTGGTTCCCGCATTGCAGATCGATGATCTTTAGCCGCGCCGCGCAGCAGGAAAAGGTTTCCGCGGAAAATGCTCCCTGTTGGTCCGGCCCGCGATGATGCAGCGTGGCCATGGCTGCCTGAATCCGCCCTTCGGGCGCTCGTCGACTCTTATGCGTGAAGCCCGCAATTCCACACAAGCGATGTGCCTTTCTGAAAAAAAGTATTCTGTGCGCACCTGCGGCAACTCAGGACAAACTGCGAACCCGAACTGTCTGGTGCGGAGATCCTCAAGGCCCTCGGCCGAGGCGGAACAAAGACCATCCTGAGCAACCGCAAGATTCTTCGTTTCCCTTCAGCGAGACGAATCCAAAGGGAACTCTTTCAAGCCTACATGGACTCAGCAAGGGAGCGCAAGCGCAGTCGAACTTGCGCGGCACCGCGGATTCGGCGCAAAACTCACCAGGTGTTGTAGGGAGTGGGATCGGAAAGGCCAACTCCCTCGCAGCTCGAATGAACGTCGTCGATCCCCGACCCGGTCTGATCCGGAGAGATGACCTGGTCGCTGAAATGTGGCACCCAGTCTTGTCGGCAAACAGGATCAACTGGTACCCGCGCTAGATAATGGCCGTCAACAAGGTCCTGAATCGATTGCGGCGCTTGCTGTTTGTCGAGAGAGTAATTGTCGATGGCTTGGCGCATCGTCTGCAGGTCCTGCTTCAGAACCGATTCGCGCGCGCGCTGAATGGACGATTGATACATCCCCACGCCGATACCCACCAGAATCATGATGATCGCGATAACGATCATCACTTCAATCATCGTGAACCCGCCCTGGCGAGGGACGCGGCGAGGCCGCCGTGATGCGACATTAGAGCAAGGAGCGATTTGCAAGGTCGGCGTCATGTTCACCATTCCGAGTACTTGGTGCCATCCTTTGCGGTGGCGTCTGATTTTGAGTACACGTCAAAAACGTTCTTGCCGTCCCAAGTCGTGGAGTCGAGGTCGTCCTCGACCGAACGCAATCCCCAGTCCGCCTGCTTAGTGATCGGGTCTTTGGGAATACTCCGCAGGAAGTGGATGGTTTTGCCGCCACCGCCGCCCGCACCGATACCGCCCGTGAGCGGTACCCCGGTCACGAGAGTCTGCAGGTCCGGCGGGTAACCGCCCAGAAGGGGATCGACTCGTATCTGGCCCTTGTCCGCCAGCGTTTTGTAGCGGTCGATGGCCTCGCGCATATCCTGCAGGTCCCGTTTCAGCTCGCGCTCACGCAGCCGCCAACCCGTATACCTGGCAATTGGCAGGGCAGCGGAACACAGAATTACCAAGATGGCGCAGGACACCAGCAACTCGATGAGCGTCATCCCCTTTTCAGAGGCGCGGCAGTTCCCGGTTTGACGAATCGTCTTCACTGTGATCTCGTGGTCTCGCGCTGGCTACTGTACCTTCAGCGAAGCTTCGCTGGTGACCAGCGGAATCGGTCGCTGCTGAGAATCTTTAGCGTTGATTTGCACGACCGATAATGTCGACGTGCCCGGCGCAATCGCCTTCACGACAACGCCCAGTAGCGTTCCGCTGCCGCTCACTCCGGGCGTGTTCGGCTGGCGCGTCGCGGAGATGATCGCCTGCCC
>Ga0207780_1000282_pt1 | contig 14152 bp, 13 predicted proteins | sample LuqExpMetageno45_FD_187803 | JGI IMG/M metagenome (GOLD analysis project Ga0207780, IMG submission 187803) | Tropical forest soil microbial communities from Luquillo Experimental Forest, Puerto Rico - Sample 45 (SPAdes) | ecosystem: Environmental > Terrestrial > Soil > Tropical forest ...
GGTCCGTCGCCACGCCGACGGTCGTGGCCAATTCGATGAGCGCCACGTCGTAGCCGATCTCGAGGGCCAGGACGACGGGAACGGCGTCAGGATCGAGCCGGGACGGCAGCCCCGTCCTGAGCTCACCGCGACAACGCCTCGCCTCGGCGAGGGCGACGGGGGTTGTGCTGCCCTGTTCCCGGGGGCCGCGCCGGCCGCGGGCGACGCCGAGGAGATGGGTGTACATCGACATGGGCGACTCCGTCGCAGCTTCGTCCGGGCTTGCGGTTCTGCCCAGCATGCGCCACCGGCGCCGACGTGGGCAGGGCCCAAGGTCACAAGGTGTCGGCGCCTGAACTGCGGTTTTCGCTCCGTTGCGGCGGCGGCAGGACGCGACGCGATCAGGGAGTGCCGGCCTGACCGGGTGATCGGGGCTCAGCCGGTCGCTCGGCGACGGGCGTGCTCGACGGTGGCGTCGTTCCCGGGGAAATACAAGGTCTCGTGACCGCTGTCGTTCCAGCGGACCAGGTACGGAGGACCGCCGTCGGGGCCCCGCACCTCGGTGACCTGGCAGGTTCGCACGGGTTGGCCCGTGTGGTGGCCCTGGACGACGATGCTGTCTCCGACGGTGGCGTGCATGACTCGCCTCCTTCTCCGTCTCCGTTGCTTCCATCTTCCAGCGCCGGCCGCGCCGAGACAAGGTGCGTGATCAGGAAAGATCTCGAACGGGGGGGCCGACGACGACCCGACGGGCCGGACTAGCCGAGAATTGGAAAATGGCGACCGAGGGGGGTGGCCGCCATTCTCCAAGCACCGTTGTCTGGGAAGAGGAGGGTGTCCCAGACATTCTGCAGTTGACCCCTGTCACGGGCTAGAGCCGAAAGTCATGGTTTCGAGGCGATGTCAGGACCGCCGGGCCATCCCGCCACGACGGCCCGAGACCGCGCGTGTCGTGGCGTGACGCACCCCCGGGTGGGAGGGTAGGGCCGATGGCCACCGTGCTCTCGGCCGACGGCGCCGCCGCGCTCGTCCGGCCGGTCGACCGCATCGGGTTCGGCCTCGGGCCGGCAAATCCCGACGCGTTCCTGGCCGCGTTGGGACGGCGAGACGACTGGGAGGACCTGATCCTCGGCGGCGCGCTCTGCCTGAACTTCTACGACGTCTTCACCAAACCGGGAGTGTCGTACCGATGCGGCTTCTTCGGTCCGGCGGAGCGGCTCTTGCACTCGATGGGTCACCGCATCGAGCTGGTCCCCGGTGGCTTCCGCCAGATGGGCCCGATCCTGGCCCGCTTCGCGCCGCGGGTCATGGTGGCGCAGGGCGCGCCGCCCCAGGGCGGCCGCGTGAACCTGTCGCTCCACATGGGGGCGACGCGCGCCGAGCTGCTGCGGGCAGGCGAGGATCCCGATCGGCTGCTCATCATGGAGGTGAACCCGCACCTGCCACGCACGTGCAGCCTGCCCCCCGAGTTCGACAACACCATCCCCCTCGAGCTGATCGACGCCATCGTGGAGTCCGACGCCGCGCCCTTCGCTTTGCCCGACACGCAAGGCGACGACGTCGATGCGGCGATCGCGCGCCACGCCCTGGCCTACGTCGGCGACGGGTCGACCTTGCAGACCGGTATCGGGGCCATCCCCAACTTCGTGGCGCGCGAGCTGTCCAAGGGCACGCTCGGCGGCTTCGGGGTGCACTCCGAGATGTTCACCGACGGTCTGATGGCGTTGCACCGCGCCGGCAAGGTGACCAACGCCGCCAAGGGTGTCTTCGACGGCGTCTCCGTCACGACCTTCGCCCTGGGATCGCCGGACCTCTACCGCTGGCTCGACGCCAACACCGAGGTGGTCTTCCTGCCGGTGGAGTCCGTGAACGACCCGACGGTCGTGGCGCGCAACGCGAAATTGGTCTCGATCAACGGCGCGTTGTCGGTCGACCTCTACGGGCAGGTCGTGGCGGACAACATCGGTGGCCGGCAGATCTCCGGTGTGGGAGGGCACGAGGACTTCGTTGCGGCCGCCGAGCTGCACCTCGACGCCCATTCGTTGATCTGCCTTCGCTCGACGGCGATCCAGGGCGGGACGGTCGTCTCCCGAATCGCCGGCCTGTTGCCCGAGGGCTCCGTGGTGTCGACACCACGTCACCACACCGGCGTGGTGGTCACCGAGTACGGCGCGGCAGAGCTCACCGGCCTCACCGTGCGCGAGCGCGCGCACCAGTTGGTGGCGATCGCGCATCCGGACTTTCGCGACGAGCTCGGCACGGTGGCGGACGGCCTTGGGAGGCCGTGACACGGCGTCGTTCGGCGCGGCGTTTCACAACCCATCGAAAACCTGAAGCCTTCGGGCCATTTCTCCCCGATGTGCAACGTTCTTGCAACACCGCTTCAACGCGCAGCAAGTACGGTGCACTCACCCGCGAGGCCGAGCGCGTCGCGGGAGTCGAGGGGTCGAGAGCATGGAGTGGGGTGTGGCGACGGACCGGGGCGGGGACGGATCCGAGCACCTGCACGCTCGCGACGAGGTCCACGGCGGATTCGAGTGGGCGCCCGATGGCATGGTGATTGTGGACGAGTCCGGCGCGATCCTGCTCGTCAACGCGCAGACCGAGAAGCTCTTTGGCTACCGGCGCGACGAGCTCGTGGGCCGGAAAGTCGAGACGCTCGTCCCCCACCGCGCCCGCTCGAGCCACCCCGACTACCGCGCCGCCTTCGCGACGGACCCGCAGCCGCGGCCGATGGGCATCGGCCGCGAGCTGCACGGACGGCGAAAGGACGGGAGCGAGTTCCCGGTCGAAATCTCCCTCGGCCCCTTCCGCACCGACGAGGGGCTGCGCGTCTCATGCGCCATCCGGGACATCTCCGACCGCCGCCGGGCCGACCACGATGCTGCGATGTACCGGGCCGTGGTCGAGTCTTCCCACGATGCCATCATCAGCAAGGACCTCGACGGAGTGATCCTGACCTGGAATGGCGGCGCCGAGCGCCTCTTCGGCTACGCCGCCGACGAGATCATCGGCAAGCCGATGACGATTCTCCTCCCCCCGGGGCTCGACGACGAGACACCGGAGCTGTTGCACCGGATCCGGGCGGGCGACCAAGTCGACAACTTCGAGACGATCCGTGAGTGCAAGGACGGGACCCAGGTCGAGGTGGCGCTGACGCTCTCGCCGATCCGCGACCGCGACGGCGCAGTCGTGGGCGCGTCGACGATCGCCCGCGATATCAGCGTCCGGCTGCGCTATCAGGAACAGCTGCGACGGCTGGCGGACCACGACTCGTTGACCGGGCTGCGCAACCGTCGCTGCTTCGAGCGAGACATCGCTGACCAGGTCAGCCGGGCCCGTCGATACGGCGAGCTCGCGACGCTGCTGCTGCTGGACCTCGATGGGTTCAAGGCGATCAACGACCGTCACGGGCACCGCATGGGCGACCGGCTGCTGAAGACCATCGGCAACGCCCTGCGTGCGCGGCTCCGCGACACGGATGTGGTGGCCCGGGTTGGCGGCGACGAGTTCGCCGTCTTGATGCCCTACGCCGGGGCAGAACAGGCGGCGATCATCGCCGGCGACATCCGCGATCTCGTGCACCGCTGCCGCGTGGAGACCGACGATCAGCAGCTGATGCAGGTGTCGGCATCCATCGGTTTCGTGCAGATCGACCGCGACACGGCGAGCGACGAGTCGGTCATGATCGACGCCGACCGCCTCATGTACGAGGAGAAGCGGGCGCAGGGCTTCGGCCGCGACGATCCCGCCGGCAGCCTGCCCGCACCGGCCTGAGCGCGACGCCCACCCCGGTGGAGGCACGTCCGCCTCCCTCGACGCCGTTCAGCGTGGCTGTTGCAGATAGACCGCGAGACGCCTGATTTTGGCGTCGTCGCCGAACTCGAACACGGTCAAGGAGTTCACAACGCTGACGTTGGCGCCGCGCTGATGTCGCTCCTCGATCTCGTAGTACACGAGGTTTTCCGACTCGGAGACCCGGTGCACGCTCGTCTCGAACGAGTCGATGGAGCCGGCCCATTGGGTGAGCATCTCGATGTAGGCGCGCCAGTCCTGGCGTTCCATGAACGTGCCCACCCGCTCGAAGTCCTCGACGGCCACGAACTCGGTGAGGGGCTGCCAGTCCTGCCGGACCCGCACCGTGGGCACCAGCCGGCGCATGGCCGCTTCGTACCCCAGCACCGTCCGGGTGAGTGGTCCCGCGTGCTCCGGTGTGGTCACGACGGCGGCCGAGGGCCGCGCGGCAGCATGTGGGGCAGGTCTTCGGTGCTGAGGATGCCCGGCTTGGCCTCGCACACGTAGGGGATTGCATTCACCGGCCCGTTGGCGTTGAACGCCGGCACGAAGGACGCCAGCTCGTCCAGCGGGACCGGGAAGGGCATGGACATGTCGATGGGTGCATCACCATGGAGGCGCAACCGCCACCCCGTGGGCTGGAGGCCCCAGTCGGGATCGACGTCCATGGCGACGAAACCGTACTGGGTGAAGCGGAGCCGGTCGGTCCCGCCGCACCGCCCCGTCACGATGATGCGCTGCGCCGCGGCGGTGCCGGCCTTGATGGTGCCGGCCACGATCTCGACGTCCTCCTTCGCGGCCGCCACGCCGCCCTCGGCGGTCCACTCGTCGATCTCGAAGCCGGCCATGTCGGCCAGGATGGTCAGGGCGGGCTGGTACTCGCCGAAGAGGTGGTTCTTGCGGCGGTCCGGATCGAACTCCTCGAGGGCCTTGCCGAATCGCATCTGCTCCATGACCATGTGCGGCGAGGGCCGGCGGGACAAGTCGCCGAATTCCTCGATCTCGATCAAGTCGACGCGGCGCTGTATGGAGAGCAGCGCCAGGGGGAGGGTTTCCGTCACGAATCCGGGATCACTGCCGCTCGCCCACACCGACGAGGCCCCCCGCTCGCAGGCGTCGACGATCCGAGCCCGATGCGCATCACCCAGTCGCACCCCCCGGGCGATCAGGTCCGTGCAGGTGGTGACCACGTTGGTGCCGTGCTCGAGGAGGGCGACGAGGTCGTCGACCAGCTCGTCCTGGGTCAGCCCGGCCCGCGTCGGCCCGGTCCCCGTGGCGCGGGCCATGTACACGCAGCAATCGGCGTCCAGCTCCAGGATGGCCTCGCGGTCCGCCGTGGCGAGGATGCCGGTCGGTGTCTCGCCGCACAACGAGCCGGCGTCGACGCCGTCCTTGGCCTGGTCGTAGACGCGCACGCCGACCAGGTCGAGTGCGGGATCGCGGATCACTTCGCGCAACGCTCGTTGCCCGGTGTTGCCGGTCGCCCATTGGATCACGCGGTAGCTCGTCGAGGTCATGTCCCGAGGCTAGGGCCGACCTAGTCGATCGTCTAGGTCGGCCCCGGAGCCGTCAGCGGAAGCGCCGGGCCAGGCGCAGCAGCTGCGTGCGCAGGGTGTCGTCGTCGATGTCCGTCAGCATCGGGTGCATGGCGGCCCCACTGAGCGCGGCCATGAACATTGCGGTCTGCAGGTGGCGCTGCGGCCCGGTCCCCGGGCCCATCAACAGGTCGGTGAGGCGATCGAAGCTGCGCCGGTAGGACTCGTGGTGGGCGAAGAAGCCGAGCACGACGGGGTCGCCCATGATGACGTGCACCGTCCGTCGCCGGTCGACCGCCAGGTCGACCATCCCCGCGAGCAGGACGGTGCGGCGCCGGTGCGCCGAGGACAGTTGGGCGGCGTCCAGGACGGCGTCGAGCCGGGAGAGCTCGTCTTCGGCCGCGGCAAGGACGATCTCGTCCTTCGTCTTGAACTGATAGAAGAGCGCGGCCTTGGTGACGCCGACGGCATCGGCGATCATCTGGAGCGACGTGCCACCGACGCCGCGCTGGGCGAACAGCTCGAGCGACGCCGCGACGGTGCGAGCCTGTGCCGCCGTCAGCGGGCGGCGCCCCTGCGTGCGCTCGGTCTGTCCCACGCTGCGCCGGCTCACGGGCCAAGCTTAGTGGCGGGCCGGCCGGCACCTAGTCGATCGGTCAGTCCGCGACGCACTCGCTTCCGGATACATTCACGAGAAGCAGACGATCGCGGGAGGTGACGGATGCTCGATCTGGCGGACGGACTGCGCGTCGTCGACGCCGACTCGCATATGACGGAACGTCACGACCTGTTCACCGAGCGCGCGCCGAAGGGGTACGAGGACCGGGTGCCCCATGTCGAGCGTGTCGACGGCGTGGAGATGTGGGTGATTGAGGGCCAGACCTTCGGGAAGGCAGGATCAGGCGGCACCATCGATCACGACGGGAAGAAGCATCCCTTCCAAGAATCACAGGGTGGGACCTGGGAGATCACCGATGTGCACCCAGCGGCCTGGGACCCGGCCGAGCGCGTGCGCCTGCTCGACCAGCTCGGCATCGACACGCAGGTGCTGTATCCGAACTCGATGGGAATCGGAGGGCAGAACCTGGCGAACTCGATCCGCGACCCGATCCTGCTGCGGCTCTGCGTCGAGCTCTACAACGACGCCATGGCCGAGGTGCAGGAGGAGTCAGGGCACCGGCTGTTACCGATGCCGATCATGCCTGCGTGGGACGTCGCCGAGTGCGTGCGCGAGGCACGGCGTTGCGCGGACATGGGCTACCGCGGCGTCAACATGACGGCCGATCCGCAGGACTCGGGATCGCCCGACCTGGGTGACCCGGCCTGGGACCCGTTCTGGGCGGTGTGTGCCGGACTCGGGCTGCCGGTGCACTTCCACATCGGCGCCAGTCAGACGGCGCTCACCTACTTCGGCACCACGTTCTGGCCGAGCCAGGACGATTATGTGAAGCCGGCCATCGGCGGCGCCTCGCTCTTCCAGAACAACTCACGGATGCTGCTCAACAGCGCGTACTCGGGCATGTTCGACCGCCACCCGGACCTCAAGATGGTGTCGGTCGAGAGCGGCATCGGCTGGGTGCCGTTCATGCTCGAGGCGATGGACTACGAGCTCGAGGAGAACGCGCCCGAGTGGTTCCACCGGCTGCAGAAACTCCCGTCGGAGTACTTCCGGGACAACTGGTACGCCACGTTCTGGTTCGAGACCGGGCGGGGGGACCTGCAGCACCTCATCGACGCGGTCGGCGAGGACAACATCATGTTCGAGACGGACTTCCCGCACCCCACCTGTCTGCACCCGAGCCCGCTCGAGGCCGTCCGCTCGAAGATCGCGACGCTCCGGCCCGAGACGCAGCGCAAGGTGATGGGGGAGAACGCGGTCAGGCTCTACAAGCTGTAGCGAACCGCCTGAGACGGAGCACAGCGGTTCGTCAGCGCAGTCACATTGCGTCCGTGTTCGTGGCCGCCCGATAGATCCGTCGGGGTGGCTCGGCCGTAGTTCAGAGGGACGACAGCCCTCGCAGAAAGGACACGGCATGCGGACACCACCCGTTGGAGATCGTCGCGGCGGCGAGTCACTCCGTCCCCGGCGCCATTACGTCCGCCGGGTCGTGGTACCCGGACTACTGGCAGTGAGCGCGGTGTCCGTGCCCAACGTGGCCGAGGGGTCGACCAGTCAGCAGGTCTCGGTGGCCAGCATCCCCGGCGTCGGCAACGTCCTTGTCTCCGGGCACCGGGTCCTCTACGTGCACACCGGCGACACCAAGCGGCACAGCACCTGCACCGGGGCGTGCGCGGTGGCGTGGCCGCCACTGCTCGTCTCGAGCCGAGGCGCCCACCACTTGGGCCACGTCCATAGCTTGGGCACCTTCCGCCGGGCAAACGGGCGACTCCAGGTGACGATCAAGGGGCAGCCCCTGTACTTCTTCGGGGGTGACAAGACCCTGACCAGCGCGATGGGCCAAGGGTTCGCCAACGTGTTCTGGACCATCCGCCCGAATGGCACCGTCGTGCACGTCAAGCCCGCGGCGGCTCCCGCGCCGGCGCCGCCCGCACCGACCTCAACCCCGTCGACCCCGTCGACGCCGTCGACGCCGTCGACCCCGTCGACCACGTCGCCGGGCACGCAGGGCACCCACGCTCCGGGTACCCAACCGCCGATGGAGCCGGCTCCGACCAGGCCGACGCCGACCAGCCCGCCGCCGACCAGTCCTCCGCCGACCGCCCCACCGACGACCACCACGAGCCCGCCCCCGACCACCACGACGACGACCCCGTCCGGAGGTGGTGTCTCCTTCTGATCACGGCACTCGATCTGAGGGGAAAGCATCCTCCGCAGCGGTCGGCAACGCACGCGCGTCCGTCGACGACGACCGTGTTGCGCTTGCGATATGCCCTTGCTCCTCGCCGGAGTTCGACCACTCTCGATGACACGACGTGGCGTCAGGAATCACGCACGCGCGATTGGCGTAGGCCTTTTTTCCTATTCTCCAGGCGAAGTGCGCGGAATACCGTTTCGAGAAGGAGGGGGACGGTTGGCTCCTCCCCCAAGGCAAGTAACTGCCACTGCTTTTGCAGCAACGGCTGCTGCCTACCACCCAGGGGACACCGCCGCCCCCCTCCACGAAACGATGTTGACCGTTGGGGTGGACGGGGGAGTAGAGCCGAACGGATACGTCGCCGACAACCCCCGGACAACTCGTGTCACTCGTCCAGCACCAGCCGAAACCCTCGAAGCCACCCGGCGTCACCGGCTCTCACACGAGCCCGCTCCACATCACCACAGCCGGCTTCTGACGGGCGTCGGATCAGTCGATTCGCTGAGCCAAGTTCACGATGAACCCCTCGGGTCCGCGCACCGATGCCATCGACCAGACGCCTTCGAACTGACCGATGCCGCCGACGAGGCGGTGGCCCTGCGTCGTGAGCCGATCGAGGATCACCTGAAGGTCGTCTACCTCGAACGTCACGTTGCGGAGTCCCAGTTCGTTGTGCATTGGGTCGGGTGATCCCGCGACACCGCTTGGGCGGGTGAATCTGGACAGCTCGATCCCGGTCCCTCCATCTGGCAGTCGCAACATGATGATCTCGGTTCGGGCGTCGGGCATCCCAACGACGGTTCCCAGGAACTCGCCCTCCAGAGCCGTCCGTCCCTCAGCCTCGAAGCCCAACTCCACGAAGAAGGCCGTCACCGTGTCGAGATCTCTGACAGTGATGCCGACATGATCGAAGAAGCGAATCGGCGACATCGTGACATCCTCCGACGTTCTTCGCCAGGGTCAGCACTGCATTCTGGCGCGCCCTCCCACGAGTTGCGCCACCGCGGCCGAAGAATGATTTGTCGAGCGACGACCTCGCGGTGGTTGTGGGGTCGACACCGCAAGGTCTGTTCGCTCGACTGCGGGCACCGGGGGGGATGGGCGCGCCGCTCACCCCGGAACCTACCGGACCTTCTGTTCGGGTCGTGTCGCCGTTCGCGGCGATTTCACACGACGGACGCGAAAACGCCCCGCGAAGCGGGGCCATTGGCTGAGCCAGGAGACGATCATCAACCTGCCAAGACTGGACATCCGACAACACCCGGATGGTGCGTTGTTCCTGGGTGTCACAGCGCCTTGTTAGACCTAGATCCGGGCAGACAGTTCCAGAGGACGGTTGAAACAAAGCGAGGCGTGACCAATGGCCCATATGAGCGGGAGCGGTGTTGGACTACGTTCCGCCGCCGTGTCACGACCCGGTCATCAGCCGAGACTCGTTGTCCGACCGGACGGTCGGTTCGAGGTGCAGTGCGCTGAGTGCCTCGCGGGCCAGCGCGGCGGCGGCTTGCCAATCGGCATCGGCCTTCCAGTCTCGAACAGGGCGGAGGCGGAGGGGATCGCCCGGAATCACGCGGGACTACAGCGGCGTCGTCCTTAGGGTCGACGTGCGCGGCGCTTCTCGGACGCCGGAGGTCGTTCGGACGCACCACGGACGCTCGACGCCGAAGCGACCCGTCCATGACCAAGTCGGCGGTCGAGTCCAGGCTCAGCAGGTCGGTCTCTCCCGTGTCACAAGATGACGACGTGGCCGGTGTCGTTTGCCCCGTCATCATTCGACGCCGGAGGGGACTGCGGCCGTAGGGTGCGTTTAGGGTGACGTGCGATCAGGCGGGTCGTCGTCCCCTCCCTTTACCTCGATTGCGGACCATGTCCTGTGAGTCCAAGCCCCGCCCCGAGCGACAGACCGTGACCCGGCATCGGGGTTCTTGGTCTGACGCAGACTCAGCGAGGAGGCCGTCGTGGCCGAGGCTCACTGGGAAGCAGTGAGGCGTCCGAGGAGGCAGGCACGATGAGCGACAGAAGCGAGCTGGCCCATGATCTCGTCGTTGCGCTGAATGCAGGTGATTGGCAACGGGCAAACGAACTCGTTCCCGACATGATGCCGCTCAACAAACAGCTGGAGCTCAAGCTTCTCGGCCGCCAAGGCGACACCCTTACAGCGACGATGGCGCTGAGTGAATCGGTGCGAACTTCCATCGAGGGAACAGTTCACGGAGGGATACTTGCGACCTTTGCCGACGCCGTCTCGGGATATGCCGTGACTGGGGCGCATGGTGCCGGATCAGGGCTTCCGGTCACCACGGATCTGCACATTCGTTACTTTCGACAACCTCGGTCGGGGCCTCTGAAGGCAGAGGCGACCGTCGTTCATCGAGGGCGACGGCTTCTGAGCACCGAGTGTGTCATCACGGATGCGGACGACCGCCTCCTCGCCCGATCAACCGCCACATTCGCAGTCATCCCTTTTCCGGTGTGAGCGAGTGTGTCACGAAGGTAGGAGCTGACGTCAGGCTCTCGCCGTCGTTACTCCCGTGAGACCCACGAGCTCCTATCCGGGGGGGGACTGGAGGCTCAATCGCGTCGCCCCGCGATCGACCGCCAAACCTACCCTTGGTGATCCCCCAGTTCTTTTCTCGATGTTGTTCAAGTCGACCGGGACTCTGATCGACACTTGTGGAAGGAAGCGTGGCCTCCGCCAATCGACCCAACGCCCTATTTGGGAGGAGTTACCGTGGAGGATCGCAGACGGACAGAGCGTCAATCGGCCCTTTGGATGGGTCATTGCCATGTTCAAGACGATCCATCGGACCTGTGGCGAGAGTGCGCCATCATCGACGTCTCCACGCTCGGTATGGGGATCGAGCTCTACCATCCCGACCCAGTTGAACTTCTCGCGATGTGGCAAGACGCCGAACTGCGTCTGCATCTGAGTCGCCGCGTGACAGTGCGCCTTGATCTCGGCCCCTCCGTCGACATGACTGTCGCGGGTGAGGTGCGAGACGCCGGGTCGGGATCGGATGGCATCGTCCGGGTCGGCATCGAGTTCGTAGGGCTTACCGGACCCGAGCGCTCCCTCGTTCGCTTTCTCGAACGTCGCGCCCTGAGAACAATGCCACGACACGCTCGAGGGCCCCAGCCCGTCGAGGATCCCGTGGCTCCGTCAAACGTGATCGTTCAACAGTCGTCCGCCGGCTGAGCTCACTGATCCCCGTCAGGCGAGATCATCAAGCGGGATCCCGCACCCGCGCCTGCTGTCCGCGCCGTCCGCGATCGAACAGCGAGTGAGTCGCACGCTCACGCCGCCTGGCGCGTGCAGAACTCGTCCTTCATTGAGCTCCGCGTCTGAGGGCATCCGCACGTGGCCCGATCACGGCCGGTCCCGGTCGCCCGCTGACGTGAACAACATCCGATGTCGCGCTCAGAAGTCCCAGCGAGTGTGGCTGAATGGGCCCTTGCCGAAGCCCAGTGCCTGCGTCGGGTTCAGCTGGTAGACGAGCGACGGCCCGCGGAACGTTCCGTCGTCCAAGACCTCGAAGGCCCAGTCGCTTCCGTATTTGCCGAAGAATGCATCAGCCACCCTCTGGAGATGGGAGAGGTCCCGTACGATCTCGACCTCGCCGTGCAGCACGATGTCGACTCCTTTGTTCCAGGTGTTGCACCCTGTCGTCACGGCGCAGCTCGGATTGGCAGCCAGGTTCCTCGACTTCTGTTCTTCCGGCCCGCTGCTGAAGTAGAGCGCACCGTCCATCCAAACCGCCACGACCGGCGTGATATGCGGGCGCCCATCGGGCCGGACGCTCGACACCCAGAACAGTCCAGCTTGTTCCAAGAGAGCAAGGGCGTTTGGCCACAGTATGGCTTCGGCGCCATCATCGCTGTATCGGGTGTCCAAGGTCGTGATCGGCACTTGCTCGCTCACCGCTCCTCCTTTCGATGCTCTCACAGGCTGGGTGGTCGGCATTGTTGAGAGACAACGAGCAAATGTATTGCGGCGGAGAACCAAGTCGAGCGTCTGACGCTGGTGCGAGTGGGTTCGCGCTGAAAGGAAAGGGTGTCTCGCTGCTCATTGCGCAGCCCGGAGACCTTACCGACGGCTCGATTCAGCTCACCTCGTCGTATGTCGCCGGTTGGCGCGGAATCAAACGGATTGGCTCGTCAGTCCTTCGTAGTCGGGATGGGTGGTCGTGTGGGCCGAGCAGCTCGGCTCCTGGGCCCCGGTCGTGCCCGCCGAGAGACCGGTGTGGGACCGTCATCGTTGGCGAGAAGACAGACGTCCAGGGACCCGGAGTTCGGATTCCAGATTGACGGTTCGACTTTTGAAGAAATCTGATTCTGAACGGAGTGCGACTCCAAAGGGGCGATCTGCTCAGAACGGCGCCGATTTAGCACGAGGGGACACGGCGCCCCTGGCATGGGCCGCGGGCTTTAGATGAGTTGTTCGAGGGTTGGGGGTCGACCGATCCGACCGGCTCTACTCCCACGCCCACCCCAACCGTCAACATCTCTTGCAGGAGTGCGTGGCCTTTGCCGATCGGCGCTGCGCCGCACCGTTGGGAGGCTGGAACGTGGAGAATCGCCGAAGGGCAGAACGCCGGTCGGCCCGTTGGATGGGCCGCTGCCATATCGAAGACGAGCCACCGGATCTGTGGCGGGAGTGCACGATCACGGATGTCTCGACGCTCGGTGTGGGGATCGACCTCTGCCACCCCGATCCAATAGAGCTCCTCGGTCTGTGGCAGGGCGGTGTGCTGCGACTGGACGCGGACCGTCGCATTACGGTGTGGCTCCGGCCCGGTCCCTCCGTCGATCTGACGGTCGCGGGTGAGGTGCGAAATGCGGGGTCCCGCCCGGACGGCATCGTCCGGGCGGGCATCGAGTTCCTGGGCCTCACCGAGACTGAGCGCTCCATCGTCGATCCTCCGAGACGTCGCGCTCTTACCCGAATTCGCCTCCGATTGCGACGCGTCCGGTCGCTCTTCCCGTCGCCGCCGGCCAGTCAGGCTGAGAAGGCCGATGTCGGCCGGCAACTGCTACCCGAAACTCCCCCAGTGCGTTGCGACGATGAGCAAGATCCCAGCAGCGGCGAGACAGCCTCCTGCGACGATGATTCGGAACTTGTGCCACTTGGGGGCACCAAGAGAGACCAACTCTGACGCCACCAGCCACACACCGGCGATGAGGATCAGCAGGAACCCAACCTCCGCAAGCTTGACGCTGGTTGCGTGCGTGATGGCAACCGTCACCTGTCTGCCCTCCCCTGCCCGTTCGTGACACGTACACAAGCGTCCCACCGATCCGTTGCTCTGGCCAGTAAGGCCAGTTGGTCATCGCCCCACTCACGAGCAGACCGACCAAGAAGCTGTTCTCCCAGAGCTTCGGGTGGCCGGTACTGATCGGAGTGGCTTGGGAGGGATGAGATGGAGCGCACCTACCGCCGTTGCGCACTCCGTCCGCCCGCTTCGATGTCGACTGGGGAGGCCAATCGAGAAATGCATCGACGGTGCTTGAGCGATTGCGGACGATCCTTCGGCGCCACGGCGCGCCTCAAGGGCGCGCTCACCAGATGCCCGGCACCATCCTCCATCGCACGTGGGCGCGGTAGGCGGCGTGGGCGGGGTTCGTTGCCAGGACACGCTCTTCGGCACGGACTCGCAGGACGTTGAAAGCCGTCGCGACGAGGACCACGAGGGCGTTCCGGACCGAAAGGCTCTGGCAGAGGTAGCCACCCTGCAACATGACGTACGAGGCATAAATCGGGTGGCGCACGAGGGCATACGGCCCACGTTGGACCAGTCCACGATCCGCCGCTGCGAAGCCGAACGACCTCCCCAACACGACGAACGACGAGAAGCAGATCACGAGGCCCACGACCTGCAGGAGCAGTCCGGCTTGCAGACCCCACTGGGGGTGCGCGCCGCTGGGTCGCAGCAGAACCGGAGTGAAGGTGCCGCCGAAGGCCACGAACCAGTCTCCGAATCGGCGGGTCACCACCCGTGCCCGGTGACGGATCAGGTAGGCGACGACCAC
>Ga0207780_1000284_pt1 | contig 14055 bp, 15 predicted proteins | sample LuqExpMetageno45_FD_187803 | JGI IMG/M metagenome (GOLD analysis project Ga0207780, IMG submission 187803) | Tropical forest soil microbial communities from Luquillo Experimental Forest, Puerto Rico - Sample 45 (SPAdes) | ecosystem: Environmental > Terrestrial > Soil > Tropical forest ...
CATCAACCCGTACAAGCTGTTCGGCCCGTCATTTCCGTCGTTTGTGAGCATCGCAGTCGCGATCATCCTGTTCGACGGCGGGCTCGATTTGGACCGCAAACATCTCGAAGGCGACGACGGCAGGGTCGTGCGTCGCCTGGTAGGCGTTGGTATCCCGATCACCTGGGCCGCTGCCGGGTTCTTTGCGTGGGTACTCCTCGGATTGTCATGGAAAACGGCCCTCATGCTCGGCGCCATCCTGATCGTCTCCGGACCGACGGTGGTGACCCCCATCCTGGACTCAGCGCGCCCCGGCAAGAAGCTGGCCTCGATCCTGACGTTCGAAGGGACGACGATCGATCCCATCGGCGCACTGATCGCCGTTGTCGTCTTCCAGGGCCTCGATGCGAGTCATCACCACAGTGTCGCCAAATTCAAACAGCTGGACGAATACAACCGGCGGAGGCAAAGTGCCGCGGCCGGTCTGGCGCTGTAGATTCAAGGTCGAAACACGGTCGGCTTTCGTCAACGGATGATCGTTGGTCGACCCCAGCATCGTGAATTCGCTGGCGATGTGCGGCGCCCAGGCAAAAGCGTCGCGCGTCGCCACCGCCGTTTCCAGCTCTTCCCACGAGGAGAGCAGTGCCTGTTCGGTATCGTTCTTCGGTTTGTACGGAATCGATTTGCAGGGATTCTCGCACTCGTGCTGCTCGGTGTCTCCGGCGGCAGCCGGCCGGCCCAGCGCCACTTCATGAACGAGAAGCAAACTCCACGCCGTGCCGCGCTTCACCCAGATGCGCAAGACATAGTTTTTGTCGCGTCCCACGAGAAAGGCTTCCACTTGCTGGCGCGACTGCCGCTTCACGGTCACACCGTCTTCATTCCCTAAAGCGGGCGTGGGCATCGCGTTCAAGACCTGTGCCCGCGCCAGCACCCGACCTTCCGCGTCTGTCCAGGTAAAGTCGTTGTCGAGCAGCTTGCCGGCCGCCGCGGCGTCTCCCTTGCTCGCGGCGCGCACAAATTCGTGGTCGGCCTGCAATACCGGATCTTCCGCCGCAGCCGCTGTTCCGCATACCGACGCGGACATGATCAAGCCTGAGAGCACAGCTGTGAATCCAAGCCCGCTAGGTGCAAACGATCTCACAGGTGCTGTTCCTCCTCGAGGTAACTGGAAACTCCGTCAGCCCATTTATACGTCACCGGAGTAATTCCGCAGCGCTTTCCGCGAACCGCGTTAACCTTGTTGATACCCCTGGGAGCGCCACTCACCGAGTGGCCAGCGTGAACCGGTCCGCTCCCATGTAGCGCCGGGCCTTCAGATTCGTCCTGGCGAAGGAGGCCCGTGCCTCAGGTGTTGCTAGTGTAGTGGCCAGTCTTTAGACTGGCCCGCGCAAGTCCTCGAGCGCGCTTGGCGCCTGCGCCATGTTCGATGGCTCTTAACCCTTACACCTTTGCACCTTTTTACATTTTCACTCCTTTCACCTTTGCGCCATTCTTTCCTATACTCACGCCATGCCAATCAAAACCCTGGTGTCCCCAATGCTGTCGGTGCGGCGCGGCGCCCAAGCCATCGAGTTCTACAAAAACGCCTTTGGCGCAGCGGTGCTGTTCCGCCTGGACGCGCCGGATGGCGGTGTGGTCGCCACGCTATCAATTGAAGGTGCGGAATTCTGGCTGGCCGACGAGTCGCCCGAGCACCAGAACTTCAGCCCGGAAACACTTAAGGGGTCCACCACGCGCCTGGTGCTCACGATCGAAGATCCAGATGCCATGTTCGACCGCGCCGTGAAGGCGGGAGCCACCGTCGTCCGCCCCATGGCCAACGATTACGGCTGGCGCCTTGGCCGCGTCCTCGACCCCTACGGCCACCACTGGGAAATCGGCAAACCGCTGTGACTGGTCGCGACTGCGTTATCCTTGCCTCGTGCCGAAGTGCCAGTAGCCGTTTGCTGCATTTCTACTAGGCTTGGCTCTCAGAACTTCGGCCTGCCTTTTCATCCATCAATCTGCGTAACTCGAGAATCGCATCTTCCCCTAGGCACTCCCCGAACCCTCCAAATGACGGTGACTCAAGCAGTTCCTTGAGTGGAATTCTGCGGTCGCGCTTTCGGTCCTTGTCACTTTGAGAGACATGACGGAGCGTCTCTTTGAAATTCTCGGACGCCAACAAATCCGCGGGCTGGAGAGGTATGCACTGTTCCCATCCCATTGGAGCAAGCGCGGTAAAAAGCGAAGAGTACCTAAATGTGGGCTCTTTCAGTTGATTCTGGAAGGCATTCTGCAGCACTCCGTTATAACTTCCTCTGTCATGAATCAGTTCGACTTTTAACCCAGCGAGGTTTCCGCCATTCGCTTCCCTAAAATCGTCTCCAATTTCTATCATTAAGATCTTGAGCAAAAGATCATTCGCAAATGCGATTGGGTCGTCCCCTGCTTCCGGAATTAACCGGATAAGTGTTTGTAATTCGACTGAGCACGAAAAACCATTTACCCGGTTCGACGGTTTCTCGAAAACATGCAGTAAATCCACTGAAAACTCTTTACGTTCCTCCGGGGTCCAACCCTCGAAATCCTCCGCAAAGTTATTCAGGTCCACCGCGTGGAATCGCCGGATTTGTCTCCGTGCTTGCCTTGCGAGAGAATTATTTTTTCGCGAGATCACATCTTTCCAATCCATCTCAATCCACTGCCAGTTCTCCGCCTTCGCCATTAAACATGAGAGCGTGAAAACCTGACGACTATCCCCGCTGTCGTCGATGTACCCTCTGAAAAGCGTAAGACGCGCTGCCCTCAATCCCGTCACTGTGTTCAGTCCCTGCGACAACTGTATCATTCCATTAGATCTCTCCGATTCTGGAAGGCCGTCACGCACCACCGACGCCCAAGTCTCATTCGAAAGATTGTGGAAAACGCGGGAACGAGGTGGGCGAAGCGCGAGTTTTCGTTGAGGCTCGCCCAATAGAATCAACACGAAATTTCCGCGTTCATTCGAATGCGAGGAAAAAACGGGAAGGACTTGGGCATAGTTAAAGCATTACTTTAAATGTCGGCGCGCCGACATTTCTGATATAGGTAGTTAGCTCAATGGTTATATAAGACCGCCGGCTAAGTGATGCGGATCGGTTGAGATCCTTCGCCCTCGCTCAGGATGACAGGCTATCTGGGACTGGAACGGAGAGCCCTTTCGACAAAAACCGTCGAATGGATGGGGCACCCGCGAGGCTCAAATGGGGGCGAATCATTGTCGGCGCGCCGACATTTTTCGCGCTCGAAGACTCGCGCTCGCCAACACGGAGGTTGGCGCTCCCGGCACCCTCGTGGACTTGCGCAGGCCGATCTAAAGATCAGCCACTACATACAGTCTTGGTCGGCGCGCCGACCAAAAGAACGGGCTTGCATTTTGGCCCCTTGCATGTAGCATCTGTGGCCAATTTCGTATACGTAACGAAGTACTAACGGATAGATAAGGCACGGCCGGACTTGTGCGGAGGCGGTTCGAGCGAGTGCGGAAGGAGAACTGCTGATGAAACGGGCGAAGCGCAAGGGTTCCAAGGGCAAAGCCAAGCGAGGGAAGACGGCGCCAATCGGGATTTTCTTGAAAGCGCCGGCGAAACGGGTAAAAGTGAGAGTCGGCGCCTCCATCGCGCCGAGAGATGTGACCACCGGATTCAATTCACATTCCGGCGAGGTCATGGGGTTTCCGCGCGTGAGAGCGGTGTATTGGGGAAGCGCATACGGGACGACGGCGGGGCTGACCGCGCTGGCGCAGCAACTAGACAATTTCTTTCAGAGCATCGTTCCGTCGGTTTATTTCGGGTTGTTGGCGGAGTACAGCGTGAACCAGCCGGTGTTTGAGGGCTCGACGTGGCTGCCGCATGACCCGACAGCACCGGTGACGATAACGCCCGATTCGCTGCCGTCAACGGTAGGTTCGTGGCTGGACGGAGGACTGTTACCGGAAATTCCCGGGAGGACGGAGAAGAACCTCCTGTACATCGTGTTCCTCTCGCCGGAGATGACGGTGGCGACAATTCCGCCGGGATGTGCGTTTCACAGCTGGGGGTTTTACCACAAAGGATCCGGCAAGCAGAATTTGTTCGTAGCCGCGGTTGGCGCCGGAGGAATCGCAGCGTTGACCTCAAGCGCGAGTCATGAAATGGCGGAAGCGTTCACGGATCGCAGCGGGAACGGATGGTTTTCGGACGACGGGGACCATCCGGAGATCGGCGATACGTGCAGTTGCTGCAGCTGTCCCACGCTGGCGTTGAACGGATTTACGCTGGCGAGCTACTGGCGAAACGCCGAGAACGTGTGTCTGCAGCAGGCGGACCTAACGCCACCGCCGCCGAGGTTGATACCCAATGTGGACGTAGCGCCGTTCCCGGTACCCCTCGGGAAGAAGACGGTACTCACGCTGAGCGCGTCGAGTCCCGCGGACGGATCCAACGTGCCGGGCTTAGCGACGATCCTACAGCCGCGTGTGAGTGGGGGAAGCATTCAATTCGTGCCGGTGGCCACGGTGCGCGTGCCGGGTACGTCGGGACAATTGACCCTGACCGCGGCGGTGCTCCCCGGACGGGGTGGCGCCCGCACCGTCTATCCGTTCGGCAGGTTCTCGCCGACCGATCAAATAAATTTCCAGGACACTAATTTCGTCCTGACCGACTTGGGCGGGAACGGCGGCGGACGGTAAGGGCTATTTACCTACGACGAGGGCGTGGCCAGCGGAGAAGCGCTTCTCGCTGGTGCCATCCCAGAAGATGCGATCAGTGACGAGGGGGCCTTTGCCGACGGCACCCTTGGTGAAGAAAATTTGCAGCGCGTCGCGCGACCATTCGGCATCACGCGCGAACGCGTCCGCTGGGCCGAGAATCGTGCGGCGTTTCGATTTCAGTTCGTACAAGAAGAAAGTCTGGTTGAGCCCCATCGAGTCCGTGGGCGCTCCGGCGGGCGCGTTCGCATAATAGGCGGAGACGAGCAACAGGTCGGAATTGATGGGGCAGACGCGAATGGTGTCGCTGGTCATCACTTGAAACTGGTCGCCGTAGATTTCCTTGAGCGGGACGGCCTGCGCGGGCTTGTCGCTGCTGAGCAAGTAGAGATTCTGCGCGTCGGAAACGAGCAACGTATTCGGCGAGAGCCAGCCGTGCAACGAATCGAAATTTTGCGTTGCGAGCGCGGCCGCGGTTTCGGGCGAAGCGCTGGGCGCGGTGAACACCTGCCAGAAATTCCCGTCATATTTCAGGTAGGCAATGTGCGAATCGTCAGGCGACCAAAAGGCCTGCCGGACATTCGTGCCGGCGACGTCGCGAGCGTGCGCGGTGTCGAAATCGTACTGCACGATGGAGCGCTCGGGACCGGTCTTGGAGTCGGAGCGCGTGTACAACAGATGCTTGCCGTCGTGAGAGACAGCGAGCTCAGAGCCCTCGGGCGCAGCCGTTTTGTGGACGTCCTTGTTGACCAAGATGACGCGGTTGGCGGAGTCCAGATACGCAACGGCGACAGGCGGCTGGAATTTGGTGATGGGATCGAGTGCCGGGTTGCGCTTGTCTTTTTCTCTTTCTTTTTCGGCGGCGGCTTGCTCGTCGGGATCGAGCGGCTGATTTTTCTTGCGAAATTCGGGGAACTTGTCGGGAGCGCTTATGCCGCAGCCTTTGAGTGAACCGATCTGCGCGTGGTCTAGCTGCACGGAAAACGTATATTTCGTGTCAGACATGCCGTCGGAGCAGGACTCGCGGACGAGTTTCACGGAGATGGCCGCGCCCGTAGCGGTGTCTTTGGCGCGGTAAGTCCAAATTTTGCTGGGCTCGTCAGTGGAAATTTCGGCAGGCTCGAGAACGATCGGCGGATAGTTAAGGCGGTCGAGACGCTCGGGGCCTTTCATGCCGAGGCGCAGCGACCATGAAGGTTCGTTGCCGTGAGCGAGGATGAGAATGGGGTAGTGCTTGGAGACGGGGGAGGGGATGGGGTCGCTGGGTTGTTGCCCGGGAGCGGCGGGGGATTTCGGTGCGGGCTTTTGTGGCGGTGGCACTTGTTGCGGCGGTGTCTGCGTGCGCATGGACGCGGCGAAGAGCAGGGTGAACGCCGGAAGCAGAATGGATTTTGCGCGCACGCGCACCGTCCTCAGAGAAATAGAAAAGCACCAGGCAGAAGGATGACGTCCGCAAAAAGCAGCAAGGCGATTAGAACAGAGCCGGGAGTGAAGGCGCAAGGGGACAACGAAGCAGGGAAGTAAGGAGCCGTGAAGTGAGCGCCGGAGTAACGCGCGCCGTGCCAAGGACCGCCTTCCTGGCCGGTCCGTCCGGCTATTTCAAGAAAACAGACGCTTGGCCTCAGAAGGCCCCCTTCCAAGCCCAAAATGTCGGCGCGCCGACCAAACTCAAGATATAGCAGCGAGTCGTTTGCTTGGCGGCGCCGCTAGGGAACACCGATCTCCTAGACACGCTCGCAGACTCGCGCTGGCCAGTCTAAAGACTGGCCACTACACAGCCACGCTGACCACTCAGGGCGTGGCGCTCCCGGCGGTGCTCGCAACTCGCACGGGCCGACCTGAAGATTGGCCACAGCACGATCAGGGGTCTGAAGCCCTGCCGCCACACATGACGCAGGGAGGGCGAAAGAAAAGAGAAGAAAAGTGCTTGACAAGGCGAAAGAAAGGCGAAATACTGTGCGGGCTCGAGGTGAGCTATGTCCCCAGTTCTTCCCCATACGACGCCAATTCGCGAGAATCGGCGCCGCCCCGCAACACCCCCCGCAGTACAACTCCTACCTTTTTGCCCTATGAGCCCTGACCCACAAACAGAGGCCGTCGCCCCCGCGCGGGGTGAAAACGGCTGGTGCAAGGGAAGTCTGGAACTGCCCCCGGCGGATTGCCCCCCGCCACAAGTCCAGACTCCCCGTGCGCCACTGGTGGGCATAGCACGCCTCGCCGCAAATTCGCCGGTCGCGGAGACGAAGAGAAGCTCGCGAGAGAAGCCGGAATATTTTGTACTGCCGGTGAAGTCCATCTTGAACCGGTGCGATTCGAATCGCGTGCCATTTGACTGGACGATCAACCCGTATCGGGGATGCGAGTTTGGGTGCAAGTACTGCTACGCGCGGTACACCCACGAGTACATGGAGATTGACGGCGGGGAGTTTGAGCGCAAGATTTTCGTGAAGAAAGACGCGAGCGTGATCCTGGCGCGGGACATCGCGGAGAAGTATTCGTACGAGTCGAAGGCGTCGGGAGGCATGGAGGCGGAACACATCGCGATCGGGACGGCGACGGACCCGTACCAGCCGGCGGAGAAGGAATACGGTGTGACACGCGCTTGCCTGGAGGAGTTGGCAAAACGCGAAGGCCTGAACATTTCAGTGGTGACGAAGTCGAACCAGATTGTGCGGGACATTGACCTGTATCAGCGGATCGCGGCGCGGTCGACGCTGTCACTGAACATTACCGTGACAACGCTACGGGCGCGGCTCGCACATTTGCTGGAGCCGCGGGCACCGCGCCCGGATCTACGGCTGGCCGCGGTGCGGCAATTGCGCGAGGCGGGATTGAATGTGGGGGTGTCGGCATCGCCGCTGCTGCCGGGGATCAACGACGGGGAACTGGAAGCGGTAGCGCAGGCGGCACGCGACGCGGGAGCGCAGTGGTTTTATTCAGGAGTGTTGTTCCTGATGCCATCGTCGGCGAAACAGTTTTTGCCTTTCATCCGCGAGAAGTTTCCGAAACTGGCGAAGCAGTATGAGCAGTGGTACGCTAAGAACGGATATGCTCCGGAAGAGTACCGAAAGAAGATTTCGGAGCGCGTGCGGATGATCAAAACGAAATGCGGGTTCGCGTCGCGATCGTGGGAGGGCATGCGCGTCGCATCCACGGGCCCGCGGCAAATGAAGCTGGGCTGGGACGCCGGCGCGATCAGCGAAGAGCTGAAGTTCGGGCCGATGGCAAAAGCCAGCTGAGCCGGTTCCTTGCCGGGAAACAAAAATCCCGCCGCTGGCGAGGCGACGGGATCTTGCTCAGAAGAACGTCTAGAGTAGATGCGACGTCACTCGCTGATGGCCACGCCGTTGAACGATGGCACTCCCAGCGATGGTGAGGTAGCGACCCACGTCAGGTCGCCGTAGCTGTCAATCCCGAAGACCGCAGCATAGGCTTGGCCATTTGCAGTATAGATAACGGCCAGCCACTTCTTATCGGATGAGACGGTCAGGTCCGTCGGCGAGCCGGGCAAAGAAACGGACTTGTAGAAGACGCCACCCTGGCCATCAGTGAAAAAGATGGAAATTGCCTGCCCTGGACTGTTGCCCGTGTACCAGACGCTGCGAGGTCCCTTGGCCACCCAGCAAGGGGCATTCGATGGATAGGCAGGAGCGGGACCAAGAATCGGAGACACATTGCGATCTTCGTCGATGAGAGCGAAGCTATCTGGACTGTGAGCCGGAGTGAATCCCAGGAGATTGCCCCAGAAGGCCTCGCCGAGAGGCGTATTGTCCGCATCGGTGGGCAAGGCAATGGGCGTGCTGGTTCCGGTGAGTGGGCCGTTCGGCGAGGCGAGAGGCAGCTGAAGCACGGAGCCCGACTTGAGAGTTACTGCGGCCCAGGTGTAACCGACGACGATCTGCGCGGCGGAAGAATCGGACAGGGTTGCCACATGGCCATCGAGATTGCCGGCTGGCCACGCGTGACTCTCGGCGCAGTTACTGCCAACCACAAAGAGTTGATGCTCAGTCAAGGCAACGGAATCCGGCTGCGCGCAATCAGGTGCGAGGCTGATCGTACGGCCAAGTCCAACGGCGTTGCCGTACCGCAGCAATTGACTGACGCTGTTCGAGCCAAAGTTGGCGACGGCGCCAAGGTCTCCTTGAAATTGCAGGATGCCGGCGTTCCCGCTGGCCCCGCCTTTCTCACCGGTGCTCAGTGTCTTCGCCAAGGACAAGGACGGCGTCCCAGCGGTGTCGAGGTTGAACACTTCAACCTGATTATTGGTAGCGTTGTTCGTGCTCGTTAGCACGAAGATGCTGCGATCCGGCGGACCAGCCAGAGTGGGCAAAGTGGCGGCCAATGTAGCCACCAGAAGCACGGCAACGCGGTGGCGCAGGTCGCCGATCGTGAACCTCTCTACGTTCATTGGAGTCTCCTTGGAGTTGGTGTGCAGATGCTCCGGGGGCGGCGAGTGACTAGGCTCGCCGGAGCAGCTTCACGGTGGGTATTCGCAGGCGAGACGGGGAAAGTTACGGTGCAGCAGCAGGCAAAATGTAAAAAAGAAAAACCATCAGGGGAGGCCAAGCAGCGTAACTTTTTGCGGGCCAGCGGCGAATAGGTATTGATGTGCGGAGTGCAAACAGGGAAATGAGAGGCGCGGAATCGTTTGCAAGGCTATGCCAATACGGGTAAGGATTATCCTCCGGTTCCCCTTCTTATGCCTGGCGACAGCGAACTGGAACTGCTGATGGTGCGCTATCAAGGAGGCGACTTCGCCGCGGCCACAGCGTTGATTCATCGCGTGAGTCCGCAACTCCATCGATTCTTCGTCGCGCAGCTCACCAGCCGTTCTCACGCCGACGATCTGTTACAGGAGACCTGGCTACGCATTCATAGAGTGCGCCATACCTACCGTCCGAGCGAGCCGGTGCTGCCCTGGGTGTATGCCATTGCGCGACATGTGCGCGTCGATCACTTCCGCAAAGCCATGCGAACCCAGATTCGGGAAAAGAGGCTGGCCGAAATTACCGACGTGGCCGCAAACACCAATGCGGGACAGCGCGGACCCGGTGATGACTTGGCAAAGCTGTTGGCACCGCTACCCGAGAGCCAGCGAGAAGTGCTGGAAATGCTAAAGATCACGGGCATGTCGCTGGAAGAGGTGGCTCGGGCGACGTCCTCCACCGTCGGATCGGTGAAGCAGAAAGTGCACCGAGCTTACAAGAAGCTCCGGGAACAGTTGGGCTCGAGTGAGTCCAGGAAAGGGCGGGGCGGAGAGCAGCTGTGAACGAGCGAGACATCAGCGAAGCCCTTGGGAAGGCCGCCGAGGCGCGGGATAGCGTCGAGCCCGCGTTGCTGCAACGCATCGCGGATGCGATCCAACCGACCCTGCAAGCGGTGCGCCCATTGCCGCGAACCTGGGTGCTGGTAAGTGCGTTGATGCTGATCGGAGGGGCCGTTGCCCTGGGAGAGGGCCTTCGCGCGGGCCTGTTCGGCTTTGCGAAGATGGATGTAATCGAGCGAGTCGCGATCTTTTTCACGTTGTTCTGGTTGGCATGTGTTGCGGGAACGGAGTTCGTGAATTCGATGGTTCCAGGTAGCCGCCGCCGGATTGCTGCCGGGAAGCTGGGGGTGAGCGCTGGTTTGCTTTTGCTCTGCGTGTTTGCGTTGTTCTTCCGCGATTACCACACCGAACATTTCGTGTCGGCTGGGCTTCTCTGCCTGGTTACGGGAGTACTCCATGCGATTCCGGTAGGTCTGATGGGCTGGCTGTTGTTGCGGCGCGGCGTGGCGCTGAATCGCATCAGCGCAGGGATTACAGCGGGGACTTTCGCGGGTCTCGCGGGAATTGCGCTGCTCGAGTTGCACTGCGCGAACTTCCAGGCTCTCCACATCCTGGTGTGGCACACGGCCGTGCTGCCCGTGAGCGTGGCGGTAGGAGTCATATGGGCCCGCGTTTTGCAGGACGGCAAGCCTGGTACTTGAGACCGGCGGTTATTTCTTTGGCGGCTGGGGCGGAGCTTGCTGCTCGCTGCTGGGTGGCACGATGTTCTTCATACGCATGTAGGTGGTCAGGTTGCCGTAATGCTCCAGGTCGTGCATGTTATTGACGGTGAGCGCGCTTAGTCGCGGGGCGTCATTGCCGAAGAGTTTGATGGTTTGCACCGCGGTAGCATCGGTCAAGCCGTCGTAGGCTTTATCGCAATAGGCGAAGGCGGCATTGAGCGCGGAAATCAGGTCCGCTTTGGTGGTCTTGGTGTGCTCGATGTCGGGTGCGGGGTTTTTCTCGCCTAGCGCGATGGAGCAGAACGCGTACTGGGAGTCAGCTACGTGTGCGACGATCTGCCCGTAGGAGCGCACCGTGTCGACCGGTTTGAAACTGTAATTTTCCTCGGGCATTTTTTCAGCCGACTTCAACAGGATGCCCTTCACCCGTGCATAGGCGGCTCTGTTCCAAGTGCTTAACGGATTCTCCGGGCTGGTTGCCGGTTTGTCTTGAGCCAAGAGAACCACCGCTGGCGCGGCGAGGCACAACGCTACGACTCGTAGAAGTGTTTTCATGAACTCCTCCACCGGCATTACGCTGGAGATGCGCCGGATGTTTCGCCCAAAATGAAGAGTGCCGCGAGCGGCAAAGTTGCACCCACTCGACAAGCGGAACGAAGTGAGGCGGCAGGAGCATTGAAGATGCCAAAACTGGACCTAGTACCAACTCTGGGATAGTCCCGGCACTGTTAATCTGTCGTTTAGGTAGGGTGCACCATACTCTCGTGCTCATTGGAGAATGCCGCGGCCACGCCCGGAGGCTCGCAATGGTATTTGGTTTTTTCAAGGGTCCGTTTGAGCGCGCGGGTTGCACATTTGAAGAGGACGGGTGGGTTACCACCGATTTGAAACGTGGCGAGCGGATCAAGTGGCGCCCCTTCGGCAGGCAAACTTTCCGCTGGGATGTTCTCGAGAGCCGGTGGGTTCCTTCCAGCGAGACGCGAAGTGAATTCTTGGCGATTGCCCGGCAATATCAGGCCAGCATTCGGAAGCGAAAGTAGTAAAAGCTCTGCAGGTGTAATTTGGGTGGTTCCCAACCTTGAGATAAGCCTTTTTGGGTGTGGCCTGCGTTTGGGGACCGGATCAGAAAAAACGTACGCGACCTGAGTTGATTTCAAAGACAGCCCCGACTAGCATCTTGCTCCCTTCCCGCGTGGCCGCCTTTCCCTCCGGCGTTTCCAGCAACTGGTGCATGGACCATCGAACGTTGGCTTCGACAGCCCAGGCCAGCTGATCTTTGCGGGGAAGGTGCGTATCCAGCTCGGACAAGCCAGGAACAATATTGTCGATCAGAATTTGTATTCGGGAAGCATGCTTCTCGCCACTCAATTTGGTCTCGATTGCCGCCTTCACGGCGCCACATCCTTCATGGCCCAAAACCACGAAAAGTGGAGTGTGCAAGTGAGAACCGGCGTACTGGATGCTGCCCATCACCTCAGGCGAAATAACATTTCCAGCGACTCGAACGATAAAAAGCTCTCCAAACTCCGCATCAAAAATTAGTTCCGGGGGAACCCGCGAGTCAGCACAGCCAAGGATGGTCGCGTAAGGGTGCTGTCCCTTTGCTAATGCAGCCAGGGTTTCTTTGCAAACGGTGGGAAAGTGCGCCTTGCCGGCCACGAATCGCTGGTTGCCTTCCATCAGCTTGCGCAGTCCTTGTTCAGCGGATAACACAGTAGCCTCCATCGAGGAAGTGTCACTACTCCGGCTCTTCCCGAAACCGATGCATGCCTACGATAGCGCAAAATTTGACTGAGATATGAAGAAGAGCAATGACGCCCGCAGGATCCACCCCAGGCGTGGGCTGACCTTTGAGCGCTCGGAGCGGTGGCAACCTCGGCGTGGCCTGGTCTCATCTGAAAAAGCAAAGACGCATTCCCTTGGTGTGCAGCGGATTCGAGTTCCGCGAGATCGCACGGCGGCTGAACAACCCGAAAAATCGGCGCAGGTGAGACAGGCTGTCGAGGACGGCGAGGACCGTTGCGGGCCCTTGTGTCGGTGCAAAGGTGCCGGACCAGAGTCGAGAGACGGAGGCATCGATGATCAAGCTGGAAGGTACGTTTCACTGCGCCTGTCCTGAGATGGGATGTGCGGTCCAACTGGACGCGGCAAACTGGGAAACGGCGCTCGCGGAAGGCCGTTTGATACGCGGGAGGAATGGAAGGCATGAGCGATACGTCGTCTACGAACTGGTGCTGGCGGAGTATGACGAAAAGGGATGGCTGACCGACCTGGAATTGCTCAGCCGGGAGTGTCGACGGATAGGCTGAGGGGTGAAGACAACGCCGCAACTACCGCTTGCGCCAACTCCAAAGGTTGTAGGAATAGAGAGCGATGCAGAACAGGTTTGCGGGCACGAACCCAAACTGAGCGGTGCGGAAGGCAATCACACAGACAATCACGCTGTTGGCACTGGCGATGACCCACCCCTGCCAGAGTTTTCTTCCCACTAAGATCGCAGAAAGGATAGTCAGAACGCAGGAAATATAATCCAGTCGAAACACGGTAACCTGTGAAACTGCGGTCTCCTCACCGCCAAGAGCTAGCCTAGCAATTCAGACGCGCGCCGATAACCTGTTCTGTGGTGTAAAGGGTGCTGCTGGTTAGAAGTTCTAAGGTTCGTGGAACCGGCTGCTGACAGGATGGCTCATGCGGTTGTAACCGCGTCGAAGCAACACACTCTAATTGTCCAAAGGTGGATTATGTTTGCACTAGAAGACAGCGAGAAGAAGTCGTCAGCACTGCTGGGGCGACGCTTGTTTTTGGCGGGCTCGATCGCGCTCGGTGTGATTCTGGCTTGGCGATTCACGGAAAGGAATCAACCGTTGCACGCAGAAGCGGAAGCCGCGGGCTTGCCGGAAGATGTCGAGATCGTGGAATTCACGAACGCGGGTGAACGGATCGGCAAGCGAACTCTGAAACGAATTGCGAAGACCGAGGCCGAGTGGAGGAAACAGCTTTCCGCGGATGCGTTTGAAGTGACTCGCCATGCGGCGACCGAATATCCGTACACGAATGAAGATCCGAACGCACATCAAAAAGGAGTATTCCGCTGCGTCTGTTGCGATTGTGCCTTATTCAACGCAGACACGAAGTTTGCATCAGGCACGGGATGGCCAAGTTTCTGGGCGCCTATTGCCCAGGAGAACGTGCGAGAAACGGTCGACAGCAGTTTAGGAATGGTGCGCACGGAAGTGTCCTGCCAACTGTGCGACGCGCATCTTGGTCACGTTTTTAGCGATGGGCCACGCCCGACCGGGTTGCGGTATTGCATGAACTCGGTGGCAATGCGGTTTGCGCCGGCGACTTAAGATCAAGGCAGGAGAAACCGAGGCCCG
>Ga0207780_1000285_pt1 | contig 14053 bp, 10 predicted proteins | sample LuqExpMetageno45_FD_187803 | JGI IMG/M metagenome (GOLD analysis project Ga0207780, IMG submission 187803) | Tropical forest soil microbial communities from Luquillo Experimental Forest, Puerto Rico - Sample 45 (SPAdes) | ecosystem: Environmental > Terrestrial > Soil > Tropical forest ...
CGCTCGGCAATGCTCACTTTCCCGAGCGGTTCGAGGCCGAGTTGGTCTGCGAGACGCGCGATGGCGAAACGCTTCGGGTTCGCATCGACGATGTCTATCGCAGTGCCAACCGCCCGGCGAGCGTCGACGACGTGCGCGCAAAGTTTCGCACCAATGCCGCGTTGGCCGTGACAGGCGCCGATGCAGCACGGCTTGAATCTGCGGTCGACAGGCTCGATCGTGCCGAAGATCTTACCGAACTCACGCGTGCGCTTCGTTGCACTACATCGGGTTGAGCAAGAGGATAAAGTGATGACGTGCTTCGATCTGGTAATCCGTGACGGTGAGGCCGTCCTGCCGGGCCGCGGGCGCACGCGCTGCGATCTAGCCATTCAAGAGGGCCGCGTCGCCGCGATCCTGGCGGCGGGCGCGCCCTGCGATTCTGCCGAACAGGTGTCAGCAAGCGGTCTCGTCATCTTTCCCGGGGTGATCGACGTTCATCTGCATCTCGGTCACGGCAAGGACATCGCGCGGCCGCGCGTGCCGCTCGATGCCGACCGAGAGACCGCAGCAGCGGCGAAGGGCGGCGTCACTTCGGTCGTGCCTTATCTCATGGCGACCGATCCATTTGAGCAGATCTTCGATGACGTTGTAACGGTGACCAAAGCCGGTGCACGCATCGATTTCGGCTACCATTTCATTATATCGACAGAGGCGCAACTCGCCGGCGTGCCACGCTACGTTCGTGACTATGGGGTGCCGAGCTTCAAGATATTCATGAACAATCGCGGCGGGGAGGGCGCGCGCCTCGGGCTGCCGGACATCGATGATGGTTTCCTGTTCCGCCTGTGCGAATCCGCCGCCGCCAATGGCGGCATGGTCTGTCCGCATCCAGAGACGATTGAAATTGCATGGGTGTTGCGTGAACGCCTCAAGGCGAGCGACCCGGAAGGCCGCGGTGGGCTTGCGACTTGGAACGGCACGCGCCCGCCCTTCGTCGAGGGCGACGCCGTCCAACGCGCAGCCTATATCGCCGGCCAGGCCGGGGCGCCGCTTTACGTCGTACATACGTCATCGAACGAGGCCCTGCAGGCAGCATTGCGCCATCGCAGGCTGGGCGGGCCGGTCTATGTCGAAACTTGTCCGCAGTATCTCACCCACGATATTGGCTGGACCGGCGGCGACATTGGCAAGATCAATCCGCCACTGCGCGCGGCGGCGGATCGCGAAGCCCTGTGGGTGGCGCTGCTCGCCGGCGACATCGACACGGTCGCCACCGATCATGTCCATCGCGATATCTCGTCCAAACAGGGTGGCATATGGACGGCCTCTCCGGGCTGTCCGGGACTTGAGACACTGCTGCCGGTCTTGCTAAGCGAAGGCCATCATAAGCGAGCGCTTCCGTTGGAACGCATCGCCGCGTTGACGGCGACAAATCCGGCGCGCCTGATGGGCATGGGTCACGCCAAAGGTGCAATCGCGCCGGGAATGGACGCCGATCTGACTTTCGTCGACCTCAACGCGACGTGGATTCTCGACCGAGCTGACGTAGTGTCGAGCGCCGGCTACTCCTTGTATGAGGGTTGGAGCTTCACAGGGCGCGTGATGCATTCCATGGTCCGCGGCCGCTGGGTGCTCCGCGACCTTGCACTGAACGACGAAACCGTAGGCGCTGGCCGGTTCATCAAACGCCAGCTTGCCCGCTGATCGCGCAGGGCAAGGGAGTGGGTCACGGTTCTGATTTTGAGAGCGGCTGGTAGATGCGCTGCGCGAACATAGCCTCGACTTTTGGTTTCAACAGCCGCAACCTGGATTGGCTAACCAAGATTCTCTCAGCAAAAAGCTTTTCCAGCCAACTTAAAATTAATGATGGATGAGGTTTTCGGTCCGTTCAGCCGCCGTTCGACCCTCGGCGGGGCGTTTGATTTATTGGTTCGTGAAAACTACTTAATCAGCCCCTCCGCCCTCATCGCTTCCTGCACCTTGGGACGCGCCGCCACGCGATCGACATAGGCTTTGATATTCGGCCATTTGCCAAGGTCCACGTTAACGTAGGGCGACCAGCGAAGCACGGTGAAAAGATAGGCGTCGGCGACGGTGAACTTGTCGCCGGTCGCGTACTGCTTGCCGGCAAGCTGTTTGTCGAGCCAGTCGAGGCGTTTGCTGAGATACTCTTTTGATATGACCTTGAAGTCGGCCGGGGTGGTCGGCCGGAAGAATAGTCCGTACGTCTTATGGAGCTCCGACGTTGTGAAGTTGAGCCACTCCTGCACGCGCACGCGCTCCATGCTGCCGTTGGCCGGTGCCAGACCGGAAGTCGGTTTCCGGTCGGCGAGGTATTGGACGATCGCCGGCCCCTCCGTTATGCGCTCGCCATTGTCGAGTTCAAGAACCGGAACCTGGCCCTTGCCGTTGATGCCCCATAAGTCCATGCCCGATTTAGTCTTCTTCTCTTTGTTGTCGACCTGTTCGAGATCGAACTTGTAACCGGCCTCGCACAGTACGATATGCGGCGATAGCGAACAGGCACCTGGGGCGAAATAGAGCTTCATCAGTGCGCTCCTTGGCTTGGGTTATGCTTTTCATCAATTGCCGAAGATCTGTCGCAGTTGTTTCTTGAGCACTTTTCCCGCGCCACTCTTGGGAAGGTCATCGCACACGAAGATTTGCCTTGGACATTTATATCCGGCCAATCGCGATCGGACCCGATCGCTTATCTCGTCAGGTGTCGCAGAATGACCAGGCCGCAAGACCACCGCAGCCGCGACCTTTTCAACCCAGTGCGAATCGGGAAGACCAAATACCGCCGCTTCAAGGATCGATGGATCCTGCGACAACGCGCTCTCAACTTCACGGGGGTAGATGTTTTCGCCACCGCTCACGATCATGTCATGCTTACGATCGGCGATCGTGAGATAGCCATCTTTATCGAACTTACCGAGATCTCCCGTTCGCAACCATCCATCGCTCATGACCGCATTGCTTGCGGTCGGATTGCGCCAATAGCCTACCATCGTGCGATCGCTGCGAACTGCAATCTCGCCAATGCCTGCCCTGTCAGCATCGAGAATATCAACCTCGCAATGAAGCGCTCGACCACAGCTGGACAACCGCGCTTTTCGGTCACCCTCTGCAGCCGCTTGTCTATGATCTTCGGCTGTTAATGCGGTAACCATTCCGGCTTCCGTCGAACCATAGCCCTGCATGAATTCACAGTGCGGAAATATCGCCATAGCCTGGCGTAACAATTCGACCGGCATCGTCGAGGCCGCGTAATAGACGATTCTCAATTTTGAGAGGTTCGTCTTGGTGACGTGAGGATGGTTCACCAGCGCACTGATCATCGTCGGAACGAAATGCGAATAGCTGACACCATGCCTTTCCATCAGAGCCAAGATGTTTGCGGCAGAGAATTCCGGCGCAAGAATAGTTGTGCAGCCGGTCACGAATGCGGGAAACAAATGATACCACATGCCACCCACATGAAAGAGCGGCATGGCCGCCATAGCAACGTCCGTTGACCGTAGCTCCAACATCCAATCAGCGGCAGCGCGGCAATTTCGCATTAACCCACCATGCGTGAGCATGGCGCCCTTTGGCTTTCCGGTCGTGCCGCTGGTGTACATCAGACACAAGAGATCATCTGCGGTCACACGCGCGTTTGGTTCGGCCGATGAGGACCGAGCGAGCAAATCTTCGTATCTAATCCAGCCCGCCGACGGACTGCCAAAGCAAACGCAAAACCGTACAAACGGCAGCTTCGGCCGGAGGTCATCAATCAGATCCGCAAACTCCGGAGCCGCCAAAATGACAGAAGGCTCGCCATCTGCCAGCGGATGCAGCAGTTCATCGCGCCCCAGCCGCCAGTTGAGCGGCAGCACGATGAGCCCAGCCTTGGACGCGCCGTAAGCTTCAAATGCTTCCGGCCGGTTGCGCGAGAGTACCGCGACCCGCTCGCCGGGACCCACGCCAAGTGTGGTCAGGCCATTAGCCAATCGATTCATCCGGTCATTGACGTCCTTGAACGTGATCGATCGGTCTTCGCAGAGCAGTGCGGGCTTATCCGGAAATCCAGCGGCCACGGCCAGCACCGCATCGGCAAAAACAGAAATCGAAGACCAATCCATATGCAAGACCTACCGCTCGGTTTTTGACCGTCAGAGCCAACATATTGAAAGAGCCTTCATTTGCAAACATTTTTGGAATATTTGTTGACTTAGGCGTAAAACGCGCGGTCTAATTCCCTACCGATCGGTTGGTCGTATCTCGGCGCGATGGTTTTATGGACGTCTTTCTGGACGATGATCTCAGGCAGTTCCGCGATGCCATCGTGCGCTGGGTCGACGACCGGCTGGTGCCACGCGCGTCGGCGATCGACGCGGCTGACGTGTTTCCGCAAGAGCTGTTTCGCGAGTTGGGCGCGCTCGGCTTCTTCGGTGTGCTTTATCCGGAGACGTACGGCGGTAGCGGCATAGCCCCCCGCTATCTCGCCTACACCATTCTCTGCGAAGAACTATCGCGCGGACATATGGGCTTTGCGTCGATCGTCTGCATGCACGCGTCGACGGCAACGCACACCATCGCCAATTGGGGCACGGAGGCCCTGCGTCAACGCTACCTGGTGCCGGCGATCCGCGGCGAGATGATTGGCGCGTTTTCAATCACGGAGCCCAATGCGGGTTCCGATGCTGCCGCGATCCGCACACGTGCGACACGCTGCGACGGCGGCTGGCGTTTGAACGGCACCAAGATATTTGCATCGAATGCGACGATTGCAAATTTCGTCAGCGTCGCGGCGACAACAGACTCGCAGCTTGGATCAAAGGGCATCAAACTCTTTCTGGTCGATGTCGAGACCGAAGGCTTCAGCGTCAGCCGCAAGCTCGAAAAATTCAATATTCATGGAGCAGACACGGCAGAACTCGTGCTCACCGACGTGTTTGTTCCGGACGAGTGCCTGCTCGAAGGGGAGCAGGGTGGTTTTCACAACGCCTATCGTGCGCTGACGGTCGACCGTATCTTTACCGCAGCGCTTGCACTCGGCAACGGCCGAGCTGCCTATGAAGCTGCTCTGGCCTATGCCAAAGAGCGCGTCCAGTTCGGCCAGCCAATCGGAAAATTCCAGGCCGTCCAGTTTAAGCTCGTCGATATGCTGGCCAAGCTCGAGCAGGCGCGCCTAATGACTTATCACGCTGCGATGCTCGCTGATCAGGGCAAATCGATTACCACCGAAGCAGCTCTTGCAAAGCTTGTGGCCAGCGAAAACTCCAACAAAGTTTGCCAGGACGCATTCAGCATCTTCGGCGGCTACGCGCTCATGTGTGAGTTTCCAGCTCAACGTTTCTTGCGTGACTCATTCTTCCCAATGGTGGGCGGCGGCACATGCGACATCATGCGTCTGATCGTGTCCCGACAGATCGGTCTTTAAACGAAGGTTGCTCAAACTAATGAACAACAAATCCCTTGCAGAAGTGAAGGTCGATGACGTCGCCAAGAGCTTTCTCGATGGGGTGTCGGAGCAGCTCACCGAGCTCATTCTCGAACGTGGCTATGACAATACGCCGATGTCGGTTATCGCTAAGACCCTCGGGATGACAAAGGCCGGCATCTACCACCACATCGAGACCAAAGAGGATTTGCTTTACGCGGTGCATCGCAGGGCGATTGATCAGATGCTGTTGCCGGTCATTGAACGCGCCGAGCTGGTCCCGGAGCCTGAAGCCAAATTGCGACTGTTTCTCTTCGAATATGCTCATCTCATGACCCGTGACCCTGCGGCCCGGGTCTTGATCAACGAGGCGCACCGCCTTTCCCCTGAACGCTTTGACGCGATCCGCGGCATATGGCGCCGCGGCTATCATCTCGTGCGCGATTCAATCGCGGCATTGCAAGAAACCGGCCGCTGCCGCAACGACATCAATCCCGGTTACGCCGCATTCGCGGCGCTCGGCATGTGCAGCTGGATTCTCTATTGGTTCGACTATACGCGACCTTCTGCCGGCAACGAGATCGCCGCGACAATGTGCAACATTTTCATGTCGGGCGTGCTGACGAAGGAAGCGCCAGTTAAACAGGGCAAATAATAGGGACAGGAGCAACGCATGTTACGTTTTGTTCTTGGTCCAATATTCATTGTAGCTCTGGCGCTAACAGCAACTTGTGCCGGGGCGCAGGACTATCCGAACCATCCGATACGATTCCTGCAGGGCTTTGCGCCAGGAGGAACCGCCGACACCATTACAAGAATTCTATCGGCTGAAATGGAAAGAACACTCGGTCAGCCGATCGTCGACGAAGCTCGCACGGGTGCTGGCGGAAATCTTGCGTCGGACGTCACAGCAAAAGCTCGGCCGGATGGATATACCCTTGCTCTCTTGACGACGGGTCACGTCATCTCACCGGCAATTTATAAATCCCTTAGCTTCGATCCAATTCACGACTTTGAATTCATCTCTACAGTCACGGAATTTCCGTTCTTTATCGTGACGAACGCCCAATCGCCTTATAAGACACTGCAAGACTTGATCGCAGCCGCACGAGCAAAGCCCGGCTCGGTCACGGTCGGAACAGCCGGCATCGGCACGGGACAACACATGTGCAGCGAGCTGTTTGCGACAACCATCGGGACGAAATTCATCCATGTGCCATTTCGCGGCGGACAGGCGGCCGTATTGGCGCTACTCGGCAATAATATCGATTTCATGATTGATGGCGGCACGACGGTGTTCAGCGGTATCGAAGCTGGGACGTTGAGAGCGTTAGCGGTCTCGGGTCCGCAACGCTGGCCGTCGCTTCCGAATGTACCGACGGTTCAGGAATCCGGCTTCCCCGGATTTAGCGTGCTCGCATGGGCGGGTGTAGCCACGACCAAGGGTGTGCCGAGACCGATTGTTGAACGCCTCAATGAGGCGATCCGATCGGCGATTGCGTCGCCGACCGTCAGCGATCGGTTGCGCAGTCTCGGTGGCATTCCGAGTGGCAGCACGCCGGAGGAAATGACCGCGAAAGTCATCGACCAAGTCGCGCTTTGGAAGGCCGTCGCCGAGAAGGCCGAGTTGGTCCGTCAATAGCAGTCAAGCAACGAGGACAACGGCATTGTCCGTAAAAATAACCGGAACGGCAACGAAGCGATGACAAGGGGTGGACGATAAAAGCTAAAGCAGCCGCGCCGGGATCCATGAGTTTACGGAACTGCGTTGGATCACCATCGAGACCAAGCCACACCATTATCCTTTCCGATTTCAAGCTGGAGATGTTCATGCCCGACGTCCAAAAAACACAAGTCAAGACTCCTCCGATCTCCCACACCGAAAATGTCATGGTGAAATTTCAGGACGGAATTGCGTGGGTCACGCTCAATCGTCCACACAAGAAAAACGCGATGAGCCCCGCTCTCAATCGGGAAATGATTGGAATCCTAGACGCGCTTGAGGTGGACAACCGTTGTTCGGTGCTTGTCCTGACCGGCGCCGGCGATTCTTATACCGCAGGAATGGATATCAAGGAATATTTCCGCGAAGTCGATAAGGCGACGCCGATTGAAGTTATGCGCGTCCGGCGCGAGTCTATGTCTTGGCAATGGCGGCAACTACAACGCTTTCCAAAGCCGACCGTAGCGATGGTTAACGGCTGGTGCTTTGGCGGCGCATTCACTTCCCTTGTCTCTTGCGATTTGGCTATCGCTGCCAACGAGGCGACATTTGGCCTTTCGGAGATCAACTGGGGAATCCTTCCAGCTGGAAACGTCATGAAGGCAGTGGTCGAGAAAATGACGCAAAGCGATGCCGCCTACTATCTGATGACGGGCGACACATTTAATGGCCAGCAAGCCGCCGCCATGCGACTGGTCAACGAAGCGGTTCCGCTGGCGCAGCTCCGCGCACGCACCGAGCAAATTGCGCGAAAACTTATGGAAAAGAACCCCCACATTCTTTCAACGATGAAGCTGACCTACCGGCGCGTGAAAGAAATGAATTGGGATGTTGCGGAAGATTACCTATACGCAAAAGCACAGGAAGCCTATTCGACGGACCCCGAACAGGGACGCAAACAAGGAATGCAGCAATTCCTGGACGAAAAGTCGTTCAAGCCAGGATTGGCACAATACCGGCGTGAGGACCAACTGGACTAAATATCGTCAGTTCGTTTGTAGGTCATAACAAGCCGTTTCCCACGGCACTCGGAGGAATAGCCCAATGTGTCGCAAACTTAAACTCCTGATCAGCACATTCGCTTCGCTTGCGATGTTATTCTTGTTGTTGGTGCCGTTTGCAGCTAATGCAGCCGACGCGCCACCGATCAAAATCGGCTTTGGCATGGCGCTCACCGGCCCGCTCGCTGGCGGCGGCAAATCTGCTCTCGTAGCCTTGCAGATGTGGGCGGAGGATATGAACGCCCGCGGCGGCATTCTCGGTCGTCCGGTGCAACTCATTCACTACGACGACCAGTCCAACCCGTCGACCGTGCCGTCGATATACACCAAGCTGCTCGACGTCGACAAAGTCGATCTGGTGATTTCGGGCTACGCCACCAATCAGATCGCCGCGGCGATGCCGGTCATCATCCCGCGCGGCCTGTTGTTCTTCTCGCTGCTCGGGACGGCGGTCAACGACAACTTCAAATACGACCGCTATTTCCAACTCAACCCCAATGGTCCGGATGCCAAGGACGCTAATTCGACAGGTTTCTTTGCTGCCGCCATGACTATGAATCCTAAGCCGACCACGGCCGCATTGGTCGGAGCCAGCGCCGAATTCTCGCAGAACTCGCTCGAAGGCGCGCGCAAAAACGCCCAGAAATATGGGCTAAAGATCGTCTACGACCGCAGCTATCCGCCAACGACGACAGACTACTCAACAATAGTGCGCTCCATCGCGGCGACCAATCCAGATATCGTCTATGTCGCATCGTATCCATTGGACACGGTCGGCATGATCCGGGCAGCGCGCGAGGTCAACCTGCAGACCAAAATGTTCGGCGGCGCAATGATCGGATTGCAATTCGCTGGCATCAAGACCCAGCTTGGACCGTTGCTCAATGGCGTTATCGGCTACGACATTTATCTGCCGGCGCAAGCCGCGGCCTTCCCGGACGTCGAGCAGTTTCTCGATCGCTATACGGCGCGCGCCCGCAGCGAGGGCATCGACGTACTCGGCCATCTGCTCGCCCCTTACGCTTATGCCGAGATGCAGATGATCGAGCAGTCGCTCAAGGCGGTTGGCAGCATCGATCAGAAAAAGCTGGCTGAATACGCTCACAAGACCGAATTCGACACCATCATCGGCAAGATCAAGTTCGGACCACTGGGCGAATGGGAGAAACCACGCATCTTGTTCGACCAATATCAAAATGTCTCCGGCAATGACGTCGAACAATTTCGCAAGCCTGGCCGGCAGATCATCCTGCATCCACCGGAATACAAGTCCGGCGACCTGATCTATCCGTTCGCCAAGGCGCAAAGCAATTAGGCTGCTTTCGGGCGCGGCCGGCATCAAGCCGGTCGCGTCCTTACCTGTTATGGCGTCGTTTCTGGAGAAAAGATATGAGAATTGCTGCGGCAGTTGCGCGAGCAAAATCGTCGCCGCTATCGATTGAGACGCTGCAGCTTGAAGATCCACGGCCTAACGAGATCTTGGTTCGTCTCGTAGCAACCGGTATCTGCCATACCGACATCGCCATGCGCGATCAGACTTATCCAGTCCCGCAGCCGATCGTTCTCGGGCATGAAGGCGCAGGCATTGTGCAGGCCGTCGGCGTCGCGGTCACCAAGGTTGTCGCGGGCGACCATGTCGTCATGAGTTTCGACTCCTGCGGGCGCTGCAGTAGCTGCCAGGAGCATCAACCGCAATATTGCTATAGCAATTTTGAATATAATTTTTCCGGGCGACGGTCGGACGGGACGAGCCCGCTGTCCAAGAACGGTGAATTCATTCACGGCAATTTCTTTGGCCAGTCCTCCTTCGCGACGTTTTCACTTTGCCATGAGCGCAATGTGGTAAAAGTGCGTCACGATGCGCCGCTTGAACTGCTTGGGCCGCTGGCTTGCGGAATCCAAACCGGTGCCGGCTCGATCATCAATTCATTCAAGATGGGCCCAGGCCACTCGCTGGCTGTCTTTGGCGCCGGCACGGTAGGTCTGAGCGCGGTAATGGCCGCTCGCCTCGTCGGCGCGACCACCATCATTGCCATCGACCTGTTCGAGGAACGACTTGCGATGGCGCGCGAGCTAGGCGCCACGCACTCGATCAACGCGGGGAATGAGAAAGCAGTCGAAGCGATTAAACGCATAACGGGAAATGGCGTTAACTTTGCGTTTGAGTCCACCGGACTGCCGGCAGTGATCCGTAGCGGGGTTGACAGCCTTGCTCCGCGCGGTATCTGCGGCATGGTGGGCGCGGCACCCGATGGCACCGAGGTCGCACTCGATACCCAAAGCATGATGGGGCGCGGCCAGTCGTTGCGCGGCATCATCGAGGGCGACGCGACGCCCGAGGTCTTCATCCCACACCTCATCGATCTCTTTTTGCAGAGCCGTTTTCCGTTCGACCGACTGGTCAAATTCTATTCATTTGATCAAATCAACATGGCGATTGAGGACTCGGAGGCGGGACGCACGATCAAGCCGGTCGTTCGTATGCCGCTTTGACAAGAACGCTACACAAGAAGGGCTTCCACAATGTCACGTATTCTCATCAAGAATGGCACGATTGTCTCGATGGACCGAACCGTCGGCGATCTTCGCGGCGACGTGCTAGTGGAGAATGATTGCATCGCCACAATCGGTCCGGCAATCGAGGCGGCCGATGCAGATATCATTGATGCCTCCGAAATGATCGTGATCCCCGGCCTGATCAACAGTCACATTCATACCTGGGAGACGGGGTTGCGCGGCATCGCCGGTGACTGGACGATGCCGCAATACGGTCAGGCCATGCATCGCGGGCTCGCGAACCATTTTCGCCCCGACGACATCTACATCGCCAATCTGATGGGAGCGCTCACCAGCATCAACTCCGGTATCACCACCATGGTCGACTGGTGCCACAATAACCGAAGCCCGGAGCATACCGACGCGGCGATTGACGGTTTGGAGGAATCCGGCGTGCGAGCCGTATTTCTGCATGGCTCACCCAAACCTGATCCGAAGCCCGGCCAGAAGCATTTCAGCGAGATCCCGATGCCGCGGGCGGAAGTGGAGCGGTTGCTCAAGGGCCGCCTGTCGAGCCGCAATGCGCGCGTCACGCTTGGCCTGGCCATCCTCGGGCCGACCTATTCCAAGTACGACGTGACGCACCAAGATCTGCAACTCGCCCGCGAGTTTGACCTCGTCGCCAGTATGCATGTGTCTGGGGTCAAGCCTGTTAGTCCCGATGGGTTTAGGCGGATGGTTGCGGATGACCTCGTCAACAATAGGACCAACATCGTTCACGGCAATGATCTAACCGACGAAGAACTACGCCAGCTCGTTGGACGTGGGGTGCAATTCACCGTCACCGCCGACGTCGAGTTGCAGATGGGCTTCGGCAATCCGCTCACCGGACGGCTCAGGGCACTCGGTGCTTCGATGTCGGTCGGTTCCGATGTTGAGATATCCGCCCGCCCGGACATGTTTGGCATCATTCGCACGACATTGCAGACCCAGCGCAACATCGACCATATGCAGTCGCTGAGTGCGACGAATAAGGCGCTCGACAAGATTTCGATCACCTGCCGAGACGCCTTCGCCTGGATCACGATCAACGGTGCGAAGATGGCGCATCTCGACCACCGGATCGGCTCGCTCGCGCCCGGGAAGCAGGCGGACATCGTTCTGCTGCGCAAGGACGATCTCAATATGTTCCCAGTTCATGATCCGCTTTCGTCGTTGGTGATGCAGGCCGGCGTATCGAATGTCGATACGGTGCTGATCGGCGGCCACGTGGTGAAACGCGGCGGGCAACTTTTGTTTGGCAACATTGCGGAGAAGAAGGCCGCGCTGCGGCGATCGGGCGAACGCATCCTGCGCGATTTCGGTGAGCTGCCGCGCGCCGCTTAAGGCGAAGTGTGCACTTTGGCGGTCTTAACCGGCAAACCTGCCCCTGGTGATCTTTTCTTCTCATTCAATATGGATTGTATCGACGCTTTCAATTGACCTGTCGATGGTACCGCCATGATCGCCAGCCCCCAATCCAACACCGGTAAGCCGATGGCGACTACCTAGCTGCCGTCGGCGCACAATGCGATCTGCGAATGATAGTGCTTAGTAATCTTTGAACGCGTGTGGTCGATGCAGCGTTCAGTGAATGCCTCCAGGTGCAACAATCTCTAGTCTACAAGAAATTAGGCTGCTAATCGGCATTGAGTGCGGCGCGAAGTTCCGCGATCATGTTCCTGCACGTGGACAGATGCGGTTCCTCTGCATCTAGAATCCGAAGGATGGCATTTTTCTTCAGAGCGGCAATCGTAGCTGGAGTCTGAACCTCTGGGCCGGCGGCGTCGCAGACGATATCGATCAGACGATCAACTGCGTGCAAGCGACCCAAGAGGTAATCGTTCTCGCGAAACGCGCGCGAAAAAAAAGCCGCAAACTGATTGAACGTAGTGCCCATCAGGTGGAAGGTTCCAAACCGCTCGATCCCAGTGGCATCCTGTGCGCTGATTCGGTCTATGCGGATTTCATTGAATTCGCCGGCCTCCCGCCAGGGCAAGACCGGAAACGTTAAAACGTCCCAGAATGGAAAACCGAGATAATTCACGAATACCTCGCGCAGCCCGCCGGGCGGCCATCCCCCGGTTTCGGCAAGAAGAGCATCGACGTCTCGTGTGCTGGTCTTGAGGTCGATATCCATGCCAAGATGCTTGATGAGCAAATCGAGCCGCTCTTTGTGCCGCGCAACGAAGGACTGAGCATATTTAGCGATCTGCCTGACCTCGCTAGGGGAGGGTGCCGACCGAAAGATGTCCTCGACCAGATTGCCCGTGGCCGTATTGAAGGACGCAGCCTTTTTCCGTTGCTCTAGCCTCTCGACAGCTTCGTAGAACTTGCGCTTAAGCCGATCGACAGCAGCGCCATCGAGATCTTCAAACCCTTTAGAACCGAGCATTTGGTAAAGCCGGTTCTGGCCCTCAATAAGAAAGTGAAGCCGGCGCTTGCGATAGTCGACGTCGAACGCCAGAAGAAACGCGGCCCATTTCGTCGTGATCTCAGAATCTGTTGCAACCTCCGCCGGCAGCGCTTGGCTGTCTGCGGGCTCGTATGTCACTCCGGCCTGGAGCGCCCAGGCATCGACGACTTCCGCGATGGCGCGGGCGAACGGAGTTCCCGGCCGTACGCCACGGATGTCCATGATCAATTTGCTGACGAAGCTGAGCGCCGAAGTGAGTTTAAGACGTACATAGGCTTCGTATGCGTAGCCTGCATCGTGGGCTGCCTTGCTATTGGCCCGTTCGCGCCAGCTTCGGATTCGATCGTCGTTGACTCGTTCGTCGCGGTCAGCGCCAATCACTTCGGCAACCAGGCGGTTGATATGGGGCCGCGCGCTTTCGACGATGGCTCTGAGCCGGCGCGCCCGCGCGTTGAAGGAGGTGATCCAATTTAGCTCATCTGTCAGAGGCTCGGCCAACGGGATGTCCGACAGCGCGCCCTTCAGCGTCGCGAAAAACCCCGGCATGCCGTGGTGCGCGGGTGAGCCGGCAGGCGCCGGATTCGGATCGATGTAGACCAGCCTACGATCCACCTCGCGATAGGCGGGGCGGCCGCGGATCGCCGTGATCGCTTCCCGGAATGGCCGGCTGTTTAAGACGCTGCCGTCGATGAATGGCACGGAAGCCACGTCCACATTCATCTGGGCATACTGCTCGAAATTTTGGGCCATGAACCCCGAACGACGCGGCCAGTCGGTCGCTCGCGCTTTGACAAGCTGGTCCATTTCCAGAATCCGCGCGGGTGGGAATGCCCCAGGAATAGACGACGTCGCGCGCGCGGCGAACGCTAACGCCGGCGCGTTTTCCAGTTCGAAATCGCTGTCGACGGCTCCGCTTGCGGGACGGCGATATTTGAAATGAAGCACATGGCGGTGCTCACGTTCGTGAATAA
>Ga0207780_1000286_pt1 | contig 14034 bp, 11 predicted proteins | sample LuqExpMetageno45_FD_187803 | JGI IMG/M metagenome (GOLD analysis project Ga0207780, IMG submission 187803) | Tropical forest soil microbial communities from Luquillo Experimental Forest, Puerto Rico - Sample 45 (SPAdes) | ecosystem: Environmental > Terrestrial > Soil > Tropical forest ...
CGCGCTATCTGGGGCAATACACTTCCGGCAGTCAAACGCATCTGGAAAAACGTCAATAACGTCACCTCAGATGCGTTTGTCGCTATGTGGCAACAGCGCATGTCCCATTTCTACGCGCGATATTCCGAAGCCGCTGCGAACTGATTGGCGGACAGCCGGTATGATCGCTCTGACGTCCCTTATCGGGTGATGAGCGGATCTCCGCCAACTAGCTACCACCAGCTCCATGGCCCCCGATAAGCGTCGGGCCGTTTAGGTCTGCTTCGGCAAGCTGAGGGATGTGGATACCGGAGCTTCCAGGCGCGACGACCGTCCGGGACGGCCATAGGCGCTCGGAGCATGCAGGGGCGAACGGCTCGTCGGGTCCGGAATACCCCCGGGAGCAGAGAAGGTTCGTTTCCAGTTCCTCTCCCTCCGCCAGCCCGTTTTGCGCCCCTGCTCACTAAGTGTCTGCCCCGCGTTCAAACGGCCAGACGGGCGGTGGAATGGCGGACCACGCCGCTCATTGGCGACAGCGTCACGCTTGACACCGTCGGTCTAACTGAACTGTCAAAAAAAAAGTAGTCAACCACTTCACCTGATCCGCGCTCTCAAGCGCTTTGCGGTCTTGTCGGCGCGGCGTGGCTTAATCAGAACCTTGTTTTGAAATTCCTCGCTGACCTCTCGCCATCAAAACAGCTAGGACTTTAACGATTGGCGCCGAATACCGGCCAGCAGGGGATGCGCAAGCAACTTCGCCGCCTGGCATTGAGTTGTCGCGTTGACGGCGAGGCATTGCCTTTGGCTGCGCCAGGCCCGGCAGGTAAAGGCGGCGCCCGGGACGACGCCGCGACAGTCGAGAAGAAGAAAAAAGCCCGCGAGATTGATGAGGCGTACAGCGCCTCTCGTTTGAATATTGAAGGGCTCCGCGGTCGATACGCCCCTGCCCGAAAAGGAGTGGAAGGGCGCGGCAGTATTCAGTAACCTCCTAAATCAAGAACAATGTGATCCAACGGGAGGGGCAACATGAATTTTAGGCGTCGGTCGTTCTTACTCGTTGTGGCAGTAGTGGCGCTGCTTGGCTGGACGCCAGCAAAATCCGACGCGGCCGAGCCAATTAAGATAGGGTTCAGCGTCTCCCTTACGGGAAGCCTTGCCTCGTCCGGCAAGGCTCATCTCCTATCCAAGGAAATCTGGGCTGAGGAAATCAATGCAAAGGGTGGCCTGCTTGGTCGTCCCGTGAAGCTCGTCTACTACGACGATCAGACCAATGCGACGACCGTTCCCGGCATTTACTCGAAGCTGTTGAACGTCGACAAGGTCGACATCCTGATGGGTGCTGCAACGAATTTGATCGGCGCCGCGATGCCGCAGATCATGCAGCGTAACAAGATAGTCATGGTGCTGTTAGCGCTGACCGCAAATGCGGAATTCAAATACAATCGGTATTTCCAGAGCGCGCCTTTCGGCTCCGACCCTAGAATTCTCTCTCGCAACTTCTTCGAGGTCGCGAAAACCATTACTCCTGTTCCACAAACGGTCGCGCTTGTCGGTGCAGACGCGGAATTCTCCAACAATGTGCTGAAGGCTGCGCGCGATATTGCTAAGGAGTACAACCTCAAAATCGTCTACGACAGGACGTATCCACCGGCTACGGTCGACTACACTCCCATCGCGCGGGCGGTCCAGGCCGCGAGCCCAGACGTCGTGCTGCTGGCTTCATACCCACTGGACTCCGTGGGCATGGTCCGAGCCGCGAAGGAAATCGGCCTAAAGACAAAACTTTTTGGCGGCGCGATGGTCGGAATGCAATACGCCTCATTCATGGGGCAATTGGCTGACAATCTCAATGGCCTCGTGAATTACCATATTTACGTGCCCAGCCAGAAATTGGACTTTCCCGGAATTGAAGCATTCCTGAAGAAGTTTCAGGCTCGCGCTAAAGACGCCGGCGTTGATCCCCTCGGATTCTATCAGCCCCCGTTCGCCTATGCTGCAATGCAAGTCATCGAGCAGGCGATCAATGCCACCAAGACTCTTGATGACGATAAACTTGCCCGTTACATCCACGAGAATAAGTTCGATACCATCGTCGGGCAAATTGAATTCGACAAGTTGGGCGAGTGGAAAACTCCTCGGGTCTTGCTTGTCCAGTTTCAGAACGTACAAGGCAGCGGACTTGAACAGTACATGACGGGTCATCGCCAGGTCATTCTGTATCCGCCGCAATACAAGGATGGTGAGCTTCAGCAGACGTTCGGAAAGTGACGATGCAAGTCACCGCTGCTGTCGTCCAGGAGAAGTTCGGACCGTTCGTCATCCAACGGCTTGAGCTCGCGGAGCCTCGGCCGGACGAAGTGCTTGTGCGCGTCGGAGCGAGCGGCATGTGCGCTACAGATTTGCATGGCCGCGACGGATACTACAATACGCCATACCCGTGCGTGTACGGCCACGAAGGCGCCGGGATTGTCGAGGCGGTCGGTAGGAGCGTTTCCACGGTCGCGGTCGGCGATCACGTCGTCATGTCGTTTCCTTGGTGTGGGGTGTGCGCGAACTGCCGCCGCGACCTGCATTCGCACTGCCAAAAATCTTTCGACTGGAAATTCTCCGGAACGCGGCCGGACGGCTCAACGATGCTCAGCAACAATGGGGCTGAAGTCTACAGTGCGTATTTTCAGCAGTCCTCGTTCGCGTCGCATACTCTCGCCAATGAACGTTTCGTGGTGAAGGTGAGGAAAGACGCTCCACTCGAGTTGATCGGTCCATTCGCGTGCAGCGGGCAAACCGGTGCGGGAGCTGTATTCAACACGATGCAACCCAAAGCGGGCGACGCGTTCGCAGTGTTCGGCGTGGGCGCGGTCGGGATATCGGGAGTAATGGCGGCGAAGGTCGCAGGCTGCGACCCGATCATCGCCATCGATGTTCACGAGCGGCGACTTGAACTTGCGCGCGAGCTCGGTGCCACCCACTTGCTGAATCACACGACCAGCATGGATGTAGTGTCTGTAGTCAGGCGCATCACCGGTCACGGCGTGCGCTTTTCCCTGGAAACGTCAGCGCAACCTGCCGTGCTTCGTGAGGCAGTTGACGCACTAATGCCAGCCGGTACCTGCGTCTTGCTCGGCAGCGCCCGCAGCGGGACGGAGGTGACGCTGGACATGCCATTCCTGCAGTTTGGTCGAACAGTGCATGGTGTCATCCAAGGCGAGAGCCATCCGAAAGAGTTCATCCCTCATCTCGTCGAGCTGCTGATGGATGGCAAGATGCCGGTCGATCGAATGATCACGTTCTATGATCTGGCCGACATCAATCGGGCTGCCAAGGATGCTGAAAGGGGGCTCACCATCAAGCCCGTGCTCCGAATGTAAGTAAGCGCTGGCATTTCTTTGGCTAGCGATACGTTTGCTCCGTCGATCATTTAGGAGAACGCATTCGACGGACAAGCCAAAATAGGCCAGCACGATGGCTCGCGATTAGCCGGGTCTGAAAGGCGAATACCCGTGAAACACATCGTGGTGAAGTTGGTGGCTCTTATCGCGCTCGCTTGCTCGCTGGCGACAACGGCGCGCGCTGAGGCCTTCGCCAAGCGAGTCGACGTCGGCGGGGGAAGGATGATGTACATCGAGTGTCATGGCAGCGGATCACCCACCGTGCTGCTCATATCGGGCACGGACACCGCGTCTGATCTATGGCACGCTGCTGATCAGAAGGGTCCGACGGTCTACGACGACATCCAGAAGACGACGCGGGTGTGCGCCTACGACCGACCCGGTGCACCGCATCTCGACCAAACCTTCAGCCGCAGCGACCCGGTGCCCCAGCCGACCAGTCCTCAAAACGGGGTCGACGACCTCGTCGCTCTGCTGAAGGCGGCCGACGTACGGGGCCCTTACGTCCTCGTCGCACACTCTTTCAGCGGCACGATAGCACGGGTCTTCGCCGGCCAGCATCCTAACGAGGTCAAAGGCATAGTGTTCGTTGACGTCCTCACGCCCGAGCTTCGCGCCCAGATGACACCTGAGGAGTGGAAGATCTGGAAGCGCATCAACGCCCGGCCCGCCAAGGCCCTCGCGGCCTACCCCGATCTGGAACGGCAGGATTTTGATGAGACTCTGGACCAGACGGCCGCCGCGGCAGCGCTAAGGCCTATGCCGGTCGTCGTGCTCACGGCCAGCGACAAGTTCATCGATGTCGTTCCGAAGCTCATTCAGGCTGGTGAGCTGCCGTCGGATACACCGCCGGACTTCGGGGCGGTCGTCGACCGAGCGAACTCGGCGGCCCAGAACGAGCTCGCGCAGCTCGTGCCCGGCGCGGTGCACATCACCGACACGCACTCGGGACACAACATCATGATCGACAACGCCCCAGTCGTCATCCAGGCCATCCGGATGGTGGTCGACGCGGTGAGAGCCGGGCAGACCTCACTCAAGACGTGACGGATCAACGAATATCCTAGAGAGCATCTCCCGATGCCCGCTTATGGCGCTCAGCGGACTTCAAAGCAGAGCCGCGTTAGGTCTGCTTCGGCAGCTACGGGGGTGTGGAGGTACCGGAGTTTCCAGGTGCAACGACCGTGCGGGTGCGGACATAGGCGCCCGGAACAGTATGTAGGAGGCTAGGAATGAGCGGCTCGCCGGGCCCAGAATGCCTCGCGGCGGCAGAGAAGGTTCACTTCCTCTCCCTCCGCCAATCCCGTTTGAAACCAAACCCGTTTTTGGCCAAACCCCGCGCTGAACCCCCGACTCAGCCACCGGCCGCGTCAGACGCTCACGCTTCATAAGCGGGGGGGTTCAAATCCATCCGCCGGCACCATGCCTCCTTCAATCGGTAAGGAGTGGATTGCTGCGAACACTCCTGCAATTGGGATAAGCGGCGTATTCGGCTAGCGATTCATGTTTCGGAGCCGCGCTGGTGCCCATCATGTCGCCTCCAGCACCGCGTCGATATTCGAGCCAATCTTGCATTACAGAACGGTACAAAAACAAAAGCGCCCGGTAGCGAACCGGGCGCTCCCCACGTGGCCTAGATAGGGCCGTTGCACCGCTCAGGGAGTGCCAGAGCTGTCAATCGGCCCCTCCAAGGCTACGCGATGCTTGCGTAAGCGCTACAATGATCATTCAATCAAGCACTCTCCTCGCGGCTGTACCGCGGAAGAGGAATGAGAGACAGTGAGCGATGATCAAGGATATCGTTGTCAATCTCACCATTGGGGTGGACCGAGACTCGGCAGCGAATTACGCCGTTTCCCTGGCAAACATATTCAAGGCGCATCTTGTCGGCATTGCTTTCGTCTATGACCCAAAGATCAGTGCCAACCTAATGGTCGGAATTCCAGCGGAACTTGTCGACGCCCAGCGTGCCGCAAATAGACATCTAGCGAACGAAGCCACAGCTCGCTTTGAAGCAATTGCAAAGCAGGCCGGCGTCACCACTGAGTCGCAGGTGATAGACGTGGCGGTGGGGAAGGTCGGCAACACGTTTGGCCGCCTTGCCCGCAGTTTCGATCTCTCCGTGATCCGTCAAGCCGTGTCCGATGACGCCGAGGAAATATCCATCATCGAAGGGGCATTGTTTGAATCTGGGCGGCCCGTGATCGTCGTGCCGCACGTCCATACAAAGGGCGCAGAATTTAAACGTGTTATGGTCGGTTGGGACGGAAGTCGAACCGCGGCTCGCGCCATCGGTGATGCGATGCCGTTGCTTGAGTGCGCCAAGATGATCGAAATATTTACGATGGTAACTGGTCCAACGAATAATGTTAAATCGACCGGGATCGATAATATCGGACAACATCTTTCTCGACATGGACTTAATGTCGAGGTCAAGCGCATCCCGGCCGTGGACATGGGGGTTTCGGATGCGATCCTTTCGCATGCCGCGGATATCTCGGCTGACTTCATGATTATGGGAGGCTACGGCCACTCCCGCCTGCGCGAGTATATGTTAGGCGGCGCCACACGTGGCATTTTGGCGAGTATGACATTGCCAACATTGATGTCGAATTGACCCTTTTTAGCCTCCGCTTATACGAGACGAGCGCTTCTGGTGGCCCTATGTCATGATGGCGCCTTAACAGCGGATGATGGCGCGTTGGCCGAAATCTCCAGGGGAGACTCTCGATGTGGACTCGGACCGCTCTAGGAGTTTGCCTCGCCGCAACTCTCGTTACATTTGCCATGGCTGAAGCCGCGACGGTACGGGTGAGAGGCACTGTCGAGCAGGTGGATGGGTCGGTGGTGACCGTCGTGACCGCGATGGGCGATAAGATGGCGATCGCTCTCACCGCAGATACTAAGATCGTGGCGATCGTGAAAAGTTCTTTGGCGAGTATTCAGCCTGGCTCCTTCGTCGGAGCGACCGCACTACCTGAATCGGATGGCAGTTGGAAGGCCATCGAAGTTCACATTTTTCCGGAGTCGATGCGTGGCGCCGGGGAGGGTGATCGGCCTTACGATTACAAACCCAAAAGCACCATGACGAACGGCACGGTGAGGACCCTGGCCAAGTCTTCGGTAGATGGAACTGTTGAGAAGGCGGACAGCACTGCAATCGTGATTGGCTATAGAGATGGAGAAAAGCGCATCACAATAACGTCCGAAACCGTTATTGTGGCTTACGAAACTGCACAAAGGGACGAGTTGAAGCCAGGAGCGAAGGTGTACATCTCAGCCGCGACCAGACAGCCGGATGGAAGCTACGTGACAAGCCGTGTCAACGTCGGCCGCGGAATCGCACCGCCTAACTAATTAGTTCAGCTACTCAGATCCAAATCCGGCCCTAACCGGAGGCCACCACGCAAGCTCCCAACAAATATGAGCTGGTAGTCGATCTCAAGACTGCCAAGGCACTCGGCACCGCACATTGCAAAATGTGATTTGAATGTCTAGGGCTTGCAATCAAGTCTGAGCGCGGCAGCTGACGAGTTTCTCGCGTAGCGCCCAGCGGCCCGATGGGAGCGCGTTAGCGTCGACTCCAATACGCGGGTGGTGCACAGAAGTCGAAGAAATTATTTGATCCGCGTAGCCGTCCAGACGAAATGTTTCGCGCCGCCTTGCGGCCCCTTGGCCCGCAATGGATTTTCGACCACGTCGAAACCCGTCTTATTCAGCCGCGCCGTGAATTTCGCATCCGACGTCGAAGACCACACCGCAAGAACACCGCCAGGGCGCAGCGCCATGTACGCGGATGTTAGTCCGTCCAGATCATACAGTCTGTCATTGGCTTCGCGAGTTATTCCTTCAGGCCCATTGTCGACGTCCAGTAGGATCGCATCGTATTCGGAGCGCGCCGCGCGGATCATCTCGCTGACATCGGTTTCTCGAATGCGCACGCGCGGATCGGTCAAGCTATCCCCAAATAGAGTTGCCATCGGACCGCGTGCCCATGCGACCACGGCTGGGACCAGTTCGGCGACGATGATTTGGCTGTCCTGTCCGAGCACGACGAGGGCCGCTCGCAACGTGAACCCCATACCTAATCCGCCAATCAGGACTTTTTGCTGCACGCGGGTTCGGACTTTCTCGCAGGCGATTGTCGCGAGCGCCTGTTCCGTAGCGGTCAGGCGACTGTTCATTAACTCGTTGCTATCGAGCCTGATTGAGAATTCGGCGCCGCGCTGCATGAGCCGCAATTTGCCACCGCCAGGCACTTGCGCCGTATCGAGGTGCGACCAGGGAGCCATGAGTAGTTTTCATCTCCTAAAGTAGCCGAAGATCATAGCCCACACTTCCGCTCAGAATGGCGAGTTGAAGCCGCTGAGCGGCCCTACGGCTCGCATCGCTTTTGGCCCATCTCGGCCCACGCCGAACTTGCAAACCTGCTCTGAGGAGCAGGTCAGGCGGTCCTCCCAATCTCGTTATCCAAAAGTGAACCACTGGCTTCCAACCACCGGGAATATTTCAGACGGTTTTGCAGTCTTTTCCTGCAGTGTTCAACCACAGGAGAAGAAACATGATGAAGTTCCCAAGCAACTTGGACGAAGAAAACATCCCTACGTAAGACGTATCCGATGAGGCGCTGGAAATAGCGGGAGGGGAGGAAATAGTTGGCGCTTTAACCTGGCAAAGTGAATATTGTTAACGCCAAAGCTATAGCTGCGAGGTGGCTCTGCGAGAGTTTATCATCTGATCGAGAAGTAGAACCGCGCCCTAACGCAGGAGCGCGGTTCTTTTCATCGAGTCGAACTCACCGACGATGCCCGGTATGGGTCAAAAGCAGACATGTGCAGTGTAGTAACCCATGTCCGCGAGTCACCGGTTGCCGTGTTCGATTTTGACATTTCTCCCAAGACTTGGGCCCGGTTCCCCGGCGAGCCGGGCATTTTCTTGGCGTGACTTCGTTATCAATGGCCGCTAGAGTGCGCCCAAGAGCGGATATTCGATTGAAACGTCCACTCTGAGCTAAATGCGGATATCAGCCTGCATAGGCAATGCGCTCCTGGGCTTCAGCTTCGGCCTGAGTCGTTGGCTGCACAGGTAACTGAAGCATTGTTGCCTCGCTAGGGCGAACAGAATCTGGGCAAACCTCCTGGTGGTTCTGTCCAGCGCAGTCGCGCTGTGACCTTGGCGCGGTTTTGGCACTGCCCGCACAAGAGTTGCGTGCCTCGCTCGCAAGCTCGTCGAGACGCGCGCGCCAGCAAACCGGCAAAATACGACGCATCGGGCGGACTCTGGTATTCTAGATTTAGAGATTGCCAAGAATGTCGTAACGGCGTGATGATGCAAAAACAGTGCAGTTCGTTGGCAGGGCCATGGCAGAAATGCACTACGACCGTCGGGCCTTCTCCGCTGGTATGGCAAGCCTGGTACTGTGCACGGCTTTTCCTAATCCGGTTTTTGGGCAACAGCTTGAGCGCCCCTCGCTCAAGCTTGGCGTCGCCAACAAATCGCATCTTTATTATTTGCCCGTGACCATCGCTGAGAGGCGCGGACATTTTCGCAACTACGGGCTTGCCGTTACGATGAGCGATTTTGAAGGCGGCGGGCAGGCGTACGATGCCCTACTCGCCGGCTCGGTCGATATCGCGGCAGGCGCGTACGAGCACACATTGAGGGCGCAGGCGGCGGGACAGGACGTCCGAGCCGTGATCGAGCTCGGCCGGTTTCCCGGCGTAGTGCTCGCTGTCGGCAAGGACCGGCTTTTCAAGTCGATTGCGGACCTGAAGGGTCTCAAAATCGGCGTGACCGCCCTGAACTCTTCAAGTCATTTCTTCGTGCTCTATCTGATGGCGAAGGCCGGCGACCGACGCGTCCTTCATTGGCGTGGGCGGCGGTGAAGGGGCCGTCGACGCGATGAAAACGGGCGAAATTGACGCGATCTCCAACCTTGATCCGGTCATTACTCGTCTGCAGCAGGACGGTGCCATACGAATTCTCGTTGATACCCGGTTCCCGCGGGTGAACTACGAGATTTTTGGGGGCACCAATCCGGCGGCGGTGATCTATGCCAAGCAGGAATTCCTTGTCGCCAACGCGGCCACGATGCAGGCGCTGGTCAATGCGTTTTATAAGACTCTGCGATGGATCGCGACTGCGACGACGGACGAGATAGTGGATGCGGTGCCGGCCGACTACTTTCTTGGCGACCGGGAACTCTACATAAAAGCGTTGAAAGCAAATCTACTGGTCTATTCGAGAACAGGGGTCATCACCGCCAAGGGAATGAACAGTGGCCTGAAGATGATGGCGACGTTCGATGCCGATCTAAGCAACAAGAAGATTGATTTGCAAAGGACCTTTGACGACCGATTCATCAAGCATGCGGCGGTCTTGTTCGACGATCCGACGAACAGCGACCTGGAGACGGACGAGCGTCGACCCGAGATCGATCTCAACAAGTTTCAAGACTGACGAGAAACTGACCGCGGATGCTTTCGGCTCTTCGCGGAAGCGCATAGTTGGAGCGGACCATGCAGCAGAGCATCTTGGCGCCGGCTTCACCGGACTTGCCACGGACTCGGTGGTGGCCGAGTGGGTGGTGGAAGATCGTCGACATCCGGATCGGGATCATCCCCATCCCTGTCTACGTCATCCTTATCGTACTTCTTGCGGGCTTGACCTACACCGGAGACATCAAAGGCGAGGTGTCCACCATGATCGCCGTGTTGGTGATCGGTGGCTTCACCTGCGCGGAAATCGGCAAGCGAATTCCTGTGCTCCGCAACATCGGTGCACCCGCAATTTTTGCCACCTTCGTCCCATCAGCGCTCGCGTACTACAAACTGCTGCCCCCGCAAATCGAAAAGTCCGTTGTCGAATTCACCAAATATACGAACTTCCTTTACCTGTTCATCGCCTGCATTATCGTCGGGAGCATCCTGGGCATGGACCGTCGGGTACTGGTGCAAGGATTCCTCAAAATATTCGTGCCGCTCGCGATTGGCTCGATCGCTGCCGGCATTGTCGGCACGCTGGTCGGAACGTTGCTTGGGCTGGGTGCCTTTCACACGTTCTTCTTCGTGGTCATTCCGATCATGGCCGGCGGCGTCGGCGAGGGCGCCATCCCGCTCTCGATCGGCTATTCGGAAATCATCGGCCAGCCTCAGGGCGACATGTTCGCGCAGGTGCTGCCGCCTGTCATGCTCGGCAGCCTCACCGCCATCCTGCTTGCGGGAACGCTCAACTATGTCGGTAAGCGTTACCCCTACCTGACCGGCGAAGGTAGGCTCCAGCCGGGCGAGCACGACGAAATGGATACCGCCAAGGAGGAGGCGGCGGATGAGAGCGGCGCGCCGATTGACGTCGGTACCGTCGCGGCCGCAGGGCTCACGGCTATCACGCTCTATCTCCTGGGTATCATGTGCTACCGCCTGTTTGGTCTTCCGGCGCCCGTCGCCATGCTGTTCCTTGCGGTGCTTGCCAAACTGTTTCAGGCGGTCTCGCCGCACCTGCAGCGGGGCGGCCTCGTCGTCTATAAGTTCTTCTCCACCGCCGTCACCTATCCGCTTCTGTTCGCCATCGGCGTGTCCATGACGCCGTGGGACAAATTGATGGCAGCATTCAATCTTCCAAATCTCATCACGATCGTCAGCACGGTGGCGACACTGATGGCAACCGGAGCGCTGATCGGTCGATGGCTCAAGATGTATCCCATTGAGACGGCTATCATCAATGCCTGCCACAGTGGCCAGGGCGGCACAGGCGATGTTGCAATCCTTACCGCAGCGAACCGAATGCAATTGATGCCGTTTGCGCAGATCGCCACCCGTATCGGCGGCGCCATCACCGTCACCTCAGTTCTGATCCTGCTATCGCGACTGGTTTAGTGCGAGAAGTAAGATGAACATTACCGGAATGCTCTATGGTTCGCGCCTGTTGGCTCACGTGGACTTTCCTACCTCCGAAGTCCTCGGTCCGGGAGCGAGTGAAGACGAGATTCAGGGTCTCATCGATCAGCATAAGCTCATCTTCATTAAACCGCTGTTCAAGGGCGGCGTCGGCAAGAAAGGGAAGTCGGGGCTAATTGGCAAAGCAAGCGATCTTAAGACGGCCCTGGCGGAGAAGGAGCGCCTGTACTTTGCCGAACATCGCCACGGCAATGTGGTCGCCAAAGCCAACGGCGTGACCTTCGAAAGCGGCGTGCCGACCCAGCATGAGGTCTATTTCGCCATCACCGATTCCACCGAATTCCGCGCCCCCACCATGACGCTGACCCATGTAGGCGGGGTCGACATCGAAGAGCTGGACAAGAAATACATCGCGCATGTGCCGTTCGAAGCGCTGACTGGCTTAAAGGCTTTTGTCGTCGCCAACGCGCTCACCGATATCGGCGCGCCGAAGGAAATCATCTCGCCGCTGGTCCAGCATCTGCCCAAGCTTTGGGAGCTTGTGCACCACTATGGGATCACTACGCTCGAGCTCAACCCGATCCGCATGCGGCCGGATCGCGAAGGGCGCCTCACTCCAGTCGCCTGCGACTTCAAGTGCGGCTTCGACCGTGACGACCCGCGATGGCAACGACTTGATTTGCCGGATCATCTATTCACCGCCGACACTTCCGACTTCGAACAAGAGGTCAATCAGCTCCGCACCCATCAGGGGCAATCCGATGTATTCGTCATTAATCCTGCTGGAACTATTCTCGCGCCGACGTTCGGTGGCGGAGCAAACTCGCTGGTGACGCAAGTGCTCGGCGACGATGCGATCATCTCGTCGGATTTCGGCGGCAATCCGCCTTACGAGAAAATGAAGGAGGTGGCCCGCATCTGCTATAAGCATTGGCTCAAGCAGACCAATGTGCTGTTCATCATCGGCGGCAAGTCGAACAACACGGACATATACGAGACCTTCCGCGCAATGGGCGATGCCCTGCGCGAGCATTTCAGCCGGCACGGCCCATCGCCCCTCTATGTCGTGGTTGGCCGCGGCGGGCCCAATCTGGTGCGCGGCATGGGAGCGCTCGCCGAGACCTGCGATTCGCTCAACCTGCCCTATCGTTTCTTTGGTTTTGACAGCGCGATCTCCGAGGTCGTGAACTACACCAAGAAGGTCGACGAATGGATGAAGGGGGGCGGCCGAAAGGAGATCGCCAAGCATTTGGGTCTGCAGCAAGCCAGTTAAGTAGCGGCCAGAAAGAAGTTGGACATGTACAAGAAAGGCATCGAGGGATTTCCGTATTATCTCGGCGTCGCTTCCCTGAGCGAGGTGGCCAAGCGCACTGATCGAGTTTGCGTACTTAACATCCTCGGCGGAGAGTCCCGGCAGGTGACACCGGTAAGCCACGCATTTTCTGGCAATAACGTAGTTTTCGGGACGTCGCCGGGACGGCGTGGCCAAGTGCTGCCGACCCCAGCCGGTGATATTCCTGTCTACAACAACGTCCGCGAAGGACTTGTTGATGGGCTCACGTTCAATACCGGCGTTGTGTACCTTCCTCCGTCCGGCGTGCGCGATGGCGTTGCAGAGCTCGTGCGCGTCAACCCGGACCTCGAAAAAATCGTAATGATCACTGAGAAGATCTCGGTGCATGATGCGCGTGAGATCCGAGCACTGGGTCAGGCAAACGGCATCGACATATTCGGCGCTAACTGCCTCGGTGTTGCAGATTCCTGGAATCGGGTGCGGCTCGGCGGAGCGCTGGGCGGCGATAACCCCGAGGAAGTATTGCTCAAGGGGTCGGTTGCAATTTTCTCGAATTCTGGCGGCTTCACGACAACCATCGCCCAATATCTTGGCACGGAAGGTTGGGGAACGACTACGCTCATCTCCTCGGGAAAAGACGTATATATTCACTACGCGGCGCCTGACTTCGCTCATGCATTCAACAGTGACATTCGTAGCAAGGCGGCGGTTCTCTACGCCGAGCCAGGGGGCTACTACGAACGCGGGATGAAATTTGACAAGCCGGTCGTTGCGTGCATCGTCGGACGCTGGAAGTCGAAGCTAACACGAGCGGTCGGACACGCTGGCGCAATGGCCGGCTCGGGCGATGCGGCCGAAGACAAGGAACGCTGGTTTATGGAAAGCTTCGGCGTGGATGGTATCTTTACGCCCGAGCATCCAGTGGTGTCGGCGAAGGGCGCTGTGGTGACCAACATCGCCCACATCCCGGCCGCGCTCACCGCGGTCATGACGCTCAACAATGTGCCGCCGGACTTTGCATCGCGCGGTAGCCTTTCGCTCAAGCCCTGGATCGCCAACGACCAGGGGATCAAGTTGCCTGCGCACCTCGCCTTGCCGACGGTGGAAGCAGTTCCGCCCTACAATGAGCAGATCAAGGCCCTGGACCGACAGGTCGGCGCCGTCATTCCACGCCAAAACATGAAGGACAAGTCTGGCGCATCGGTCATGGACGCCAGGACGCAGGTGACGAGCGTGCATGGTCACTCCGTGCTCGACCTCGCTGTTCTTCCGCTTGAGGCCAATTTCGCACTGCCGCTTGTGCATGAGATTGCGGATCAGAATGAACGCGTCATGTTGGACATCGCGATTGCTGCGGAAACAAATCTTGTAGGCGATCCTGCCCTGATGGCTGCCGAGGCCGCGCGCGAAGCCGGCAACTCACCGAATACCATCATGGCTGCAGGGGCGGCGATCGTCGGTACAAAACGAGTAGAGC
>Ga0207780_1000289_pt1 | contig 13992 bp, 11 predicted proteins | sample LuqExpMetageno45_FD_187803 | JGI IMG/M metagenome (GOLD analysis project Ga0207780, IMG submission 187803) | Tropical forest soil microbial communities from Luquillo Experimental Forest, Puerto Rico - Sample 45 (SPAdes) | ecosystem: Environmental > Terrestrial > Soil > Tropical forest ...
CGCTAGTACTGGCGTCTTCGCCAGGGAGCTTGATCGTGTTGCCCCCGGCCGAAGCCGAGCCTGGACCCATGAAAGTGCAGGCAAGCTGCGGGCAAAAGGCCGCAACCCCATTCACGATGGTGTTTGTGAACCTGGAACTGGAAGCAAGCAGTGGAACACTGTCGCCGGGGGAGCACCGGACATTGTCGGTGCGAGTGAAGGGTACGACCGCGAAAGTGGCCGTCGAGGCGCGGAATCTGGGAGCGGATGTGGCGGAGTTGGTGGGCGGAGGAATTGTAAGGGCGAGTTCCAGTGGCGGGGCGGAAAATATCGCAAAGTTCGAGCTGGCAGGCAGGACTCGCGGGAACTTCACCATCTCGATCCGGCTAGTCGCGCCCTTGACTGCGCCGCGGCTCTGACGACGTCGGGACGTTCAGACCGGAGACGTTCCGACGCTGTTCGAAAGGATCGGCATGGCCGCGAAAATCGTCGCGGTGAGTCACGGAATGTTGGCGGCGATCTTGTTTTGCTTCGCGACAACCATACCGCAGTCGCAAGCAGTTCCCGTGTACTTTTCGACCGTTGCGTGCGGAGTTGTCGCGTACGGCTGCTGGACGCAACGCCGCAGGATTGCGGCGCTGGGCGCAGTGCCGTTGGCCCTGTTCGCTATTGCCGCGGGAACCATGGCAAACGGCATGCCGGGATTCTTCACGAGCCGGGAGGCGGGCGCGATCGAGTTTATGGCATTTTCCGTCGTGATCTTGGAAATCATAGCAATCGCCGTGGCTGGCAAATCGTTCGAGCCAACTGCGCCTTCTTCCGAGTAGTCCCTAAAGGAATTTCTAAGCTGATTTTTTGGCGGCTTTGTCGTTGTCCGGGGGAAGCGCGAGTGTGCCCTGGCGCTCGTCGGCAACGCCGATAGCGTCGCGATTGTCGAGAAGATTGTCGAGCGAGTTGGAAGCCTTGTCGAGGCGCTTGTCGGCTTCCGCGTAGCTGAGTCCGGCGTTTTTCAGGTGCGTGCCGATTTTCTCGAAACTCTCCGAGAATTGATCGACCTGCTTGCGCAGGCCAGCGAGATTGGCCTGCAGGCGCTTGGCGTTTTCTTCGATTTGCATCCCGCGCAGGCCCATGGCGATCACCGAGAGGTGGGCGTAAAGCGTGTTGGGGGAAACAGGAATGATCTTTCGGGTGCGGCAGTAAGCATCGGCAGCCTGGCCGCGCGTGTCGAAACTGCGGAGAAGTTCGTAATAGACGGCTTCGCTGGGCACGAACATGAGCGCCAGTTCAAGGGTGTCTTCGTCAGGGACGATATATTTCTTGGCGATGGAATCGGCGTGCGTTTTGATGGCACTGATGAAATCTTTGCGAGCCTGGTCGCCCTCGGTCTCCAGTCGTTGGAAGGCGTCGAGAGGGAATTTGGAATCGATGGCCAGGATTTTTTTGTCGCGAAGCCGAACGATGGCGTCGACAGCTTCTCCGCTGCGGAAGCGGTATTGCAGGGCGTATTGCGAAGGGGCGAGGCAGTCTTCGAGGAGACGCTCGAGAGTGGTTTCACCGAAAGTGCCGCGACTCTTTGCGCCACCGAGAATACTCTCCAGCCGGGAAGCGCTTTCGTGCATCAGGTGGCCGGCTTCCTGCACCTGCCCGAGTTGCTGCTGGATCTGATTAATTTGTTCGCGGGTGTTCTTCAGTTCCGTGGACATTGCCGCCTGGGCCTGCGATGTGATCTGGGAAGTGATCTCCGCGGAATCCTTGGCGCCTTGTTGAACGGCAGTGGTGACGGCTTCGAGACGCGCAGCGATGGTGGAGGCAATCGTCTGCATGGTGGCGGAGGACTGGGCCTGGGAGTTGGAAAGCGTGAGCAAGTCGCGGCGCAGTTCATTCATTTGGGCTTCGAGGGCTTCATTCTTTTTTTGATCCTGGGTGTTCTGGACGAGGGTCCAGATAACGAGGCCGATCAGGATCAGGCCCAAAAGAGCGGCGGCGATCCAAAGGGGGTTCATAAATGCTCCAATCGGGTGAAAGAAAAGGGAAGTTCCACTGTAGCGGAATGTTGGGCGAACGTAAAGCGAAAGAAGAAATCGTCAGTGGAAAAGAGTGGCGCGCCGCGCCAAATGCCAAATGCGGACCGGTCCCGACCGAAAGAGCGTCGTCTCGGTCGGCGATCAGGGCTGGACGTTGGTGATGCCCTCCGCGCCGGGCTTCGGAAAATGCTTTTCGTACCAGGCAATGGAGCGGTTTATGGAATCGATGATGTGTCCGACCTCCCCCAAACCGTGGCCTTCCCGGGGATACCGCACGAAGACGGCTTCGGTACCTACATCTTTGAGAGCGATGAAGAACTGCTCGGCTTCGGCAATAGGGACGTCGTTGTCGTTTTCCCCGTGCAAGAGCATGGTGGGCGTGTGGGCGGCGGCCACGTGTTTGAGAGCGGAACGCTCCCAGGCCACCTCCATAAGGTTGCCCTGATGAAGGAACTGGCCAAACTCCATTTCCTCATACTGATTGTAGTAAGTCATGTAGTTATAGCTGACCAGATTCGAGATACCGGCGATTGGCACCGCGGCCTTGAATTCGTTGGTTTGCGTAATTAGCCAGTCGGTGAGCTGTCCGCCGTAGCTGACGCCTTCGATGCCCATGCGTTCGCGGTCTATCCACGGATTGCGGCGGACCGCAGCGCTGACGCCATAGAGAACGTCTTGGCCTTCGTTGCCATCCTGATCCCCAAAGACGGCGTCGGCAAATTTCTGGCCGTAGCCCGTCGAGCCACGATAGTTGACATTCAGAACGGCCCAACCATGGGCGGCGTAAACCTGGTTTTTGAAACTGAAAGCCGGTCCATTCTGACCGTGCGGGCCACCGTGAATGTTGACGATGAGTGGATGCTTGGATGTGGCGGTCATGCCGAGGGGCTTGGTGAGGAAGGCTTCGACTTCAAATTTGTTGTCGTTGCTGATGAAGGTGAACGATTCAACGCTGGCGAGTTGTTTGCCCGAAAAGACCTGCGCGTTGAGGTCCGTCAATTTACGAGGTGCAGCGTTAGCGCTTTTCAGGTAGAGCTGGCCGGTATCGTGGGGAGAGGTGTAGGTGTAGGCGATGGTGCCGTCTTTGCCAATCGAGAACGAGCCGACGGAGCCAGTATCTTTGACAACGTACTCTGGCTTGCCTCCCGAGATTGGCAAGCGAACGAGATAATTGCTACCGCGTTCCTGAGCCGTGAAGTAGACGGAATTGCCGTCGGGAGCCCATTTGGTGGTGCCCTGGCGGTCGTCAAGCACCGCACCGATCTCGCGGCGCCCAGTGCCGTCGGCGTTCATCACCCAAACGTGAGTGTCCTCCATAGTGGTTTCCCGGTCGGTTAGGCCGCGGCGAGTGCCGCGAAAGAGGATGAGTTTGCCGTCGGGAGACCAAAGCGGTTCGTACTCGATGAATTCGGTGGCCGTAATGCGTTGAATGGAGTTGTCCGCCAGATTGAGAGTGAATACGTCATAGTTGAAGAACTCGTCCTGGTTAGGCTCGGGATTGGTGAGATACAAAAGTCGCTTGCCATCGGGAGACCAGTCGATGGAGTGCTCGTCGGTGTTCCCTTTGGTGAGCTGACGGGTTTGCTTGGTAGCGAGGTCGACAAGAAAGATGTGCAAGCGCTGATTGTCGTTGAAGCGCGTCATGCCTTCACCGGCGTCCGGCTTGTACAGATAGCGAGTGATGACCATGGGATCGCCGGAAGCCTCTGCGGCGCGGTCGTCGGGCGTGGATGAGGTGTAGGCGATTTGCTTGGCGTCGGGAGACCAGACGATTTCGTTGCCGGTGTCCGGGAGTGGGCTGTTGGTACCTTCCGGCGAAGCGAGCAAGGTGACGTCGGAGCCGTCGGGCTTGACGATCAGCACGCCGTGCTGATCGCCTTGTCTGCCGAAGAAGGCCAGTAGTTTGCCGTCAGGAGACCACAGCGGGTCGCTTCCGCGATCCTTTTCACCTCCAACGCGAACGGATTTCTGATTCGTGAGGTCCATGATCCAGAGCTGGGCGTAGGGGCGGCCGGGCTGGTCGCGCATGGTGACGGTGTAGGCGAGGTGACGAGCATCGGGAGAAAGAGCCACCGCTCCAACCGAGCGAAGCTTGGTAAGGTCTTCGCTGGAAAGACCCTGCGCAGAAGCGAGGCGCGCAAGTGTCAGCGCAAGTAGTAGCATTGCGCTCGCAGCGAGCAAGCGCAGTGGAAGGCATCGAAAAGTTCGGTGCATCTCGTGGACTCCTTGGATTACGAAGGGTCTAGTCAGCGTGCACGAGAGTGTACCGCCAAACGAGGGAAAACAGCGATACGGCCAGGCGGAACAGAAATATAGGAACAGTGGGACGGAGGAAATCTAATCTTTCAGTTTATTAGCCATGCCGGCCTTGGCGGATTCCAGGCGCGACTCCAGCGATGCAGCTCGTTCGACGGCCTCGCGCAGCGCCTTTCTCCATTCGTCCTGCGAGAACGAACCGTCGCCGCGACGTGCTGTTTCCTGGCCGAAGGAAACTCCGGCGGAAAAAATCTCGACGATTTCAGGATCGGCGACGACCCAGGCCTCGCTAAGCCGGCCTTCCGCTCTCCAACTTTGGGTCAGCCTGTCCTGTTCCGCTTTCATTTCCACAAAGCTGCTTCTTTTTGCCATCGCCCGACCTCCTGATGCTCAAGTTGCCCAAAAAAGAAGACGTTCCGAACGGGCTTTGCCTTAGGCATAGTTTGTCAGATTGTTTGGATCTGCCTCCGCAAAAACAAGATTCTGCTGTGCATGCAGTCAACCCCCGAAACCGCGCAGGTGAGGCGCTTGCGCGGAGCATGGCATGATGGAGCAGGGGCGGTCATGGGGTCGTTGATTATCATTACGGGCGCGATGGGTGCCGGCAAAACCAGTGTCCTGGGCGAAGCCTCGGATATTCTGGCGCGGCGCCAGATCGTGCATGCGGCAATAGATGTGGATGCGCTGGGGCTCGCTTATCTGTCCGCGACAACCCGCAACGACAAGGTGATGTACAGCAACCTCCAGTCGATCTGCCGAAATTATGCCGGCCTCGGGGTGACGCGGTTTCTGCTGGCGCGGGCACTGGAAAGCCACTCGGAGTTGGAGTCCTGCCGAGGCGTTGTTTCGGCCGTCGATACGAGGGTATGCCGCCTCGTTGCTCAGATTGAAACGATGGAGGAGCGGGTCAAGCTGCGCGAATCCGGTGTGGCGCGGCAAGAATACATTCGCCGCGTGGCAGAATTGAGCGCGATCCTGGACCAGGCGCAATTGGAGGACTTTCGCGTGAGCAACGAGAGTCGGTCGGTGACCGATGTCGCGCTCGAAATGTTGACACGGGCCCGATGGATTGGTGCATTCGGGCAGTGATATTTGGGAGCCCGCCGGGACGTATAAAATCAGAGCAGGAGAATAGAGTGAAAATCGAAATCGTTTACTGCCCGACTTGAGAGAATAACGGAGCCAAGGTCGCGAGTCTCGTGACCCTGATCAGGCAGCGACTAAACACGGAGCCGGTTTGCAGGCCGGGCGAGACCGGCCAGTTTGACGTGTTTGCAGACGGAGAAAGAATCGCCGAGCGCGGAGGCAACTGGCTCACGCGAAGATTTGGCGCCGGCTACCCGGATCTGGAAAGAGTCGTCAACCGGTTGGCGGAAAAGAACCGCGCAGCGGCCCGCCAGTAAGCCTTGACCACGTAAAGCCGCGAGTTCCTCACTCTGTGCGGCCCGCAAGCCTGCCGACGCGCGAAGGATGCGGCTGGGCCGATGATAGGCCGCCGCTGCGTAGTTCCAGATATGCGGAAACCAGTCCCCAAATGTACAGCGCCAGGAGGGCCGAGAGGCAAATGGTGCCCAGCCGGATGTAGCGATCAACCAGTTGGATAACGGACCAGCCATACATCTCGGTAAGCAGGCTAGGATCCGAGAGATTCACTCCTTCGATCTCGCCAAAGGGAAGAACTTCCATAGGCCCGTTCCAGAGAACGAAAACGTGCATGAAACTCAGTGCTCCGATAATCAGCAATCCCCAGCGCAGGCCCCAAGTTCTGTAGAGCGCGCTTTCGCGCGGAGCGTAAAACGTCGCCATCAGCAATGTCGCCAGTACGAAAGCGCCGCCATCCCCGCAAAAAATGATTAGAGGCTCGGCCGGCAGAGACAGGAAGATGATTTGCAATAGCAACGCTGCAGCAGCAGCATAAACCCATCCCCACCGCTCGGTCTTCCAGGCATAGAATCCGCCAAAGAGAATGGCAGCCGTCAGCGCCACGACAATGAACCACGAGCGTTCCTGTCCATGCGGAGTCACCCAGAGCAGTGGGATCGCCCAGCGGCCGGTGAACCATGCCGTGATGGCGTGCCCGCTTTCGTGCAGCACCATGGCGAGCATGGCGGTTGCCATCTGGAAAGGTGTGCGCGCAAGAAGGCGCGTCACCAGCAACGCCAAGGGAAGCGCAAGCGCCCGGTATTTCAGTTCTCGGATTAGGTCGCTTCGGTCGATCGCGGGCGCGGAAAGATGTAGCGTGTCGGGCGAGGGCAGAGCTACAGAGCCTTGTTTTGGGTCCGGTTCAACCGTTGGCCGGTAGCGCGAGAACACGATCCCGCACTTCAGACATTCGGTGGTTTGCAGCTCGTGATCGAATTGGCATTTCGGGCAACGCATTCGGGACGCCTAAATCCATTGTAGGAGGGCGGCGTCGAGCAACTACGCAAGCCTCGAGCCTGCTGCTGAAACAGGTACTGGCAATGAAGAGGCATCAAGCTTTTCGGGGAGGCCAGGTGCTACTGGGCGGGGGCGAGACGATCGAGCCAGAATTGTTTTTCTTTCTCGAAGGCTTTCCGCGCGCCTGCGGTGATTTTCTGGACCTGGCCTACGCCATGTTCAACGAGGACCACTTTGCGGAGCGCGCCGTCTCTGGAAGTCAGATAGAGGGTTTGGTCGTTCGTCGCCGTATCCACAACAAAAATAACGACGTCGTTGTGGTTGGTCGCCGAAACGTCGAATCCTTGTACCTGATTTGCGCTTCGAAACAGAGCCTGGAGAACGGGGCATTCCTGTTCCTCCGATAGACCCAGGAGAGTGGAGATGTGCGGAGGCAACTTTGCGTGAATGCCTTCTTGCAAGGTCTTATCGACGGCGCGAGCCATTCTTTTTCGGGCTGATTGAGCTGAGGAAGACGTTCCCTGCGCGTGGACGGCCTGGAACAAAGCGGCACACACCAAAGGAACGAGAATCCAGCTCTTTGAGGACGACATCGGGCGCATCTGATTTGGCATTTGCCAAGCGATTATATCAGCCACGATGGCGCCGCTGTGCTCGCTTGTGGCTATAATGCGCGCATGGTAACGGAGACCTTCAGCGCCCGTTTGGCGAATGTAGCGCTGCCGGAGGCAGGGGGAGGAGAGGTACGGCTGGGCTCATTGTGGGAACAAGGGCCGGGGGTGCTGGTGTTCCTGCGCCATTATGGTTGAATTTTCTGCCGCGAGCATGTCGCGCAGTTGCGCGAGCACGAGGAGCAGTTTAGGCGGGCAGGGGCTACTCTTGCGGCTGTCGGGCTTGGCGACTTGCGATATGCGCAGATCTTTCGCGAGGAAACGGGGATAGCGTTTCCGCTGCTGGTGGATGCCGAGCGGGTCGCGTACCAAGCCGCGGAACTGAAATCTGGGAATCTGTTTCACATTTTCTTTCGCAAAAACGCCGAGGCCCGAGCGCGTGCGAAAGCGGCAGGGCTCCGGCAGCATGAACTGGGGAAAGATCCGTTCCAGCTTGGAGCAAGCTTCGTGTTTGCACCCGGAAATCGGGATTTGTTTGTGCACCTGAGCCAGACGTTTGGCGACAATGCAGATCCGAAGCAGTTGCTGGCCGCGGTGACAGCTGCAGCGAAGTGAGCCTCGCCGCCACCAAGAAAGAGGCGGGAGCGGGCCTCGCCGCTCCCAATGCTCCCAAATTCGAACCAGACTTGGGGTATCAGTCCTTACTTGCTGCAGGATTTGCTGACCATCTTGACGGAGGTCACGTCGAGACTGCCATGTTCGTCGTTGGTCTTCTTCATGCCGGCACTGGCCGCAGCGTCTTTGGTCTCTTCCTTCATATTGTGCATGGTGGAATTGGAGACGTTGCCCTTGACGGTGATGGTGTGGCCGACGTGCTCGGCGAGCGCGACCTTATCGCTCTTGATGTCCCAGGTGCTGCCGTCATTGCCGTTGAGAACGTATTTATCGGGACTGCTTCCCAGCGCCAGGCAACCCGTGATGGTACGAACGTCCGCCTTGGATTTCCCGCTGCTCGTGGTGTCCTGGGCAAAGGTGACGCCAGCGAAAAGGAACAAGCTCAGCACTGCTGCGATCCTTGCTATTTTCATGGTCTCTCCTATGGAAGAAAAACACGGCGGCTGGGCAACTGTGGTCATTAATTCACGCTAGCCGCTGCTGAGCGCAGTGCCAATCAGGGGAATGCCGTAAGCAGTGCTTCGGCATTCGGGTATAAAGCTCCGAAATTCGTCATTCCGAACGGAGTCTGCGCAGTGAGGAATCTCTCCTGCCCACGCTGCGCCTAGCGGGTTTCGACCAGGTCGGGGTGGCGGACAGGCAGGCCGAAGCCATTGCTGAGGTTGCGGCGGTGCTCGAGGATTTGCTGCATCTCTTCGGGAGTGCCGCGAACCGGCGGCATGTTGGCAATCGCATCATTCAGAATGGCCCACGAGATTTCGGAAGCAATCACGCTGTCGCGAGCTTGTGGCACGCCAAGGTTTTTTCCGGCAAGGATGGAACGGCCGAAGACATCGACCATCACGTCGAGCTTCTTGTCGTTGAACGGGCCCGTTTTGCGGATGGTGTTGCGCGTGCCGAAGAGCTCAATGGTGGCTTCGTTGAAATTGTGGGTCATTCTCGCCACGCCCATGGTGCCGATGGCGTCGACGTAGCAGTTGTAAGGCTGTTCTTCTGCGAGATGCCCGTAGATAAAGCCCTGGGTGATGTCGAAGACGACCCCGTTGACGAAAGTGCCGTGCGCCTGAACCCACCACGGATCCTTGTAATTCCACATGCGAAGGCCTTGCGCGTGCCAGGTCTGGTATTCGCTCTGCGCATACCAGCGGGCCACATCGACATAGTGCATTCCGCAGTCGTGAAACGGTGGGCCTTCGGGATCGTGACCTTCCAGGGGCATATGGCCGGGCGTCATGTGGCAGATGCGGATAACGGCGAGATCGCCGATTTCGCCCTGCTCAATGAACTGGAGAATTTCCTTGTGATACCAGGCGTTGCGATTGAAGAGATTCACTGCAACGAGACGGTCGCTGGCTTCGATTTCGCGGACCAGGTGCCATTCAGTTTTGACGTCGGCGGCGATGGGCTTCTCGGCGAGGACGTGTTTGCGCGCGGCGAGGGCCTGGCGAATCTGCTGCGGCCGGGCATCGGCGAGAGTAAACAGCCCAACGACGTCGATGGAGGGATCGGTGAAGATCGCATCGGGAGTCTTGTAAATGGCGGCAGTGGGAACATTTTCTGCAGCGAGATGGCGCGCCTGGCCACAAATGTCGTAAATCGCGGCGATTTCCCAAATATCATTGGCGAGCATCGCGGACACAAAACCGCGACCCATCCTGCCGTAGCCGAGGATGCCTGCTCTGATCTTGCGCATGGGGCGACCCAGACTATGTTAGGGGGAAGTCGCAAAGGGCACCGTGACAGTCGTCACAACGCAAAGGCGAGGCTGTGAGAAGCCGCTTCAGGTGAGGAGCGCAGCGAGTTCGGAGGCAGAAATGGGTTGCCGTGGAATGCGTGAGCGGAGCAGTTTGTATCGGATCTTGGCAAGACCGCGAAGACCGGGGCCCTGTTGAGCGAGGGGGAGGAGACGGGACGCTCGGGACGCGAGTTCCGCTTTTTGCGGGGCGAAACCCCGGGCGTCGGCGGGTCGGAATTGTGACCACGCGATGGAGTGGACGAAGCCGGCAGGGCCGAATTGTTTGCTACGCAGGATGTCTTCTACGAAAACGCGAATGGGGCCGGGGAAATCATTGAGCGAATCGTGGAGTGCGACCACGGCTCCGGGTTGGAGAAAGGGCGCGAAACCATCGAAGTCGGCTTTCGCGCCAGCATAGGTGTGATCACCGTCGATCCAGAGGAACCGAATGGGGTGTTGCCATGTGCGCGCGACGTCGGCGGACAAAGCGCGATGAATCTCAACGTGCTCCTCAACATTGGCAATGCGAAGCGAAGAAAGAAAATCATCGTACGTGGAGGGGAGGGAACCTGGCGCCGCGCCAGTAGAGAGTTCGTGCGTGTGCGGGTCAATGGAGACCACAGGGCCGAGGCCGTAATAAGCGGCGACCTTCGTGAGCATCACTGTGGACCGGCCTTTGAAGCTGCCTATTTCGACGATAGTTCCCTTGGCGGGAAGACAGGCAGCGAGACGGCCGAGGAAGCGAGCTTCGTTTTCGAGGAGGAAGCCGGGCACGGATTGTGTCGCGACCCAAGCGTCGTCGATGACTTGTTCGAGATTCTGTGGCAGTGGGTCCAAGTAGGGGCCTTGTGCGACGCGAAGCAACAGTATAACGGTTGCCCTCGCCTGCGGCATGCGCGGGCGACGCGGGGCTTGACGCTGAGCTAACGGCGAGGGTAGATTCGGCGGCGATTCCCCACTTTCCTTGCACATGAAGACAGGTCGATCCTCAGGAGGTGAAGATGACTGTGCTGATGAGTTTGTGGTTGCCGATTCTGTTGGCCGCGGTGGTAGTGTTCGCGGCGAGTTCGATCATGCACATGCTGTTGCCGTACCACAAGGGTGATTACAAGAAGTTGCCGGAGGAGGAGAAGGCGTTGGCAGTGCTGCGAAGCGGAGGGCTGGCGCCGGGACAATATATTTTCCCGTATTCGACGGAGAAGGAGCGGAATTCGCCGGAGGCCAAAGAGAAATTCAAGCAGGGGCCCGTGGGAATGATGTTTGTAAGGGCCAGCGGTGAGATTCAGATGGGGAAGTTTTTGGGAATGTGGTTCGGGTTCCTGCTCATTGTCGGCATTTTTGTGGCGTATCTGACGGGGCACACGGTCGAGCCCGGCGCGAATTATCTGCAGGTGTTTCGCGTCGCGGGGACGGCGGCGTTTTTGGCTTACGGGTTGGGCAATTTGAGCAACGGGATTTGGAAGGGCCAGCCGTGGAGCGTGACCATTAAGGAAGTGCTAGACGGGTTGGTGTATGGGTTGTTGACGGCCGGAGTATTTGGGTGGCTGTGGCCCCGATGAGACGTTGGAACGTCTGAAGGTCAGCACGCCGAAGACGAAATTCGTTTGTGACCGGTGGAGATCGCGGGGGTATTGACGTTGAGATCCTTCGTCGCAAGCGGCGCTCCTCAGGATGACGATCTTCTGGATTGTTGTATGACGAGGCCGGGTCTGAAGGCCCGCCACTACAGAAAGAAAAAGGCCCCGGAAGATTCCGAAGCCATTTTCTTTGGTCAATTTGTCTGACGGACGGCCTCGCGCTGCCCTTCAGCTCAAGCCGAAGGCTGTCCGCGCAACGCTACCAGTTCAGCTTCAGCGCGAACTGGAACTGGCGGGCGTCGGCGGCGGAAGTGGGCTGACCTGCGAAGCACGACGAGCCCGCCGTGGGATCGCAGAGCTGGTTCACGGCGATGATGTTCGTATGGTTGAAGAGGTTGAACATGTCCGCGATCAGATCGAGACGGAGGCGTTCACCGAACTGGATGCCCTTGGAAACGCGAAGATCAAACTGAAAGAAGTTGGGCATGTTGAACTTGTCGCGGCTGAGGTTGCCGGTGCAACCGTAAGGCGGAGTAACACCGGCGATGGTGTAAGGCTGGCCGGCATCGGTCCAGCAGGTCTGGCCGACACCGAAGGTGGCGCCTTTGATGTACGGAGAAGTCGTCCCGCCCGCAGCTTGCGGACGAATTTCGGAGGCGCCGCCGTCAAGCAGCGTGTCGGAGCCAGTGATGATGTTGAATGGCCGTCCGGAAGACCATTCGACAAGCGGCGCGAGAGTCCAGTTGCTCAGGAAATTCTGCTTGAAGCCCTGCCCGGAAACAGAAGGCGAGGACTGGAAGACGGCGCTGGTGACCCAGCGATGGCGCTGGTCGTTCACGGAGTTGCCTTTTTCATATTGAGGGAAACGGCTGTCGGCCGGCTCCAGGGTGGACTGCAAGTCGGTGCCGTTATCCAGGGAGTGCGACCAGGTGTAGCTGGAGAGCAGAGTGAAGTGCTTCGAGAAGCTCTTCTGCAGGTTGATGGTGAGGGCGTTGTACCACGAGGCGGCGTCGGATTTCTGCGTGTCGACGCTGAAATAAGGAGCGGGCACGCCGAAGCCCACCGGGAAACCAGCGGCGCCCGCGAGCGCCTGCTGCACGGCGTAGCCGCAAGCGAACGGGTTGGGATTGCCAGCGCACTGCGGAGCGGCCAGGCCGACGCCCGTCGCGAAGGACGGGTTGGGTCCGGACTTGCGGAAATAGTTGAAAAAGGCTGGAGTGCCGACGAAGCCGACCGGTGTGCCGGTGCAATTCGGACCGGTGTAGCCCAAGCCGAGAGCGCCCGGAACAAGAGGCTGTCCCGTGGGGGTTGCAAAAGCGACGCTGCCTCCGCCACTGATGTTGAAAGCGGGAATGGGACCGCACGTAGTGTTGATCGTGGAAGGAACGGCGACACTCAACGGATAGCCGCCCGGAGAGGCGAGCCCGATTTCCTCCGCCGCCTTCTCGTTGCTGGTAAGAAGTTGCGGGTTGACGGTGTTGACGTCGACGGGGCGGTTCAGGTGAATGCCGCGAGTCCATTGATAACCGCCGCTGATTTTCCAGGTGCCTGCAATCACCCGTTCGATGGTGAGATTGGCCTGTTGCGCGTAACCGTATTTGAAGTTCTTATCTACCGGCAAAGTGAACGGAAGAATGGGCAGCGGGAATCCCGCGGTCAGATAGTTCTGGTTGGCGAATAGAGAATTGGAAGGATAAGGGTTGAAACGCTGCTCATTCGGCAAGTAGTACATGCTGGGAAATCCGGACGGAACAGAGTTGGCATTCAACACGCCCTGGAAGATCGAAGAGCCGTTGAGATTCAGGGGCGTGTCGAGGCCGTTGCGGCAAACCGGAACCTGAGTGAGCAAGCCACAAGCGGAAGCCGCGCCGCCGGAACTGATTAACTGCACGGAGCGGCCGCCATCGGCGGTAACTGAGTCGAAGGCAATGGCCAGCAGCGGGTGGTCGTAAAAGAGGCCGTAACCCGCGCGCACAACGGTTTTGCCATCGCCTTTGGGATCCCAGGCTACGCCGATGCGGGGAGCGACGTTCTTGTAGTCGCGCGGGATTCCTTCCATGACGCCGAGCGCGTTCTCCGCCGCCGCGTTGATGGAAGTGGCCGGTGCGAACAGAGGCGAGATCTCGAGGTCATAACGCACACCGTAGTTCAAGGTGAGTTTCGGCGTCATGCGCCAGGTGTCCTGAGCGAAGAAGGCGACCGGAATATTGTCGAACGGCTGATTCGATGAACCGATGCCTTGAATATAAGTGGTGGGAATGCCGAGTCCGTAGGATTGCAAAGCGGTGGTCCCGGGTAGAGAGATTTCGCCCGAACCACAAGCGCCGGCGTGCGGGCCGGTCGCGGGATTGAAGCAATCGGGCAGACCGAAGGTCGAAGCAGTGAGCCCGCCGAAGTTGACGTCGCCGCCGAAGTCGAGTTCGAAGATCTGCGGCTTGCTGGAACGAAGCTGGATGAAGTTGAAGTCGACGCCGACCTTGAAGGTGTGACGGCCCTTGGAGATGGTGCCCGCGTCGGAGAATTGCCAGCGACGCTCGATGCGGTCGACGGTGGAATAGGGCTCGCGGCCAAAATACGCGTAGCCAGGGATGTTAACGCCGATGTCGGAGCCGCTCCCGCCGCCAGTCGAGGAGTAATCGAGCGGGGAATAGCCGAAGTGAACGCCGCGTCGGGCGAATTGGAAGCGGAATTCGTTGAAAGCAGTGTCCGAGAGGATGGTGTCGTGCTGGAAGGTGGCGTTGACGTCGCGGTAGTGG
>Ga0207780_1000296_pt1 | contig 13860 bp, 14 predicted proteins | sample LuqExpMetageno45_FD_187803 | JGI IMG/M metagenome (GOLD analysis project Ga0207780, IMG submission 187803) | Tropical forest soil microbial communities from Luquillo Experimental Forest, Puerto Rico - Sample 45 (SPAdes) | ecosystem: Environmental > Terrestrial > Soil > Tropical forest ...
ACACCCGCCCGTCCACTGATAGCTTTTCGCGGGGGGGAGCTTGCACTCCCCCGCGCCTTGTCTGCGAAGGCCGTTGTTAAGCGGCGCGACTGTCAGTGGACTCTGACAGGAAAATCTTACTCTCTTTCGGGAGAGGTTTAAAGCGAGAAGCGGCGGCAGCTCACGTCTGGCACTCCTTGGCATCCCGCTTCGCCGTTACGGCAATGCAGTCCAAAGTGTCAGTCCTACTTTGGCTCATCCGGTGCCACCCGCTTCCTGGCAGAGATGAGCCGCTCGACAATGTCGGCATCGATCTTGTGCTCAACTGTTTCCTTCGGCTTGCCGAAGCGATACTCCATGAGCTTGATGAAGATCGCAACCGTCTTTTGATCACCACTCCGTATGAGCTTCTTGGCTGTCTCAGTTGCTTCTTCGTGAGTGAGAACGTCGTCGATAAATTGCTGAACGTCGCGAGTAAGCTTGTTCGGAGTGCCTTTCTTTCTGCCCCCGAGCTTCTTTTGTCCTTTGACGAACATATTCGCTATACTACTACATTACTAAAGTAGTAAGAAGAATGAAAAGGAGGCCTTTTGCCCCGACCTTCGGAGTTTCCCTTTCAGAACTGTTTCGATGGGTATGAGCACAACACCGGTTCCCCTGATTTGGGCCGACTGTGGCTGTTCTCTTCCCGCGAGGCCGGTTGTGGCGAGATCACCAGGTGTCTGGCTAGCGCATCTATCTACATGAGGAGATCCTTACAATGCAGTGATGTAAGGACTCCGAAAATGTTGACCGCTGACACTACAAATCGGTATCGTACGTCCAACCAAGTGCCTGACCCGGTAAATCCAGCTCGTCGGAATCCCGAACCCCCAGGGTAGACGAGAAACTCGAAGGTCCGGATGAAGCTAAAAGAACAATCGGAGTACAGGACGATCGTTGCGTACCTCTACGATCCTATTCCTCTCGAGAAAGTCGGCTTGGACCAACTCAAGAAGATATTTCCAAACATCCAAGCCGAGACGAGCTCTCAATTCATCTTCGGAGAATCTTCGGAGCAAAACCTGCGATTGCAGATGCTGACTGCAAGGCTTGATCTCATATACGAGGGTGAGACAGGGTTTTCGCAGCAGGGCGAGGCAGTACTCACGACCCTACTGGACGCGGCTCCGCCTATTAACCTGCGCGGGTTGGGAGTGACGATTTTCAGGCGAGTTCTAATCGAGCACAATGAAAAGGACGCCGGGATTTATACCAGCAAATACTTTTTGTCGAATTTTGCCGAGCGCGAAAAGGCGCTGGCAGCAAACATTATTGCTGGCATGCATCGAATAACTTATGGAGAAGCAGCCAGCTACTTCGATTTCCGTATCTCCCCTCAGGGGATCGGCAGTGAGAAGGTTCAGTTGCAGCTTCGGAAACACAAGGATGTTGACCTACGCGACCGTGATAAGATAATAAAGGAGACACTTGACGGAGAGATTGCTGCTAGGACGGAGTTCGATCGGCTCGTTTCTGTCATTTAGGTCTTCAGTATCGGTGTCCAGATGATCTTAGCTCAAAAATCAGTGTTCGGTAGATTCGACGCTCGTGTCTTGAATAACACGACTCCGCTTTACGCCGCTGCGAAACCATTCGAAGTTGTCGAGTCGGTGGATTGGCAGCCGGGGCAGAGCTTGTTTGTTTATGCGCTTACGACTCTTCCTAAGGTTCGTCAGGCGATGCAGATTTTCGACTGGGGGGTGTCAGTGACTGGTCGCGTACCAGAGCGCATCTGGAAGAATACGGAGCCAATCATCATCGCTTACTCGACGGTCTGTGCGGCGGTGAATGTGCAGGCCCGTTCTTTCAACCCTCAGGTTAGAGCAGCGGAATTGTGCGCGGACAGGCTTCGTGAAGTCATGCGGATCACAGAACGATTTGCGCCTTCGTACAATCAAATCCTGTTGCAGGGCGCAGCGTCGTATTGCCTTAGAGTGTTGAGTCGTCTCGATGAGAAGAAGGACGAGCCGTCGAAGCAACTCTTGGCTAGAATTCGGAAGTTCACGAACCAGGTCGAGTCGATCTGCGACCAGTACGAGAAGCGCTACGAAGCGAGCTTCTCGTTGCTCAACCTTCAGGTGCTGGAAGACCAGTTTGACATGATTCAAGCCGAGTCCGCGAAGTTAAGACTGTTGCCACTGCTTCGTGATATTCCGACGAAGGAATTAGTTCGGCCTTAGTCGGCGTATGAAACACCTGCTGGGTTACGCGGCTGTCATCTACGACGCGAACTGCATCGTCTATCAATCATTCTCGATAGTGGAACACGATATGTTAGGCCTTCCTGTGCGCCTCGAGAGTCCTAATACCACGCGGGCAAAGCAAGTCACCAGAGCGCTTGTAAACAACAAGAAGGGTATCTCGACGATTCGAAGAGCATTCGAAGAAGCCGAAAAAATACTCGTAGGCAAGGCGCTCATCTCCTTGATCGAGGAAGGGACGATACACCGACAGCTCAGAATTAAAGGCAAGCTGGACCCGATGCTGAAATTTCGGATCACCAAGAATTTGCGAACTGAACTTAGTCAGATTAAACAGCAAAAGTGGTTTGTGATCAGTGCCTTCTTTGCGGATCCAACGAGGTTGGAACAAGTCAGAGCATTGTACCGCGAATTCTGCCTTAGTCCTGAACTGTCTAAGCGCATTCCAGGCGGCAAGGGCGACCCGTCGGATGTCGACATCTCGCTTTTATTGTTTTCAGCAGATTCGAAGCACCCCTTGCTCACCAACGACGAAGAGCTCTACAACTTTGATTCTGAACTTCGCGCGAAAGGGTTCTGTGAGTGCGTTCGCGCCTTCCGAAGCGTTAAGGTTTGATATTTCTGTCGGTGGGTGCGGTAATCGGCAACCGCACGAACGCAAAACCACTTGGCCGCTCGCGAGCGCGGAAACACGACAAGTTGTTTGCTGTTTAGAATCAGCCGATTGACCTTTCCTATGAACAAATCTGCGGAACAAGTTAAGTTGGGGTAATGCCAGAGACGATTCCCAACGTGACCGACGCAATTTCCAGAGTCATTCTGCATCTGGTTCCGAAGCGATCTTACGAAGTGCTCTACGCCCTCGTGCCGGGACTGGTCTTCGTGGTTCCGATCACGATCACCAATCCGGATCTGACATGCGAGTATGTTCTCAAAACGCACGAAGGATTGGGACTCAACAGCTATGGCATCGTCGCCTTTTTCTTTCTACTGGCTTTCGCGATTGGTCACTCTGTGATGCTCGGGGTCACGCTCATTCAGCGGCTATTCATGTTCATCCGTCACGGAGTTGAAAGAGACCACGAAGTTCCCGAGAAGGACCGCAAACTTTGGGCCTTGATTGCACGCCGAGTCCTAAGCGAGCAGTATGGGATAGACGCACAAGAAGAACTGGGTCAAGAAGAGTGGAATGCCTTATATGACGCCCTGGCCGTGCCGACGCGGGATGATCTACGAGTCGGAGTAATTGCGATGTTGACGTCCGAAGCGATGGGATGGTGCGGCCTCGGCGCAATTCCGCTCAGCCACGGTCTCTGGAATCGGTATTACGTCGCTTGGTGCCTTATTCTGATCATTGCGGGACTCTTTCATGACTGGTGGTTTGCAGAAGGGTTCACTAGCGCTCGGCTTTTCGGAATAGCGAAAAATCGCGCGATTCTGAGGGAACTACGTGCAGCGCGTGATTCGATACAGCCCCAAGTGGTTCGTCCGCCAGAATAGTATTCTGTGCTAAAGTAATTTTGAGGACCCCGTAGCTCAACCGGATAGAGCGCCAGCCTTCTAAGCTGGATGTTGTCGGTTCGAGTCCGACCGGGGTCGCCACTGCATCGCCAGAAGTTAATCGATCTAGAAAAACCCAGCACGAACGCACTCTTTTCTCTGCCTTCTTGTCAGATGCACCGGAAAACGCAAGAACGTTAAGCAGGCTGCATGACGTTCCTCTGTCTTTTGCAGATTAGATGAAAGTTAAACCGACCTAGAAACATAGCGAAAATCGAAAGACAATGGAGCTTATAATCTGCCTTCTAAGCAGAGGGTCGGGAGTTCGACTCTCCCCGGGCGCGCCACTTCTGTTTACCCGCCAAATCCCCAATCGACATCCGTCTCAAGTTGGGCCATTCCCGCAGCCTCGAACTCGAACCCAAGTCCCTTCTCCGATGACTTGCCTTGACTGCCGGGTGCCCCAGGTTCGATTTGTGAACCTGGGTCTTGGGTCACGCCACAAGGCGCTCCATCAACCTCCGGGTGCTCAGGTTAAGTCGCGCAGTGGGATTCGGCTTCCCTTCCCGATCATTTGACTTGACGGCTGCTTCTCCGCATCCTATTTTACTCTAGGCCTTGACTAAGCAAGCCTGGCGTACTTTGGAGAAGAACCCGCCCTCATGCCCAAACCCATTCCACGCGATCTCTTTCCCGGCGCACTCGAAATGATGATTCTCCGCATGTTGAAGCGTCAGCCCCTGCACGGTTACGCCCTCGTGCAACTCATCAAACGAACTTCGCAGGATCTCCTTCAAATCGAAGAAGGCTCCCTGTATCCCGCGCTGCAACGTCTCCTCAAAGAGGAGTTTGTGAAAGCGGAGTGGGGCGTCTCTTCGACAAACCGCCGCGTCCGCATCTACAAACTCACCGCCGCCGGCGCAAAGCATCTGGAACGTGAAGTATCGAGCTTCGAACGCATGCTCGAAGGGATCATACGAGTTCTTGCGCCGGAGGAATCATGACTTGGCTGAAGCAACTGTTTTTGCGGCGCCAGCAATATCGTGAGTTGTCGGAAGAAATTCAGGCGCACCTTGACGAGAAGGTCGAAGAGCTCGTCGCCGAAGGAATGCCCCGGAAAGAGGCCATGCAGGCCGCGCGCCGCGAGTTCGGAAACCTCGGCTTAATTGAGGAAAACAGCCGCGAAGTGTGGCGCTGGCCACCCGTCGAAGATTTTCTCTCCGACATCCGCTACGGAATGCGCGCGCTCCGTCACAATCCCGTCTTTGCCACCGTGGCGCTGCTGACCATCGCCATCGGAATCGCCGCAAACACCGCGGTCTTCACGGTCGTCAACAGCGTCCTGCTGAAGCCTCTCAATTACCCGAAGGCCGAGGAACTGGTAGCGCTGCATCAGGTCGCTCCGGGCGCCGAGGGGCTCGCCGATTTTGAAGGCGGCCTTCTTCTTTCGCCCTCGATGTACTTCACCTATTCCGAGCACAACCACACATTCCAATCGCTAGGGGTTTGGATCACCGGTACCGCAAATGTCACCGGCCTGGCGGAACCGGAACAAGTTCGCACCGTTGCCGTCAGCGATGGCGTCTTCGAAACGCTCGCCGTGCCGCCCGCGGCTGGCCGTTGGTTTTCGCACGCCGACCAGACACCCAACGGCCCGCCAAGAGTGATGCTCAGCTACGGCTACTGGCAGAGGCGCTTCGGAGGAGATCCGTCCGCCATTGGGCGAAACATCATCGTTGATTCGCAATCGAGAGAGATCGTCGGGGTAATGCCTCGAGGATTCCGATTTGTCGATGCGGACTTCGATTTGGCCGCGCCACTTGCCTTCGACCGCGGCAAACTGATTCTCGCGGGGTTCGGCTTTCACGGCGTCGCGCGGCTTAAGCCTGGGTCCACCATCGCCGAAGCCAACGCTGATCTTACTCGCATGCTCCCCATCTGGATGGACTCCTGGTCCAACGGCCCTGGGACGAATCCCCACTATTACCAGGCGTGGAGAATCACCCCGACGATTCGGCTGCTGAAAAAAGAAGTCATCGGCAATGTAAGCGAAGCGCTGTGGGTGGTAATGGCGACCATTGGGCTGGTCATGCTGATCGCTTGCGCCAATGTGACGAATCTATTGCTGGTGAGGGTGGAAGCGCGGCAACAAGAATTGGCGGTGCGCGCCGCTCTCGGCGCACCGTGGGCGAGAATTGTTCGCGGAGTCCTGGTCGAGAGCATCCTCCTCGGCCTGATGGGTGGAGTAGTTGGTATCGGCTTGGCGTACGCAGGCGTCCGCTTTCTCGTCGCCATCGGCCCGTCAAATCTGCCACGCTTGAATGAAATCTCGATCGATGCGCGAACTCTGGCATTCACATTGCTTCTTTCCGTCTTCTCAGGTCTGTTGTTTGGCTTGATCCCGGCACTGCGATACGCCGGGCCACGGGCAACTTCGACATTGCGAAACGTGGGACGCACAGTCAGCGCAAGCCGCGAGCGCCACCAGGCGAGGAATCTGCTGGTTGTATTCCAAGTAGCGATCGCCCTGGTCCTACTGGTAAGCGCTGGCTTGATGATTCGCACCTTTGCAGCATTGCGAACGGTCGATCCCGGATTTACCGACCCGCAGCGCTTGCAAGTCATGCGAATTTCCATTCCAGATGCGTTGATTGCCCAGCCGGAAATGGTCACGCGAACCCAAAACGCCATTCTCGATAAGCTGGCGGCGATTCCTGGTGTGAAGTCTGCCGGGTTCGCCAGCGAAATGCCGATGGAAGATTTCGATTCCGATTGGGACGAGATCTTCGCGGAGGACAAGGTTTATTCCGGTAAGGCAATCCCCCCATTGCGCTTGTACAAGACCATTTCTCCCGGTTTTCTGCAAACGGCAGGGACCCGATTGGTCGCAGGCCGCGAAATAACCTGGAATGAAGTCTACGCCATCCAGCCACTGGTAATGGTTTCTGAGAACTTCGCACGCGAAATGTGGGGTACGCCCTCGGCGGCGGTCGGGAAACACCTCCGAGAGTTTAACAGCATGCCCTGGCACGAAGTGGTCGGCGTCATCCAGGACGTTCGTGAAGTGGGCCTGCAAGACAAAGCTCCAGAAATCATTTACTGGCCTCCTCTGGTCCACAATCGGTTCGATCCCGTGGCGCGCACCTCTACTTTCGTGATCCGCACCGACTGCGCCGGTACAGAGAGTTTTCTCAACGAGGTGCACTCAGCCGTTTGGTCCGTCAACGCCAATCTCCCGCTCGCGTCTGTGCGCACTATGCAGGACGTCTACGACAAGTCTGTGGCGCGAACGTCCTTCACGCTGGTCATGCTTGGAATTGCCGGTGCCATGGCGCTCACCTTGGGAATCATCGGCATCTATGGCGTGATGTCTTACGCGGTGTCGCAACGCAAACGCGAATTCGGCATTCGTCTGGCGCTCGGCGCGCAGGGTGGAGACGTGCTGGAAATGGTGCTGCGGCAAGGTACGAAGCTGGCGCTTTTCGGCGTGGTTATCGGAATCGCCGCCGCCTTTGGACTGACGCGCTTGATGACCAACCTGCTGTACGGCGTGAAGCCCTACGATCCGCTGACGTTTGTCGCCGTTGCCGCCTTGCTCATGCTGGTCGCGCTCCTGGCCTGCTACGTTCCCGCGCGCCGCGCAACCTTAGTCGACCCCATGGTCGCCCTTCGCTACGAATAACCTCTGGGTAGGCTGAGCAGCAACAATATGCTAATAGATATTGTTGTGTCCTCTGGCACATCAAAAAGGAGGCCCCATCATGCGAACCCTTCAAGCCGCGTTCACTACATGCATTCTTCTCTTGGCTCTGGGAGTGTTGGCGCCAAGTTTTGCCCAGGATGTCTCGCCCGGTTCCAAGGATTCGCTTGAGAAACAACACGCTGTGTTGCTGGGCCTGGTGAGGACGATCAACACAATCGAAGTGAATGAGCTTTACGAATATGGAGCTTATGCGCCTTGGCCTATCCTTCTGGCGCACCATCAAGAAGACTTCAACGGGTGGCTGAAGAGATTCTATGTTTCGGGCGATCCTAACTCGCGATTTGGCGATATGCCTGATGTCTTGCCGGGCTGGAATCTTCGTTTGAACGTGCAAGCAGATGGTAAGGGATACGTCCTGCTCCTAGCGGACGCGAATGACAAAACCGGGTTTGCGTGGGTCAGCGACGACAGCGGAATAATCAGGCATTGCAAGTACCTGGAGTGAGTCCCGAACGCTTAGCCAGCTTCTAATTCGCGGCTACCGCCACGGGCCTGACAACCAGCGTGATTGTCGGTGGATGCTGCAGCGTGTTGTGAATAAGGCAATGGTGCACGGCCTCTTCCACACCCTTGCGATGCCCTTCGTCAACTGCTGCGGGCACATCGACTTCGACCTTAAATTGATCCAACTCGCTGGCGGACCGCACGTCGACCAACTGCGCTCCGCTGCTTTGTGTGCATACGGTGCACAACTGAGACACTTCGATCTCTCGCATCGTGATTTGACCCTCTTTCGGCTCTCTCTAACCCTCTATTAGGGAAGAGCGGTCGCGATGCGAAAAGGATTTAGGAAAAATGAGTTCGCTCGGCCTTGGCGCTTTGTGAAAGTTGTGACCCCGGTCACATCTCTGCGTTGCGACTGTTCGCACACTGGGAATTGCGCCGTTCTGACCGGCGAGGGGAGACACTCTTCTCGCGAAGTAGCGGTCCTTAATGGTTCAAGCTCTGTCAGGCAGACATCAATGTTCCCAGCGCGCCTCCGTCTTTACGGTCTCTCAACCATCTGGTTCTTCGCCCTTCTCATCTCCGGAGGTGCCGGGCTCCGAGCACAACCACTCTGCTCGGTCACGCCCACGATAAAGCCTTCAACGGCTGGAAACATGTTTAACTCTCAGCAGGAGCGAATCCTCGGCGATATCGAGGCGGAAGAACTGGAAAAGGTTTACCCCGCCGTTCACGATGACCGTCTCGAGGCGCACCTCAATGCCGTCCTCGCGCGGCTTCCGCACGATCAATTCCAGGTTCGTGCTCTGCTGCTCGACGCGCCTGAAGCGAATGCTTTCAGTGTCGGCCCCGGTCGCATTTACGTCACAACGAAGATGGTTGCCTTTCTCAAGACTGACGACGAACTCGCCGGATTACTTGGCCATGAACTCGGGCATATTCAAATGCATCAGAATGCCATCATCGTGAGTCGTCTATTCCACGCAATTCTGCACGTGAATTCTGTAAGCGATCGCCAGGATATTTTAGACAAGTTCGGACGCATGATGACGAGCCTCGACCGGACTGCAAGCGCCTTGCGGACGACCGCACAGATTCTCTCATCGCAGGAAGCGACCAGCGAATCCGCCGCAGACCGCTTTTCGATGTTCGCGTCGGCCGCCGCCGGTTTTTCTCCGCGAGCCAATATCGAACTCGTTGATCGTTCGGGATCGAATAGCTCCGGAGGCCTGATGACGCATTTTGCGGCCGCGGGCAGCTCGAATGGGCAGCGTCTCAAAGAGATGAAGCAAACTTTTAAGCGGCTGCCGCGGCCGTGTCAGGAACTCGAGCCCTCGGATTCAGCGGAGTTTCGCGCTTGGCAATCCTCGGTAATCTCTTTTGCGGATTTGGCCACCAGATGAAGCATGCTGGTAGCTGCGAGAAGTCAATCGTTAGCTGTTCTTCGGTTTAAGTGAGAATTTGCGTGCTACAAGTGCAGAACAAATCCCTGCGTCACCCGCCTGCCGTCCTTCGGCTAACGAAACTGGCCGTGGCGCTCGTCGCTTTGCTGGCATCCTCTTCGGTTTTTGCGCAGAGGACGCCGAGTACTCACCCCGCCACTGCCGGTCTCAAGGGAACAGTGTCCGCACAAACCGGCGCCGCACTGGTGGGCGCTACGGTGAAGCTCATTCGGATTGCTTCCTCAGTCGCTCCAGTGACGGTCGAAACCGATGAGCGTGGCCACTATCAGTTCCAAAATCTGGAGCCAGGAAGCTACTCGCTTTCTGCCGAGGGCGATGGCTTCAAGCGAGTGGAAAAGAATGTCTTTTTAAGAGAAGGCGATCAGATCATTCAGGATTTCAGCCTGGAAGTTCAGGTCGTCATCGAAAAAGTGGAGGTTACCGGGCTTGCGTCGATTGTCTCCACGGAGAGCTCTTCCGCGCCGGTGGCCGTCGTAACCAACACGCAATTGGTAACACTTCCCACCCAGCAGGAAACGGTCAAGGAAGTGATACCGGTTACACCAGGCGTGGTGCAGACACTCGACAGCAAACTGGTGTTCAAGGGCTCCGACGAAAATCAGAGCCTGCTGATCATCAATTCAACGCGAAACACGGACCCCGTAACCGGCAGCTTCGGAATTACTGTGCCAACTGACGCCGTCGAGTCCTTTGCTGTTTACAAGACGCCCTACGACGCTAGCCTCGGCAGTTTTTCCGGTGGCCTTACTACCATCGCAACGAAGCCGCCAGCCGATGGGTGGGATTTCAATATCACGAAACTCGGTATCACTATTTTGGGGAAGGATGGACATATGGCAGGATTGGGCGGCGCGACCCCTGCCATCTCTTTCGACGTTCCCTTGATTGCCCACAAATTATTGCTCTCGGAATCATTTCAGTACGAAATGAAGAAGACCACGGTAGAAGGGCTGCCGTGGCCAAACGATATCAGCAAGCGCCAGGGATTCAATTCCTTCACCACCCTAGAGGCGATTCTCGCAAAAAATCACTTGCTGACCTTGACCGTGAACGCCTTTCCGCTGCGAACAGACCACATTGACATCAGCGCCCTTATACCGCAGCCCGCCTCCAACAGCCTCAATCAGAACGGGCTCGCCGTCGCACTTTCCGATCGTTATGAGTTCGGGTCCGGAGCCATTCTCTCGACCGTGGCTCAGTACACACGATTCGACAGCAACGCGCATGGATACGGCCCTGACGACATGGTGATCACACCGCAGGGATACGGCGGCAATTATTTCAATAACTGGTCCCGGAGAGGCAAGGAATTCCAATATTTGACCGATTACGAATTCTCCAAGAAGCGCTGGCTGGGATCCCACGAAATCCGCGTCGGTGTGGATATCGACTGGCGCAGCTTTTTCGGAACAACCGAATCCCACCCGATTCAAGTCCTCGACCAGAATAATCTGCTGGTACAGACCACTAACTTCAGTTCTGTGCCTGCCCAAGCTCCCTCCGATACGATCTTTGCGGAGTTTGCACAGGATCATTGGCTGCTGAATTCACACCTCAGTCTCGATCTCGGCCTACGCCTGAGCACCGAGACTCTCGGTTGGCCCGCAGGCTTGGCGCCAAGGCTCGGTTTGGCCTACTCGCCGGGCAAAGACGAAAAGACCGTGGTCCGGGTCGGCGCTGGCCTCTTCTACGGAGTACTTCCGTTGCTGGCGGCAGATTGGGCGGCCAATCCTACCCGAACGATTACTCAGTTCGATGCCGGCGGAGTTTCAATCGCGGGCCCGGTAACATATACGAACGTATACACAGCAGGGCTGAATCCGCTGTCCTCTCCGGCTTTGCCTTCGCAACCGGCCACTTCTCCCCGGAACCTGACTTGGAATGGTGGTTTCGTTCGAGAGCTGCGCAAGAATCTGCAGCTGGATTTGAGTTATCTCAACAGCCACACAACCTATTTATTCGTAGTCGAGCCATTTACTGCGCCAGTGCCCGGTGAGCAGTCTTTTATGGCGCTGACGAACACTGGGTCTTCCACCTACGAAGAGGTCGAAGCCTCGCTGCACTACACATTTCGGGCCAACGACCAGATCAAGGCCTCCTACATCTGGAGCCGTGCGCGCGGTGACCTGAATAATTTGCCCAACGTCATGATTCCCTTTGCTGCGCCCGTGTTTCGGCCGGATGTGTACGGCATTTCAGCGTCCGATATACCCAACCGTTTTGTCGCCTGGGGAATTATTGCGCTGCCATGGAAGATCACCTTCAGCCCCCTCGTGGATGTCCACTCGGGATTCCCCTACTCGGCGATAGATGTCAACCAGCAATATGTAGGTACGCCGAACGGGCGAAGATTCCCCGAGTTCTTCTCTCTAAACCTCAAGGCGTATCGCACCTTCCGTGTGCCGTTCCTGAAAGGCAAAAACGGCAATGGACATCACTTCCGCCTCGGGGCCTATTCGCTCAACATTACCAATCACGGAAATTTCAGTACCGTGTATAACAATGTCGCTTCCCCTGACTTCGGCAAGTTCGTCGGTTTCCTCTACAGGCACGAAGGCATGACCCTCGACTTCGTGGACTGACTACAGACTACCGACTGCGTCGTATTATCTGTCTCGAGTTGTTTCCGGCAGCCGTATGGCGGAGTTGACCGGCACCAATTGCGGCTTCGCCAGCAGGTTCCCTGCTCCATCGAAAATCGGGCCCGAGCCTTCGCCGGATTCCATGGTGCTGCGCGCTAACGCATCGCGGACACGCGCGCGATTGGGGCCGGCCGCGCGAATTGCCGCCACAATCAACCGGACCGCGCTGTACACCTGCTCGGACACGCCCGGCTCGTTGATCGACACTCCCGTGACCGGCACGCGAACCACCGCGCTTGCCGGATTCGCCGCGATTCCCAGAACCGTTTGCGCCGCCTTTTCGCTGGCGTAGACGAACTGCACGGAGCGCTCCGTTTGCACCGGTTCCAGCAATTCCTCGAACACCAGCGAGTCGGTCCAGAACACAACGATTGTGGACTTCGTGGAGTTCAATATCTCCTGGACTTTTCCGGTGTCGACAAATTCCGGGTCGATGTCCAGCTCACTCGCCGCGCTCGCTCCCAGCTTTTGCATCGCCCGCAAAAACGCCGCTTTCCCCACGCGCCCGTCATGATCCGTGGTTGCAATGAGCAACACCCTTGCCTTTTTGTCGCGGTCGCAGATGGCCTGGGCAATTACTTCCGCTTGCTGCTGGTCGCTGGGCACCACGCGGAAGATCCACGGGATGTTGATCTCCGTCGTGGTCGCATCGCTGGCTAGGGTGACGATGGAAATCCCCAGCTTGTTGGCAATTTGTTCGGCCTGATGAGCGAGGTTGCCGTCGGGGCCGATGATTAACGCGAGCGACTGATCTTCCGTAATCAGCCGCATCATCTCCGAGCTGCTCTGCCCCCAGCTCCCGGATTCATTTCGGACCGCCAGCGACAAGGATCGGCCATCGGGTAGCGGCCCGCTCTTATTTTCATCGTTGATCGCTTGTTGCGCCGCTTTCAGCAGTTCGCGGCCCTGCTTGGCTTCCCCACCTTGCAGCGGCAGCAGAATTCCGATCGTGGCCGTTTTGCTGACGATGTCCGAAGAAGTTGCGCGTCCCGGCCCCCGATAGTCCACCGCGGCGCGGTCCATACTGGCGTAAGGCGGCTGCGGCGCTTCGGTTGTCTGCCCGAAGGCGTACCTGCCTTGCACAATCGCGAGCAGGGCGATTGTGCTGACGATCGCAATTCGCCTGCTGCCGGTCACCTACTGCTGCCCTCCACCTTTCGCGGCCGCGGCCATCTCCTGGCGCGGGTTCCAATACACAAAGCGCCCGCCTTCCACGCGCGCCAGCCCCAGCGGGGCAATATTATTGAGCGTTGGGTCGAAACGCGCCAGCCCCGCCACCCCATCGTACGTCTTGTTCACGTATTCGCGAAACGCGTCCATCACTTTTCCGCGGTTGAGCCCCGCCTTTTCCACTGCCCCGATCAGAAGGTTCATTCCGTCGTACGCATAAGCAGCGTAGGCATCGGGGTCCGTGCCGTATTTGGCGCGATAGCGCTGCACGAATTCCAACCACCGCGCGTCCGTGCGCGACAAATCCAAAGGCGACGTGGTTACAAAACCTTCCGCTGCCGCCTCCCCCGCAATCGCAATGGTCTCGGCGTACGCTGTGCGGCTGGAGCCAAACACCGGCTGCTTCATTCCCGCCTCGCGCATCTGCTTGAGAATCAGCCCCGCCTCTTTCGACTCACCCCAGATCACCACGGCGTCGAGCTTGGCGGTCTGCAGCATACGAATCTGCTGGGTGAAGTCAATGTCGCCCCGGTCGAACTTCGTCTCAAAGACCGGCACGTGCCCCATGCGCTTCGCTTCATCGAAGAACTTCGCCACACCCACTCGCGCGTAACGCGATTGCGTGCGAATTACGCCGATTCTCTTCAGCTTGCGTT
>Ga0207780_1000300_pt1 | contig 13752 bp, 8 predicted proteins | sample LuqExpMetageno45_FD_187803 | JGI IMG/M metagenome (GOLD analysis project Ga0207780, IMG submission 187803) | Tropical forest soil microbial communities from Luquillo Experimental Forest, Puerto Rico - Sample 45 (SPAdes) | ecosystem: Environmental > Terrestrial > Soil > Tropical forest ...
AGCGGCTTGATCCCTTGTATGAGAAAGCGGCCGAACTGGGCGTGCCGATTATGTACCACATCGCGGACCCGGATGCGTTCTTCCTTCCCATTGACGCGCAAAATGAGCGCTACGAAGAACTAGCGGCGCATCCGGAGTGGAGCTACTACGGCTCACATTACGGCAAGGAAGAACTACTGGCGCAACGAGACCGGGTGATTGCGCGGCACCCCAAGACCACCTTTGTCGGAGCACACGTTGCCGAACATCCTGAGGATCTGGCGTATGTCAGCCGGTTGCTCGATAAGAATCCGAACCTGCAGGTCGATATTGGCGCTCGGTGCGCGGAATTGGGCCGCCAACCCTATACCGCGCGGGAGTTCTTCCTCAAATATGCCGACCGGATTCTGTTCGGTACGGATCTCATTCCAGAAGTGAATATGTACCGCTTGCATTACCGGTTTCTGGAAACGAACGACGAGTATTTCGAATACCCCTCGCATGCTTCTCGTCAAGGCCGTTGGAATATCTACGGCTTGTTCTTGCCCGACAATGTGCTACGAAAGGTTTATCGCGAGAACGCAACTCGCTTGTTGCCGAAACTCTAGCGCCTCGAGCACGCTGCCGGTGAATACCGAGAGTGATATGTCAACTTTTTCAGCGGATAGCAATCACGGCGAGCGCTGCCCGGCGGTAGCCTGATTCTGTTGTTCCTGCAGCATTCGCCGTTGTTGGTACATCTGCTGAAGTTCCTGGATCATGTCAGACGGAGACTTTCCCGCGCCAGATCCGCTGCTCCAAGGCTGACTAACAGGCGACTGCACTTTCGGCTGAGGATTGGACGGTACGTCTGAAGCGTCCGAAGCGGCGACAGCCGGCTGATCCGCGTGGGCGTCGACTGCAGCAACATCCGGCGAGGCCGGGGGGAGGCCGCCAGAAGATGGATCGGTGTCCGGGCGGGTCGGAAAGCCCTGATGCGGCGCCGAGGTGGCAGTAACAGCCCCGGTAGGGCCTGGCGTGCCTGACTTCACCCGAATCATCAGCGTTATGCTCTGCACGGCCAGGGGGTCATCGTCAGAACCTTGAATAATGTAATCGAAACTGGACCAGGCCAGAAGATCCGATAACACCTTGCGAGCAGGTCCCGGGCCCAGTTGCGCTGTCACCCGTTCCGAGGAGACGTTCATCGGGATGTCGATATCGGCGCCCGTTGCCGCTCGGACTGCGAAAAGGACATCGGCGAGGGACACGTCCGTGGCATTAACAGACAGCTGCCCGTCTTCGAACGAAACCAGCGTCTGAAGTGAGTTGGGGGAACCTGTGCTGCCGCCCCGTTGCGGTGCCGGTGGCACCGGAACGCGAGAGCGCGCCGCCGTTTGCACGGGCTGGTTACCCGAAGCTGAAGAGTCCTGGGCGAGAGCCGCATCACCAAAAACCAAAAAAAGGCCAAACACGAAAGCAACGGGCCGCCACACGCCGCGGCCTCCTCCCGTCAGAGCTCCTGACAATACAGTCTTTAGCTCCCTCATACAGTCCCCGAAATACCCCTTGGCCCTTTCCTAGGTGCGACCAGACTGAAAGTGACCGCTGCTACCGCTCCAAGTTAACAAGCTAGCAGTAGAAGTCATGCCGTCTTTGCGCTGGAGCAAATCTCCCCTCGAGTCGCTGCCTGTTGCGAGACCATCACAAGACACGCGCAACGATACACAGAAGGACGCTACGCATAATCTCTCCTCTTTCAGGAGTTCAGCCAGCTTCGGATACTTGCATTAGCGCCTGCAGGTTGCGGACCACGACAGCTTCCCGGCGAGTACTGACAATGCCTTGCCGTTCCCAATGCGAAAGCAACCGGCTTACGGTAAAGAGCGTGGTACCCGTCAACTGAGCGAGCTCTTCCCGCGACAGACTGATCTCCAAGGCGCCCTTGGTGTGCTGGCGCATCTGATTCGACAACCGGATCAACTGCTGACTTAAACGGGGCGCGACCTTCTGAGTGGAGATTTCCCGGAAGCGTTCCTCAAGTTCCTGCAGGCGAATCCCAAGCATGCGAGCGGTGTTGCGGCGCAAGGCAGGGAAACGATCAGAAACGTGTTCGAACGCAGAGGTGTCCCAGACCAGTGCGGTAGTTGGCTGGGTGGTCTTCGCAGTGACGAGATTATTCGACCCGAGATAAGACTCCAACGCGCCGACGAGCTCACCGGGACCGCTCAGCCGCAGAATGACTTCGCAGCCTGTCGGACCGAGTTGCGTGGTCTTAACACACCCCGAGAGCACCAGAATGACCTGTTTGCAGGGGGCTCCCTCCAGAAAGATGGTTTGGCGGCGGGCGAATTCCCGCTCGTAAGCGGCGCTGACAACTTCCTTGCATTCCGGAGGAGAGAAATTGAAGAAAATTGGAAGGCTCTGCATCCATTCAGCACGCCGCCCGATGACCGCGTCCCGATCACTCACAATTCCCGGTCGACACGGCGCAACTGAAGTGCTCATATATTCTTCTGGCATTGACCCCACCCTCTGACCCGCTTCGATCCTCGCCCGTCCACGAGTTCGAAGAAGGCAATTGAAACCAGAACTGCGAGCTTCAACCACTTTATGCCCGACCAGCTACCACAACGCTGGTCCACCGAAAGAGACAGTCCACCAACAGTCAGTCCTTCACCGAATGGAAACTGGCTAAACCATTCGCTCGTTTGTGAAGCTTTGCCGATTCAGAAGGGGACCATTGCCGGGTGAGTTCGAGCGTAAACTGCCCCGGATGTGTCCAGATAGAGCACAATCAATGCCAATTCGTAGAGATTGCGCGTTTCCTGTAAGGCATTGGTAAACTTCGATTTTTGCTGTAGAGCAAATTTGGGAAATCGGACAAGATGAATCCGATTGCACAGTTCGGGCAGTTTTGTGCCACAGCTTTCTCTTTTTCGCCACCCCCAGGTAGCTAACTGCTAAAGAAAACGGCATTTAGGCGTAATGGGAGACCTGGGAAGAGATGAATTTCGCAATAGAAACTGTAGCGAAATTCATCACGTTCCCCTGATTAGCTTAAGGCGTCGGTGGAGGGGTCAGTGGACCGTGGAAGGGTCGGGGGGAGGGGCAGGAGGTGTGGTGCTCGGGCCCTGTGGCGAAGACACGCGGTTTGCACGCGCAACAGGAATTGCCGGGCTCGGATTCGCGCGATTTGCGCCTGAAGAATTCGACTGGTTGCCCGCCTTAGCGGCATCTGGAGCCGGATCCTTGATCTCGTGGCGCAGGCCGGTGACCGTGGCGGTCCCGACATCCACCAAACGCAGGTTCTCCTCGGTGACCTGCTGGGCGCGCACGATGTGTGGAGTAATGGCAAACACAATCTCACGCTGCTGGCGTTCTTTGTCCTCTTGGGCGAAGAGGTATTTGAGGATCGGAATTTTCGAGAGATACGGATAGCCGGCCAGTGACTTGGTTTCGGTATCTTCGAGAATTCCGCCAACCAGGTTGACGTCGCCGTCACCAAGGCGCGTTTGCTCTTCGATGCGACGCTGCCCAATAATGGGCTGCGTGATACCGCCAATATTGGTCTGGCCGGTAACGGAGGAAATCTCCAGAGACATCTTCAGAGTCACTTCTTTGTCAGAGTGAATGTGGGGGGTGATGTCGACATTGACGCCGATGTCCAAGTATTGGAATTGCGTGCTGACCAGAGCGTTCACACCCCCGGTGGTTCCGGGCGTGAACGAACCCGTGGCGACCGGCACGCGATCGCCAATCTTTAGAGTGGCCTTTTCGTTATCCATGGCGCGAACCTGGGGGTTCTGCAACACCTTAGTGCCACTATCACTCATCAGGAACGACATGGTCGCTCCTGGCACCGTTAAATAGAAGTTTCCCGCTGCGAGGTTGGCAATCTGCGGAAGCGACCATGTTCCGCCACCGGACGACGAGTTACTCGTGTTTCCGTTTTTGTCGGTCCTAACAGGCGACATAGAAACACTGATGGAAGTGGGCGGGTTGGTACCCAAAGTTCTTAGGGTATCCTTGCTCACTTCCATAACGGCGATTTCGATCATCACTTCGGGCTTGGCCTTATCCATATCTTCGACGAGTTGCTCAGCCAAGATCAACTGGTCCGGAGTGCCTCGAAAGACGATAGCGTTTTGGTTGGGAATCAACTGCATGCGGGTGATATCCAGCATCGAGCTGACCGTTTTCGCAGCCTCTTGTAGTTCCGCCTGCGACGAGACGTTGTGCATGAAAAACATGCGCATGGCCTGGTGCTCATACTCTTTGCGTTTCGCTGCTGTGTCTGCGGTCACGAGAATCGTGTTGGACGAAAGTGGTTGCCAGAAAGTCTTCGATTCCAGCGCCAACAGTTCCAGAGCGCTTCGAGCGCCAACATCATTCAGCTCGATGTTCACCTTTTGCGGCTTAAAATCCGGATCGAAGAGCACGTTCACACCCGCGAGTTTGCCGATAATCTTGTAGGCTTGATCGGCAGGCGCACTCAGCCGCATGTTCATCGGAGTATTTGATGGCGGGTGGAATTCCACCGGACCTGCCGCGGCTTCTGGGGCCTTCGCTACGGTCGGCGGCGCCTTCTGCTCCTCTTTCTGAGCCTGGTGCTTGATCTTGTCTTCGGTTCGCTGTGCCTCCATCTGCGCGATCAGGTTCGTCGGATCGATCTGAGCCGCCTTAGCAAACTCAGCCTGTGCCTCGGACAATTTGCCACTTTCACGCAAAGCGACTCCCGAACGAACATGCTGAACGGAGGCGTAGAAGCGCATGCGAGTCACCGCCGTCGCGTACTTGGTGTTCTTCGGTTCGAGTGTGAGCGCTTGAGTAAAGTCCTGATAAGCGGCGTCGTAGTTGTTTTGCTGCTCGGCTTTCTGTCCCTGCTTGTAATAAGACTCAGCCTGATTTGCGCGCACAGGTACGGTGATGGAAAAGGATAGAAGAATCGCAACAACCGTCCGCCAAAAGGCGACGAGGCGCGCCGGTCGACAAGCGCGGCACAGAGTTCGAAACTGCTTGGAGGGTTCCCGCATCAATGCGAATACCGCCTTTATGGGCCAGAACACCAACTGCTTCATAGGCGTCCTTCTTGCGGATACTATGGCTACCAATACCCGAATGTGACGAGCAGGTATTTGCGATGGAGCAAAGACGGGGTGATTTCTAGCATCAATATTGCATACGGACCGCTTGTGTGCGCGGACATCCTGAATTGACTGGCGGGGCATCTGGTTCCAAAGAGCTGGCTGGATTAGCTTAGTATCGTATTTTCATAAAGTTACGAGCATTAATTCGGCGAACCGGAGTGACCGGCACGGAGCAACATCGAGCGTATGATTGCGAGGCAAAAGTTCGTTGCTGGGGCGCTCTTGCTCGCCTGCACGGCCGGCCTCGGTATGGCCGGTGAAACCGCCACGCTTCGCAACGGCTTCACCATCCACTACGAGCGGCACGAAACAATCGCGGAAACCACGCGGCTTTACTTGACGCCATCCTCGGACAGCTTTGTGGATGTGCCATCTGACGATATTCTCCAGATCGAAGCGGACAAAGTTCCCGCGCCTGCCCCACCCGCAAAACAGCCGGCAACTCGCCGCCCCGTAAATCTCGAAGAGGCACTCAGTGCAGCCAGTCAAAAGAACAATGTTTCACCGGATTTGCTACGAAGCGTGATGCGCGTCGAAAGCGGATTCAATCCCAATGCGCGATCTTCGAAGGGCGCGCAGGGACTGATGCAACTGATGCCGGCCACGGCGGCGCAAATGGGTGTGCGAAATGCCTTTGATCCCCAACAGAACCTGGATGGCGGCGCGCGCTATTTGCGGGAACTGCTTGGCCGTTACAATAACAACTTGAGCTTCGCTCTGGCCGCTTACAATGCGGGGCCAGAACGGGTGGAGAAATATCACGGCGTGCCGCCGTTTCCCGAAACGGTTTCCTATGTAACGCGCGTGCTGCGCAATCTGGATCTCGTGGAGCGTCATCGCGATTCCGAAGCGGCAGTTTTCCCTCAACAGTTTCCACACTGGACGCGGCGCTCAAGCGCGCCAAACCTCGATGCGATTCGCGAAGCTCAGGAAGCCGCCGCGACGGTAAAGTAAGACACTCCGGCTGGGGACTCCGAGCAATCAACTGACTCGAACGACTCGGCTTCACTGATTCGCCCATTTTAGCGTCGAACGCGAGGTGCACCTGCTTGCGGCCCGCGTGAGTGTTCATCGGATAGCTTGGAGTGATAAACCCGGACACCTAGAGTGATGTGCAAGAAGATCCATTTCCCCCGAACGAGTTACCAGAACATTGCTGAACGGAAGCACTTTGAAGCAAAACGCTCGGCGTCGACTAGATAGCCGGTTCTCCGGTGATACTCAGCCCCACTCTCTTCTGACCTAATACCGCCACCTCGTGGCTCTTGTCTCTTTCCGCACTGTCGGGCAGAGAATTCCGTCTCCAAACCTCGTAGACCGCGGGATAAATTAGCAATTCGAGGATGAAGGATGTGAAGATGCCGCCAACCATCGGCGCCGCGATGCGCTTCATGACGTCCGAGCCGGTACCGGTGGCCCACATGATCGGGAGTAGCCCGATGCAGGTAATGGCAAAAGTCATGAATTTGGGGCGTAAGCGCTTTGCTGCTCCATGCACAATGGCATCACGCAGATGCTGGAGATTTTGCAGGCGATCTTCCCGCTTGGCCTGCTCGTAAGCCAAGTCCAGATAAAGCAACATGAAAACGCCGGTTTCTGCATCAATCCCCAAAAGCGCAATCAGCCCAACCCACACGGCCACGCTCATGTTGTAGCCGGCCAAGTAGATAAACCACACGGCCCCTACGGCAGAGAACGGCACGGCAAGGAGCACAATGGTGGTCTTGGTGAGGGAGCCGGTATTCATGTACAGCAGCAGGCAAATCAGGAACAAGGTGGCTGGTACAACTAGCTTCAGCCGCTGGTTGACGCGCTGCATGACTTCATACTGGCCGCTCCACGAGATGGAATAGCCTGTGGGCAGCTTGAGATGCTCGCGAAGCACCTGGTTTGCTTCATGCACGTAGCTTCCTGGGTCGCGATCAGCAAGGTCCACGTACACATATCCGGTGAGTAAGCCGTTTTCGTTGCGGATCATGGCGGGACCGCTAAGCAAGCTGATTCTTGCCAAGTTGCTCAAAGGCACTTGGCCTTGAGTACCAGCGGGCAAGGGGATTCGCCCCAGCGCACCTAAATCGCTGCGGAAGTCACGCTGGTAGCGGACGTTGACGCGGTAGCGTTCCTGGCCCAGCACGACGGTGCTGATATTGTCGCCCCCGATGGCATTCTCGACCACTTTTTGGGCGTCGTCGATGCTGATGCCGTAGCGGGCCAGATTCTCACGGTCCCACTCGAGATCAAGAAACTGACCCTCGGCGGTGCGTTCCGCCAGGACCGTTCGTGTGCCTTTCACTGGCGCGAGCAGCGATTCGATTTCACCCCCAATTTCCTGAATCTTTTGCAGGTCGGCTCCGGCGATTTTCAGTCCCACGGGCGTGCGAATGCCTGTCGTGAGCATGTCGATGCGGCCACGAATCGGCATGGTCCAAGAGTTGTTGACACCGGGAAGCTTCAGTGCGCGATTCATTTCGCTGACCAGTTCTTCGGTTGAAATGGTGTCTGGGGTGATATGACGGAAAATGCGCTTCGCCGATTCAGGGGCCCACGCGCTATACCACGTGTCGATGTGCCGCCATTGTGCTTTCGGCTTCAATACGATGACGGTCTCCAGCATCGACAGAGGAGCCGGATCGGTGGCGGTCTCCGCACGTCCGGCTTTCCCGAGCACGCGTTGCACCTCCGGAAATTGCAGAAGGATGCGATCGCTGGCGCGCAGCAGGTCCCCCGCTTGCGCGATGGAGATCCCAGGCAGCGTCGTGGGCATATAAAGAATCGCACCCTCGTCGAGCGGTGGCATCGATTCCGTTCCGAGCTGGAAAAATACCGGTACGGTCACGAAAAGCAAGATCGCGGCCACGCTGATCACCAGCCACTTCCACTCGAGGGTCCACCGCACGACTGGTTCGTAAAGCCGCATCAAGGGGCGGCTGATGGGATGTCGTTCCTCAGGCCGCAATTCACCAATCAAGAGGGCATTGGCAAGGCGGCTGAGCCACGCAGGGCGGAACTCCAGGGGCTTCACGCGCATCAGAAGCAAGCGCAACGCGGGGTCCAGGGTAATTCCCAAGATCGCCGCAACCAACATGGTCAGCGTTTTGGTGTAGGCCAACGGACCGAACATCCGTCCTTCTTCCGCTTGCAGCGTCAAAACCGGCAGGAATGAGACGGCCAAAACTATCAGCGCGAAGAAAGTCGGCCGAGCGACTTCTTTGACCGCTCCCAGCACGATTTCCCGTTTGTCGCCCTGGCGCCCGCTCTTTTCCCACTGTTCGAGTTTTTTGTGCGTTTGTTCGGCAACGACAATGGAGGCATCAACCAATTCGCTAAACGCCAGCGCTACTCCGGCCAGCGACATGATGTTGGCGCTCACGCCCATCAGCCGGAACGGGATGAACGACAACAGCACCGCCACCGGCATGGTGACGATGGGAATGGCGGCGCTTGGGAAATGCCACAAGAAAACGAGAATGATGAGAACGACGGTAATGACGATTTCGACGATCGTTTCTTTGACCGTGCCGATGGTATTGCGGATGAGTTCCGAACGATCATAAATCGGAACCACTTTCACGCCTGCAGGGAAGCCTGGCTCCAGCTCCTTGATTTTTGCTTTCACGCGATCAATGACGTCCAGGGCATTTTCCCCGTTGCGCATCACCACGATGCCGGAAACCACTTCGCCCGTACCATCCAGGTCGGTGAGGCCGCGACGGATGTCGGGCCCCATGACCACCTGGCCCACATCCTTGACGCGAATCTGCGCGCCGCTGTCACTGACACGCAAGGGAATATTTTCGAAGTCCTCGAGGGAGCGCGCATAGCCTCGGCCGCGCACCATGTACTCCGTGCCGCCGAATTCGAGCAATCGTCCGCTCGATTCGTTGTTCCCACCGCGGACCGCCTCCACCACCTTGCTGACGGGAATGCCGTATGCCCGCAGGCGATTGGGATCCAGGTTCACCTGGTACTGACGCGTGTAGCCACCGACCGGCGCGACTTCCGCCACGCCGGGCACCGACCGCAGGTAATAATTCAGATACCAGTCTTGATAGGAACGCAGATCCGTCAGGCTATGCTTCCCCGAGGTATCGATCAGCGCGTATTGAAAGACCCAGCCAAGCGCGGTGGCATCCGGACCCAGCTCGGTTTTCACTCCTTCCGGAAGACGTGCCGTGACGCTCGACAAATACTCCAAAATGCGCGACCGCGCCCAATACAAATCGGTTCCATCTTCGAAGACCACGTACACGTACGAGTAGCCGAAATCGGAAAAACCACGAACGGTTTTAACCCGGGGGGCACCCAGCATGGCGGCGACGATCGGATAGGTGACTTGGTCCTCGACGATGTCCGGACTGCGATCCCAGCGAGAATAGATGATTACCTGGGTTTCGCTGAGGTCGGGCGTGGCATCGAGGGGCATGGTGACCATGGCCCACCAGCCAGCGACGCATGCGCCCGCGATGGTCGCCAACACCGCCAGTTTGTGCTTAACCGAAAAATCGATGATCTTGTCGATCATCTTATCTTCCGGAGGGCGGCTTGGTCGCCGAATTGGAGGTCTGATTCGGAAGATTGTTCCTGCACGAGGCTCCCTGATCGGTGACAGAGTTAGATCCCGCGACCGTGCCGCACCCTGGATCCACGACACTCTTGGCGGTCCTTTTGGATTCTTCTCGTACCGCCATGGGCGCCGGCGACTTCAGGCGGCTTTCCGAGTCCACCAGAAATGTGGCCGCAACGACTACACGCTCTCCGAGCCGGATTCCTCGGCGAATCTCCACCTGATCGCCAGAGTGCCATCCAGTTTCCACTTCGCGCGGCTCGAACACTCCTTCGCTACGCTCCACGTAGACCCGGGTGCGCGCCCCAGTATCCACGAGCGCATCGGTCGGAACAGTGACGCCGGCCGCCAAACGCAGCGGTATTTTTACGTCCACAACCATGTCCGGCCGCAAAAGGAAATCCGGATTCGCAACTTCCAGCCGCACCCTAACCGTGCCCCCGGTCGCCTCCGATTGCGGTAGGCTCTCGGTTATTCTTGCAGGTAGCTGACGTCCTCCCTCGTTCAAGCTGATGAGAGCCGCACCATCAGGGCGCACGTAGGCGGCGTCTTGTTCATCCACCTCTGCCAGGACCCAAACACGCCGGAGGTCCGCGATGCGGTAAAACTCCATGGTGTGATCAAAGTGTTGTCCCGGGGTGATGTTGCGGGAAAGGATGAATCCGTCGCTGGGCGCCACCACATCGATGTTCTCTGGAAGTTGTCGGGTTTCTGCGATGTGCTTGATTTGCAGTTCACTCATACCCAGGTTTTCGAGACGATCTGTATAACCTTGCAAACTGCTGGAACCTTGTTTGGAAACCGCCCCAGGGAAGGCCACGGTGCGGTTGCCATCGTTTCCAACTGCTCCCGGCACACGCTCGGTAGCTGCAAGGAATCCCGAAGCCACGGACAAAAACTCCGGCGAGTAGAACGTGGCGAGTTTCTGGTCTTTTTTCACACGCGTTCCCACGGAGTCGTTGAGAGTTTCCTTTATAAGCCCGTCCACACCGGCGTTGAGACGGTATACGCGGGTGTCCTCGGGAAATACGCGACCAATCACCCGCAGTTCGCGAGTGGCGCTGGAGGTTTTCGTTGCCGAAGCGACCCGAATGCCCAGCAATTTCTGCATAGACGTGTCTATGCTGACCGTCCCGGAAGGCAGCGACTGGACCGTCACGAGCGCGGGCGCATTCCCGGCGTCCTCTGCATAAACAGCTTCGAGTTGCATTCCGCAATCGGGAGCGATGCCGGGCTTATCGGATTTGTACGCCGGATGCATCGGATCGATGTAGTACAGAACGTGACGGCGTGTGCTAGCTTCGGCTGGCGGCTGTGCGTGGTGGCGTCCAAGAAAATACGAAACGCCCACGGCCCCAACAATTCCGACTATCGCTAACGCTCGGCGTTTTTGGCTCATCTCCGACTCATTTCTTGGCACTGAACTGCGGCGCACTCTGACGTTTCGCTGATGGTCTTAAGCAATCGCTCTGCCATTGCGGAAAGGCTAGCCGAAGGAAGCACGACACAAGTTCTTGGAGCCGGCCGATTCTCCTTCCAAAAACTCGCGCGAATCGAAGGTAATCTCGGCCACAAAGCCCTTGCGGCTTGCCGATAGCGTCGCCGCTGAGAGTGACCCCTTTATGATAAATCGGTGGAAACGGTCATCCTTGCGCTCGCGCAAATACGCCCATGATGGCTCTTGGCAAGGTACTCCGCCGAACCGGGTATCGTTCTCAGTAGCCTTTACGCACCCAGCCACAAGGGGTGCAGGACTGCACGGCGGTTGAAGAGTTGTATAATCGAGCGAAAAAATCTGGCCGAAGAGAGGCTTTGCATGGACAACAACCGATTTGCCAAACAAGTGGCGATTACCGCTGGGGTGTATTTTCTCTGTAGCTTCGCGGCAGGGCCGACGCTCGGCCAGAACAGTCCGGCCGGTCAGGCCCAGCAAACTCCGCAGGCATCCACACCTGCACCACAAGCAATGAAAGACTCTCACCACACAGATGTTTATGCGGGTCTCGAGTTTACAGATGAGCAGAAGGCCAAGATCGGTGCAATTCATCGCGACGTGCAGTCGCGCAGGGACGCCGTGGCCAAGGACGACAAGTTAAATAGCGATCAGAAAGAAGCGATGCTCGAAGGATACCGACGTTTGGAGAATGGTGAGATTTTCAAGGTGCTGACGCGCGAGCAGCAGGCAGAGGTTAGAAAGAGAGTCCAGGCGCTGCACACGGACCAGCAAAAGCAGCAAAAGAAGCCCCCCCTCACGCCGCAGTGACGATTGGTCCGTTATTTGGGCCTCGCCGGCGCATCTCTTGAGAACCTGACTCGCGGACGCGCCTGAACCGGTGACCTGACACTGCCCGAGTTTCTTGCTCAATAAAGCGATTCCCTTTCCGATTGCACTCTTGAGACGCAGGCTCCGAGAATGGCTGTCAGCCGCTCCTGCCCTCAAACACAGCACGGCCGTGTCTTGCGGCTTGGAAAAGAACGAAGGCGGTTGGAGTTCTCCCCCAACCGCCTTAGAAGTGAAACCGCGGCGAGCGGTGGCTCGCCGTGCACGTTGGGATTACGCCAGCCGACCGCGGCGAAGGATAAGTAACCCGGCCATCGCCGCCCCCAAGAGCACTAGCGAACTGGGCTCAGGAACAGCAGCGGTTGTTGCCTGGAAGGTTGAATTAGTGCTCATGTCACCGAACGTTAAACCACCACCCGAAGTGCCATAGGTCGACCCGGGGTTGAACCCCGAGAGGCCGGTGATGGGCCCAAGGGCAGTCGTCAGATCGTACGTGCCGAAGGCTGAATTGCCGAAGGTATCCAAGATGTCATTCAGAGTAGAATCGCTAATCCCAACTACTGAGAAAGGCTGATTGTCGAACACATAAAGGGAGTCGGTAAACGCAAAGGTTCCGATGCCCCCGATCGCAACCGTCGCCGTCCCCACAGAGTTCGTGAAAAAGCCGGCTACTCCAGTGACGTTAGTGGTGTCTCCAGCAAATGTAATCGTTACCAGAGCATCGGTAAAACTCGTCGCCCCGATGGAACCCGTAGCTGTACCTGACTCCGTATACGTGATCGCATCCGCCTTGGCTTGCTGCGCCCCGCAGAACAGGAGTATCGCAGCCGCCATTAAGATCAGATTTACGCGCTTCATCCTTTTTGTCTCCTCGCAGCCCAGAATACGACCTCGAAATTGTGATGTCCCCTCAGGTGCTCCGGGATCGTTGTGACGTTAATTCAAGCAACTGGAGTGCCAACTTCTGTATTGCTACGAGCGGCTGCCAGTTGAGCTATCCTGATATGTGTGTTGCACATGTCGAAGGTTTAGCCCCTGCCTTGACCGAGTTCGATCGTGAGGTATTGGAATAGCCCTACACAGTTCGGGAAGTTGAATTCCCGTATGTTTAGTTTATTGAAATTTACCAGTTGTATATGGTACCCCTAGTACTCGGTCGGCGGGGAACCCATCGATTCTATGAATTTGACTATTGAATGTTTACTTCCACTTCGGGAAGGACCGCGAAACCAGGAACGATGACAGCCACTCGTCAGAGAACGCAAATAACTCGTTGGCTTGCTCGAGACAGGTAGTGCTTCAAGAAGCATCGCATCACGGGTTCGCTTGTAACTGGGGAGGAGTCCGTCCAGGCCCTTCCGGCGTGTGTCGCTGCGATAAGGTTCGATTCCGTGCGTGCGCCGAGGTACGTGCGTCGGAAACCGCCAACGCGTTCCCCGAAAGTGAAAACAGCTCCGGCTGGGCGGACACGCCCAGATACTGCAGGTTAAATTCTGCAGAGACGTTCTCGGAGGCACTCTGAATTTCTCGCTTTAGCAAAGCCGGCTTAAGGCCGGAACGGATCTCGGGTGTCACCGAATCGAACGGTGCCGTGCGCTTCGATACCAGCTTCAGAATCACCAGGTTCGTGTAGGAGTCGATCACTGGGGTGATTTCCCCGGGCTGTAAGTCAAACACCTCCGCTTGATCCGATGGCATACTGCTGCGCCGTGCGATCGTCAGCCTAGTCGGAGGGGGAGTTTGTTTGATATCCAAATCTGTATAGGCCTGCACCTGCAATTGGTCGAAATCATAGCCAA
>Ga0207780_1000301_pt1 | contig 13751 bp, 14 predicted proteins | sample LuqExpMetageno45_FD_187803 | JGI IMG/M metagenome (GOLD analysis project Ga0207780, IMG submission 187803) | Tropical forest soil microbial communities from Luquillo Experimental Forest, Puerto Rico - Sample 45 (SPAdes) | ecosystem: Environmental > Terrestrial > Soil > Tropical forest ...
CGTAGCGCACCTCAAGGTCGAGACGGACAACTCCACCCAGCCCTACTACGTGGTCGAAGGCCGCATCAAAGGCAGCGAGTTGCCCGACGAGTGGGTGCTGCTGGGCAATCATCACGACGCCTGGGTCTATGGCGGCGTCGATCCCTCCAGCGGCACCGCCTCGATGATGGAAATGACACGCACATTCGGAGCTCTGCTGAAGCAGGGGGTGCGCCCGCGCCGCACGCTCGTGTTCGGTAGCTGGGACGGCGAAGAGGTCGGCCTCACCGGCTCGACCGAATGGGGCGAGCAGTTCGCTGACGAGTTGCGCACCAAGCTGGTTGCCTATCTCAACGTGGACTCCTCCGCCGCAGGCCCGATATTCCACGGCGGAGCTTCTGGCTCGTTGGCGCCGATGCTGGTCGAAGTGACCAGTTCCATCCAGGATCCCCGCGGCGGCACGCTGCACGATGCCTGGTTGAAGAGCACGGCCATCGAGCGCAAAGAGGAGCACGATCCTCAGCCTGTCAATGACGCCACCGTGGTGAACACTCGCATCGGCAGCGGCTCCGACCACACGGTCTTCCTCAACTTCCTCGGCCGCCCCGTGATCACCTTGGAGTTCGACGGCCCGTATGGCGTCTATCACTCCATGTACGACGACTACTACTGGATGAACCACTTTGGCGACCCAGGCTACCAGTACCACGCGACGATGTCGCAGCTTTGGGGAGTGACTGCACTTCGGCTGGCGCAGGCGGACGTGCTGCCGATCGATTTTGAGTTTTACGGCAACATCATCAACCAATTCCTTACGGAATTGGAGAAGAACAAGAGTTACGATCCGGCGAAGCTGAACCTCTCGCCAGCGCACCAGGCGGCGAAGGAGCTGGAAGCCGCCTCCGCGACCACCCTCGCGGCGCTCAAGCCCGCTGTTGCGTCGGGCAAACTCACGGTTTCGCAAATTGGGTCGATCAACCAGCTCCTGATGCAAGGCGAAACCAACTTCATCTTGCCCGAAGGCATCCCCGGACGCCCGTGGTTCAAGCACATTCTCTACAGCTCGCGGTACACCTACGCGCACCTCGAGCTGCCTGCCATCACCGAGGCGGTCGAGTCCGGCAATTGGACGCAGGCGCAGCACCAAACCGAAATCCTGGTAAACGCCCTCCACGCGGAAACGGTGCTGATGAAGCAGGTGACGTCGGTGGTGGAGAGCTTGCCTGTCGTACACTGATAGGCGAAATTGCGCGAAGGAGATTCACCTTGAAGTTTGTAGTCCGGGCTCTCATCCTAGCCACTGTCTGCGCACTGCTGGGGTCGCTTGCTGCGGCCCAAGTGCCTCAGTTCTCGCCCTTCACCGCCGACATGCAATTGAAATCCAGCGCGGGCGCTCAGGGCCCGATAGAAATGAACGGCAAAATTTTCGTCGGCACGGGTCACATGCGCCTCAACATGTCGATGCAAGGCCACGAAACCGCTGTCATCACCGACTTCGCTACCAAGACGGTGGACATCCTGATGATCGAACCCAAGATGTACATGGAGCAGAAAGCTGGGGCGGTACGCCCTGGAATGAGCGGCAGCCCCTCCGACGAGCTAAAGCCCTTCGATCCCGAGAACCCCTGCGCCAACCAGCCCGACATAACTTGCAAGAAAATCGGCGAAGAGACCGTCAGCGACCGCAATTGCGAACACTGGGAAATCACCGACAAGAATGGCAAAGTCGTCAACGTGTGGATCGACCCCGCGCTTCACTTTCCCGTGAAGGCGGTTACTCACGACGCCACCATTCTGCTCACCAACATTCAAGAGGGCCAGCCCGATGCCAGCCTCTTCCAGATTCCCCCGGACTTTCACAAGTTGGACATGAGCGGCATGATGGCCCCCGGCTCGACCAAGCCCCCGCAAAATTGAGGTGCCATTCCTGCCCGCGATTTCCGCACCACATCCGGTCCTTTCTTTCGTGAAAGGGCGGGCATTTGACCTCCGTCAACATGCGGAAGGCCGCCCGGTGTGATTCTTGATAGACTGTCCACAACCCACGAATGCGCGAGGCGATCACCGATATTCCTGTCGAAAACTGTCAGCCGTGCGCCATCCTGCCTGTCTGCAAGAAGCATCGACCCAAGGAGCTTGTCATGGAATTTGTACGCCGCACTTTTATCCTCGCCTTAGCCAGTATGGTGCTCACGTCGCTGGCCACAGCCGAGGTTCCGCAGTTTTCGCCCTTCTCGGGCGACATGCAGATCACGTCTTCGAGCGAAAACGGGCCTCATGAAATGACCGGCAAGATCTTCGTCGGAAGCGGCCACATGCGCCTCGACATGGCATCCGGAGGACACCAATCCGCCACCATCACCGACTTCGCCACCAAAACGACTGACATGCTGGTCATCGAGCAGAAGATGTATACCGAGCGTACTGCCGAACAGATGGCACGCCCGGGCGCGCGCGCGAAACTCTCCGACGGACTCAAGCCCTACGATCCCGAACATCCCTGCGCCAGCCAGCCGACCGTTACCTGCAAGAAGATTGGCGTCGAAACCGTGAGCGGCCGCACCTGCGATCACTGGGAAGTCACTGACAAGGACGGCAAGGTCACTAACGTCTGGATAGACCAGAAACTGCACTTCCCCGTCAAACTAGCCTCGGCCGACTCCACCATCCTCTTGAGCAACATCACGGAAGGTGAGCCCAACGTCAACCTGTTCCGCGTTCCGAGCGACTTTCAAAGGATGGACGTGCGCGGCAAGACGCCTGGTCCGGTGAGCAGTACTCCCAAGCACTGAGGAGCGCTCGGCACGGGGAGTCGGGGATCCGAACTTGCACATTGTCCCGCCTCTCGTTCCCAAAACGAGAAAAATCGATACTCTAAAGGACTTATCCCCAATTTTTCTCTTGCTACAAAATCGTTTTTGTTGTTCTATGAAGTGTTGCGCACTCCGCCGAAGTTGGCCACTTTAGGAGTCAACATGGACCGCAGAAAATTCCTCGGCGTTTCCGCCGTGGGTTTCGCTTCAACCCTTGTTTCCCGTACTACACTCAACGGCTTCGCCCTCCCCTTCGAGCAAGACGCCAAGTTCCAGGCAGATTTCCTTCCGTTCGCTCCGGGAGTGCCGCCCGAGCCCTACCAGTTCCCAAAGAATTTTCTCTGGGGCTCCGCCACCGCCGCCTATCAGGTCGAGGGCGCTTGGCAGGCCGACGGGAAAGGCCCCTCCATCTGGGACACCTATTCTCACACCGTTGGCAAGATCAAAGGAGCGGCCACGGGCGACGTCGCCTGCGATTCCTACAACCGCTACAAAGAAGATGTCGCACTTGCGAAGCAGTTGAACTTGAACAGCTACCGCTTCTCCATCAGTTGGCCGCGCATTCAGGCCAGCGGCACCGGCCCCGCCAATCCCAAGGGACTCGACTACTACAAGCGCCTAATCGACGAACTTCACCATGCGAACATCCGGCCTCTCGTCACCATGTATCACTGGGACCTCCCGCAGCCCCTCGAAGATAAGGGCGGCTGGCCCAACCGCGACACCGCCGGATACTTCGCCGACTACGCCAACATTCTGGCCAAGAACCTTGGGGACCGCGTCAACGCCTGGTGCATTTTCAACGAGCCCAATATCTTCACTTGGCTCGGCTACGGCACCGGCGTTCACGCCCCAGGCCGCAAAGATTGGATGGACTTCATGAAGTCCACCCACGTCGTCAACCTCGCACAGGGCCAGGCGTTCCGCGCCATCAAGGCGGCCACGCCCAAGGCTGACGCCACCTCCGCTGTCACTATGGCCGACTGCATCCCGCGCTCCAACTCTGATGCCGACAAGGCCGCCACAGCGCGTTACGAGGCCTTTCGCAACTTCTGGTTCCTCGATCCCGCGCTCAAGGGCGAATACCCCCAGCCGCTGGCGTCCGAGCAGCTTCTGCAGTCCATGGGTGTGCGCCCGGGCGACATGGAGACCATCAAGGCGCCGCTCGACTATCTCGCCATCAACTACTACGACCGCGCCATCTGCTTCGATGCCGACGCCAATGGTCCGGCGCACGTGGAAACCCAGCAGGGCGATCAGGGCCCCAAGACCGAGTTCGGGTGGGAGGTCTGGCCCGAGGGCTACTACAACCTTCTCACCAAGGCCAACGCCCGCTACCGACCCAAGGCCATCGAGGTCACTGAGAACGGCTGCGCCTACAACGATGTGCCCGACGAGAAGGGCATCGTTCCCGATGATCGCCGCACTGCCTTCTTCCGCGGCTACATCGGAAGCGTCGCCAAGGCCCACAAGGCTGGTGTACCCATCCGCGCCTATCATGCCTGGAGTTTGATGGATAACTACGAATGGGCCGAAGGCTACTCGCAGCGCTTCGGGTTTGTCTTTGTCGATTTCCGCACGCTGAAACGCACAGTCAAAGAATCCGGGAAGTGGTACGCGAAACTCGCCGCCACCGGCAAGCTGAGTTAATCCTCCTGATGAGTGGCTGTTACGCTGAGTGCCCCTCGCCAAAAGCGAGGGGCGTTTTTTTCCGGAAGCGCTCTAAGTTTTCTTCGCGCGAGGCAGCTTGAGCAGACGGAGTTTCGGCACACGCTCAAAATGTTCGATGTCGGCCGTGACCAGCACGTGCTGATTCCCCGTGAGCGCAGCCGCGAAAGCATCCGCGTAGGGTAGGTTGTATTGGGCCTTCAGGCGCGCCGCCCGTACGGCGTCGTCCTGGACGACGCTGACCAGACTCAACGGCACTCGCCCCAGCAGATTTGTCAGAGTCTCGTCAGTTCGGGTGAAACCCGCGCGCTTGACGAAGCTGTAATACACCTCGCCCCAATTCACAACTGACATCAAGATGGGAATCCTCGTAACAGCGGCTTGCCCAAACAGCTCCTCCACAACCTCTGCCCCGTCCGCATTCACAAGATAGCGGAACAACGCACTCGCATCGAGGACATGCCGTCTCACTCGAGCTCCCGATCGGGTTCCTTCTCAAGGTTATGTGCTAATCCGAGATCGGAAAAAATGCCACGGAAGAATCTGATGTCATCGATCTGTCTGGGATACACCGCAATCCCACCCTTAATCCGCTCAAACCGCACGCGCGTGCCCGCTCCGATTTTGAGGTCGCGCCGTAGCTTGGCCGGGATCACCAGCTGCCCCTTCGACGTGATCGTCCCTTCCAGCGTTTTCATGTCTTACATCTTAGCATATTAAGTAAGACATCTCTATGTCGTTACTCGCGCCGGAGCAGCGCGGCTTCTCGACGTCTTTCGCCCTATCCCGCCCACTGCTCATCCGCCGACGGCCCGTAGAGCCCGGGAACGGGAACATCATTCAGCCGCAGATACACGCCCAGTTGTGCCCGGTGATGCACCAGATGGTTCAGGAACATCTCCCGGTAAGCCAGGAAGCGCGATCCCTCGAAGATTGTGTTGCCTTCGTAAATTAGCTTCCACGTCTCGTCCCATGCGGCCTCTGGAACTTCCGCCAACGCCTTTCGCACCTTGGCCGCGCCTTCGTCCAACACTCCCACGAGCTGCACCGCCGATTCAAACGGTAGCGGCTTGTATGTTCCGCTGGAAAATTCCAGCAACGGCAACTTCACTACGCTTTCGCCAAAGCCTGCCAGCTCGGCGATGTGCGCCGCCAACGCTCCCAGCGCCATCGACTTCGCATGCGGCTTGAAACCCGGTTCGTTGGGCACCCGTTCCAGAGTAGTCTTCGTCTTACTCATCTCCTGGTCGAACTCCGCCAGTAACGCCTCTCCGATCTTCATCGCTTCCCTCCGTCGCTCTTTGAGTTTTCAAGGCCACCGCAGCATAGGCGAATAAAAAGCGAAAGTCAAGATAATTCGTTGCGCCTGGCGGTCATGGCTGGCGTTTCGTGGCAACCGAGCTCTGCCAAACTGTGCGGTCCGGAAAGCGCATGGCTATCAGCACGCCGTGGGAGCTACAATCGATTCCGAAGGTGCGATTAGCACCGACACACGGATGCACCAGGCCGTCGGCGTCGACGATGCAATCGTCGCGATGTCCGTACACCACCGGCTCATGACCGGCGTAATCCTCCGGGAACCCCAGCGGTCCCCAGACGTGGACGTTTTCGTCTAGCGGATCCAACACCCCGTCGAGCGACATGCCTGCATGAACACAAATCACGTCGGGCGTGCGATAGTACGGTCTCAGTTCGCGAAAGAACTGGATGTGGCTCTCCGGCATTGCCTCGAAAAACGACTCGTACGGCAATGCCTGCTTTTCGGTAAACAATCGAATTCCCAGTGCCGCCATCTGAGCAGTGAGGGCCTCGGCGGCTGCTTCCGAATAACTCCTGATGGTTTCCAGCGCCTCCATGCCGAACAGCCATGAGTGCGTCGTGGGATCATCCATCGTCCGTATCATCCACTGCTCATGATTTCCCAGCAGCGTAATGACGGGGAATGTCGCTTCCTCTTTCAGCCGCACGATGCGCTCAATACACCCTCGTGAATTCGGACCGCGGTCGATGTAGTCGCCAAGGAACACCAGTGTGTCTTGCGGCGTTATTTCCGGCGTCACCTTCGCCAGCAGGTTGTCGAGCGCAAGGAGGTTCCCGTGGATGTCGCCAATGGCATAAGTAGGCATAAGTGGTTTCGAAGGCGACAGTTTAGCGCGTCTTCCGCGAACGTGCCGAGAACTCGCGTTGACACTCAGCGTCGTCTGCACACTCCCCCTGTGACCCCCGTCCTACCCAGATCCCTCGAATCGCGCTAAAGTTTTCCGAGATGGAGGTTCCACTATGTCCGGCTCCGCCTTCCCGTTCTCCTTCGACGCCATTTACTACCACGTAAAGAACATCGACACCGCCATCACCTTCTACCGCGACGTCCTCGGCTTCACACTCAAGTCCCGCGACTACGTAGCCCGCTTTGAGGTTGACGGGGTTCTCTTCGAGCTCGTACCCGCGCATGCAACCGACACCATCGCCGGCCCGGGCAACGCGCGGCTCAGCCTTGGAGTGAAAGATATTCACGCCGCCATCGACTACCTCGCGTCAAAGGGGGTCAAAGCGTCGCCGGCCAAGGCCGAAGTCGGAGGCATCCTGTCGCTCTTCAAAGATCCGGATGGGAATGAGTTGTGCTTGTGGCAAAGCACATAAAACATTCCCCGACCGTCTCACACGTGGAGCACTGCCTCATCTGTGAATCAGAGATGCCCCGGGGCCGGGCCGTCGCCGCAGAACTTAAGAGAAACAGCCGGGCCGCAACAGTTGAAAATTCCGGGCGAGGAGGAGATCCGTCCGCCACAATCAAATCTCTAATGTGCCGCCTCAATCACAGAAACCGTTCCCGTGAGTAACCCCGCGAGCGAGCAAGTCGAATCGTCACCGCACGCGTTCGTAACGTACACCCTATGCGTAACCGGATTTACCGCTGCCGCCGTTGGTAATTCGCCCACAACCAGGGTCGTGGTCGCGTTAGTCGCGCCGTCGATCACGGTGACCGTTGATCCGGGCGGAGAACTGAAAATGGATGTTCCCCCGTTCAGTACGTAGATCTGATTGGCCGCAGTATCCACCGTCACGAAATGAGGGGTCTGCCCGGCGGTCACCATGGAAATGCCCAATGTCATCTCATCAATCACCGCGACGGCACCAGACTGGTGAGGTACGTAGATCTTGTTCGTCGTGGAATTCACCGCAATAGGGCCCCAGGGACCACTAGAATCGCTAACGGTATCGACACGCGAAAGGGCGAGTGTTGCACCGTCGACAATCGTCACCCAACTGGGTGCGCCATCAACTGAACCGGAGAGGTATACCTTGTTCGTTGCCGAGTCGAAGGCAATGCCGACCGGATAATCTTTGTAACCAACATCAACCGCATTGGTTCCATTCGTCGCACCGTCCACCACCCACAGGTTGTTTGAAGTGCTGGACACGTAAATCTTGTTGGTTCCCGAGCTTACAGCCATCGGTCCAGGGGAAGCTACGCCTGGGATGTTCGCTGTGTTGTTGGTGGCCCCGTCAATCACCGTAACGCTCCCCAAGTTAGCACTCACTGCCACATAAACCTTGTTCGACGTTGTGTTAATCGCCAACTCACCCGGTGCGACTCCAACATTGACATCGACCGTGCTGTTCGTAGCTCCATCGATGACAGTCACAGTCTGTCCGCCGTAGTTGGTTACATAGATCTTGTTAGTGACAGGGTTGACCGCCAGTTCGCTGGGCGCCACGCCCACCGGAACCGTGGCGATGACCGAATTGGTCGCCCCGTCAATGACGCTAACTGTACTGGGCGCAGGTTCACTATGGCGGTTGCCATTCAGAACGTAGATGCGGTTCGTCGTAGGATTGACGCCTACCGCGCCCGGATAGATCCCGACAGGTATGGTCGCAATGACGCTTGCGGGAGTAGGGGTTGGTTGTGAATTAGACGAAGAGGATGACGAGCCACCGCAGGCAGTCAGATAGCAGAGCACGATCAGCAGGGAGAGTCCTTCGAAAGTTCTCACGCTCTTGCTCATCTGGATTCCGCGGCCAGATCGGGCTCTAGTCACTTACATGATTTGTATTCCGGCGCCCCGGATTCAGAGTATCTTTGGCTCCATCGTTTAAGCCTCTAGATGACTTTCTCATCGTGGAGCTGCACCCCACCGACCACGACGGCAACGAGCTCTGCCTCTGGCAGAACGCATAGGCCGTCACGCGCGAGGAAACATTCGCATCAATGGTTGATGTGGGTTATGGCGGCGGGAATCCGAACATCAACCACGACTGATTGGCTACCCAATTCGGGTATAGCCGCGTCATCTGATCGAACAGCTCCTGGTCGGACGTCGCGGTCTTCCGCACTCGCTCGAAGTCCTCGAGGTAACGCTTAGTGTCCTGGATAGCCGAGGGGGAGTCGGGCGCGCCCGGCTTCTTGTGACCGGCGACGACAACCGCCGGGTTCAGCGCCGCTAGCCTGTCCAGCGCCGCGATCCAATTCTTTCGGCTCTCGGGAGTGGTGTCGCCGACGTACATGTGGCATTGGTTGTACACCACGTCGCCAGCGACGATCAGGCCGATCGACGGAACGTGTAGAGACGTCGTATCGGGACTATCGGTGTGGCCCTGCTCGATGATGCGCAATTCGTGGCCCTCGAGAGTGAACGTGTCGTGCTCATAGGGCTCAGGTGCAACCAACTTAGTGGCCACTTGCCCAGGAAAGAGTTGACGGGCTAACCGCTCCACTGAGGGAGACAGATATATCTGCTGCATGCCGTTCACGGTCTTGGGCGTTGCGATCGCTCGAGCGTTCGGGAAACGGTCGAGCATAATGCTCAAACCGTAGAAGTGATCGAAATGGGCGTGCGTTATATAGATGGTTTCCAGGTTGCGGTTGTGCAGCGCAATCCAATCCGCGAGAGCCTCGGCCTCGGCGACGGTCGTCATTGCGTCCACCAGCACCGCGTCTTGCTCGCCGAAGATTAGAGTCGACGTGATCGGATCAAAACCGAACGGCTCGCCGAAAGGCTTTGGCCGCTCGCCGACCATGGCTTTTCCCGGGGCGGTAAAAACGTTCACACTAAGCGTGTTCGACGCGACAGGCGCGGTCACGCGCGTGGCCTCTTTCAGCACATTTGTACTGGCCATTTGGTACTCCTTTCGATGTCGGTGCGACATCTGGTCACCGGTTCGAGTGGGCAACGTGAGGAATCAGGCCGCTGCCTTCTTCTTCGCGTCAAGTGCCGGTAGAAGAAGTTTCAGAAGCGCTTCGTCAGAGAACGGGTTCTGACCTGAGATCACCTCGCGATCTTGAAGGACGTAGCTCTGCCATGGAGCGACCACACTTACGTCACCGCCCGCCGTACGCAATGCGAAATCCGGGTAGAAGAGGACCTTGCCACCAATCTCAAGCGGCTCCCGCTGCTGCTCTTCCGCTGTCGAAAAAATTGTCAGCTTATATCCGGAATAGATCCAACCTTGGGCCTTGGTCCGCGCTCCAGCTGCATCGCCCGCCGCCAGCGCCGCGACCACCTCCGTGGAATTCGGGAGAGCCGAGAGTAGTGAAATCGGGCCATGGCAGAGCACGGCCGTAGGCTTGGATGTTTTGTGGAAGTGTCTCATCACCGTGCCGGCGTCGGGATCATCAAGAAGGTCCATCATCGGACCATGGCCGCCGGGGACGAAAACAGCGTCATATTGATCGAGGCCGGATGCGATGACATCCGAGATGCGAGACGGATTCTTGAGCCCAGTCAGGCTGTCGCGGAATTTGAGATAGTCCTGAAGTTTCGCCGCGTCGCCGCCGAAGAACTGGGGTATGGCTGAATTGACATCGAGTTGGGGTGTGTTGCCTTTCGGGTTCGCGAAAGTGATTTCGTAGCCTTCCTTCATCAGGGCGCGAACCGGAACCGTCAGCTCGTTGAGGTAATAGCCAGCGCCGGCATAGACCTTGCCATCTTTCAACGGCAAGCCATGACCGCTTGAGACCAGCACCAGGACTTTTCCTTTTGTTGTCATTTCGCTCTCCTCTCTGAAATCGAATCTGTTTCCCAAGAAGTTAGCTTGTGCAGAGCAACCAATGCGCGTGATGAAGTGTCCGTTCGACAAACGCATCGATCAATGCCCGAGCATGGGTGGGACTTGCAGCCGGAAAAGCCGGGCCGAGCGCTAGCCGTACTTGAGATCGGTGCTCTGTCCGACCTCGATAATGTATCCGTCGGGATCGCGGATGTAGCAGCGAATCTCGCCGTACTTGGGGATCGGCTCAGTGATGAACTCTGCTCCTCGACTTTTCCATAATTCGTAGCACGCTTGAATATCCGCAACGCGGAAGTTCATAAAGCTGTTGATGTGATTCGGGTCGGGGACGCTGAGCGTTACCGTCGGCTTATCCGGGGTCGGCCCGCCTCCAACGTTCAGAATCATCCAGATGTTCGCAAGCAGAAGGTACGCAGGGGCATTGCCGTCGCCCATGCTCAGAATGCGAGCGCTGAAGACCTTTTCGTAGTAGCGGGCTGATCGCTCGATGTCGGCAACGGTAAGAAAACACGCGATGCTGATTCCCTCTTTCGGGGGCATCTCATAGCTCTTCTGGTCGATTTGTACGGCGTTCACTGAACACTCCTTTCGATACAGCACTCATTCCGAATATGGTGGCCTGTGAGTTCCGGTTTTCGCTGGATGGGAGACTGGAATTGCGGTGGTCTTAATTGCACCGATGAGCGATTTGATTAAGCCAGAAGCCTGACGATGAATCTAATTATTGGCCCCCGTCCGATTCTTAAAAGCGACGCGCTCACGATCCAGGCCGTTTTCTTATCTCCCCTTGCCTTTTCAATAACATAGCCCCCTCTTCGCTCCTACCATTCGCTGCCCCTTCGCTGGCTGCTATGCTCCCGCCCTCATTGCCGTAAGTTTGACACATAATACGTGGACACATATCCTGTGCGCATGAACATAACGCTGTCTCTCGACGAGCAGCTCGTCGAACGCGCACGCAAGAGGGCCGATGCCCTGGGCAAAAGCCTGAATCAGTTGGTCCGCGAATACCTGCAAGGACTGGCTGGCGGAGACGTCCCCGAGCGCAGCATGGCCGAATTCAGGCACCTCTCGGGCCAGGGCCACTCGCGGGGCTGGCGTTTCGATCGAAACGAAATTCATGAGCGCTCGTAGCTTCTTCGACACCAATGTTCTGATTTACACCGACGACCGGGCAGCGCCGGCGAAACAGCGGCGCGCGCTGGAGTTGGTCGCGGAACACAGGCTGGCGGGCACGGGGGTCGTCTCTCTGCAAGTCCTGCAAGAGTACTTCGTTACGGTCACCCGGAAGCTCCACGTCGATGCGCAGGTTGCCCGCCGCAAGGTTGAGTTGCTGGCTGAACTCGATGTTGCCGTCCTGGGCCTGCCCGACATTCTGGCGGCCATTGACCTGCATCGCCTGCACAAGCTCTCGTTCTGGGACGCTCTGGTGGTGCGGGCTGCGCAGCAGGCTGGCTGCACCGTGCTCTACTCTGAGGACATGCAGAACGCGCGACAGGTCGATGGATTGCGTATCGTCAATCCATTCCGCTAGCTCGTGCGGCTCTGCCTGGCAGGAACCTTGCCTTTTCAACAACATAGCCTCCTCTCCGCTCCTACCATTCACTGTCCCATTTCTCCGCTAAAGTGCCATTTCCTTCCGTTTGGCCTAACTTGATTGGCCGCCCCCGCCACGGCCTTTAGGCTTGTAACTGTCGTAGGGTGTGCCTTTTGCCTTGCTCGGGCAAGGGGGCCACCATAACTTCATCGCGAGGCGTAAATGCATAAACCGATTAAGTACGTTGAAAAGGCCGTCACCGTTGCTGCCAAGGGCGCATGGGCGGTATTCGACAAACTGAACAGCGTCAACCAGAATCCTTCGTTTACGCCCAAGTGGTCCGACAAGCCGCTGCTGAAGTCCTACCAGAAGTCCAAGCCGCCGCTCGGCTGGCCCCGCACCACCGATTCGCTCTGCCCCAAGTGCGTGCCTGAAATCCGCCAGCAGATCATCGACGGCAAGCTGCCCGTCGAAGTCCTGATGAACGAGAAAGCCGGCGAAATCAAGGCCCAGATCATCGAGCGCGACGGCCAGATCCTCATGGTGAAGGACTGCCCCGAGCACGGCCACTTCGAAGACGTCATGGCCATGGACACCGCCTTCTTCAAGCATCTCGAAGAGGTCTTCCCCGGCCGCGACATTCGCGCCCACAATGACGAAGACCTCCACCACCACGGCAGCAGCACCGTGCTGCATGGCCGCGGCGCCGTTTTGACCATCGACCTCACCAACCGCTGCAACATGATGTGCGATCCCTGTTTCATGGACGCCAACCAGGTCGGCTTCGTCCACGAACTCACGTGGGAAGAAATCAAGACCATGTTGGACAACGCCATCACCATCAAGCCGCGGCGCCAGATGTCGGTGCAGTTCTCCGGCGGCGAGCCCACGCTCTCCCCGTACTTCCTCGACGCGGTCGCCTACGCCCGCAAGGTTGGATACAACAGCGTGCAGGCCGCGACGAATGGCATCGAGTTCGCCAAGAGCCCCGAGTTCTGCAAGCAGGCCTTTGAAGCGGGTCTCCGCTACGCCTACCTGCAGTTTGACGGCATCGGCAACGCTGCCAACTCGCATCGCCTGGTCGGCAACCTTTTCGACGTGAAATTGCAGGCCATCGAGAACCTGCACAACGCCGGCATCGACATCGTTCCGGTCATCACCATTGTCAACAACCTCAATAACGAGCAAGTTGGACGCATCATCCAGTTTGCGCTCGACAATCCCAAGCGCATCTCGTTCCTGTCGTTCCAGCCGGTTTCGTTCACCGGACGCGACGAAGAAATCACCGACGAGCGCCGTCACGCACAGCGCTACACGCTGTCGCACCTGGCGCATGACGTGAAAGGCCAGACCGGACTGGGCGAGCCCACCCGCGACTGGTTCCCCATCTCGTTCATGAGCACCTTCTCCGATTGGGCCGACCTGGTACACGGGCCTGACAAGGACTGGGGATCGCTGAGCTGCGGCTGCCATCCAAATTGCGGCGTCGGCATGGCCGTCATGATCGACAAGGAGACCAAGGAAGCTGTTCCCGTCACCGCGTTCCTCAATGGCGACAACATCGCCAAAGACATCGCCAAGGTCAACGACGCGGCCCGCGGCAAGTGGATGTCCATTGCCGGCATGACCCTCGCGCTCCTGAAGAACTACGATCCCTTCAAGGCCCCGACGCACTTCAAGTTCGCCGACCTGCTGAAGAAGTTCGACAAGACCTTCGGCGCGACTGGCCGCGATTACGGCAA
>Ga0207780_1000303_pt1 | contig 13694 bp, 8 predicted proteins | sample LuqExpMetageno45_FD_187803 | JGI IMG/M metagenome (GOLD analysis project Ga0207780, IMG submission 187803) | Tropical forest soil microbial communities from Luquillo Experimental Forest, Puerto Rico - Sample 45 (SPAdes) | ecosystem: Environmental > Terrestrial > Soil > Tropical forest ...
GGGCGGCCACGCCATGAAAATTGAACTTGGCGGAAACCATCGCCAACTGGCCGCCATTGCTCACCGCATTGTCGTCGCCCGGATGCCAGTGCAGCACGACATCCACATCCTTGAACGCGCCTTCCCGCACCATGTACACCTTGCCGGAGCCGCCTTCTTCCGCCGGTGTGCCGTAGTAGCGCAGCGTTCCCGCGACATGATTGGCCTCCATGTACTGCTTGAGAGCCACGGCAGCCAACGCGGCGCCCGAGCCGAGCAGGTTGTGCCCGCATCCGTGTCCCGGAGCCCCGGTCCTCACCGGATCGCGCTGGGGCACGGGTTGCTGCGACAGTCCGGGCAGCGCGTCAAACTCACCGAGGATCGCGACCACCGGCTTGCCCTCGCCATAGCTCGCGATGAACGCCGTGGGTTCGTCGGCCACGCCCGCCTGTACATGGAACCCCGCGGCTTTCAATTGCTCTTGTAGAAGCTCCGAGCTTTTGGTCTCGTGATAGCCGAGCTCGGCGTAGTCCCAGATCTGTTTTGAGACCTGTTGCCAGTGGGCGGCGTCCTGGTCAACCAGCTTCAGCAGCTGCGCGTGAGTGCCGGACGCAGCCTGGGCCGATGCCGCGCCTGTCAACAGCGCCACAATCGCCGTCGTCCACAACAGCATTCTGAAGTTCGGCGACAACGGCAGAGAAAACGGGCAAGGCTTCTCCATGGGCAGGCTCCTCACGTGGTCGACACGAGTATGGCTGTCGAATTGAACAGATTGGAAATCATGCCACACGGATAGAGGCGGAGGATAGCGGAGATGTCCAGGGAGCTCGAGTCGCTGGCGGTGTTTTCCGGTTCTTTGAATGGTGGCCGCAGCGGGGTACCCCCTCCCCTGCAGCCTATTGGAATCAATGACTTATGAAGAAATTCACTGCAAAGGTGCAGAAATAAAAGACTTACACGTATAGGTGCAGAAATAAAGGACTTAGGCGGGGAACTTTGAGGATGTACGAAGGCGGCGGCGGGAGGAAAGCAGAAAAGCAGCAGGCCCGTCATGGGTTGAATCACCTCAAACCGTCAGAAACCAAAAGCCGACACGCGTTCCTTCGATTCCCCTTCGCTTTTGCTCAGGGTCGCTCAGGATTTCGGCTGCGGGCTCAGACGCCCGCACAGCGCCTCAACATGGGTCGAATCTCCTGCGGGGGATGGGTAATCGTCTGGTGGCCGCCTCGTGGGACGACAACTCTCCCGGACCTCACGAGGGGCAGTCTAGGCGGACAGGGCGGGGCTGGCTAGGACGTGGGTCACGGACGAGTGTGATGAGCCAATGGTCCGTGGCCACGGGCCAGAACCAGAATCCCACAATTAGCAAAACGAGGGAAGAAGCCCCGCTGCGCCAAGAAAGAAGGCCGAAGGTGGGGCACGGGGTTGTGATACCTGGGCACCAGCGATTTGTTTCTCACTGGGTGTCTATAGCACTCTGTGTTATAGTGCAAAGCGTGAACACGGCCCGGGGCGTCACTCGGATTTTCAAAGGGAAGAGCTTCGAGCGGTTTGCGTCCGCCAATGAAATAGACGACCAAGACCTAATCGAAGCGGTTGAGCGAGCGGAAAAAGGCCTGATCGATGCTGACCTGGGTGCCGGGCTCATCAAGCAGAGGCTGGCGCGACAAGGCCAGGGGAAGTCTGGCGGTTTTCGAGCCGCCCTCGTTTTTCGCTCGCGCGAGAAGGCGGTTTTCGTCCACGGCTTTGCCAAGAAGGACAGGGCAAACCTGAGCAAGAAAGAAGAAAAGCAACTGAAAGCGCTGGCGAAAATCGTGTTGAATCTGAGCGATGCGGACCTGACCGCGCTGGTGAAGACCGGAAAATACATTGAAATTCGAAGGAAGACGGAGTGACCCAATGACAAAGCGATACCGCAGCCCGGTGCTGGCATCGGTCCACGAGATGGCGGCTGACCTGCACGAACTGGGCATGATTGACAAGAAGACGATGAAGGATTTCGACGAGTCATGTCTTACTCCCGTCGAGAAGATACCGCCGCGAGCCATCTGCCGCTTACGCAAGCGCGAGCGAGCCAGCCAGGCTGTGTTCGCCAGACATCTCAATGTACCGGTGAGTCTGGTCAGTCAATGGGAGCGGGGCGAGAAGCGCCCGAGCGGCTCTGCGCTGAAGTTGCTGGCGCTGGTGAAAAAGAACGGGCTGGCGGCCATCGCGTGAGACAAAAACCTCAGCCTTAGCGGCTGGCCAGAGGGATGAAGAACCCCCCGCTCAAGCTTCGCTTGAACGGGGCACCCGTTCTAAGAATTGTTGAAGATCATTGGCAACTAGGAAGATTGCCCGGGCCACCCGCCTTTTACAGAGCCAGTTCACTAAGGCTCTCCACTGTCTTCACGCGCAATCCGGAGAATCTCAGCTTGTCTAAATGTCCATTCTCTCTGAATGAATTGTCGTTCGTATCGTAGATAATCAGCAGGCGCGGCTCTTTGTCGACCAAGGGCAAAGGTGTATCACTGGCTGCAACCGCTCGAATCCTCGCCCCGAGTTCCTCAATACCAGGCTGGATGTAGCGCGCAATCTTGTGTAGCTCGACGAGCAAGCTGCAGTTGTTTTGATAGGCCTTTGCCACTCTACTCGCGCGACCAGGGTCGCTGAGCCAACGCGTATAGCTCTTCAGTTGTGCCACTACCTCCGGCGGTTCGTTTCCTTTGCAGCGTGCACGCCCGTCGTGGACGCGTTTCGCTTCCCACAAGACGACCCGCCACCTGCCTTCGCAAGGTTCGAGCGCCACAATATCTATGCGAGGGGCGCGCCGCTCCTCCGGGACTTCGGAAAAGGCAGGGAGCCCCATCTCAAGATCAATCACATTTGAATTGTGAGCGACAAGGAGGTCGACGAATCGTTTCTCATGTTCGATCTTGCCGTTCGCATTCGACATCCATTGGTCCAGATAAGGTCTCCATCTTTGTTCACTGTCGCAGGCCACGGGCAGTCCAGTGCCGAAGTCGAGAAATCCCTCGGAAGTCAACTTAACGTACTGCTTCTCTCTGCCCATAGCACCATAAACATATTTCTCATGAATCTCCGCACGTAGTTTGCCACGGACAAATCGCACCCGGGCAATCGACTGCCCGCCACAGTAGAAGTTCATGTAACCACACCGGAATGCGACCCGGAGATGCTGAAACTCACCCTTCTTGCCTACGTGGTCTCGCACAACTTGTTTTTCGGCGTCCAGACGACGGAAAACTGCGTCGCCAGCCGGGTGCCACCTCCGAAGCAGCTCGGTGAACCAATCATTCTCTCTGAGAACGGATTCGGTCAGGCATTTGATTGGGAACTCGCGGCAAAATTCAGTCATAGTTCGCTCTCTGACACTTTTTTGGACTAGCCCAAGACGAAAGGTTCGCCGTCTGGAACAAGTGTGACGTTATCGAAGCAATCCTTAAAGCCCACGCCGTGCTCGGTGTGAATGGGAACGAGCTTACGGGGATTCAGCGCCGTTGCGAGCCGCTGCAGGTCGTCAACGGGCGCATGCCCGCTGGTGTGGACGTACACGAAGTTTACGTCTGGGTCCGTTTGATAGGCGGCAATTCTGTCGCTGCCGAAGTACTCGGGATGGGTTCCGTCGAGATAGCCTTGCCACTGCGAGTAGATGACGTTGACGGGCGCGGCGGGGTTTTTGAATTCGTCGATGAAGCGAAAGCCGGACATCTTGCCCAAGTAGAGGAACGATTCTGGCCTTGCGTGCAGTTCCTTACGCTTGACCCTGCGGCGATAGAGTCGCTTTCTGAAATCTCCGAAGTACTCCGGGTTGGCCTTCAGCCTTTCGTCCTGGCTGTACGTGGCAAATACTCTCATAAACGGCCAGTCCATGTTGGGCGTGCTCTGACTTACCTGCAGGAGCTGTTCGAGCACCCACGCGGTGTAAAAGTCGATGACCAGGAGCTTGCCGGTATCTTTGCAGGCCATATAGGCGGAGACGATGCGGTCGATGTTCTGCGAGGACGACAGCAGGAACGAAATGTTCTTCTGATGTTGGATCGTCGCAAATATCTTGTCTTCGACCGACTTCTCGTCAGGAAAGAGATCGTTATTGCGATGCATCATGGTGCCTTCAAGGAAAAGCACATCAATGTCGCGGATCGGGTGCTTCACGAGATTCTCAAAGAGCTTTCCCTTTCGGCCATGTGAACGAAGATCGCCGCTGTAGAACAGGCGCTTGCCTTCGGCTTCGATGAGGAAGGCGTAGGCATCGGTGGCGGAGTGGTCGACGAGATAGGGAGTAATGGTGAACGTAACAATGGCGAACGGTCGCCAGGCTTGGTAGTAGTGGAAATCGAGCGTGTATCTTTTTTCGCCGATGAACACCCGCGTGGCATTGATCAAGCTGCGGGCCAGCTTGCCGATGTAGACCGGAGTGCCGGTCGGCAGTGAATCCATCAGGCCGAAGTGGTCCTGGTGAGGATGGCTGACAAGTGCCGCATCAACAGCCAGGCTGGAGACATCGACAGGCCGACTGTTTGCGCTGAGAGGAAGACCTACATCGATAAGGATCGTTGTCTTTCCAGAGGAAACCTGAATACAGGTTCCACCAATTTCGTGGCAACCCTTATGAATGGTGACATTCATTGGCCCAATTTGCCCAAACACTTTCTAACTTCTGAGACAGTCGCGTACGCGATTCAGCCCCTTATGATACGCCGGTCATTGGTCTGATCGGCGCGGCCGAGCCGCGCCCCTCCAAATCTACTCTTCTTCTTCCACTTCCTCGCCGCGCTCGGCCTTGGCGGCGGCGATTATCTTCTCCTGCTGCAAGGCAGGAACGAAGTCGTAATGGTCCATTTCCATGGAGAAGCTGCCGCGGCCCTGCGTCATCGAGGTCAGGTCTGTGCCGTAGGTGAGCATCTCAGCCATGGGCACTTCGGCCTTCACGATGGTCTTGCCGGCCTTGTTGTCCATGCCCTGAATGCGGCCGCGACGGCTGTTGAGGTCACCCATGATGGAGCCGGCAAATTCGTCGGGAATGGTGATCTCGACATTCATGATGGGCTCCAGCAGCGTCGGCTTGGCCTGTTCCATGGCCTTTCGGAAGGCGATGCGGCCCGCGGTCTTGAACGAGAGTTCGTTGGAATCGACGTCATGGTAGGAGCCGTCGTAGAGGATGACTTTGAAATCGACGACCGGATAACCCGCGAGGAAGCCGCGCGCTGCGGCCTCGACGATGCCCTTTTCGACGGCCGGAATGAAGTTCTTGGGAATCGCGCCGCCGAAGATCTCGTTGGCAAACTCGAAGTGGCCGCCGCGCTGCAAGGGTTCCATCTTGATCTTGCAGTCGCCGAACTGCCCGTGCCCGCCGGACTGCTTCTTGTGGCGGCCCTGCACGTCGGCGCGTCCGCGAATGGTCTCGCGGTAGGGAACCTTCGGCGCTTTCAGGTTGACTTCGGTGTGGTAGCGGTTCTTCAGCTTGGAGACGACGACCTCGATGTGCTGCTGGCCGGTGCCGGCGATGAGGAATTCTTTCGTCTGCGGGTCGCGGAAGAAGCGCAGCATGGCGTCTTCTTCCATCAGCTTGTGGATGCCGTTGCTCAGCTTGTCTTCGTCGGCGCGCGTCTTGGGCTCGATGGCGAAGGTGATGGCCGGCTCGGCAAACGTCACCTGTGGATACTGAATCGGCGCTGCTTTTTCGCCGAGCGAGTCGCCAGTCAGCGTGTCGCGCAGCTTGGCCACGGCGCCGATGTCACCCGCGTGCAACTCGTTGACCGGGACGGCGGTCTTGCCCTGCATGGTCGAGATGTGTGCGAACTTCTCGCTGGTGCTGCGAGTAAAGTTCTGCAGTGTGGCGTCGTTCTTCAGAACGCCCGAGTAGACCTTGAAGAAGGAAATGCGTCCCGAGAACGGGTCGCTGATGGTCTTGAACACGTAAATCGACACCGGTTCGGTGTCGCTGATCTTGCGCTCCGCTGGAGCAGCATCGCCCACGGCCGCGGCTTTTACGCTGCCGCGCTCGACCGCTGTCGGCATGTAGTCCACGATGAAGTCGAGCACTTCATCGGTGCCCATGTTGCCCAGGCCGGAAGCAAACAGCACAGGAAAAATCTTGTCTTCGCGAATGGCGTTGTGCAGGCCCGCTACGATGTGCTCTTCGCCGATGGTGCCGGTTTCGAAAAACTCTTCCATCAGCTTGTCGTCGCCTTCAGCGACCAGTTCGACCAGACGCTCGTGCGCTGCCTTAGCTTCTTCTTCCATGTTCGCGGGGATCGGTCCGACCTTAGCTTTACCGTTTCCGCCCATCTCGTAGTTGTAGGCCTGCATCTTTACCAGGTCCACCACGCCGGTGAAGCTCTTCTCGGCGCCGATGGGCAACTGCACCGGGACCACCGTGCGCCCGAAGGCGGTGGTGAGCGACTCCATTACGCGGGTGAAGTCAGCGCGCTCGCGGTCCATACGGGTGCAGACGATGGCGCGAGGCAGCAGGAACTTGTCGGCATAGTGCCAAATGCGCTCGGTGACGACTTCGACGCCGCTGACGGCGTCAACAACGACGAGGGCGCTATCCACGGCGGGCAGGACCATCTCGGCTTCGTGGATGAACATGTTGAAGCCCGGGGTGTCCAGCAAGTTGATCTTGGTCTTGCCCCATTCCAACACGGCGGTGGCGGCGGCGATCGACATCGACCGGCCGATTTCTTCCTCGTCGTAATCGGTGACGGTGTTGCCTTCGTCCACGCGACCGAGGCGCTGCGTGGCCCCGGCGGTAAACAGCATAGCCGAGGCGAGAGAGGTCTTGCCGGAATGAGAGTGCCCGACCAGGGCAACGTTACGGATATTAGCGCCTTCGTAATTCTTCACCTGAGACTCCTTGGAGAGATGAGAGCAAGCAAACCCGCGTCCACGCGACAGGTCGGGACTCCGCTTGGTCTCAGAGGCGCTCTTCCCCGGCGGCACGTACCGCTATGTGCCCGAACGACCCCGAGGCTGCCGATGAGGCAAAATGGCGGGGCACCATGCCGGCCTGCGCATGGTGATGCAGGAACAAACTAATGATGCTAGCACACGGGGTTTGCGGGCCTCAATGCGCGGCCTGAATCCTCAATCCATGGGCTCGAAGTCGGCCTTGCTGGCGCCGCAATCGGGACAAACCCAGGTATCGGGAAGAGCCTCAAACGGCGTTCCCGGCGGAATGCCGGTGTCGGGATCGCCCTCGGCTGGGTCGTAAATGTGACCGCAAACGGTGCACTGATATCTTTTCATCGTAATTGCCGCGGCCCTTCTGTGTAAGTTTCTCTGATTGTAGTCCCTACGACTCTGCCATGGAGCCGTACTTGTGCTGGCTGGGGGGGCGTGCGAGCGACGAAAGGCGAAGGCGCGGCTGCGCGCGATTCCTCACGCGGAATTGCAGCAGGCGCTGAAAAAGTACAATCGCCTGGTGGAACCGGCAAACAAGTAGTTGCGATTCCCGAGCTGATCATTGCGCGACCTCTGAACGAAATTACGAAAGTAATCAGATTTTCCCGAAGTGGGAAGCTTGCGAAAACAGCAGCTAGGCGGTTGGAAACAACCCCACATACCCCAAAGGAAGGGATATGTGGGCCACCGGTCTATCCCAATCCAACATGGATTGCCAGTTGCTGATACGAAGGGTCATCGTGGAGATTGGTGAGCAGCGGGTCGACCGTCAGTGAAGACAGGTTCGTCTCGTGCCTCTCGAATGAGGTGCGAAGATACGCCATCGCCTGCTGCTTCTGGCCGAGCAGGGAAAGGGTCTCTGCAAGGCGGAATGCCGGCAATTCTCCCTTCGCGAACGCTTTCTGCTGTTCGGCAAGCATTGCGGTGAGCATGCCCTGCTGGCCACCGTGGTGAAATCCTTTGGCGGCGGCGTTCACGATGACCAGGTCGGTTTCATTCCGAGATAGAACCGCCACTTTCTTCGACTCCACCAAGTACTCCTCGAACTTTCCATTGACGAGGTAAATCAGCGCGAGATAACGGTGTGGAGAGATAAACGACGGCTCTGTGTCTTCGAGCTGCTTTAGCAACGACTTGGCTTCGTCGGTGTGCCCTGCGTAGAAAAGAATCAGGCCCTTGTCAGCCAAAATGGAACGTGACGAGGAATTCAACTGGCGCGCAATCTCGATATGCTGCAATGCCTCCGAGCTGCGGCCGACAGTCATCAGATAGGTGGCGTACCAGTGGTGTGCCAATTCGCAGTTTGGATTCAGCTTCAGCGCGGTCAGGAACTCCTGCTCAGCATCTTTCTTCTTCAGCATGCCGAAAAATAGATCGAAGGCCAGCGAGTTGTGCGCTTCCGCCAGGGAAGGATCCAGTTCGACCGCCCTCCGAGCCGCATCAATTGCCTTGCGATAGGCCTCGTCTTCCGGCATTGCGGCATACTCGCGCAGGAGGTTGTAGCAGTCGGCCAGGCCAACGTAGGCGAGCGCGTAGTCTGGATCCTGAGCTACCGCCTGTTCGAAATATCGAAGCGCCCTCTTCAAGTCATCGGGTGTCCGCTTGTTCCAGTAATAACGGCCCTGAAGATAGGAGTCCTGCGCTGCAGGCGCAGGTACATGTTTGCTTGCAGCCGGTTGTGAATGAGCAGAAGCGGATGGGTTGGATTCACGGCCGCGCTTTTGGTCACCCACCAAAAGTGCGACCAGCAACACGAGGAGGCCCGCCGCCAGCAGCCATGCCATCTGCGTCCGCGAAGGTTTCTTAGAGATTGGGGGAAGTGCAGTGGTCTCAATCGACGGCTTCGATTGTGCTACAGCCGGTTCCGGCGCGTGTTCGTGGGCGGTGGGGTTAGCTGGCTGCGGGCTGACGTGCTCGCCCGATTCCGGAAGACCCCGGTTGTGATGGCTCATCCATTGGGCGAGATCATCGGTGAACGCATACACACCGCCGCGCGCCCCAGGGAGCCGCCGTACAGGAAGTCCCCTATCTTTTTCCCAGCGTTTTAAAGTGCGCTCATCCCGGCCGAAGTAGGACGCAATCTCTTTCCACGAATCCAGCCGGCGATTAGGGCCTGATTTTCGCCGATCTTCGAGCATGGCCTGAAATGTCCCGAGTTGTCCCTCTTTGTCGCTTGCCGGGGGAAGGCAGGAAGTAGAAAGTATAACTCGGGAAACCCCGCCCACACAGCAAAATTGTGCCAGCCAGACAAGAAAGACCATGCTACGGCCCCCAGATATCGATCCACGGTTCAAAGTGCGCAAAGCGTGGCAAAATCCTGAAAACACGGGCCTAAACGTGGATACTGCGCGGGCACGAGGGTAATAAGTATGCATTACTCTGGCGCTTAACAGTATTGGAGATCGCGTTTTTTCACCCGCAACACTGACGGTTCTGAGACCTCAGGTTGCGCAACAAACCTTTGGCTCTTGCATGGTTCAAGGAGTTCCGCCAATGAAGCCGACTTACATTTTCGCCAAGAAGACTCGTCGCAGTTTGTTCGTAGCCAAAACCCTGACCCTTGCCGCCCTCGTTCTGGCAGTCATGGCGCTAAGTCAGCCAGCCGCGCTCGCCCAATGCACGCTGACCTCGCCCGACACCTGGTCCCACGGTTCCAGCAGCAACTGGAACAACGGCGGCAATTGGAGTGGCGGGGTTCCCAATAGCTCCAGTACCAACGTCTGCATCACCGACGGTAGCAGTGCGGTAACCCTGGACACCAATGCCAGTGTTGCCAGCCTGCAGCTGGCCAGCGGCAATGCGCTTGACTTCAATCAGGGTACCCAACTGCTGGTGTATGGGTCCCAGATCCTCAATGCGGGACAGATCAGTATCAACGGCGGCGGCAATAGCAATACCTATTTGTATCTGCAGGGAGGCGCAACCACGACCCTGTCCGGCGGCGGCACAGTAAACCTCGGTACCACGACCACCGGCGGTGGAGGAAACGCCTACCTGTACCTCAATAACGGAACCACCCTGGTCAACGCGGACAACATGATCCAAGGTGAGGGCATCATCTACAACAACGGCTCGACCATCACCAACCAGTCGGGCGGCACTATCAATGCCAATTCCACCGGCTCGCCGCTGGTGAATTACTTGGCGCTGGAATACAGCCAGGTCACCAACGCCGGACTGCTCGAAGCGACCAATAGTGGCGACTTACAGTTGTATGGAAATACCATCAACAATCAGGGCGGCAACATCACCGCCAACGGCGCCAACGCTATCGTCGACCTCCAAGCCAGCACCGTCGTTCAGGGCGGAGCCTTCAACACCCTCGCGGGTGGCACTATCCAAACCACTCCCGGCAACAACGCGTACCTCGACGGCAGCACCAGCGCCGGCGCCGTCACCATCAATGGCGCCTATCTCACTCCGGGCAACGCCCAAACTTTCCTCCGAGGCTCAATTGTTAACAACGGCACTTTGCAGGTGAACGGCGGCAACAACACCAACGCCTGGATCTATGTGCCGGTTAACGTCAGCCTGACCGGCGGCGGAACCGTGAACCTCCAGACTGGCACCACCGGCGGTGGCGGCGATGCCTTCTTGGATATGAACAACGGCGGCGTAACGCTGGACAATGTCAACAACACCATCCAAGGCTCGGGCATCATCTACAACAACGGCACCACCATTAACAACCACGCCAGCGGAGTGATCAATGCCAATCCGCTCGGTACAGCGCCGTTGCAGTCTCTCACGCTCGAATACGGTACGTTCAACAATCTCGGCCTGATGGAGGCCACCAACGGCGGCGCCCTGGTGCTCTACTCCACCACCGTCAACAACGCGGGCGGAAACATCACCAACAATACGAGCGGCACCAACGCCGGCGTTTACCTCGAGGGCTCCACGGTCGTAGGCGGGACGCTCAATAACAACACCACCGGTTTCTTTGGCACGCCCACCAGCAACAACGGTACACTCGACGGCAGCACCGGCGCCGGCGCGGTGACGATCAACGGCACTTACACCACTGCCGGCAACGCCCAAACCTTCATCTACGGCTCAATCATCAACAATGGCATCCTGCAGGTGAATGGAGGCGGCAATACCAACGCGTACCTCTATGTTCCCGTCAATGACACTCTCACCGGCGGCGGCCTCATAAACCTGAGCACAACCACCAGCGGCGGGGGCGGCGATGCCTTCTTGTATATGAACAACGGCGGCGTAACGCTGGATAACGTCAACAACACCATCCAGGGCACCGGCTACATCTACAACAACGGCACCACCATCAACAACCACACGGCTGGCGTTATCAACGCCAATCCCATCGCTTCCTCGCCGGTGCAGTCGCTGACTCTCGAATACGGCACCGTCAACAACGCCGGTCTGATGGAGGCGACCAACAACGGCGCGTTATACCTGTACTCCACTACCATCAATAACGCCGCCAACATCACCAACAATTCCAGCGGCACCGGCTCGGGCATCTACGTCTTGAGCAGCACTCTCGTGGGCGGGACCCTCAACAACCCTAGCGGTTCCTTCTTCGGCACGCCCTACGGCAATAACGGCACACTCGATGGGCAGACCTCCGGGGCGCTTACCCTCAACGGCACCTACACCACCGACTACAACGCCCAGACCTTCCTCCACGGCACGCTCGTCAACAATGGCACCATGCTGGTGAACGGCGGCGGCAATACCAACAGTTACCTCTACATTCCCAACAACACTTCGCTCACCGGCGGCGGCTTGGTGAACCTGAGCACAACCACCGCCGGAGGCGGCGGCGACGCCTACTTGTATATGACCAGCGGCGGCGTAGTGCTCGATAACGTCAACAACACCATCCAAGGTACCGGCTATATCTACAACAATGGCACCATCATCAACAACCATGCGGCTGGCACAATCAACGCCAATCCGATTGCTTCCTCGCCGGTGCAGTCTCTGCAGCTGGAATACGGCACCGTGAACAATGCCGGCCTGATGGAGGCGACCAACGGTGGCGCATTGTATCTCTACGCCACCACCGTCAATAACGCCGGCGGCAATATCACCAACAATTCGACGGGCACAGGCTCCGGCGTGTACCTCGTCGGCAGCACCACCATCCAGGGCGGTTCGCTCAATAACACCAGCGGCTCGTTCTTCGGCACGCCCAACGGCAACAACGCAACTCTGGACGGCAGCACCGGCGCTGGCGCTGTCACCATCAATGGCACCTTCACCGACGACTACAATGCCCAGACCTACCTCTACGGAACCATCAACAATCAGGGCAACCTGCTGGCGAATGGTGGCAACAACGCCAACGCATACGTGTACATCCCGACCGCCGTCTCGCTCACCGGCCACGGTACGTTGACTCTCAGCACCGACACCACCGGCGGCGGCGGCCAAGCTTGGCTGTATCTCAACGGCGGGAGCCTCACCAACGTGAGCAATACCATCCAGGGCGAAGGCTACATCTACAACAACGGCACTGCCTTCATCAACGGCCCGGCCGGAACTGTCTGGGCTAACTCGACGGGTTCGCCCCTCACGACTACCCTGCAACTCTTTTACGGCACCGTCACCAACAACGGTACCTTCCAGGTCAGCCCCGGCGACCTGCTGTGGCTCTATAGCACCAGCAACTTCACCAATTACGCCTCGAATACTCTCACGGGCGGCACGTACAACATCTACGGCACGTCGTCGAACCCGGGAACTTTCATGGTGGACTATCTGGGCAACACCGGTGGGGAAATCGTGAACAATGCGGCCACCATCCTGCTCGATGGACCGAACTCGAATTTCGTCGATGGCGCGGGGCTGGATGCGCTGTCGAACTTCAACAACAACCTGGCTGCGGGCAGCTTCACCATCCGCAACGGCCGTAACTTCACCAGTCCGAGTTCCGGGAACTTCGGCAATGCCGGAAACGTGGTCGTCGGTGCGGGCAGCACGTTTACCACGGGCGGCCCGGCCAACTACGTTCAGAGCGGAGGTACCACGCTGCTGGACGGTGTGCTGGTAGCCGGAGGCGGGCAAGCCAACTTCACGGGCGGCACGCTGATGGGCAACGGCGGCCAGATCAGCGGCAACGTCTCTATGGGTGGAACTATTTCACCGGGGGACAATGTCGGAACGGCGGGAGCGCTCAACATCGTCGGCAACTACGTGCAGACGGCGGCGGGCACCTTCCAGTTGGATCTCGGCGGCCTGACGGCCGGCACCCAGTTTGACTTGCTCGGTATCACAGGCAATGCAAACCTGTCCGGGACGCTGAACGTCGATCTGATCAACGGGTTCTTCCCCGCATACGGGAACACCTTTACGTTCCTGACGACCGGCGGCACACGGAACGGGCAATTCAGTGCCACGTACGGGTTGAACATCGGCAACAATGAGCTGCTCTCGGTGGTGTATGGCGGGAATTATGTGGAGCTGACCACGGGCTATGTGTCAACGTACGACCCCTGGCTGGGCGGAACCGGTAACTGGAGCAATGGCAGCAGGTGGAGCATCGGCGTGCCCGCCGCTGCATTCGACGTAGCCATTTACTCCGGCGGTAATGATCTGGTGACCCTGGACATGGGCAGCACCTCCATCAACTCGCTGACCGTCGGTGGTCCCGCGAACGGATTCACTTCCACGCTCACTGATAACGGCGCAACCCAGTCGCTCAACATCAGCAACGCGTTAACCATAGGCCCGCAAGGCTTCCTGGCCTTTACGGGCAACGGCAGCACACTCTCAGCGGCCAGTGCAGCGAACGCTGGAAGTGTGACTATAGGCCATGGGGCCACCTTGTCGACGACCAC
>Ga0207780_1000304_pt1 | contig 13676 bp, 10 predicted proteins | sample LuqExpMetageno45_FD_187803 | JGI IMG/M metagenome (GOLD analysis project Ga0207780, IMG submission 187803) | Tropical forest soil microbial communities from Luquillo Experimental Forest, Puerto Rico - Sample 45 (SPAdes) | ecosystem: Environmental > Terrestrial > Soil > Tropical forest ...
GTGACTAGGGGCCTCCGCCAGCCGGATATTGCGCGGAATCGTTGTCTGGCACATCAAATCGCCGAAAAAACCCCGCAGATCAGCCGCCACCGATTGCGCCAGGTTGGTGCGGTCGTCGAACATGGTGATTACGACGCCCTCGACCGAAAGTCCCGGGTTCAGCTCGATCCTGATGCGCTCGATGGTGTCCAGCAATTCCGTGACGCCTTCCAGCGCAAAGTATTCGGCCTGCATCGGAATGAGGACGGCGTCGGCGGCAACCAGCGCGTTGAGGGTCAACAGATCGAGCGCCGGAGGGCAGTCCAGAATCACGAACTCGTAATCGTGGCGCACGGAATCGAGCGCATAACGCAGCCGGTATTCGCGATGATCGAGCGGCACCAGCTCAATGTTGGCTCCGATGAGGTTCTTGTGGGCCGGGATCACCTGGAGGTGCTCAATCTCCGTGGGACAGCGGGCTTCGACGGCCGTCACTTCGCCCATGAGAACCTGGTAGGTGCTCATTCGGTGTGGGTCGCGTCCAAAGCCCACGCCGCTCGAGGCATTCGATTGTGGGTCGCAATCGACCAGGAGCGTTTTCGCTCCCAGCGACGCCAGCGACGCCGCAAGGTTAATGGCCGTCGTGGTTTTGCCCACTCCGCCCTTCTGGTTGGCTACAGCAATCACCCGACCCACGACTGGAGGAACCTCGAAGTAGAGACTAGACCGCGTCCATGGGGAGGGGCAACGCCCGAGGCTGGTGCAAACGCAGTTTTTGGAGGAAAAACTGTGCAATTCTAGCGAAGCGATTCGGAAGCGATTGATTTTGTGGCAGGTAACGGGTTGTTAAAACTGTGCTTTTCTGCGTTGAAATTGTTCCACGTGGAACAATTGGAGGGCGGGGCGCCCGATCCGGCGGCGCGGCTGGATTTGACAGCCGATTGCTTAAGAAACGTTCACCGAAAGCTCGGGTATGCAGCAAAATGTTCCACGTGGAACAATTGTGTGGCAACACATATTTTGGCAACGGTACACGATTTGCGACAAACTTACATCCACTTGTGTTCCAGAAAATGGCGCGTTCATCTCGATTAAGTCCACAATGCAGGCTATTTCATGGATTCCGTGTACACTGCCTCCCACTGGGGTGGGTGGGGTAGGCTGAACCGCGCTCTGCCATAGCGAAACTCGACCCTGAATGCTCCAAAGGCTAGAAAGTTGACTGAATTAGCATTGCAGTTCCCACTTAAGTTCACAAAGCGTACAGCAAATAGCTAGCTTGTCCCACTACCTTTACTAATTGGGGCTGCGACGCCGGGCGAGCCAGACGGTTCGGCCCTCGCTCTCCGGGATCCGGCGGCTGACGGGCGATGCCCAGCCGGGTCCGAGCAAGCAGGCAGCGGCTCGTGCCTGGGATTCGCCGATGAGTAATGCCAGTGTTCCATCCGGTGCGACCAAGCGGGCGGCGACCGGAACCACGTCCCCGAATCTCTCAACGGCGCGGAGGGTGACCAGCTGCGCGGTATGGCCCCAAGATTCGGCGCGGCCGCAATATACCACAATGTGGGACAGGCTGAGGGCCCGAACCACCTCGCGGAGGAAGGTTGCCTTCTTGTTTTGCGACTCGATGAGGGTGAGCTGCAGATTCGGGATGAACAGCTTGATCGGGATGCCGGGAAATCCCGCGCCCGAACCTACGTCGGCGAGCGTGCTCGGCACATCTTTGGCGGAGTCGAATGCTCCGGCGTCGCGCAGCACCCGAGCGGCGAAAAGCGACTCGCCAAAGTGGCGCGTAACGGTCTGCTCGGGATCGCGCACGGCGGTGAGGTTTATGCGGGCGTTCCAGCGCAGTAGCAAATCGAGGTAGGTTTCAAGCTGTGCGAACAGATCGGGTGGAGCCGGCGTGTCACCGAGGAAAGGGTGCAGCAATTCCGAGATGCGAGCGGCGTCGAGCATCGCACGTAAGGATAGCGCACGGTCCGAAAAGAAGAACTGCACCACAGAGACACGGAGGACACAGAGGAGAGCTGGGCGAAAAAAAGAGCGCCCATCGGGGCACGCGGCGCCTATTTCTCAGCACAGACGAAATTCGCCGCGTCGTTAGTGTCGCCGCTTCCCTTGTATTTCGCGAAGGATGGGTAGGCGCACAACGGGCGCGTCATCGTTGGACGATGATGGGAATCGCCTGGCGAATACTTGGCCGCCCGGATGCTGCCTGGAGCTTTGTTCTTTTCAACCCAGCTTTCCAGCGCCAATCTCATGTTCAGGCTTGGATCGCTTGGGTCATAGCCGTCAGCACCGAAGGTGTCAGCGCCGGGGCCGCCGTGGCAATGCTGCATTCCCGGAACCATGTAGAGGCGTACGAAACCACTGGCTTTGTGTTTGCCCAACGTTTTGACGACATTCTCGTAATAGTTGATCGAATTCAACGCAGAAATCCCAGGATCATCCCAACCGTGATAGAGAATCAACTTGCCGCCGCGTGCCTGGAACGAGCTCAGGTCGGGATTGTTGGCATTGAGGACACTCGCCGTTTTTTCTGACGCTGCTTTCAAGCCTGAGTCGAGGGTAAAGGTCCGGTAATCCCAGTCACTCTTGTCGTAGACCATATTGGAGAAATATCCCGTGCCGAAGAACGCCAATAAGCTCTTGTTCGGGGCCGGGCCGGTGATCCACACGCCCCAACCGCCAGGGCCATCTTCGGCGCCCGGCAAAAAGCCCGGAAACACGGTACGACCCTGCGAGTCCTGCGGACCCTGATACAGCTTCTTGACCGCCGCTACCTGTGGCGCGGTAAGGCACACGTCGGTATCTTCGCCATTCTTGCAGCGCATCGATGCGGGATCGAAATGACACTGCCTGGGATCGTTGAGTATGCCATCGCGCACTCCGTCCAGAGAATCGCAGGCGGCGAGCACCGCGTTGGCAAGGGCAGGGATCTTGGCCGGCGGGATGAAACTGGCGGGATCGACGGTGAGTGCCTGCGTGTCAAACACGCCAGTGGACAGCAACGCTGTCCAGTAATTCGCTGGGGCCCCGGCCAGGATGCCATCGTAGTCTTCGGGATAGCGTTGCGCCTCCATCAGAGCTTCGCGGCCGCCGTCGGAGCAGCCCCAGAAATATGAGCGCTGGGGAGTGCGACCGTAGAACGCGTTGATTGTGCCCTTGGCAATGCGCGTCATTTCGTGAACGGCACGATGGCCAAAATCGATCACCTTCTCGGGATGTCCCAGCGCCCATGCCGCATCGATGGGAGCGCCGGTGTGTCCGGTGTCGGTGGCGACCGCGGCATATCCGTGGCTCACCGCAGTACCAAGTTGCGCGTAATCGATCTGTCCGGCAAATCCGCCGTTGCCGATTCCCTGCAGCTTGCCATTCCACGAGGCAGCCGGCATCCAGACTTCGAGTTTGATGTCAGAGTCGGAACTCGGAGTGGCTTGGGCCACTACGCGGCAAAAGCTGGGAAGCGTCTTATAGAAGGACGATAAGTCCATTCCAGTGTAGAGTGCGGGAGGTCCAGAGAATCTGCCGGCAGGAACGAGTTTCGCGACAGTGATGTTGGCCGCAGGCAGCTTAAGCTGAGCGAGGCGCTCGCAGTTCTGGTCGACGGAAGTCGGCGCGCTTGGCTGACAGAATACCGGCGTACTCGCGACTAGCGAGAGTGCGAGTGCAGGGATGACGGCTCGCAGTAACGGAAGCGTGATCATCAGTTCCTCCGACTAGGAGCATTTCCCAGCTTGGTATATCCCGTAGCCGAGCCGAAGTGCCGCCGGGCTAAAACCCGGCTCCCTTCAAAAAGCCAAGCTGGACGCGGCGCTGAAGCGCCGCTCTACCATAACCGCCGCAGGCTACAACAACTCCGAAACCGCTCCTGGCATTCAATCAGACAACGCAGAGTAGCACTCACGGGCAGGACTGGGAAACGTCAATTGCTTCGGCGAGAGCCTTGCGCACCTTTAGGAAGATTATTCTGCTGGCATTTCCGGGCGGCATCGAGGAGATTGTCGAAGCCCGGCGTCTGACGGATCTTGCGCAGCATGGGGTCGAACTGAAGATGCGAGACGGAGCAGTAGTTGCGCTCGACAGCGGCGTTGAGCATACGCAGCGCCGCGGGCGGCAGTCCGCAGCCTGCGAAGATTGCGCCCTCGTAGTAGAGCAGTTCAGGGTCGAAGACGGCCGGAGGAGCAGACTCAGTAGCATGGGCAATCTCTTGCGCCTCCGAAAAGGGACGCAGGCCGAGGCAGGCTTCCAGCAGGTCCCGGTGGTACCGAGGCGCGCTCGGCATCTTCTTGACCGCCTCGCGGGCTTCATCGACTTTGCCTTCGCGCAGAAGCAGCGACGGCGTGGCATACGCCCCCCACATTGAGCTGGCATCCAGATGAATGAAAGCCGCCGCCCGTTCCGTGTTTCCCATATACATAAAGGCCCAGGCGCAGGAGCGGAAGGAGTAGTTGCCGGGGTCGAGCGCGAGTGCGGTGTCGCACTCCTTGGCGGATTTCTCCAACATTCCAGCGTAGCGATAAACGTAGCTCAGCACGAAATGGGCCTCGGCGTTGTCAGGGCGGCGCTGAACCAATGCTTGCGCCGCCTCGTAGGCTTGGCCTAATTGGCCGCGCTCGACGCGGTTGGTAATGAGCTGTCCGGCGGCAACTACGCGATTGGGATCGAGGGCGACGGCGCGCTCATAGGCGTTGGTGGAGCGCTGGAGCATTTCTTCGCCGCCATCGGAATAGGTGGCGTCATAGTAGTAGCGCAGTCCCAACTCCTCCCACGCCGGGGCGTAGCTGGGGTCGGCACCGACGACGTGCTCGAGCGCGGCGATGGCGTCTTTGTTGGGCGCAGGATCGTGCGACAGTGCGAGGCTGTGCAGGTAGAGATCGTAGGCTGCCGGATCTTTGGGGCGAGTACCGGCTTCGGAGACCATGAGAGTGGCGCCCAGCGCCGGAACCAATCCTTGCTGCACTCTCGCTGTAATCTGTTCCCGCATAGCCAGCCGGTCGGAAGCGGCGGCACGGATCTGGTCCCTCCACACGGTGCGATTACTGGCGACGTCCACCGCTTCGAGCGTGATTGCTAACTGGTCTCCCTCGGTGAGGTAATGACCGGTGACGATGGAAGACACGCCCATGACACGACCAGCTTGCTGTAAATCGACATCAGGGTTGTTGTACTTGCTGGTTGTGGCGAAGGGACGGATGGAGAACGATTGCACGTGGCTGAGCATCGTTGCAATCTCATCCGGGAGGGCAAGACTGAGAAAGTCGATGCCCTTGTTGGAACCTGCGTTTTGAAAGGGCAGAACTGCGATTGCCGTCTGAGGCACGGGAGCATTGGTAGAAGTCGGGGGACGCTTAAGCCACCAGAAGAGAAGAGCAGCGACCATTGCAGCAATAACGCCGCCGCCTAATACCCATTTCTTGTAAGCCGGGATACGAGAGACGCCGGCGGTGGAAACCTTTCCGGAATCCGTTGCCGGTTTACCTTCGCGATCCGAATCGCGTACAACCCGCGAGAGGTCGGCCCTGATTTCCGAAGCGTGCTGATAGCGCAGGTTGCGGTCTTTCTCCAGCGCCTTGTGGATGACCGACTCCAGTTGCGGCTGGATTTGCGGATTGAGCTGGGAGGGCGGTTGTGGATTCTGGTGAAGAATTGCGCCGCAGATCTCACCAGAACTGGCGCCTTCGAACGCCAACTTGCCAGTCGCCATCTCATACAGCACGGCTCCGAACGAGAACAGGTCGGTACGAGAGTCGAGGTCACCGGCGCGAACTTGCTCGGGCGACATATAAGCGACCGTTCCCAGCATGGCGCCGGGGCTGGTGAGGTGCTGTGCGTCGGAGCCTGCCGTCCGAGTCTCGGCGTCAGCGTCGGTAGATGTGGTCTTGCCCGCCACCTTGGCTAATCCGAAATCCAGGATCTTGGCGTGCCTGCGTCGGGTGACAAAGATGTTGGCGGGCTTGATGTCGCGGTGAACTATGCCTTCAGCGTGGGCGGCGTCGAGCGCGTCGGCGATTTCGATGGCGATGGGCAGTAGGGTTTCGAGTTCTACCGGCTTGCCTGCGATGAGATGTTTCAGGGTAGAGCCGTCAAGAAACTCCATGGCGATGAAGGACTGCTCGCCATGCTTGCCAATTTCATAGATGGTGCAGATGTTGGGATGGTTGAGAGCGGAAGCGGCCCGGGCCTCACGGCGGAAACGTTCCAAGGCCTGCGGGTCCTGAGCTACATTGTCGGGCAGGAATTTCAGGGCAACGAACCGGCCAAGGTCAGTGTCCTCGGCCTTGTAAACGACACCCATGCCGCCGCCGCCGAGTTTCTCGATGATCCGATAGTGCGAGATCGTCTGACCGATCATGGTCCGGTTGGCGCTAGAAAAGATAGCTGATAGTACGGTCGAACTCTGTGTGAGTCAATGGAGGCGAGCTTATCCGCGAACGGTTCAGTTCTCGTTAACCAGCTTCTGCAGGTCGCGCCAGTGGATGACGGTGATGTGGTTGTCGCGCAGGGCCTGCTGCAACTCCGGGCTGGTGACCGCATCGAAGTCGCGCTGGCGCCAGGCGGCGCCGAACGGGTCGTTCTGCCCCATGATGGCGCGCGCTTCGGAGTCGTCATGAGCCAGGTGAACGATCATGTAGGTGAGTCCGGGCTTGAGTTCCTTGATGGCGTTCACGTAGTAGCTGAGCCACTGCTCCGGCGGCACACTGGGGTTGACCATGAGCACGTTGTCAACGATGACGTCGCGCGGAGAGAGCAGCGATAGCAGCTGGGAGCGTTCGTCGGTCACCTTTGGAACAAAAAACGGGAGATGGTAGTCGTGCGCGACCTTGACGTAAGCGGCGAACACACCGTGAGTGAACGCGGTCCCCATATGGCTGTCGAGGTGGGTCGGCCGGATGCCCACGGCGAGAGCACGTTCGACCTGGGCGCGCATTTCGCGTTCGGCGTCGTCGGGCTTGGCATGCGCCGCCGCGGCTTCGGTGGTGGAGTAGAACGTGCCGGTCGGATCGAGCAGGCTGGGAACTTGATCGCTGGGCGCAACGCTGCCCCAGCGATAGGTCTTCCATTCGCTGGTGAGGGTGAGGTGGAGGCCGAGGTCGGCCTCGGGATGCGACTTGGCATAGTCGGCGACCTCGGTGAGCCAAGGGCACGGGACCATGATGCTGGCGGAGGAGACGGCGTGCCGGTCGAGAGCCTCGAAGCTGGCAGCGTCTTCAGAATGCGCGACGGCGAGGTCGTCGGCATGGATGATAACAAGCTTGGCATCGGCAGGATAACCGAGGCGCTCGGCGAGAGTCTTGGCCTGGGCCAGCAGGTTTAATGCGAAGAGAAAAGGTAGAAGGGATGAAAGCAAAAGATGGCTGGTGTGCATGAGTCTACCCTTGAGGGAGCGGGGCCAGTGTAGCACCGGGGGCGGCTGCGCCACAGGTCGGGGAAATCCACCACAGAGACACAGTGAAAGATCAGACAAAAGTCAAGAGCAACATCCACCACGGAGAACACGGAGAACAATAAGGGGAAGAACGAAAACGCAACCGCGAATTTTGCCGATGATGCGAATGCACGACAGGAATTGCGCCAAAGATACCGGGCGAGTCACGGAAACGAAGAGAGCCCCACGTTTCCGCGGAGCTCCCACATTGTCAGACTTAATGCTTAGGCGTGTCGGCTAGGCGAACTAGTTCGACTTCGAGGGCTTGAAGCCAGCCTTCTGGGCGTCGGCCTCGGTCATGTACTTGCCCTGCTTGGTGTTGCCGTAATAGCGACTACCTTCCTTGTGGTAGACGCCGCTCTCGGTGTTGACCCAGACCATGCCCTTTTGCGGTGGCGGACCGGCGGAGGCGGCGGTGGTCGCGGCAGCTTTGGTGGCTGTGGGCTTGGCTGCGGTGGCCGCAGTTGCCGGAGCGGATGTGGCTGCCGTGGTGGACGCGCCGGGCGCGCTCGTGGTGGCGGCCGGAGTTGTGGTAGCGGGCTTAGCAGTAGTGGTGGTAGCGGCAGGCTTGCTGGTGTCTCCGGTTACGGTCTTGGCGGCCTTCTCGGTACCCTTGGCGGTTTCTTTGGCAGCGGTTTTGGAGGCTTCGCCGGTGGCCGTGGCCGCCTTCTTAGTGGTGTCTACAGTGGCGTCGGTCGCCTTCTCGGCGCCCTTTTTCGTTTCCTTGGCAGCCGTCTTGGAAGCGTCGGCGGTGGCGGTGGCAGCTTTCTCAGCGCCCTTCTTGGTTTCCTTGGCAGCCGTCTTGGTGGCGTCGACAGTAGCGTCGGTAGCTTTCTCGGCACCCTTCTTGGTTTCTTTCGCGGCCTTCTTAGTTGTGTCGGCAGTGGTATCGGCGGCTTTCTCGGCGGTGGACTTCTTCTTCGTGGTCTTGGTTGTGTCGGTGGACTGAGTTGACGAAGAAGAAGAGGAAGAGGACGACGAGGCCTGGGCGAAGAGCTGACCTGCGCCGAGAGAGAGCGCCAGTCCAACAACTGCGAAAATGAGAAACGACTTTTTCATGGGTGGGTCTCCGTAGTAGCGGCGTTCCGCGCCGCACGGCCTGGCTTTTGAATTGAGCCGCAGCCGAAGCCGGGGGTTGCCGAACGGCGCGGCGACTGGACAGCCGAATCTTACACGCCTGTGGGCCCGCAGCCAAACCGTTTCCGTGCGGCAGGAGGCCGGCTTCCGGAACGAAACTGCCGGGTCCGATCCTCTGGGTGCTTCCGGTGCGTGCGCCGTTCGTCACTCGGCATGGAAAAAGCCGGGAACTTGTGTCCCGGCTATGAGTGGGGCCGACTTTCGCGGTTCTGCAACACTTACGACCGTGGCTCGCGCGCAGTGTTTAGCGGATGAACCTGCGGCGTACCGCTCCACAGGCAGCCAACAGGCCGCTGCCCATCAGCAGCAGGCTCGACGGCTCGGGAATGGGGGCGCCGAAACTGTAGCTGGTCACGCTGTTGAAGGTGTACGCATTCCCGTCCCACACGATGAACGTATAGCCAGCATTGCCGCAAGGCGCCGCGCCGGTATAGCAGAGATTCACTTCGCCAACTGTCGGCACGTCGAACAGCAGGCCGGCATTGTCGAAGTACGTCGGGTTCGGCGGATAGTAGTACAGGTTGTCGTAAACGAAATGCGGATCCGTGCCCGTGGGGATGATAGTGGTGACGGTGATGCCGTCGTAGATCGCATTGATTCCCGTGACAGTCCACGTTCCGTCGAGGTTGTTGGTGGCGTATAAGGTTCCCGTCAACGAATCAGTCGCACCGCTGAAGGAGATGGCGATGGTGTCGGCGGAGGCGATGCAGACAAAAGTTAACGCAAAGCACAACATTGCGAGCAAAACGAAGCAGCGTTTCATAAGTGCTTTCCTTACTAGTGAGGGTCTGAAACTCCGCAGTAATACAGGCACTTCGGATGCCAAGCTACTTGGCTGCAAGTCATTGAAAACAAACAGTTCGACAACTCAACCATTACTCACGGTGCAACGACCTGCGGTCATTGTGGGCAAGTTACTTCCCGATGAATCAGTTTTGAAGCTGAGTAATTGATTAACTAGCGTTCTGGCGGCAGATCGTCGGTGTGGGCGATACAGGCGGTACCGCGCTTCGGGTGTCCAGTCCATTTCCGCTGGTTGTGACCGAAGTCATATCCGGCCCGGGCTCGCTGCCGATAGCCTTGTATCAGCATGAAATCAGTTGTCCAGCCGGGCGCCGCGAGCGCCGTAGTTACCGACGTTAATTTGCGGGAGGCATTGTTGCCGCAGGTGGTTCTAAATCCGCGGAAGAAGCTGGTTCGGCGAAGCGACCGCGACTACTCGCAGCAACTGCGCCTGGGGTTTCAGCTCGCGTTCGTCGCTCTCAATGTTTGGATCGGCGTGCAGTTCTATCAATGGGTGCGATGGGCGGAAACGGCCGGAGCGACGCGGGAGGTGGCGCGCCCGGCGGGCGTGGAAGGGTGGCTGCCGATCGCCGGGCTGATGGAGTCCAAGTACGTGCTGCTAACGGGCACGTTGCCTCGGGTGCATCCGGCGGCGTTCTTTCTGTTCACGGCGTTCCTGCTGATGTCGTGGTTGCTGCGGAAATCGTTTTGCTCGTGGCTATGCCCGGTGGGGACGCTGTCGGAATACCTTTGGAAGCTGGGCCGGTCCACCTTCCGGCGCAACTTCGCGCTGCCGAGGTGGCTGGACTTGCCGCTGCGCAGCTTGAAGTACCTGCTGCTGGCATTCTTCGGTTTCGCCGTGTTCAGCATGTCGGCGCTGGCGGTGGAGGAATTCCTGGCATCGCCTTACGGCCTCATCGTGGATGTGCGGATGCTGAATTTCTTCCGCTATCTGGGCGGGACGGCGGCGTTTGTCGTTCTTGGGTTGATCGTCGCGTCGATCTTTGTACAGAATTTCTGGTGCAGATATCTGTGCCCTTACGGCGCGTTTCTCGGATTGGCGGCGCTGGCCAGCCCGTTACGCATCATGCGTCGCGAGGCGAGCTGCATCGATTGCGCCAAGTGCGCGAAGGTGTGCCCTTCGGCTCTAGCGGTGGACAAGCTGGTGCAGATCCGGTCAGCGGAGTGTACGGGATGCCTGGAGTGCGTGGCGGTGTGTCCGGCGAAGGAGACGCTGGTGGCTTCCGCGTTTCCGTTTGTTCCCCACATTTCCCAAAAGAAAGGAAATATGGGCCACCCCGTACCGGCGTGGGCGTTCGCTGCAGGGATCGCGATCATCTTCTTTGGGCTGGTCGGGTATGCCAAGTTCACCGGACATTGGGACACCCAGATGCCGAAGCAGGTGTACTTCCGGCTGGTGCCGACGGCGAGTGAGCAGGCGCACCCCTAATCCATGCCTCGAGTTCTCGCGCGGATTTGACTGTTCGCGCGAATTGTAACTATTATAGTTTCGGATGAATGTCAGTACCCGATTCACGGTAGCCCTGCATATTCTGACCCTGCTCGCATCCGAGCCTGGTAAGGCACTCACGTCGGAATACATTGCTGGCAGCGTGAATACGAATCCTGTGGTTGTTCGTCGGCTGATGGGAGCACTGCGCAAAATCGGCTGGGTTTCATCGCAGCCCGGGAATGGTGGGGGCTGGGAACTCACTGCGAACCCAGACAAGTTGACCCTGGCCGACGTGCGACGGGCGGTCAACGAAGGATCGCCGTTCTCGATGCACAATCAACCGCCGAACCCTGCGTGTCCAATCGGAAAGAATATCCAGGGAGCACTCGAATCGTTGTATGACGGAGCTGAGCGGGCAATGGAAGAAGAGCTGTCTCGAACAACCATCACTTCTTTGCTTAGTTCAGTGCAGGGAAAGCACCGGGCGTGACCCTCCTTTTTTTTGTGTTTGTTTGTAACTGATATGGCTACGGAACGGAATCAAATTGACTTGCAAACTGAAAGGGCGAGAGACATGATATCTGCCGCAAACATCGTTGCCCTCGTGCGCTGGCCCACCAAGGCGAACATCGTCAGGTTGGCAGTCATTGCAATCGCGATGTTTGCCTTGGGCACGGTGGTATCTGCTGCAACCTGCGACCGTGCTTGTCTGCTTGAGCAGGCGAAGCAATTCAATGCCAACATGCTTGCGCAGACGACCGAGAAGATTCTGGTGGCGCCGAATGCACAGATTCGCGAGAACACGAAGTCTATTGCGCTTGCCGACAGCAAGTGGTCCACAGTCAAGAGCATTCGCTCAGAAGGGGTGTTCGCCGATGCCGTCAAAGGTAGCGTGATTGAGCACGTGGCGGCGGAGACAGCCAGCGGGAAGACGGTCTATATCGGTACGCGGCTCAAGCTGATCGGCGGGAAGATCACGGAAGTCGAGATCAACTTCGACGATAGTCCCAATGTAAACGCCAAGAACCTTGTCCCCTACGATCCAATCTTCAATACCATCGTGCCTCCGGAAGAGCGTTCGACACGCGAGCAACTGGAGCGGATCATCACGTCCTACTTTCAGGGTCTGACAGACCACACGCCCATCGAAGCGGACTATGACCCGCGTTGCGACCGCTACCACAGCGGAAATCGGGTGACGCACAATTCTCGGAATGGTGTTGAGGAGAGCGGCGATGTGGGTTGCTATGAGAGCAACCTGGGGCCGAAGCCTTGGGGGCCAGCAACCGAGAGTCGAGTTGCGTTGGTCGATCCGGAACGTGGCATCGTGATCGGCTATTCCATTCTGTACTACGGCAACAGTGACCGCAGGATGCAGATCAACGAAGTGTTCAAGATCCTCGACGGCCAGATTCGGATGGTCGACAACATCGGATTGATGGAAGAAGGAATCACGACGTCGGGATTCAGGGAGTAATCGATGTCTTCACCAAATCGTTCGGCGCGATCCATCATGCTAGCGTTCGCGCTCGTGGTGTCCGGTATGTTCATTCCGAGTAATTCCTGTGCTCAGGGTCAGGTTGCGCCAACAGCGCCGGCGAAGCCGCCCGAGATTCACGCGATTCTCGAAAAAGTCGTTCACCCAAACGGGGTCAAAGTAGGAGACTCCGTTGCTGCACGCATGACGGAGCCAACGAAGTTGCGGGATGGGACAGAGATCCCTAAAGGAGCGCACATCCTCGGGAAGGTGACGGAAATCAAGAAGAGGGCGGACAAAGAAGGGCCGTCGAAACTAGGAATTCTGTTCGATAAGGTGCAACTCAAGGACGGCAAGTCAGTTCAACTCATAATGGCTCTGGTCAGCGTCGCTCCGCGCTCCGAGCCCGGCTCCCTCGACTCGCTCGGCGCCGACAAAATGGCCGGTAACGGCTTGCGACACGCGGCCGAGATGGAGGCCAATGGTAGCTCGCCCGGCGAAGTCAATCTCGCCGTCTCAGGCGGTGTTCGCGGTTCTACGAAGGTTACGGAAACAGAGATGCAGCCCGGAGTCTGCTATGTGCCGGATATCAAAATTTCGAGCTACTCCATGGGAGAACCGGGAACGATCCTGCAGTCGTCCAAAAACACAGTTTATCTCGATTCGGGCAGCCGGCTATTACTGCAGGTGCAATAGCCGGCGCGTTTCCGCTCGGTACCGAGCCGCGAACAGCAGTCACAACCAAATTCGAAGCGTGCAATGACATGAAGGTCGTGGCTGATACGGCACAGAAGTCTGGTGCGTGTTCCGCTTATCGGGTGCAGTTCTGACGATGGTTCCCGCAGCATCGCTAGTTCGTTGACTCGCAGGAACTTCGCCCCTAAGATGTAGCAACCCCAAGCGCGGGTTCCCACGAATGGCCGAACAACTCATCTCGCATTACCGCATATTGGAAAAACTCGGGGGCGGCGGCATGGGGGTGGTTTACAAGGCCGAAGACACCCGCCTGCGCCGCTTCGTGGCGCTCAAGTTCCTGCCCGACGACGTTGCCCAGGACCCGCAGACGTTGAGCCGCTTTCAGCGCGAAGCCCAGGCGGCTTCGGCGCTGAATCATCCGAACATCTGCACTATTTACGACATCGGCACCGAGAACGGCCGGACGTTCATCGCGATGGAGTATCTGGAAGGCTCGACGCTGAAGCACATGATCGAAGGCCATGCGCTGAAGACTGGGCAGCTGCTCGACTTGGGGATTCAGATCGCGGACGCGCTGGACGCGGCGCACTCCAGCGGCATCGTGCACCGCGACATCAAGCCAGCCAATATTTTTGTCACGCGGCGCGGGCAGGCAAAGGTCCTCGATTTCGGACTGGCCAAGCAGACGCCGCAAAAGCACTTCCAGATGGATGGGGCGGACG
>Ga0207780_1000305_pt1 | contig 13661 bp, 14 predicted proteins | sample LuqExpMetageno45_FD_187803 | JGI IMG/M metagenome (GOLD analysis project Ga0207780, IMG submission 187803) | Tropical forest soil microbial communities from Luquillo Experimental Forest, Puerto Rico - Sample 45 (SPAdes) | ecosystem: Environmental > Terrestrial > Soil > Tropical forest ...
TCTACTCATTGAAGACGATAGCGCGACCGCTCAATCCATCGAGCTGATGCTCAAATCCGAGAGCTTCAACGTCTACACCACCGACCTCGGTGAGGAGGGCGTCGACCTCGGCAAGCTTTACGACTACGACATCATCCTGCTCGACCTGAACCTCCCCGACATGTCGGGTTTCGAGGTTCTGCGCAGCTTGCGGGTGTCCAAGGTCAAGACCCCAATCTTGATCCTATCCGGCCTCGCCGGCATCGAGGACAAGGTGAAAGGGCTCGGCTTCGGTGCCGACGACTACATGACCAAGCCGTTCCACAAGGACGAGCTGATTGCCCGCATCCACGCCATCGTGCGTCGGTCAAAGGGCCATGCCCAGTCGGTCATCAACACCGGCGATCTCATCGTCAACCTCGACACCAAGACGGTGGAGGTTTCCGGCCAGCGCGTGCACCTCACCGGCAAAGAATATCAGATGCTCGAGCTGCTCTCACTGCGCAAGGGCACCACGCTCACCAAGGAGATGTTCCTCAACCATCTCTACGGCGGCATGGACGAGCCGGAGCTCAAGATCATCGACGTGTTCATCTGCAAGCTGCGTAAGAAGCTCGCCAACGCCTCGAGCGGAAAGAACTACATCGAGACAGTGTGGGGCCGCGGCTACGTGCTGCGCGAGCCGACCGAAGCGGACGAGAGGATCCCAGCCTAATCAGCCGGACTTTCCACCGCGTTAAGTAGTAATTGCGGCTTCGCATACTCTCCCATCATTACTTGGCCCCGCGATAATGGCGGGGCCTTTTTATTGGGATCGAAATGAAAATCGGGCCTTGGGTTTGCTGCTACGACCCAATCAACGCTCGGATGCCCGTGTAGAGCGAGCCGGCACCCGCCGCCAATGCACACTTAGCCCAGAGCCCTACGGAGCTGACGTGGCAGGCACGGGAAAATATCGACAAACTATTTTGACCCTGTCAGGCCGGGCAATGAAATGAGAAAGATTGCGGTTATCAATCTATGCTTTCGCTACGAACTTCAGCACGTTGCTGCGTTCGGACTGCGCGGTGGGTTTACGCTGTGGCACATAGAGCCCGCGCTGGTTGACCATCGGCTTGAACGTGTCGGTCAGTCCGATCACGGTTTCGGCGGCACCCAGCACCAGGAAGCCGTCGGGCTCGATTAAGCGCGACAGCCGCTCGAGCACCGCCTTCTTGGTCGGCTGGTCGAAGTAGATCAGCACGTTGCGGCAGAAGATGAGGTCGAATGAACCAAGATGGCCAAAATCCTGCAGCAGATTGAGCTGACGGAACGACACCATAGCGCGGAGTTCCGGTGCAATCTGCCAAAACTCGCCCACCCGTGCGAAATATTTGATCAGCTGTTGGATCGGCAGGCCGCGCTGCACCTCGAACTGGCTGTAGATGCCGGTCTTGGCCTTCTCCAGCATCTCATTCGACAGGTCCGTGGCCAGAATTTCGATTTTGAAGCCCGCGAGTAGCTGGTTCATCTCGCGCAGGATCATCGCCAGGGAATAGGGTTCCTGTCCGCTTGCGGCAGCGGCGCACCAGATGCGGATGCTGCGGCGGTACGAATGGCTCGCTATCAGCGCCGGCACGATGATGTCGCGGAATTGATCATACGGAATCTTGTCCCGAAAGAACAAAGTCTCGTTGGTGGTCATCGCCTCGATGACCTCGGTCGCCAGTACGCCGGGGCTGGTGGTCTTCAGCCGCTCGACCAGATCGGCGAGCGAGGAAAGCCGGTGCTTACGCGCTACTGGTAGCAGTCGGCTTTCGGCGAGGTACTGCTTTTCGGCCGCCAGCACCAGGCCGGAGCGCTCGCGCAACAGCTTGCGGAGATAGTCGAAGTCCTCCGGGATCATTTACGCTCTCCCGCGAACAGCCGGCTGACGCGCGGACCGATCTCCGACAGCGGCAGCACGGCCGAACACAGTCCGGCCACCGCGACCTGGCCGGGCATGCCCCAGACCACACTAGTCTCCTCGTCCTGCGCCAGCACATGGCCGCCTGCGGCGACCAGCACCTGCGCCCCGCGCAAGCCGTCGGCGCCCATGCCGGTGAGCACCAGCGCCAGCGCCTTGTGGCCCCACACCTCACCGGCGGAGGCAAACAGTGGATCAACCGCCGGCTTGCAAAAATTGATCATCGCGCCGTCGTTGAGCGCAATCACTGCGGTGCTGTGGCGGCACGCCACCTCCATGTGCTTGCCGCCGGGGGCGATGTAGATGGTGCCGGCGTTGATCTCCTCGCCGTCCCGCGCCTCCCGCACCGGGCGGTTGACGATGCGGGCTAGATGCTCCGCCAAGATGGCCGTGAATGTCGGCGGCATATGCTGGGTGATCAGCACCGGCGCGCGGTCGATCACGCCGCCGATCTGGCCAAGGATGGTATTGAGCGCCTGCGGCCCCCCGGTGGAGGACCCGATCAGCAGGATGCGCGGCGGCGTGCTCGGCATCGGCCGCAGCGCGATCGGTTTGTGCAGGTTTTCGGGCGGGTGCAACTGCAGCGGCCGCGCGCCCCGCCCCGCCAGCGCCTCGCGCCCATGGCCGAACTTCAACCGATTCGCACGCAGACCGAGTTGTCGAATCTTATCGATCAGATCGCGGCGGAAATTGACGGAAGTGGTGACTTTGTGATTGCCGGCCGGCTTCGGGATGCAATCGGCGGCACCGAGCGAGAGCGCGCGCAAGCTGATCTCAGCGTTACGCCGGGTCAGCGTCGAGGCCATGATTACGACGAGATTGCGCTTCTTGGCGAGCAGCAACGGCAGCGCAGCGATGCCGTCGAGATCCGGCATATCGACGTCCAGCACTACCACGTCGGGATCGGCACTTCCGACCTGCTCCACGGCATCGCGGCCGGTGCGCAGCGAGGCAACCACTTCTAGATCGGGCTCGGCTTCCACCCAGCGCGCGAACAGGCCGCGCACGACGACGGCATCGTCGACGATCATGACGCGGATACGCCGACTAATGGCGGCGACGGGAGGCTGCGGAGCGACGGCAACGCTCATCGCACTGTACTCGTGTTTACGCGGGGCACTAGCGACGGCGCGGTCAGATCAGCCCGACTTCCTGAAACTTGGCCTCGACAATCTGCCTGTCGAACGGCTTCATGATGTACTCGTTGGCACCCGCATGCAAAGCGCGCGCGATGTGCGCGACATCGTTCTCGGTGGTGCAGAACACTACCTTGGGACCGTCCCCGCCGGGCAACCTGCGTAGCGATCGTAGGAACTCGTAGCCGTCCATCTTCGGCATGTTCCAGTCGAGCAGGATCGCTTCCGGCAACTGACGCTTGCAGGCATCGAGCGCCTGCTCGCCGTCCTCGGCTTCCACGATCTGGAATTCGAGCCCTTCAAGGATACGTCGCGCCACCTTTCGGATCACACTTGAGTCATCAACCACTAAACACGTTTTCATCGCACCGCCTCATGTTTGTTTGCGGGTGTCGGCCCGCAAATCGCGTTCCATTCAAACTTTGCTTATGCCGCCATCGTAGTCGTTTCGATATCGAGCACGCTTTCGATGTCGATCAGCATCAACAGTTGACCTTCCAGTCGGTGAATACCGGCCGATACGCTCGCTAGGCGCGGATCGAGATTGATCGGGTTAGGCTCGCGCGCGGCATCATCGACCTTGAGCACCTCGCCGATACTGTCGATCAAAAGCCCGTAAGATTCCCCGCGCGACTCAACGCCGATAGCCATTGACGGCCGCTTGCCATCGCGCGCATTGAGGCCGAGTCGGCCGCGCATGTCGATAAGCGTCACGATACGGCCGCGCAGATTGAGCACTCCTGCGACTTCCGGCGGCGCCAATGGCACCCGCGTTACCCGCTCCGGAATGAACACGTCCTGTACGTGCAAAATAGGCAGACCAAAGAGCTGGCCGCCAACCACAGCGGTGACGTATTCCTTCAGGTGGTGGTCGCCGGTTTCGTTACTCATGCTCGGACCTTCATGCCGCCCTCTCGACGACGGTCTGCTCCTTGAGCGCCGCAATCAGTCCCTGTCGGTCGAACTTGGCAACGTAGTTGTGGAAACCGACCTGACGACCGCGCTCAACCGCGTCGGCCGACACCCGCGAGGACATTGCGATCACCGGCAGATCGGCCAGGTTGGCGTCGGCGCGCAGCGCCTCGGCGAATTCGAATCCGTCCATGTCGGGCATCTCGGTGTCGGTGACCGCGACGTCGAAGCTACAGCCGTGCTTGAGCATCGTCAGCGCCTCATTCGCGGAGCCGACCGCGGTCACCTCATAGCCAGCGGCCTGCAGCACCGGAGCCAGCATGGTACGGAAGAACGGCGAATCGTCGATCAACAGCACCGTGTGCCGCGTGGCGCTCGCCTGCATGTCCTTGCGGCGGAACCAGTCCTCGAAGGCAAGCGGCAGGAAGTGGCTGACATCGATGATTTCGGTGGCTTTGTCCTTGACGATGGCGGAGCCGAGCACGCCAGGAGTGTCGCTGGCAATCTGGATATCGAGGCGGTCTTCCACAATGTCTACGATCTCATCGACCACCAGCGCCATCGAGCGGGCGCCGTCGGAGAAAACCAGCAGCGGCTGGGCACCCTCGCCCTTCACGTGTACGTTGTCGTTCATGCTGATGAGCGGCATCAATTGGCCGCGGTACTGCACCATATGACGGCCGTTCGAAATTTCGATCTTGCGTGCATCGACTTCCTCAAGACGGGTGACCAGCGAGAGCGGGACCGCCTTGAGCTGGCTGGAGCCGGCGCGGAACACCAGCAGCGAGGTGGCCTGTTCGCTGGCCTCGGAGCCACTGCTGCCTACTGCATCGTCGACCAGAAACTGTGACGTCACGGCGCTGCCGAGCGCCTGCGCGACGCCGCTCGGATCGACGATCATGATCACTGAGCCGTCGCCGAGAATCGTGTTGCCAGAGAACATCGCGATCTGACGCAGCTTGCTTGACAGCGACTTCACTACGATTTCCTCGGTGTGGAACACCGCGTCGACAATGATACCGAAGGTCTGGCTGCCGACCTGGGTGACGACAATGAAACCGCCTTCGAAGTCGCGCTCCAGCGCCTTGCCGCCTCCCAGCACTTCGCTCAGGCGCGCGAGTGGAAGCAGCTTATCGCGCAGCCGCAGCACGGCGGTGTCCTTGATGCGCTCGATACGGTGCTCGCTGTTGCTGCGCGCGCGCACCAGCTCGATCACCGATAGCTGCGGGATCGCGAAGCGCTCGCCGCCGACTTCGACAATCAGCGCCGCGATGATCGCAAGCGTGAGTGGAATCTTAATGGTAAAGCTCAAACCGACGCCGGCGATTGACTTGACATCGATGGTGCCGCCCATCTGGTCGATATTATTGCGCACCACATCCATGCCGACGCCGCGGCCGGATACGTTCGTGACATGCGCCACAGTGGAGAAGCCGGGCTGGAAGATGAACTTGTGGATCGCGGCTTCCGACAACTTGGCGGCGGCGTCTTCCGAGACGAGACCCTGCGCCACTGCCCTGGCCTTGATGCGTTCGGTATCGAGCCCGCGGCCGTCGTCGGTGACCTGAATGATGATGTAGCCGCCCTCGTGATAGGCTGACAACCTTATGCGGCCGTGCTCGGGCTTGCCGGCGGCATGACGCTCCTTTGGTGTCTCCAGGCCGTGGTCGGCCGCGTTACGCACCATGTGGGTGAGCGGGTCCTTGATCAGATCGAGCACTTGGCGGTCGAGCTCAGTCTCGGCGCCCTGCATCTCTAGTTCGATCTTCTTGCCGAGTTCCTGTGACAGATCGCGGACGATGCGTGGCAGCTTCTGCCACGCATTGCCGATCGGCTGCATGCGCGTCTTCATCACGCCTTCCTGCAACTCCGCGGTGACGTTGGACAGCCGCTGCAGCGGCGCTTTGAATTCGGAGTCTTCGTGTTGGCGCACGATCTCCAAGAGCTGATTGCGCGTGAGCACCAGCTCGGACACCATCGTCATTAAATGTTCGAGGGTGTCGACGGTGACTCGGATCGACTGATTGCCGTTCTTGCCGCCTTCGTCATCTTTGGCCGCAGGCGGATCCGCTTGCGGCTTGGCGGATCTCGCACTGGACGGATTGACCGGCGTTTCGCGAAACGCGCGTTCGAGCTCGTCGAGCGAACTCTCCCCCGGCTGCGATCCCCGTTTTGGCATTTGCGGCGTCAGTGAGCCAACTGATTGCGGGGGTTCTTGCGGCGCGGGTGCGGAGCCAAGCCGTTCGACCATGCGCTCCAGATCGGAAATCAGGTCGTCGTCGGAGCCCTCCGGCTCACGTTGCTCGCGCTCCAGTGAGTCCAGAATCTTCTTGATGCGGTCTATGGTGGCGAGCACCAGCGTGACGGATTCGCTGGTCGCCGGCAGGCCATCGCGAAATCTTCCCATCAGCGTTTCGGCGGAATGCGCGAGCGCTTCCAGACGCGGCAGGCCGAGGAAGCCGCAGGTGCCTTTGATGGTGTGGACGAGCCGGAAGATGTTGTTAAGTATCTTGGCGTTATTCGGTTCCTGCTCAAAACGAACAAGCTCGACGTCGACCACGTCGAGACTCTCGTTCGTCTCGGTCACGAAGTCCCGCAGCAATTCGTCCATAAAAAACGCCTTCGGCGACAGGTCGCGGCTCGCCTGCCACGTCCCCTGAAACTCGGGTCAGTGTGTCGGTGAAGCGTTTAATTTTGGTTGCAGTACTAGCGGGCGGCACGCGGCTTTAATGTCTTGTTAACAGGGCAAAACCCGCAGGCCCACGCTAATAAACCGTGTTTATTGCGCGGTGAGAACCACGGTGTCGCCGTCCATCGCCATGGCGGCTTTAACGCCACAGGCTTCGGCAAGCAGCCCGGCATAGAATGGTTGGACGCGATGGGCGTCGAGCGCTTCGGGCCCGGCTTCGCCCGAAAGCAGCGGCGGCACGCCGGGCAGAACTTTGGCGTTGGGTCCGGTGGCGCTGATCTTGAAACCCACGTTGTCACCCGCCCCAATCGGATCGACCGTGAGCTGGCCGCCGCGTGGAATCGTATGGGCGGCGATCAGTAGCATATTGAGCAGCAGCTTGACCCGATTCTTGGCCAGCAGCGCTCGCGGCAGGTTCCAGGCGAGTCTGGTTTTGTCATCATCCAGGAGGCCGCGTGAAATCTTCTCAGCATCGCCGGTATCGATCTGCGCGCCGGCGGAGCCGGCAGCACCGAATGCGATGCGGCAGAATTGCAGTTTGGCGGAGGCTGTAGTGGCACTCTTCTTGATTAAATCGAGCGCAAATGTCTTGGTCTCCTCGTCCTTTTCCTCCGCCAGCACTTCCAGGCCGTTGACGATGGCACCGACCGGGCTGATCAGATCGTGACACACGCGCGAACATAGCAGGGCCGCGAGATCAAGCGCTTCAATGGATCCGGACATGCACGGGCCTCCGCTAGGTATGCAGGGTGCGACGAAACTAACGAATCGCCACTAATATTGCCTTCGGCGCGTGATACACCGCACTAGCGTCAGCGCCAAGGATTGCGCAACGCCGCAAGGACGACACTTTAAATGTCTGATCGCGATATTCCGCCCGCGGCAGCCCGCCGACTGTTGCCAGAACTGACCGCGATTGTCGCGCGCGCCTGCGCCGTAATCCGCGCGCTGCCCGCCGCCTCAGTCGCGCAGCGGCTCAAGCCCGATCAGTCGCCGGTCACGGCCGCCGACGAGGCGTCGGAGGCGGAAATCCTGCAAGGCCTTGCGCGCCTGCTGCCCGGCGTTCCTGTGGTAGCGGAAGAAATGAGCGGTCGGCGTGCAGCGCCTGCGCTCGACCGCAGCTTCGTGATGGTGGACCCGCTCGACGGCACCAAGGAATTCCTCGCGGGCTCCGATGAGTTCACGGTCAATCTCGCGATCATCACCGGCGGCACGCCGATCGCCGGCATCGTTGCTGCACCGAACCGCGGCCAGCTCTGGCGCGGCATCGTCGGGACCGGCGCCGACCGTCTGCGGCTCACGCCGGACGGAGCAACCGAGCCGCAGCCGATTCAAACGCGGCGCTGGCCGGGACAAGGTGCCGTAGCGGCGGTAAGCCGCTCCCATTTTGATCCAAATACCGATGCGTTCCTCGCGCAGCTCGGACCGCTCACGCGGCAGCCGAGCGGATCGGCAATCAAATTCTGCCAGATCGCGGAGGGCGCGGTTGACGTCTATCCGCGGCTTGCCACCACCTGCGAATGGGACGTGGCGGCCGGGCATGCGCTGCTGGTCGCGGCTGGGGGGGTGGTTTCGACCCCGCAGGGTGCGCCGATAGTCTATGGCCGAGTGGCAGAGAATTTCCGCGTGCCGGCCTTCGTTGCTTGGGGCGACCCAGACAAGGCAAAACTGCTCGCGCGCTGATCACCGACCGATCGGGCCATCTGTGAAATCGGCCACCGGGGTCAAAGCCGTTGATGGCTCGGCCAGTCCAGTCATTGACCGCGATTCGGTCGACTTTGGCCTCCGTCGCGCTGACTGGTATCGTAATACTAGCGGCGAGAGCCCAGATGGTCAGGGCGGCCGACTTCCGTTACTGCCGCGCTACAGTCATAGTCCTTGGCGAAATTTGTGCGATTCGGGACGTCAAGATCACGCCGCCACACTACCGCCTTCCACGTGAGCAACCAGTTAAACGGGACTTTCTAATGGGGCTTGGCCCGCATTATTATTGAATGGAGTACTCGATGCGCGCGACCCTGCGCCTTGCCGTTCTGACGCTGGCTCTGCTCGTATGCAGCGCCGATTTCGGCCTCACCCAAGAGCGGCGGCCCGGCACCTTCACCATCGACGAACTGGTGCAGGAGGGGCACCGCTTCTTCGGTACGGTATCGCGCGGGTTAGCGCAGGTAGTTGAGACCGCAGTCAGCCGCTGGGGCCAACCCAACGGCTATGTGCTTGGCCAGGAAGGCAGCGGTGCTTTTGTGGTCGGGCTGCGCTATGGCGACGGCAAGCTTTACACTAAGAATGCCGGCGACCGCCGCGTGTTCTGGGAGGGCCCGTCGGTCGGCTTCGATACCGGCGGCGAAGGCGCCCGCACCATGATGTTGGTATACAATCTGCCGGCAACCGAGGCGATCTATCAACGTTTTGCTGGTATCGACGGTTCTGCCTATTTCATCGGCGGCTTCGGCATGACCGCGCTGACCGCGAACAATATCGTGGTAGTTCCGATCCGCTCCGGCGTCGGTTTTCGGCTGGGCGCCAATATCGGTTACTTGAAATTCACCCCGAATGCGACGTGGAATCCGTTCTGAGCGGATCATCCTTTACTTGAGCGCACGCTTTCGACCGATTGTGACGATCCGGCCGGAACACAGCCGGCGACGCCGCAGCGGCCGTAGGTTAATGTTGGCTTGCGCTGGTGGCGCTCAACCCTCCATGTCAGGGTTTCCGCTGGGAAATCGCGGGCTTGGGTGAATCTGGAGGCGTCGCTCATGATTGAACCCATCATGTATTTCGGGATCGGGTTTCTGGTCGCGGCTCTCATTGGGCTCGTCGCCGTAGCCCTTGTGCATGCTCGTGCGGTGCGGTTGACCATACGCCGCCTCGAGGCTGCAACTCCATTGTCCATGGCCGAGATTCAAGCTGACAAGGATCAACTGCGCGCCGAATTTGCAATGTCGACGCGACGCCTCGAAATGAGCGTCGAAAACCTCAAGACGAAAAGTACGAGCCAGCTCGCCGAGCTTGGCATGAAAGGCGATGCTATCAATCAGCTTAAGATCGAACTGGGCGAAAAGACCGCCACCATTCTCGCACTGGAAGCGCGCAACGAGGTGTTGCGCGATCAGTTGCGCACCACGGAGGAAGAAGTCGCCGTCAAAACGAGCGCGATGCTCGAAGGCCAACGTGCGCTCTCCGATAAGGAGGCCGAGCTTGCCACACTGATGAGCGAACTCGACGAGCGCAACAGCCTGACCGACGCGCAGAAGGTCGAGATCATCGCGCTCAAGATGCAAGTCGAGGCGCTGAGGAAGCAGCTTGACGGCGCCGGCGCAGAGCTCAAGGCGGTTGCAGACCGACGCGATGCCGAGCGGGTCGAGCTGAAGGCCGCAACCCAGGAATTGACGGAAGAGCGCGGCAAAGCGGAGAATCTCGGCCGCCGCGTTGCCGAGCTCGAGCAGGCTTTGGTAGCGCAGACCACCGAGACTGAAATCGTCGGTCGCCGCGCCGAGAATCTAGAGAGCCGGCTGGGCGAGCAGTCACGGATACTTATCGAACGCGAATTCGAACTCAAGCAGCTGCGTGGCCAGATCGAAATCGCGCACAAGACCGAGGGCGATCTGCGCGGGGCCATTGCTGAGCTTGATAGCCGCAGTCGATCCGCGATCGAAAAACTGAACGCCGAGAAGGCCCAACGCCAGGCCGAACTCGAGCGTACCGAGGACGAGTGCACTCGGCTCACCCAAGAGGTCGCCAATATGAAGCGCGAGGCCGAGGAGTCCTTGGCGTCCGAGCGGGTAGAAACCGCGTTGCTGCGCGAGCGCATCAACGACGTCGCCGCCGAGGTGGCGCGGCTCGCCTCGGCGCTGGAGGGACCTAACTCGCCGATCGACGCTATCCTAGCCGCCGAAACTGCGCGAGATCGCGGAACCATCGGCACGCCTGCCATGCATGCCGGCGTTGGGATCACCGAAGCGACCCCCGCGGCCGGCAGCCTCGCCGACCGCATCCGCGCTCTACAAAGTCGCGCCTCGCGAGTGCCGCGGGACGAGCCGCAGAGCCGCAACTAGTTTGCTGGCTCGCTTGACACCTCTCCAACGCATTCTTTATATCGCCCGACCATAACGGCCGGGCGCTTAGCTCAGCGGGAGAGCGTTCCCTTCACACGGGAGAGGTCGTAGGTTCAATCCCTACAGCGCCCACCATTTTACGGGCATTTCCTCAGCACATCTCGGCACAACTCGGCAGAACACAGCACGAACCGGCAAGCTCAACGTTGAGAAATCGTTGAACTTCGTTCGCGGAGCGTTCGCGTCGTGCGGCGCGCGTTTCTTGGCCACAACAACCAGGAGATATCGCAGAGAGGGCGCGCTGCCCTGCAACCTGCGCAGCCTCGTCTCGTAAACAAGCCTTTCAATGTCGGCGAGCTGATGGCGCGCATGCGCACCGCGCTGCGCCATCGCATGCAGCGCAAGGCCGAGGTCCCCGTGCTGTCTGGAAGTTGACGCCGTGCGCCACCGCGTCACCCGCGCAGGCGCCGAACTCAAGCTGACGCCGAAGGAATTCGAGCTGCTGTCGTTCCTGGCTCGCCATGCCGGCCGCGTGGTCACACACAAGCAAATCCTCACAGCGGTCCGGGGGCCGGCGCATACCGAGGACACGCAATATCTGCGCGTTTATGTCGGACAACTTCGCCAGAAGATCGAAGAGCACGCCGAGGACCCGCGCATCATCCTGACGGAGCCTGGGATAGGATATCGGATCGCAGAGAGCTAATTTCCGGGCTGGAGGCCTACTACACGGTGAGCTTGATCAAGAATTCGACCTTCACCCTCAATTAACGGTGCAACGGCCAGCATGGCGTGGGGGTGACAGTTTGCCATGGGTTTGTGTCGATCGGCGGCCACTCGGCCGAGCACTGCTTCATGCTGGCGCGGGATTTCTTCGCGGTCGTCGCCAAGGACCGGGCCGCCTTCACCGCATTGGCCGCCATCGTCAGCTCGAACGACCCCACCCGCAGCTATGGCCGCCACCTCGTTTGCATCGGCGGCAACCTGATCGTCTCCGCCGGCGTGATCGAGCCGAAAGTATTCGAGGCCCATGCGTAACTACAACCAGTGCGTGCCGTTAGCATAACGGTTTCAACCCCTGATGATTTTGGCAACATACCCCCCCCTCAAATGACGGCCGAAACCGGCAGGCAATCAGGCCGTATCGAGCGACCGGCAGTTAACAAATAGTTATGAGTCCAATCCCCGGCAGCGCAGGCGGCAGCGGCGATTGCGCCCCAATCGGCTCATTTGCCATCATAACCTTGGACGCCAGGACGCTAGGCCAGTTTCTCGATGTGCGGCCGCTTCACCCAGAACTACACATGGCGTGAGATCGTCGCGCTCTATCAACTGACGCAGCCGGCGCTCAATCTGCAGCCGCGCTATAACATCGCCCCGACCACCACGATTGATGCAGTAATCCCCCGCGACGGTGAACGCCTTGAGCTTGTGCGGATGCGCTGGGGACTGATCCCGTCTTGGTGGAAGAAAACTGCCAAGGAAGCCCCCTCCACCTTCAATGCCCGCGCCGAGACTGTGGCGACCAAGCCAATGTTCCGTGCCGCCTTCAAGCGCAGCCGCTGCGTCGTCCCAGCCTCCGGCTATTACGAATGGAAAGCGACGCCGACCGGCAAGCAGCCATACTACATCTCGGCGGCGGATGGCTCCGTGCTGTCCTTCGCGGCGCTATGGGACGAGTGGCAGGACATCGAGAGCGGCGACATCGTGAAGTCCTGCACGATCATTGTCACAAACGCGGCCAACAGGAGACCTGAGCAGGTGCAGCAAAAGGCCCGCTACTCGATGACCTCGTCGGCCCGCAACAAAAGCGACCTAGGAATGGTTATCCCCAGTGCGCGAGCAGTTCGCATGTTGAGCACAGTCTCGAATTTCGTCGGCCGTTCGATCGGCAGTTCACCAGGATTGGCGCCACGCAGGACTTTGCCAGCAAGGACGCCGGTCAGCTGATGCAAGCTGAGTAGATTTGGCCCATAAGCCAATAAGCCTCCAGCCCGCGCGAAATCGGGGAAAAGGGTAATGGCCAGAAAGCGGTGACGAAGAGCAAGTTCGGCAAGCACCTGCACATTTGGCGCAATGAGCGGTGATGACAGCATCACCATGGCGCTCGCACCGCGCTGATTCGCCATTAAAAAGGCTGTGTCGAAATCGGACGGACGTTGCACCTCTAGAACATCCAGTTCGACATTCAGCTTTTCCGCCGCCTTCTTAACTGACTCTATTTGTACGGTTCCAGTGCTCGCATCCCACAGTACCGCAGCACGCGAGAGTTTTGGATTGCTCTCAACTAGCATCTCCATCAACTTCGCCGTGAAGTCTGGAAAGTCGAGAAATACACCAGTGATATTGCCGCCCGGACGCGCGAGACTAGCAGCCACACCACCAGCGACTGGGTCAGTTTCCAAGTCGAGTGCGATAATCGGAATGGTGCGCGTCGCCAAATGAGCTGCTTGCAGTACTACGGGGCCATTCACTATGAACACATTCACATTTTTCGCTATGACTTCTGCTACCAGCGGCCCGATTTGAGCTGGGTCACCTTCCGCTGTGCGGGCTACAATCTCGACTTGCGCGGGAGGAGCGTAACCCGAAACCCGCAAGCCGCTCAGGATAGCCTCTATACGAACAGCTGCCGCCGCTTTGGAGCCCGCATAGACAAAACCGACTCTTGGGACTTCCGGCGCCTGCTGCGCCTGTGCCGCGATCGGCCATGCCGCCGCGCCGCCAAGCAGCGTGATGAACTCGCGCCGTCTAAGATCGAATTGCATCCGCTTCTGCTCCCGGCGAGAGTGGCAGCATAGCGGATTGTCGAGGGTCAGGTCAGGGGCTTGCTGCGCTGCGGGATTAGCCCGCGAGCGATATCGACACTGCAGTGGTGGATAGTCTGAAAGTGCTTGACCCCAACCGGCCGATTAAAGAAGCGGACAATAAACGCCTGTCGGCGG
>Ga0207780_1000309_pt1 | contig 13561 bp, 14 predicted proteins | sample LuqExpMetageno45_FD_187803 | JGI IMG/M metagenome (GOLD analysis project Ga0207780, IMG submission 187803) | Tropical forest soil microbial communities from Luquillo Experimental Forest, Puerto Rico - Sample 45 (SPAdes) | ecosystem: Environmental > Terrestrial > Soil > Tropical forest ...
TATTGGAGAGACGTAGGCAGGCCGAGCTTGCCAGCATAGAACTGGCCGGTCGCTTCGATGCCGTAGCCGGTTCCCCAATCGCGAACGAATTCGGCGTGGTGTTTTCATCCGGTGATTTCTCACGGTGCGCATGGGCAACATCTAAATGGTGGTGGAGCCGCCATGCCCGGTTTTGAAATCGTTTGGAGTCGCCGGCATGTATGCGGATCAGTGACGCGACGTTCTGACGCGGAACTCTAACTCCTGAGTTCGCGTGCTCCTTGGAGGTGAGCCCGCTCGGTGGACGAGACGCCAGAGACATTGGGCAGACTGTTACCGAATTTGCGGGCGGATCGAATCGCGGTCTGATCACGGTCGCGACCCCGTTGTCGCTCGACAATCACGTCTAATCATCTCGCTGGCGGCACCACACCGATTGCCGGCGGTCCACCCGGTTCGTTTCTTTGTCACTGACGGTGGCCTCCTAGTACGGACCTGACTCGGTCGATCCAAGCCGGCAAGCTGCTGGCTACGTCGATCGAATCCTTAAGGGCGAAAAGCCCGCCCACCTTCCAGTACAGAGCCCGACGAAATTCGAGTTGGTGATCAACCTCAAGGCCGCCAAGGCAATCGGCCTCACGGTGCCGCCTTCGCTTCTTTCCCGCGCTGATGACGTGATCGAATGAGACGTTGGAAGTCCGCTTTTGGCCGTTAGCGGACATGCTCTCGCGCTTCTGCGGTGTCTGCTTCTGAGGGTAAAGCGCATATCGCTTACGCCAGCAGGCCCATGCACGTCGTGGATTAAGACGCGCAATCCGAAGTCGTCAGCGTATATGCGGATCATTTGCTAGGTCATCCGTTCGAAAAATCTTGTAAAGGCAGAAAAAGAATCGTTTGCCGAGCTTGGGTCTATTAGGCCCCAGCAAATAAGACCGACTCCGAGCACGAAAAGAGCGTGCGACAAACGTAAAGCCCCACACTCATTCGAGAGAAATGCACGCATTTTTGCCGTCACGATTATCACCTCTGGAATAAGGACCTGCGGTCTAGATGAACCAAATTGATCTGACCAAATTCTCGGATTGCGTGATGTGATGTGCATCACGCGCGCGTCGATTTGAAGCCTCTGTTGCGCCGCCAAATTCTTGTTGCCTAGTGGTGTAAGAAGCTCGCTTTTATTTTAATTTGTCTATTTGTTCTTGTTTCGGCCTGCCAATTCTTGCGACTTCACGCCCAATCGGAGATGAAAAGGGCATCCCGGTGGGGACGGCTCGCCCATCCTTGCCCACATATCCGAGGGCCTGGTTTCCTGAAACGGCTTCACTTAAACCGCGACGACACCTGCACAACTTTATTCAAATTCGCTGGCCTACCTGCGGATCAGTGACGGGACGTTCTGAACCCGAACAAAAGAGGCCGCCAACACGGCGGCCTTTTGGGTTCAGTATAGCAGTCCTATCTTTTGAGAGCGTCTTTGACGTCTCCAACGCCTTTGCGCACGGCACCTTCTGCCTTGTCTGCTTTGCCTTCGGCCTGCAGCTTCTTATCGCCGGTCACTTTTCCGACGGCCTCTTTCACTGCGCCCTTTGCTTGTTCAATTGTTCCTTTTACGTGCTCACGATCCATCTTTGGTCTCCCGGTTTGAAGTCATCAAAGAGCTAAACACTCAAGCGACGATGACGTTCTATTGGATCCCGAAGTTCGGAGCAGATTTCCCTGATCATAATCAAAGAGGAACTTGTTCCTTCACGCATCACGCGTGCGTCGATTGATGGGCCCACCGCGCTGAAGCACAAGCGGCCACGCCGCGTGATAACAAAACGCCGCCCGGTTGGACGGCGGTTGATTTCGATCAGCAGTGGCACGGCAGCGCTTAGCGCTTCATAAGGTTTCGGTGATACGACAGAAAAAAAGGGGAGGTCACGGTGAGCTATGTAAGCCGCGTGCTTCAGCCGGGTGAATATGTGGGCTGCGTGCTTCAGCCGGGTGAACAAGTCGAGTATGCGACAAAGCCGCATTGGATAGTTTATCTCCCCGGTCTCCTGTTGTTGGTCATTAACATCCCCATAGCCGCTACGGGACACGTTCTCTCACGCTACTCCGAAATTGTAACCTCCGAAAACGCTGGAACTTTCGCTTTGTTCAGCTTTTTATCTGCGCTGATCGTCTTGGCGAGCGCTTGGCTCAACCGTTGGACAACCGAGATCGCCGTCACAAATCGGAGAGTTATCTATAAGACCGGGTTTGTCCAACGGCGCACTATGGAAATGAATCGAGAAAAGGTGGAGAGCGTCGAGATTAGCCAATCGGTTCTCGGACGGTTGCTGGACTTCGGTACCGTTACGATTCGAGGAACGGGTTCGGGTATCGAGCCTCTTCCCCAAATCGCAAATCCCCTCGAATTCCGCAGTTATATAACAGCCGGGTAGGTGGCAGCCGAGCGGTCCGGAGTCGACCGTGACGACCGCACTTGGCGCACTCAATCTCGACCGTTGCATGCGGGTAGTCGGCCGTGTAGTAGAGGCGCATCGAGGGGTGTCAACCGGCAGGCCTCAAGGCACAATGGCAGCGGCGGAGTGGGTGAGGGTCAAACGAAAGAGGCCGTCAGCTAGGCGGCCTCCCCCTCTGATCGAAGTGGCAATTCTTCTGAGGATATTCGGCCGCACCGAACGCACTCATAGACGCGCACTTGCAGCGGGGTGCCAGTAGGACCGCGCACGCATTCAACGGACTTGTCTGCTTTGTCTGACAGAGTCCCCGATACCGCGGGAATTCAATGAACAGTTATCCGGTGCTGTGGGTGACTGGCGTTCTTGCCATTGCCTTCGCAGCCAGTCCCGGCAGTCTTTCGGTTTAAGTTCTCACGACGCCAAGCTGATAATCTCTCAGCTTGCCTGGTACAAAATATCGGTCAGGCCAGACCAAACCGAGTGCAAGGCAGGCCGCTCGGCGCGGATGTGGATAACCTCCGTAATTACCGCGACTGCGGTTGCAGGCTACCGCTCAGCAATGTGTAATTGCATTTGGTCTGCTGACGCGAATCTCTCGGCCAGAGCGCTTACTTGCGAAGGCGGCTCTCAAGGCCGTGGGAACATAGCCACGAGGGGGGCCTCCATGACGCATGATCCGGTAGCCGATAGTCTCCGTGCCTACGCCAAGCTCTACGGGCAGTTGGCCAAGCAGTCCTGTAGCGAATTTCGGGCGCAGCAGCTTCGCGCGACAGCTCATGACTGCCTAACCGCCGCGAATGATTTAGATGCGTATCCGACTCAGGAACGTTTGAGTTCTAGCAAGTGAAATTGAATGCGCCTTAGTATGTAGGCGCAACCCGAAGCCCGACCCCGACGGGGGCAATTCGCGGTACATGAAAACGCCCACCGAGTAGGGCGGGCGCTGACTTATTCTTCCGCGTGAGGCGGTTTACGCTGCTTGGCTCTCTCTGCTATCGTCGCGGCGGCCAATTGTGCGTCGCTCGTAATCCTCCGCTAAGGCGCACAGTGCACCATCGCCGTCGCCCGAGAAAGATGCCGAAAGAGTCCCCGATCCCTGACGAGGCCGCAGAGTTCGTTGCCGACACGCCCGGTGTGGCGCGAGACGAGGTGACGGACCAGCCGCTACTGAAGAGTGGCAGCGCGCGCGCGGGGGGCATGGTTGAGCGTCGTCTCGATACTCTTGAAGACGTGGTGCGCGAACTCGGTGGTGTTGTGCAAGTCGCGCGCATCACCCGCCGCAAACCGCGTGCGGTGTGCAACTGGCGCAGGAAGGGCACGTTTCCGAGCGCGCTCTATTTTGTGATGGTCGACGAACTGCTAGATCGCGGCTTCTACGCGCCGCACTTGCTGTGGAGTTTTGAACCTGTGCGAGAAGAGTGAACTCTCAACGATGGCACGCAAAGTGCCCGGCGGTTTGACGCCGCGGCCTCACGCATACTTTTCGTGAAGTTCTTTCTATTTCTTGCTCGAGCCGCAAGGCCGAACCCCGCCGCGGCCGACGTGCCTCGGTGGTCGGGTCCTTCGGATTTTGAAGTCTGAAGGAGGCGGCGTTCAATACCGAGCTTCGGAGAACGTAGAACCCTTTGGCCTCTCGGGACATCATCGACCGCGGGTTCGGAGGATCTGCGTTATTGCAATTGCACCACAACACTATCCTCCCCGATCAACGTAGGGACTATCCCTGGTCGCGTTCTCGCCGCTCGCTTTTTCTGGCCGGACGCTGAGCTTCCCGTCTTGCCGGGGGCAGTTGGTTGCGGCCGTTCAGGCTCCAGCAATGCGTCATATTCGCGGAAGGATAAATCGAGCGCACGAAAAGCGGTGCGAATGGAGGTTGTTGGCGATTGACCAGAACAGCAGGGCTGCCGCGCCCTGAGTCAGATAGCTCCTTGGAATGAGTGTTGGCGTGAGCGAGGCTGCAAAGAACGACGCTCCCAAGACCATCCCGACGCTGCAGAGCGATTCCAACTGCCGCCTAGTGACACGAGCCGGATTCGTCACGACATGCATGGCCGACCCTACGGGGGAACGTGTGAGATATATCAGAAACAATCTTCTTACGTCAGTTCGACTGGGGCCGCGGTCGAAGAGCTGCGCCGCAAGGCGTGAAGCAGGTGCTGGGCATTCGCCTGGCGCTCGCTGGGCTGAGATCTTCGTCACGATCCTGACCGGCTTTGGCCTTGGCCACCTCCTGCAGTACGGCCGTGAGCTCAGCGCCATGGATCAGGTGATCGGGGCCCCCTCCGGGTGCGGCTGCCCATTGTGAGCTACCCGAGATCGCCTATGGTGGGCACAGGGTCGCGGTTTCAAAGTTGACCCGACAGTCAAATTTCTCGTGGCTGATTTCAAATGGATATTGGCGCGTTCCGGATCTCGGAGCCTCATTTCCGTCGCCGATGAACTGGCCGTGCGCCTCCCTCCGTGGTTTCGTTGCTCCCTACAATGAAACTGAAGCTGCCCTGGTTTTGATGTCTATCGACGGAAGTCGCGTACCATTCCACTCTGTACTTGCCGGGAGGAAGCGAGTTCACGGGTACTTGCATTCGTGCCTTATTGCCGACAACACGCGCCTTGCCAGAACTCACAACGCCGCCCGAGGCGTTCCTTACAACGGCATCACTGCCGGAGGGAGACAGGATCTCCGTGAACGATAATGCGATGTGAGAGGGCGGGTGGCGGACGGTGCTCGCGGCCGCAGGCGATGCATGGTCCAGCAGTGGTCGTGCGCTCGCTACTGACGCTGCGCCTATCAAGAACACTGCGGCCATGACGGTTCGTAGGGGCATTCCGGCAACCCTCGTCGGAGAACTTGGAAACCAACGACATAAGTGAAGGCTCGGTGTATTGTTCCGCGAGCGAGCACCGAACGCCGCACTACGGCTATGTACCGCGAGGTGATCCTACTGTTCGCTATGCTCAAAGATCGCCGCACTTCGCCGCCAGTGAACGGCTCGCTTGACCTACCTCAATGATCAGAAGTGACACACTTTTGAAAATGGTCAACTCCGGTGTTGCAGGGCGAAGATTTCTGCCGATCCTCGATTGGGCCGGCCTCCGCACAGCGGTCGCATGCAGCACGGGGGAATTGGCAACAAGCTCCGCTTTGCCAAGTCTAACAACTCAAGGCGATCCCGCCGAGCTACGCGCTAAGTTCGCCCCCCGCGCCGCTAGGCACGGGAGCTGGGACTGCTCAACGCTACAAGGCGTGTTAGAGCCGTTCAGCGACGTCCATCCGAACGGCAAGGTGAGCCGCGGGACGCGTTTCACGCTCTCCACAGACTCCCCACCACCCGGTTGCCCCGGCGGGCGGCGACGGGCGATAAGCACCGCCCGCTGAATCGCCGCACCGAGTGCCGCCAATGTCCGAACCGATCTTCCGCCGCATCGCCACCCAACTGTCCGTCCGCGTCGAACAGGTTCAAGCGGCGGTTGAACTGCTCGACGGTGGCGCCACGATTCCGTTCGTGGCGCGGTACCGCAAGGAGGCGACCGGCGCGCTTGATGATACGCAGCTGCGCACGCTGGATGAGCGCCTGAAATACCTACGCGCTCTCGAGGAGCGGCGCGAGGCGATCCTCAAGTCGGTGCGCGAGCAAGGCAAGCTCGATGCTGCGCTCGAGGCGGCGATCCGTGCTGCCGACAACAAGGGTCGGCTCGAAGACATTTATCTCCCGTTTAAGCCGAAGCGGCGCACCAAGGCGGAGATCGCCAAGGAGGCGGGGCTCGAGCCGTTCGCCAACCTGCTGCTGTCGGAGCCGCAGACCGAGCCGCAGGCGGCCGCGGCGTCCTACGTGAACGCCGACAAGCAGATTGCCGACGTGGCAGCGGCGCTCGAGGGGGCGCGCGCGATCCTGGTCGAGCGCTTCGCCGAGGATGCGGACCTCATCGGCGCGCTGCGCGAGGCGTTGTGGACGAAAGGTCGTCTCGTATCGAAGCTGCGCGAAGGCAAAGCCGAGGCGGGTGCGAAGTTCGCCGACTATTTCGACTACGGCGAATCCTTCACCAAGCTGCCGTCGCATCGCATCCTGGCGCTCTTCCGTGGCGAGAAGGAAGAGGTGCTGAGCCTGCAATTCGAGGACGAGGCAGTGCCGTCGTCGCCGGACGTGCCGAGCGCCTATGAACTCAAGATCATGCACCGCTTCGGCGTCTCGGATCGCGGCCGGCCGGCGGATCGCTGGCTGCTCGACACCGTGCGCTGGGCCTGGCGCACCAAGATCCGCGCGCACATGAATATCGATCTGCGCATGCGCCTGTGGAACGCGGCCGAGGAAGAGGCCGTGCGCGTTTTCGCTGCCAACCTGCGCGATCTGCTGCTCGCGGCGCCCGCGGGACCGCGTGCCACGCTCGGTCTCGACCCAGGCTATCGCACCGGCGTGAAGGTCGCCGTCGTCGACGCGACCGGGCAGGTGGTCGCGACCACGGCGATCTACCCGCACGAGCCGCAGCGGCAGTGGAACGAGGCGCTGGTGATCCTCGGCAAGCTGGTGGTCGCGCACAAGGTCGAGCTGATCGCCATCGGCAACGGCACCGCCTCGCGCGAGACTGACAAGCTGGCGAGCGAGCTCGTCAAGCTGCTCGGGCCGGAGCGCAAGCTGTCCAAGATCGTGGTGTCGGAAGCCGGCGCCTCGGTCTACTCCGCCTCTGAGTTCGCGGCGCGGGAGCTGCCAAGCCTCGATGTGACGCTGCGCGGCGCGGTCTCGATCGCGCGCCGGCTGCAGGATCCGCTCGCCGAGTTGGTGAAGATCGATCCGAAGTCAATCGGCGTCGGTCAGTATCAGCACGACCTCAGCCAGCACAACCTGGCGCGCGCGCTAGACGCGGTGGTCGAGGACTGCGTGAACGCGGTCGGCGTCGATCTCAACACCGCGTCGGGGCCGCTGCTCGCCCGCGTCGCCGGCATCGGCACGAGCCTCGCCGACAACATCGTCGCGCACCGCAACGCCAATGGACCGTTTCGCTCGCGCAAGGGGCTGCTCGACGTGCCGCGACTCGGCGCCAAGGCGTTCGAGCAGTGCGCAGGCTTCCTGCGCATCCGCAATGGCGACAATCCGATCGACGCTTCCGGCGTGCATCCGGAAGCCTATCCTGTCGTGCGGCGCATTCTCGCCGCGACCAAAAGCAACATCGAGGTGCTGATCGGCAACACCGCCGAGCTGCGCAAGCTCAAGCCAAAGGACTTCACCGACGGCACCTTCGGCCTGCCGACCGTCACCGACATCCTGCGCGAACTGGAGAAGCCCGGCCGCGACCCGCGGCCCGCCTTCAAGGCAGCGGAGTTCAAGGAAGGCGTCGAGACGCTCAAGGACCTCAAGCCCGGCATGATTCTCGAAGGCGCGGTGACCAATGTCGCCGCGTTCGGCGCATTCGTTGACATCGGCGTGCATCAGGACGGGCTCGTGCACATCTCGGCGATGTCGAAGACCTTCGTCAAAGATCCGCGCGAAGTGGTGAAGCCCGGCGACATCGTGCGCGTGAAGGTGCTGGAAGTCGATGTCGGTCGCAAGCGCATCGCGCTCAGCCTCAGGCTCGACGACGAAGCTGGCGCGGCGCGCCCCAAAGCGCCCGAGCGGAACGACAAGGCGATGCGGAGTTTCACCGCGCGAAGGCCGTCGGAGCCTTCAGGCGACGGCGCCTTCGCCGACGCAATGCGCCGCGCGGCGGACAAGAGCGCGCAGCGGCATTAGCGCGTCAGGCCATCGATCATCCTTCAGCGACTTCGTCCGATCAGTTTCCGGTTATTTTGCTGTCGTAAACGCGAATCCGAGTCCAACTCGATAATTCACAAAATAAGCCGCTGTGAGTCCTTGTGCGCCTCGTCGGCGGCATCAATAGCGCGCCGCTCTGTCTGAACATCCCTAGCGCGTTGCCATCGTGGTCGCCACTAATATGATGTAGCGTGCTTCGATGACCGCGATGGGCGGCTTTCGCCGAGTTCGTCGCGCGCCGCAAGCTGTCCGTCAGCGATACGACTATGCAATTATCAAATTTGGTAAGCAATGCTCTGCCAACACAAATGGCAGCGGTGCTTTCTGGTCCAGCGATTCAAAAACGTAACCGCAATTTGTGCAGTGCCAAAAATTGCGGACTGCTTGCGCATTGGCATATCCGGACCACTCAGGCGCGATAAGATCTTCACCGCACAGACGACATTTCACCTTTTTTTTCAGCATTTTTCCCTCCGTGAACTCCCCAATTCAAACCACTACTGCCAGGAACCGATATTGCCCATTGGGGAGGATTGCGCTGTCCTATGGAAAGTTTCGCTTTCACTACAAGGTCGTCCAAACTCAAAGGCTGTCGCTCGCGACTATCCGCATGCGGTCGAAGTCGAAGTGCCGCCGGGCGGGTTCGGCAAGCGGCTCGACGCGATGCACGAACTTCCACAGGCAGGGCGGCAGGCCGGGCCGCCCGGCGCCAAGCTCAAGGCGGATCAGGTCACAATCGCTATCGAGGCCACCAAGGAAGCTCTGCTGGCCCTGACCGGCTTCGTCGATGCCCACGGAGCCATGATTGTGACATTTCGGCAACGTCACATTTCATTCTGCACGAAATGCAAAAGTCGGAGGATACAAAACCGCTTTCGGGTTTTGGTAGGGGTAAGTCTGCAAATTCGGAGGGCATCTCATGAAAAGTTTTTTGACAGCACTTGCAATGACCGGGATTGCGGCAAGCAGCGCTATGGCGGCCGATTTGCCCGCGCGAACGGCGCCGGTTGTCCCGCAACCCATCATCGCTCCTGCACCTGCTTGGACTGGCTGCTATGTCGGCGGCAATCTCGGCGGGGCGTTTGGCGACGCCAGCGTGAGCGGGGCAGCCGGAACGGTTTCAACAAACGGCTCAGGTTTCGCTGGTGGCGGACAAATCGGTTGTGACTATCAGTTCGCGAGCGGCTGGGTTATCGGCTTCCGCAATATGTTTGATGGGACCAGCAACAGCCGAAGCGGGACTATAGGAGGCGGGCTTCTCCCGGCTGCGGTTGTCAATTTTAACAACCAATGGTTTGACACGCTGACGGGTCGTCTCGGCTATTCTTGGGTGCCAAACTGGCTCCTCTACTTCCAGGGCGGAGCCGCTTGGGGTCATACGAGCACCAACATCACCTTTAACGGCGCCCAAGTGGGACAGACCTCTATGACCAGAACAGGTTGGACGGTCGGCGGTGGCGTTGAATGGATGTTTGCGCCGCACTGGTCTGCCTTCCTAGAGGGCAATTACATGGACTTCGGCTCCCAGTCGGCAACCGCTTTCACTGTTGGGGCATTATCACCGTGCGTGGCGGGATGTGGCTTCACGGCCAAAGCTACAGAAGCGAACGTACTTGTCGGTGTGAACTACCGTTTCTGGTAGGCGCTCTATCGAATGTAGTACTGCGGCCCCAGAGGTGATGCTGGGGTGAACCTCCTCCAGTCTGGTCCCGGTTCGTTTCGCGAGCCGGGACCTTCTTTTTGACGAAGTGACTGCCCCGTCAATCGGGCGGCAGGGGCAATATCCTCGCGGCGGCGCTAGCCATTAAGAGAAGCAGAGCAGGCTAGAGGTTTTTCGATGACCCACGCATGACGCGCCATTGCCTTAGCCAAGCCCTTCACCGTCAGCGCACTTCAACGACAGCCACCTGGTCGCGGTCCTTTTGAAGGACAATATCGGTAGTGCCTCCCTGATCTTTCTTGACGTACAGGCGCTGCGGCACGACGACGAAGCGGTTGTGATAGCTCGTGCCGCCCGGCGTTTTACCGGACACTACGAGGTAACTTCGAGCAACGCTCGTCGTCCGCCCTTCGGGAAACGACGGTGTGATTTCGACGTAGTATGGATCATTCGCTCCGTCGAGGGTCGTATAGTGCACGGCTATCTCGTGCCCACCCGACGCGCGCAGCTTTGCAGCACCTTTTTCCATCGCGTATGCGAGATGGGTCCCGTTGTCTTCGAATATCCTTCCGCAGCCCGCGAGCAGGATCGAGAGCAGCGGCAAAGTAGTCGTGCAGCGGACATGGGCGGTGGTGAGGCGCCACGAGCACAGCGCGAGCACAACCCGTTCGCGGGCGATGAATTCCTTTAGAATCTAAATGTCGCGTGCAATTTTGTGCTTGCGGCCCCATCGTCTTACGACTGCAGCATAGCAAAGAAAATGCGGATCGGCGGTGCTCCTGCTCCGCGCTTGACACCCTATTGCGGCCACGCAAACCTCCACGCAGAAGAGGGTAGACCGATGAGCTCACGCCGCCAGGTTCTCTCGTACCTTCTGAGTGCCACCGGCTCGATAGCCTGCTGCACCGGTTTGACGGCACAGACTTATCCGTCGCGCCCCATCCGACTAATCGTACCGTTTCCGCCTGGTGGCGTGAACGACACAATCGCTCGTCCTTGGGCAGAGAGGATGCGCCAACAACTTGGGCCTATTTTTATTGAGAATATTGGCGGTGCAGGTGGAGCAGTCGGCGCAGCCGCCGCGGCCCGCTCGAGCCCCGACGGATATACGCTGCTTCTTGCGCCAGAAGGTACGTTGTTGGTCACACCGATCGCATCGAAACGGCCAATTTACGATTGGGAGAGCTTCGAGCCCGTTGCGATTCTTGTGAAAAGTGCAGTAGGATTTGTGGTTCATCCGTCGGCACCTTTTCGTACTCTGAAGGACGCGGCTTCTTTCGCAAAATCGAAGCCAAGCACCCTCTCGTATGCGACCGCCGGCGTCGGGACTTCAAATCACCTCGTAGGTGAGCTTTTCAAATCGCTCGCGGGAGTGCCAGATGTGGTGCACATACCATATCGCGGCTCGGGGCCGGCGCTGAATGATCTCATAGCAGGTCAAGTTCAGTTTGGAACGGTCGTTGTCACGGGCAGTGTTTTAGCGCTGCATCGGACGAAAAAGCTCCATTTGATCGCCGTCAGCAGTCGAACCCGATTGCGAGCCCAGCCGGATGTTCCCACTGCTGTTGACGAGGGGTTTTCAAATCTGATTTGGGAGGGGTTTCATGGCGTCTTCGCCCCGGCAAAAGCCGGAACTGAAATCGTCACTCGGCTTGCCAATGCCAATCGCTCGGTCATGGCCGAGAAGGCGTTTCAAACCTTTCTTCTCGAGTCGGGATTGGAGCCGGAGCCGGACTCCACACCGCAAGAAGTTCGGCGCATGGTGTCGAGCGAAGTGGAGCGGTGGACACCGGTGATAAGGGACATTGGGCTTCAACTAGAGTGACAGGGGGTGTCACGAGTTTTCCTCTGGCTCAACTTGGGCCAAGCCTGGTCGTTGGACGACTATCTTTCGTCAGCTTAGGGCCGATTCTGTTGAAAAAGTCGCCGTTGAAAGCCTGTGAAATTCTATACGTGCTTCGATGTGAGCGGTCAGCCGCACCCAGTGCCGCGTCGCCGGCGTCACAGCGCGCATGGCCACAAAATAAGCGTAGGCGGCTCCCGCCGCGAAATCCGCTTTTGGCCGATTCTATTGGAAAAGTGCATAGGCGCGCGGATCGTAGGATCTCTTCCATCGTTATCGTAGTGGCCCGCAGGCTATTTGATATCCGCCTTCCCATCGGCCTGCGTCGTCTCGCTATCTCAAAAGCTGTCTTACGGCGCGAGGTCGTATTTCCTCTCTTAGGGTAGTCCTCCCATTTGCTAACTTGCTGAGTGGACGGGAGAAAGCTCCAAACCACACTATAATTCGGGATGATGGCAACAATTTCGTGATCGGCTGTCTCAAAGTGCCTCTTGATCCTATCTCCAATGAAAGGTACGCAGCAGACGTTCGGGGGCATCTTGGAGATGCCAATAATGTCGATCCTGCTGGCTAAGTGCCCACAATGTCGCACCGAAGTAGATACAGGAATTTCGGCGGACGATTGCACGATGCGTCAACTTGGGCCTCGGCTACAGGTCCTCATTTTGTGCGACGACTGCCGCGCCTACCAGAAGATGATGGTGCGTGATCTGTATTTTGCGGATAGCCCGAACGTGGTGGCGGCCTAACCATTCAGACTAACCAAGACGGAGTGGTCTACGCGGCGCTCGCGTAAGGCACTGGGCATGTCTCGTTACAAAGGCCAGCTGACCGATAAGCGCATTGAGCGCGAGTATCCGTATTGGGTGGACGTGTCGATACCTGAGGGCGGCCTAGACAGACGTTTGGATCGTATGCACAAGTGCCACCAGACCGTGGCCTTCAGTCGCGGGAAGGGCAGCGGTGTGCCCTGGTGCGCTCTCAGCAGAATTTCACAGCTGGAGGGAGGGATTCTATAATGTCCTACGAACAGCTTGGTGAAAACATGGGTTCGGCTCGCTGAAGCAATTTCGGTCGTTTTGATGGTGAGCCTAATTCCAGCGTTTATCGCAGCATCGTTCTTTTTTATCGCACACTGTTAGTGTCCGACATAGGGCTTGCAGAGCTTGTCCTGAATTGTAAATCCAGGCGGGCAGCAGCCCTCGGCTACGCAAGCAGGGTAGCCTTTTTCAGGAAAAAACTTCTTCCAGTAATCTCGGAAAAGGAACAACCTCGTTTCAAAAGGGAACGATGGCATCGGAAAGAGGCCGGTACCCTCATTAGCAAATCCCGACCAATCAAAAAGAAAGGCCGCACGGGTGAGTATGAGGCCTAGAGGCCTTCTCTGCGAATCCGACCGAGCGATGATCAGCGACATCGGCCGGGTTCGCGGCATCAACAAACATTCGACGGGTTCGCGTCGATGCCTGTGAACGCATTGCCCCTGAGGACGATGGCGGATGCCCCTGTGGACAATAGCGGACCGCTAAGCACGGCGATTTTGTCCCGGCGTGATATGGAGTCCTCCGGCCTGGAACACCCGCCAAGTATTTCAGCATCGGCCCAGAAGCGACAGGGCTTAACTTCGGGTTGTGACAAGAAGCTGACGTAAGTGAAGCCTTACGTATGCTTTTTGACCATTAGCCAGACTAACGCAGCTAGCCGCCTACTGGTCGTGCGCGCATCGCATGGACGATGCGTTGCCCTCAAAGCAAGGCACAGTTCATGCGTGTCCGTGTGGGTGCGATACCGCCTCGCGCACCGCGCCGATCAACGAGTTGCCGAGAAACGGCTTGCGCAGCAAGGCGGAGCAGCCGAGTTCCATGGCTTCTCTACGGACGTCAGG
>Ga0207780_1000313_pt1 | contig 13503 bp, 8 predicted proteins | sample LuqExpMetageno45_FD_187803 | JGI IMG/M metagenome (GOLD analysis project Ga0207780, IMG submission 187803) | Tropical forest soil microbial communities from Luquillo Experimental Forest, Puerto Rico - Sample 45 (SPAdes) | ecosystem: Environmental > Terrestrial > Soil > Tropical forest ...
CAGTTGTGCTCATGTTTTCTGGAGCAGCGTTTGGGGCTCTCCTCTTAAAGCACTCGGTTGCCTTGCCGCTGGCAGTTGCGACACTATCTTCCCTTGCTGGGATCGTTGCATTATTTAGGAAGCCCGCAGGGAGTGTGGAACAGACCGCGACTCATCACCAATCGGGAGCGAAGCCGCTCTGAGTTCGCGGAATGTGCTGCTCATGGATAAACATAGTGAAATCTTGGCGGATGTTGGAGCCTTCTTTGAGATGGCGGACACGAGCGCGTATGTTCAATCATGGCGAAATCTAAAGATGGTTTTGGGATAGTGTCCTCTGCCTCATCTGACCACTCAGTCGCCGCAGCAGCAAGAACTCTGAGAGGCATACTCTCCTGCTAACAACAGGTGGGCAGGTTGAATGTGATAATGCGAAAAGCTGGCGGAATCGCTCTCATTTGCTTAGGCATGATCGGGTTGGCGATCTGCGGAATAGTGTTCTTCCGCTTGCCCTTGCCTGCTCCCGGATGGTTGCACCGGCATCTGCATACCTTCGGCTTTTTGTTGGCTCCTGTCAGAGCACTACTGTGGTCTATGGCTTTTCTAACGATCGGCGTCCACTTATTGCGACACAACGAATAGCGCCCGCCTGGTGAGTGTAATCGCCTTTCATTGAGAAATCTGTGAAAACATTACGCTGCTCGTTGCAGTCCTTTTTACAAATCGCGTTTTGCCAGCACTAAGTCAAACTCATTGACTCGCCCCTTTAAGCAACTTCTCTTCATAAAAACCCGATGGTCAGGCAGCCCTTACCACCAGCTTTCCATTTGTATTCCCCACGTCCAGCCCTGGGTGCTGTTGACATAATCTGGCCCTCCCACTTGCCCCCTAAAGCCATTTCCCCATTGGGCATAAGTCGCAAATGCGCGAATCGCAGGCCGACTCATGAAGTGGTCGCCAAGCGAAACTTGCGGAGAAAACGTCATCTTGAACAAGTAATCGCTGATGTGGTTGTCCTTATTGTCCGTCCAATCGACAAACGGCTCGAACGCCAGGCTCACATACTCATTGAAGTGAACCTGCGGCCGAACACCCGCGGAGAACCAATGCTGCATGCCTCCATATTGCTTGTAATCCGTTGCCTGGTACAGCAGCATGGGACTGATGGAGAAATGCTTTCCGCTTTCAAAGATCAGATTGTCAGCCACCCGGAACCGGTATGACCCTGGGGCGTCCGGCCGAATGAAGGTCCCTCCGTTCACGCTATACGTTTCGAAACCCGAAGTGAATGTCTTCGCAGGGCCTTGGCCATACTGAGTGTAAAACTTGTTGAGATTGTGTTCGCCCAGCCACTTCTCGCTCGTGTGGATGAACGTGAACGAAACGCCCGTGGCATTGGGAGCGCTCAGTCCTTGGGCATCCTTCCCTGAAGTGGCATGGGAAACGTCGAAGCCGAGTTCACCCGTGCCGCCGAGAAGTTTGAAGTTATAGAGGCGAAAATCAAAATTCGACTTGCTGAAGCCGGCCTTGTTTTGGGGATCGGGTTGGGGAATGTCGCTGAATCCACTCTGCGAGCCGATTCCAATCCAGGCAAGAGCAAGCTTTCCAATCGGCGTCTTAATGTCCTCCACGCCTCCGCCTCCGCCGCTCATGTTGGAAAGAAAGAAGTCGTCGAGATGTATGTCGTGGCGCCGGTAAAACCGATTTCCCGCCCACACATTCATCGAAGGCTGGCTAGCACTCACGTTGCCAATTGCTCCCCACAATTCAGCGATTCCGAATTGCGTAGCACTGGCGACGGCATAATTTTGGTAGGGGTTGTACATCGAAAGGGTCAATCTGAAGTAGCCGACAGGCGCCGTGGCACTATCCCCTGCGGAGTTCCGGCTCAAAGAAAAAGCCCCAGGAAGATAGAAATTCTTGCTGAAACTCAGTTCTCCATAATTCTCCGCCTCGTTGCCGAGACGTCCTTTTGCCAGTGCTCCGGGAGCTTGAAAACCAACCTGCGGGCCGCCCTCATTGTCCCGTCCATATCCGGCCCTGAAGTAACCCGTGATATCAACATAATTACGGAGAACAGTTTCCATTCGTTCTCGGACAGGGTTCTTTTGCAGACCGGCAATGGCAAGCTGGATAGAATCCGTTGGTTTCTCAAACGGTTGCTGAATTTGGCCGGCGTCTTCCTGGGGACTCTGGGCCTTCTGGCCCGCGGAAGTCTGGCTCACCTGTTGAGAAGCAACCGACAAAGGATTATGAGTGGAATCCATCGATACAGAAGCTGCAGCAAGCGCGGAGTCTGCGGTCTCTAACTGCTTTAATCGCTCGTCCAGCTTCTTGAAGCGCTGGTCGTACGAGAGTGTCAGCTGCTCATATTCCTGCTTAAGCTGTTCCATCTCCTGACGCGCCTGCTCCAATTCAGTCTTGGATGGTGCTTGCCCGCTGGCATCCAGAACGACGATGGTCAGGAAAAGAGAACACGCAATACCGTGTCTTCTGAAATCCATACGTAACCTCGGTTTTCGGCTAATCGACGTAACGTTTTCACCATCTCTAACGACGTCGGCCGTGTCAAGAGACTTGATGTTCTTGTAGTTTCAGACACGCGTTATCACGTTAGCGCCGAAGCTCTGGTTTCTCCGTGGTGTGCACGAGTTTCCAAGAGACTCCATTTTCCATGCCTAGCACATCTACCAGTAGACGCCCCTTACTCGTGGTGGAAAAGTTGTACTCTTTACTATTCCTAGTCCAGGGAAACCTGCCATTTACACGGCTGAATGTAGGGAATGACACACCATGATCACGGCCATTCCTCGGCAGTCACACCTGCCGAGGTCGTTGACCCGGTCTGCGGGATGACCATCTCGCCGGACGACGCAGTCGGACACGTCGACCACAAGGGACAGACCTACTACTTCTGCAGCCAGAGCTGTCTCGATCAATTTCGTGCGACGCCCGAAGCATTTCTCGGAGAGCGACCAGCCAAGACGGCCACGCCAGCCGACATAGAGCGCGAGTATACCTGCCCCATGGATCCCGACGTGCGCCAGAAAGGAGCCGGCGCCTGTCCGAAGTGCGGCATGGCGCTCGAGCCCGTCGATGTCGCGCCGGTGACAAAGGACGAGTGGACGTGCCCGATGCATCCCGAGATCGTGCGAGATGCGCCGGGGTCGTGCCCCATCTGCGGAATGGCGCTTGAGCCACGTGTGGTGAGTGTCGAGGAGGACAATCCCGAACTCGATGATATGACGCGTCGATTCTGGTGGTCCGCTGCGATCACGGCACCGATGCTCGTCTTCATGATTTCGGAGTTCTTACCCGGACGACCCCTGCAGACGATGGTGCCGCACGGCTGGATGAACTGGCTTCAGCTCGCCCTCGCGACGCCAGTCGTTCTCTGGGGTGGATGGCCGTTCTTCGTGCGAGGCTGGGCGTCGGTCGTGAACCGACACCTCAACATGTTCACCCTCATCGCGCTTGGCGTGGGTGCCGCCTACGTTTATAGCGTCATCGCAACGCTCGCTCCCGGAATATTCCCGGACTCGTTCCGGATGATGGGCGAGGTTGCTGTGTACTTCGAGCCTGCCGCCGTTATCGTCGTCCTCGTCCTGCTCGGCCAAGTGCTGGAGCTCCGCGCTCGCAGCCGAACGAGCAGCGCAATCCGGAACCTCTTGGGCCTGGCTCCCAAGACGGCTCGGCGGATCGAAGGCGACGGAACGGAACGAGACGTTCCGCTGAGCGAGGTCCATGCCGGAGAGCGCCTGCGAGTCCGACCGGGTGAACGCGTTCCGGTGGACGGTGTAGTGCTCGAGGGCAGAACCACGACCGACGAGTCGATGGTCACAGGCGAATCCATTCCTGTGGAGAAGGAGGCTGGGGCACCGGTCACCGGTGGCACGGTTAACGGCACTGGCACATTCGTCATGAAGGCGGAGCGCGTCGGCGCGGACACTCTGCTTGCGCAGATCGTGCGCATGGTCAGCGAAGCGCAACGCTCACGCGCACCAATTCAACGGCTGGCCGACACGGTCTCGGGCTACTTCGTGCCGGCCGTGATCGTTGTGGCGATCGCCACGTTTGCGATCTGGTCTCAATACGGCCCCGACCCGCGCCTCTCGCACGCACTTGTGAACGCGGTCGCGGTCTTGATTATCGCGTGCCCTTGCGCCCTCGGCTTGGCGACTCCGGTGTCGATCATGGTCGGCACTGGTCGCGGCGCCGAAGCTGGAGTGCTGATTCGCAACGCTGAAGCCCTGGAGATACTCGAGAACGTCAACACGTTGGTCGTCGACAAGACGGGCACTCTCACCGAAGGCAGGCCGCGACTGGTCACGGTGGCGCCGCAGGAATCCTTCGACGAACCCCGGTTGCTGCGATACGTTGCAAGCCTAGAGAACGTCAGCGAACACCCCCTCGCGGCGGCCATCGTCGCTGGTGCCAAGGAGCGTGGTGTCTCACTCGTCGATGTCAGCGAATTTGAGTCGGTGACGGGCAAGGGCGTCATAGGGACGATCGATGGCCGTCGCATTGCTATCGGCAACATCAAGATGATGGAGGCGTTGCCGGTGAGCGTCGAACCGCTGAAGGAGAAAGCCGACGAGCTCCGACGGACCGGTCAAACGGTCATGTTCGTCGCCGTCGATGCTCGTGCCGCCGGGATCGTCGGGGTCGCCGATCCGGTCAAGGAGAGTGCACGCGAGGCGCTCGATGCCCTACACGCCGAAGGCATTCGCGTCGTGATGCTGACCGGAGACAACCGCACAACAGCGGAAGCGGTCGCTCGCATCCTCGGCATCGATCATGTGGAAGCCGATGTGCTCCCTGATCAGAAGGCCACCGTCGTCAAGGACCTCCAAAGCAAGGGACAGCGGGTGGCGATGGCTGGTGATGGCATCAACGATGCGCCCGCGCTCGCACAGGCTGACGTGGGCATTGCGATGGGCACCGGAACGGACGTCGCGATGGAAAGTGCTGGTGTGACGCTGGTTCGCGGCGACCTCCGCGGCATCGTGCGGGCGCGCCGATTGAGTCGAAATACGATGAGGAATATTCGGCAGAATCTGTTCTTCGCGTTTATCTACAACATAGCGGGCGTTCCTGTTGCCGCAGGAATCCTTTATCCGTGGCTCGGTCTGCTGCTCAGCCCAATGATCGCGAGCGCGGCCATGACGTTCAGTTCGATCTCCGTCATTGGCAATGCGCTGCGGCTCAGGAAGGCGTCGTTGTGAGCCCTTCCGCTGCATCGACACGGGCGGCGCGACCCGTTCGTCCAATGAGTATTTCGCTTCGCGATTCCTCTCTCCACCAAGAGGAGTAGGACACCCAATCAATTACTCGATGTACCGGACAAGCCGACAACATCCGCGCTAAACCTGCGTGAGTTCTGGTTCGGGTTGTGGTTTTCGCGGTATCGCATTCTTTTGCAGAGTTGGCTTCACCTCGAAGTTCCACTTCCAGATGGCGAAGATGGGTGGGTAGATCACGAGTTCCATAAGGAAAGAAGTCACGATGCCGCCTATCATCGGGGCAGCGATACGCTTCATTACGTCTCCACCTGCACCAACCGACCACATAATGGGAAGCAAACCGAACAGCATGCAGGCGACTGTCATCACTTTTGGGCGCAAACGCTTCACGGCACCATGCACAATTGCTTCCCGCAGATCGTCCCAACTGTTCATCTGTCCCTTATTGATCGCATCGTGATAGGCCAGATCGAGGTACAAGAGCATGAACACAGCCGTCTCAGCATCAACACCAAGCAGGGCGATCAGCCCGACCCAAACGGCGATACTCATGTTGTAGTTCAGGATGTACAAAAACCACATCGCGCCAATTGCTGAGAACGGAACAGCGAGCAAAATGATCCCGGTCTTTACAGCCGATCCGGTGTTGAAATAGAGCAGCAAGAAGACGATAAATAATGTCACTGGCAACACGATTGTCAGACGTTCCTTCACTCGCAGCATGGATTCGTATTGGCCGCTCCAGACAAGCTGGTAGCCCGCGGGAACGCTGACCTTCTGGCGCACAGCATTCTTGGCGTCTGTCACGTAGCTACCAATGTCACGGCCGCTCACGTCCACGTAAACGTACCCACTCAGTCGACCGTTCTCGTCTCGAATCATGCCCGGCCCGGTCTTAAGTGAAATCCCGGCAATCTGAGCCAATGGGATGTGTGCCCCTGATGGCGTGTTGACCAAAACACGCTGCAACGAATCAAGATCCGTTCGGTAGTCGCGCAGGTAGCGCACATTCACGGAATACCGTTCTCTCCCTTCGACTGTCGTAGTGACTTGCTCGCCACCAATAGCTGACATCAAGACATCGTTCGCATCATCAATGGTCAAACCATAGCGTGCCAATTGGTCGCGCTTGAGGTCGAAGTCGAGAAAGTACCCGCCCGTGGTACGTTCCGCAAAGACGCTCGTTGTGCCCGGGATATCTTTCAGCGCCGCCTCGACCTGCTCACCGATCTTTTCGATTTCGCCAAGATCGGAGCCGAGAACCTTGATTCCCAGCGGCGTGCGCACTCCCGTTGTCAGCATGTCGATGCGTGCTTTGATGGGCATCGTCCAGGCATTCGTTACACCAGGAATCGAAAGCGCTTCGTTCATGCCGCCAGGGCCGTAGATCAAATCCTGGGTCGACATGTGATCTGGCCAGAAGCGACGCAGGATGTTGTGCGTCCAATCGGGCGCCCATTTCGAGTACCACCGCTCGCGTTTCGGCCATTCGGTTGGCGGCTTCAGCACCACCACTGTTTCCATCATGGAATACGGTGCAGGGTCCGTCGCGCTTTCTACGCGTCCTGCTTTACCAAACACGCGCTCGACTTCCGGGAAGCCCTTGATAATCTTGTCTTGTGTTTGCAGCAGTTGGCTTGCTTCGGTAACCGACATGCCAGGAAGCGTCGTCGGCATGTAGAGCAGCGTGCCCTCATCGAGGGGTGGCATGAATTCCGAGCCCAACCTGAAAAACACAGGGATTGTGGCAATCATGGCGACCACAGCTGCAGCGATCGTCTTCCACCTGTGCTCCAGGACAAACTCGACGATAGGGTGATAAATCTTCATGAGTGGACGACTGATGGGGTGATTGTCTTCACTGTGAATCTTGCCGACGAGCAGTCCGTTGACAATCTTTTCGAGCCATCTCGGCCGGAACCTGAACTGGTCCATGCGCGTAAACAGAAGCCTCATGGCGGGATCGAGAGTGATCGCCAGAACCGCTGCTATTGCCATCGCGAAGTTCTTCGTAAAAGCGAGCGGCTTGAATAAGCGGCCTTCCTGTGCTTCCAAGGTGAAAACCGGCAGGAACGAGACTGCGATGACCAAGAGTGCGAAGAAGCTTGGCCCGCCGACCTCCTTCACGGCAGAGATCACGACCCGGTGATAGTCTCCGGGACGTCCTTCGGCGTTCCAGTGCTCAAGTTTCTTGTGGGTCTGTTCAACGACAACGACAGCTGCATCGACCATCGCTCCGATCGCAACGGCGATTCCGCCGAGCGACATGATGTTCGCGGTCATCCCAGAAAGTTGGATCGGAATGAAGGCCAGAATAACCGTTATCGGAATCGTAATGATCGGGATGATCGCGCTCGGAAAATGCCATAAGAATATCAGGATCACAATGCTGACGATGATCAGCTCTTCGACCAGAGTGTGCTTCAGATTGTCCACGGACCGGTCAATCAGATCAGAACGGTCGTAAGTGGGCACAATCTTCATGCCTTTTGGGAGCGTTGGCTCGATCTCCGCGATTTTTGTTTTCACGCGCTCAATGGTCTTTTGGGCGTTCTCGCCGAAACGCATTATTACGACGCCGCCAACCGCCTCGCCCTTGCCGTCGATTTCGGAGACGCCGCGGCGAATATCGGGGCCGTAAGTTACAGTCCCGATGTCGCCCACAAGCACTGGCGTGCCGGTCTGTTGATTCACCATCACTGGAATGCTGGAAATGTCGGAGAGTGATTTGATGTAGCCACGGCCACGCACCATGTACTCACGGCCTGTCTGCTCAACCAGCCGTGCGCCCACGTCGTTGTTCGATTTCTGTACCGCATCCACAACCATGTTGATCGGGATCTTGTAGGCGAGCAGCTTATTCGGGTCGACATTGACCTGGTACTGCCGCACGAAACCACCAACCGGAGCAACTTCTGCCACGCCTGGGACGGATTGCAACGCGTACCGCAGATACCAGTCCTGATAGCTGCGCATCTGATCGAGCGAATACTGCCCCGTTCCATCGACCAGTGCGTATTGATAGACCCAGCCGACCGCGGTCGCGTCCTTGGCTAGTTCAACGTTGACGCCTTTGGGAAGACGCGGCGTGACAGAATTGAGGTACTCCAGAGTCCGCGAGCGTGCCCAGTAAATATCCGTGCCCTCTTCAAAGATGATGTAAACGTAGGAATAGCCGAAATCGCTGAATGCGCGGATATCCTTCACCTTTGGCATGCCGAGCAGTGCCGAAGTGATCGGATACGAGACCTGGTCTTCCATAATGTCGGGGCTGCGATCCCATTTGGCGTACACGATAACTTGCGTGTCCGAAAGATCCGGAATCGCATCGAGCTTCGTATTCTTCATCGACTGCCAACCGAGAAGAACCCCTACCCCAATGAATAAAAAGACGAGGAACTTATGCTTGGCGCAGGCTTCAATAATGCGATCAATCATTGCTTTGCCTCCCCGGCCTTTACGCCGGCGAGCATTTCCCCGAGGCTGAGAACAGCACCACCGTTCTTCGCTGCAAATGCATCAGCATCATCGTGCGTGGCAAAAGCAAACGTGCCCGGCGAGCAACGATCGAAGGACATGTTTTCAACCTGCTTCATCTCGTTCATGCGGGTCATTTCGTGCGTGCAGGCTACGACGCGGCTTCCGTCCACATACCAGGCGTGTGCCGGATCGAGCTTACGCCCGCTGTTGTAGTCGGTGACTTCGATCAGCTTTACCGGCCTGTGCTCTTGCAGGCCTTCGGTGACGGCGCAGTGGGCACAACAGACGTGATGCCGCTTACCATTAATTTCCGCAATAACGCCTGCCTGCTTGTGAATATGGCGCGCACAAAAACCGCATACTGCTTCGGATCGATGCTGCAGGTTCCACTCGCCGAAGACGAGCAGTGCGGCAACGAGCACTAACAGGCTCAAAGCTGCGTATGAAGTTCTGCGTGCCATCATTTTTCCTCAGTGCTGCATCGTGCCCGAAGCGCTCTTCAATCGACTTTCCGAATCCACCAGGAAGTTTCCTGAGCTAACAACGGTCTCGCCAGTTTTCAGCCCCGAAAGCACTACAACTTTTCCGTCCAGCTTCGCGCCGGTTGTGACTGCATGTGGTTCAAAGTAGCCGTCGCCCTTGGCCACGAACACCCTCTGCTCTTTGCCGGAATCGAGCACTGCCTCTTGCGGGACGATGATCTGATTGCCGTAATTGATCTTCAGGTCCACGTCCGCGAACATCTGGGGTTTCAACGTGAAATCAGGATTCGGGAATTCCATCCGGACCTTTACGGTCCGGGTGGTCGGATCAACAGTAGGGTAGATGAACGAGACATGCCCGTTCCATGTCTTTCCTGGGTAATAGCTGAGCTGCATTTCTGCATGCTGGCCGACCTTGACGAAGGGAGCCTCATACTCGAAAACGTCGGCATTGACCCAGACAGTCGAAAAGTCCGAGACGGTATAAAGCTCGGTGTCGGGAGTAACCGAGGTTTGTGGAAATGCCTTGCGGTCCGTGACAAAGCCGGTGATCGGCGAGTAGAACGTGAGCGTGCGGCTGACCTCACCCGTCTCATCGAGTTTCTTGATTTGGTCGTCGCTAATGTCCCAGAGTTTCAGCCGCTCGCGGGTCGAGCGAAGAAGTGACTGAGAACCCTGGGCGACCTCCGCAAACGGCGATGTCCCGAGCGCCTTCTGTCCGCGCTTTGCGATCAGATACTCTTCCTGCGTCGAAACTAGATCGGGACTGTAAATCGTGAACAGCGGTTGGCCCTTCTTGACCATTTGCCCGATGTAGTCTACGAACACCTGCTCGATGAAGCCATTGATCTTCACGTGAACGTGCGCGATCTTCGTCTCATCGGCTGTAATCTGCGCCGTCGTGCGAACCTCACGAACCAGAATTTCGCGCTTGACCTCTATTGTGCGCACTCCGATCAATTGCTGCTTCGCCGCCGAGATCATGACAGCTCCCGACGCCATGTTGACGGTCTGCTCGTCGGCGTATTTGGGTACCAGGTCCATACCGCAATCTGGGGCCGTCCCCGGCTTGTCTGTCTTGTATTGCGGGTGCATGGGGTCGTACCAATACAGGATCTTGCGTTCTGCCGAAGAGGAATGCCTTATGGCATGTGCTCCTTGGTCCTCATACATCGGAACAAGGTCCATTCCGTCCGGAGCCTTGCCCGGCTTGTCGTAATGATTCTCCGGATTCATCGCGTCGTACCAGTAGGCAACTCTTCGTTCACCAGCCGTGGGAGACTGATGATGATCATGTTGGAACGTAGCAGTGACCCTCTTTCCGTAAAGCAAACCCAAAACCACAGCGATTGCGAAAGCCAGTGCTGCAATTCGTAGAAAGTTGTTTTTCGTATAACCCATGGATCTGCTCCTTCACTTCTTCTCGGGTGGTACGGGCAGCGACGTTTCTGATGTCGGCTGTCCAGTCGTCAATTCCGCACCCGTAACAGCTTCCATTCGAGCCAACGAAGTTTGGTAGTTCGCCAGCTCGCGGTAGTAGTCCGTCTGGTAGTTCAAAACCGTTGTGAAGTTGCCGATAAGAGTCAGAAAGTCGACGTTGCCCACCTGATAGGCCGACATCGACGACTCCAAGGCGAGTGAAGATTGCGGCACCACTCCTTGCGAGAACAATTTCAGGAGATTCTCGGAGGCCTTCGCCGCCAGATAGTTCTGCTTCAAATCGAAATAGATTTCGTTTTGGCGATTCTCACGGGCACCTGACGCGGAGAGCTCTTCTTCTTTCGCCTGTCGGACTTCTTCCCGTTGCTTCGACTTGTAGAAAACCGGAATGTTTACCGTGAACGTAAATCCGTACATGTCGGGCAGCTCCGGTCGCTGCTGGTACATGTAGCCGACATTGAGGTCTGGTAGATAATCCTTCTGTGCCAAGTTGATTGCAAGCTGACTTCGCTCCAGCATCCTTGTCATACCTTGAATGTCCGGATCGTTGTCTCGAGCAAGCTTGTACAGTTCCTCGAGCGAATAGTTCAAAGGTGAAGGACCTGCAACCTCTGCAGCGGGCGGTAGCGGTGAATCGGGATCGCGGGCGAGGAGAGTGTTAATTTGCGCCTGGGCTGTCGCTCGTTGTTGCTCAAGCGTTGTTAGCTTCTGGAGCAACATCGAAATCTCAACCTGGGAGCGCAACACATCTGCCTGCATGCCTTTGCCAACTCGGTACCGTGCCTCCGCAATCTGCGACAACTTGGCTAAAAGGTCGCGGTTCTCCTGGGTGGTTCGGATCGCTTTGTCGTAGTACCAGTAGTCGTAATAGGCGGTCTTGACATCGGCGATCACTCGACGGCGCACCGCTTCGAGGTTGCATTGGCTAGCGTCCGCTTCGCGGGCAGCAATCTGACCGCGCAAGCTGCGTTTGCCGGGAAACGGCAACATTTGCATCGCGCTCACGCTGCGGTAACTGGAGGGATCTCCAGTCTGGACGCTGAACGGACGAATGTTCCCCATCCATCCAACGCCGGCTGTGGGATCAGGGAACGCCTTAGCTTGTGGAACCTTTGCTCGTTCGGCCGAAACAACGTGAGCTGCACTTTGCACAGCCGGGTTCTTCGCCAGTGCAATTGCGATGACTTCATTCAAGTTCAGTACCGACGGACTTGAATCTCGCATTGCAGCCTGGCGGATTATCTGCAAAGTGACCTTCGTACTGTCAGACCGGTCTTCCGCGAAGAGGGCTGCGGAAATTGTGGCCATCAGGACGAGGCCAAAAGCGTTCTTCATCATGGGCAACCTCGCTCTCGTGTCGAACTACTGTTCCAAAAGAGATCGCATCCGAGCCTGACGTCAACTGGTAAAAAAGACAGGGACTGAGGCCGAATTGTTTACCGAGTGAGGGACGATAAATTCAGATCAGGAACGTGCAGAGAAGAGTCTGCGAAGGACTGTGAGAAGGAGGAGGAGCCGCATTCGACAGAATTGTCGGCGGCCGAACAACTGGCTTTGCAACGAAGTGATCTGAATGAACGATGAATGCCGAAGAGTCGTTCTGCGCGTTCAGCTGGGATACGGGCTCTGGACGACTCGGCGATAAGCTGCAGCACGCCGAGATTGAAGATGATGCAGCGATACTGCTCGGTGCTGTCTGCGCCATTCCCTCCATGATCGCGGCCATTTTCGGGCAATGCGGTTCACACGGTAGGCCGGAATTCGTGGACCCGTGGGTCCAGCAGCCCACCATCGCCCCTGCAGGCGAGGCGACCAGACCGAGCGCCAAAAAGATCGCGACGAGTTTGGACCGAATATTCACGAAAAATGTTGGGGCTATCTTATTCGATGCATATCAGCCACGGATGTGACTTCAATCACACCCACACGTTCGAATCTGATGATGCCCTCTGGCCCGATGGCGGGTCGTCCAATATCGAGCATGTCATTTCAACCCAATCGCCCGCGTTTTTCGACTTTACTTTCGCTGACACGAACACCCGCCGAAATTACAAATTAGCGGCTGTTCGCGTCTGCCAACCCTTATTCGGCGCCGCACAAATGTCCGATTGGGGTCGTTCTGCCAAAACTCTGTATTTTTGAACTGACGCTTCCCACAAAACGTGGTTATTGAGTCTTGGCATTAGGAGGGACCAACATTGCTGTCCCATCCTCATCGGATTCTTTTGACTGGGCTGACCTGTACAACGGAGAATGCAAAAGCACTCCAAGCAATAAAGCTTGGGTGTCATCGCTCAGCTTCCCTACCGCCGTTTGCAAAAGTTTCATTTTTTCCTCCATTGTGGGATTTCCTGCTGCGGCGTGCGTGATTTGTGGCAATCCGAGCTTCCGCCTCATCGCGTTCACGTGCCGAGCGAAAATCCTGCTTTGCATCGTGCCTGTCCCGAACGCTATCGAAAGTAACACGCAGATAGAGTGTGTTTCGATTGGCGTCAGCGTGTTCGCCGCTGCTTCCGCCACTCTCTGCAACATTCGCTCCTCGTTGTCCGTCGTCGCTTCCTTTTTCCTTAGCTTGATGTAATCCATATCGTCCTCCTACTTCGAAACTACGGAGGACAGATCCGGATCGGCTAAACGGGTGGTGTGAAGCGTTCTCTCCGAAACCGCCATTCCGTAAAGGCATGATTCTCACCTACATCGCCTCCCGATATTGTTTCGCTTTACTTCTCGGAGAGAGCAGCTATGGTTACCGATTCGCCAGCACGGCGAACGGATGAGAAGAAATGACGTTATGTCAGTTCATCGAACAAGTTTGCGAGGAGCGTACGAAGGCAGCGGCCCAGCTAGTGGTCCGTATGCCAAATACATCCTTCAGGCAC
>Ga0207780_1000315_pt1 | contig 13492 bp, 13 predicted proteins | sample LuqExpMetageno45_FD_187803 | JGI IMG/M metagenome (GOLD analysis project Ga0207780, IMG submission 187803) | Tropical forest soil microbial communities from Luquillo Experimental Forest, Puerto Rico - Sample 45 (SPAdes) | ecosystem: Environmental > Terrestrial > Soil > Tropical forest ...
CCCGCCAGTGCCCCCTGAAGAGGTTTCACCGTTGGGAAATCAGCTGACGACGTGCTCCCCGTCACGTAGGCATGTCCAGCGCTGTCCACTGCTATGCTACTGGCCGAGTCTGGCCCATGCCCGCCAAGATAGAACCAGTACAAGAACGCGGTTCCTCCTGCACTGATCTTCGTCACAAAGGCTCTTGTAGTCGCGCACCAGGGTATGGGTTTCCCCGGGCACAAAAACGACGACGGGGAGCTCCCGGTCACGTAAGCATTTCCAGCACTGTCCACGGCAATGCCGTTGCCATGGAATTCACCACTCCCAGCAAGAAAGGTCGAGTACACCAGTGCGGACCCGCTTGCGTTGAGTTCAAATGCAATCGCCTGAGGCGCGTAGCAAAGCTGGAAGTACTGAGAAAACGGAGGACAGGGGGACATTGTGAGAGATGCTTGAAGAGCGTTAGCCATCGGGAAGTCCGGCGCATTACTGCTTCCAGTGACGTAGGCATTGCCAAGGCCATCCAGCGCAATGGCGGCTCCGCCACTGTACCCGATGTATCCGGCTTCCCCGGCCCCACCTAGATAGGTGGAGTACACCAGCGCCGAGCCGTCCGGGCTCAGTTTGCTCACAAAGACGTCTTGATTGCCTGCAAGGGCCCCTTGCAGTGTATTGGCGGTTGGGAAATCCAGCGAGTCGGTGGTTCCGGTCACGTACGCGTTCCCGGAGTTGTCCACTGCGATGCCCCTGGCAAAATCACCCTGTCCGCCCCCGCCCCCGCTGCCACCGAGGTATGTCGAGTACTCCAGCACAGGGTCGATGATCAGGGCGTGCGCATGGTCATATTCGCCAAGCTTAAAACCAACCTGGTTGTTGGAGGACAGCAGATAGCTTGCTTCGACCGCCTTCTTCTCGCCGGAGATCGTTTGATAGGCCACAGGTTTTTGCATTCGGATGCCATCGCTCCCCAAATCCACAACTAATTCCCCTTGGGCGTTGACATAGAGCTTCTCGCGTCCTTCGAATTTCAACCGGATCACACTGGGATCTACCCCGGGCGCAAGCAGAAAGTCGTATTCGAGCTGCCCTTGATTGCCGTGGTAAAGGAGATCCACGCCGGGATACACGCCTTCGTATTTCACATTGGCATACATGGAAACGTTGGCGCGCCACTTTGCGGGATCATTCCCCATGAAATAGTTGACCTTACCTTCGAGTTCCTGAACGCCAAGTACTAGTGGCGACCGATTCGCTCCTGCAAGATGCATGGTCACTGCCTCGGACGGATTTGACTGGCTGGTGTCCTGCAGGCCAGCAGGTTGGGAGGAATCGTGCGCTTCCGAAAAACCGGACGAATGGGAAGTAGCTCTCTTGAGCAGGAGCACGGCTTCGCGGCTCGTGAGGAACAGCCAATAGCCATGGCCGCGCGCGAAGAACTTCACTTGCCTGTCCGTTTGTCCCGTATTGGCTTCAAAACCGAGCGGTAGTTTTCCGTACGCCGACAGTATCTCTCTCTTGTGAAGAGCCGAGACTGCATGTGAGTTCGTCTGCGCCGAGGCACACGAAGAAAGCAGGGCAAGGCATAAGAAGACTAACCCGAATCTGCGCATGAGGATCCTCCCAGTGGAAGGGCTGACCCCGGGCAGGATCAGAGCGAAGGCAGCAATCGGCAGACAAAGTGACGAAGCTGCGCGGCCTGCAGGAGGGTACTCTGTGGGTGGAGAGTAGTTCCGCGTTTCTGTTCGAGTCAAATTAAATGATGGTGAACAGAAGCTTGCAATTAAGTGATTGCGACGTCTCTGAGCAACCCGAGTGGAAGTCCGATGGTGGTTTGAGGATGGTCCCTTGCGGTGGATTTCTTCCTTGAGATCGCATTCATGCCGCGCGCGGCTTCGATGGATTCGAAATGGATTACTTTTTCGATCCGGGATTGCGAGTCTGAGTTTTCTGTTTCAAGGGTCCGCGGAAGAACCCAGCGTTGAATGTGACGCACCGTCGCCTCTAAGTCGATTTTCGGCCTGGCCTTCGGCCTCCTGTGGTCTATGTGGAATGAAGGGGAGTTTGTCTCAACAAAATGGAAGGGGAAGGCAGGGGAAAGACAAAATGGTTCGAACGCCCCGGGTTTCGTTTTCGAACTACAGGCCTGTCGGTCTTCCCGGCTACTTGTCGGGCCAACGCGGGTAGCGATTTTCGCGCTGGGATCTGACATTATGGCTACAGATGACAGCTTATAACCTGCCGTCGTATGGCAAAGTGCCAGCCTATAAGCTGAAACTGCAGGGACTCAGCGAATCCCGCCACCCATCCCGCCATAGATCCAGCCAAATATGTAGCCACAATCAGCCTTGATTTACGTTTAATACGATGATATGTGATAGGTTACAATGAAGGACAAAGTCGCCATTCATCTCGCCAAACATCCGGCCAAAAAAGCCGCCACGAAGACACCCGACGCCCTTTCGGATCGCGGGGAAGCGACACCAGAAATGGAGCCCCTGCTGATTGGCGAGACATCGAGATTCCGAGGTCCGTTGACAGACCTCGCGATTGATCTCGTGCAAAAATCCGCCCGGTTTCGCGGCAGCCTGCCCTCCAGCCTGCTCACTTCCCTGGCCGATCTCGTTCGCTCGATGAATTGCTATTACAGCAATCTCATCGAAGGGCATAACACCCACCCTATCGATATCGAGCGCGCTCTCAAGAACGACTACAGCAAGGAGCCTCACAAGCGCAATTTGCAACTCGAGGCCAAAGCTCACATCACCGTCCAAAAATGGATTGATGGTGGCGGGCTTCGAAACGCACGCGCGGTCTCCGAAGACGGCATTTGCGAGATTCATCGTCGCTTTTGTGCAGAGTTGCCAGAAGAACTATTGTGGATGGAAGACCCAGACACGAAAGAGCGAATCAAGATTGTGCCCGGCGAATTGCGTCGAGGAGACGTAAAGGTCGGACACCACGTACCCATCAGTCCGGGCGCCGTTCCACGGTTTCTCGACCGGTTTGAACAGGTTTACGGCCATCTCGGCAAGACCGACGCAATTCTTGGAACTGCTCCCGGACACCATCGGCTCTTATGGATTCACCCCTTTTGGGATGGGAACGGGCGCGTCGCCCGGCTGATGTCACACGCCGTGCTATTGGAGACGCTCGATACCGGCGCAGTCTGGTCGGTCGCTCGCGGCCTTGCCCGAAAAGTCTCGGAATACAAAAGGCACCTCGCGGCCTGCGACTCACCACGGCGCAACGATCTGGACGGCCGAGGCTCCTTGAGCGAGGAAGCCCTAGCTGCATTCGCGAAGTTCTTCTTGGAAGTTTGCATCGACCAAGTCGAGTTCATGGAGGGATTGATGCAGCCCGATGCTCTCCGCGCACGCATTCTTCTGTGGGCGGAGGAACAAATTAAATTGTCAAAGTTGCCGCCGAGTTCGGGCCGGGTGCTCGAAGCCGTACTTTACCGCGGAAACTTGGCGCGGAGTGCTGTGCCCAGCGTCGCCGGTGCATCAACACGCACAGCCACGCGCGTAGTTTCGGCATTGACGGAAGCGGGCGTTCTCACTTCCGATACCCCATATGCCCCAGTACGTCTTGCTTTCCCAGCTGCTCTCGCGGAACGCTGGATGCCCGGACTTTTCCCCGAGAAGCGAGAGTGACGGTTTTCCTCGAACCACACGCAGTTCACTTACCGCCGATACGCCCATGACTTAAGGTCATTGCAACGGTCTGGGCAACCGTTGCCTCTTCAGAAGCCGACGTAAGTTACCGTCTGACAAATTCTGGATGCCGAGATTCTTCCGGAACTCCCTACAAGCCCGTTTCCCAAAACCTATCCTTCGTTCGCGACGAACTCATTCTCGATGATCGAGTTGGCCGGTGGTCAACAGTTGATAGCCGAACCGGGAAGCTGGCAGCTCAGCGATAACATAGAATAGTAAGATGCCCAAACCACCTGCAGACCAGTCGGCACAAAGCACCAAGAAGCGCGCCTCCAAAGCATCGAAAGCGTCGCAGACCGCCAAGAAAAGTAGTTCTAAAGCACCCAGATCGCGGCCGGCCCCAGAGACGGGCAGTACAGGCGACTCTTTGACCTTAACGGAATTGTTGTCCAGCAGCACCGCCCGTCTTCCGAAACGCTACGACGAAGACATAGAGAGGTATCTGGCACAACTCTTCAATGATTATGTGGAGGGTGTCGCTCGGCTTTCGATGAAAGGCACTGGTGCAAGGGCCGTCAGGAACGAAATCGGAACGATACAGGGACTATCTCAGGGAATTCTCTCAACCCTCGACCAATACCTATCCGGTCACACATTCGATGCGTTTCAGAAGTTTAGTGACACGATCGGTCAAGTGCGCCATCGGCTTCAAAACCTGGTGCTTCCGCTTGTAGACCTATTAGGAGTGAATCAATCGAAACGAGGATTTGAGTACCACGGTGATTTGTACCGGCTTCGAACGGGCCCACTCACTCAGTTGACGAAGAGAGACATCTTTCACATTCCCTTCGAAAAACGACAGCTAGTTGCGTCTCAGCGGTACAGCATTCCTGGATTGCCAAGCCTCTATCTTGCCAGTTCGCTTTGGATAGCATGGGAAGAGCTCGGCCGACCTGATTTGGCTTCGATTCACGCTTCGCGGTTCGAAGGAAAGGGAGGCCTCAGAGTTCTGGACTTCGGATGGAGCCCTTCTCTCGCTGGAGGCTTTTCGGTTTTCGGCGATTCAGATGGCGCGGAGGCGTTTGGAGAATTTGCACAAGGGCAAGCAATCATCTGGCCACTTATCGCTGCGTGTTTCCTTGTCCGAAGGCACCCTGGAACGCCTTTCGTACCCGAGTACATTATTCCTCAGTTCCTACTCCAGTGGGTTCAGAGGGAGAAGGACCTCGACGGAATCCGCTACTTCTCAACTAAACTGGCTGCGATGGATGGAGCAAAAAATCGAGCATTCAACTTTGTCTTCCCAGTTCGACATAAAGCACCTAGAGGCATCTGCGGCGGACTTCAGGATTCCTTCGCTCTGACACCTCCGGTCTCTTGGCCAATGCTTCAATCCTGGCAGCCAAAGATTATGGGTGCCCAGCTTCCTGCTCCTGGTACCCTCGATCTCGCAGAGGGGTTTCCTGTCGCTTATTCAGAGACCGAGTTCTTCGCTCTGGAGCAGAAGCTCAAGGGCGGCCTCAGTGCCACCAAAATCATTGGGTCATAGCGGCTGGAACAGTCCAGCTGTAAGGGCCATTATTGAGCCCAATAAGTACCCACGAGTCGGCTTTAGGAAGCTGTGATTCAGGATTTCAAACGGATTACAGGCTACCTCGAAAAAATTCGCGATGGGCGAATCACACCGTTGTAGGGCCACAGCAAGGTGCCGCAACGGTCTAGGGAATCGTTTTCAGTCTTCGGCATTGAAAGATGCAAATACAATCAAAGCTGGGGCAGAAATTTCGCGAAGCACAATTACTGCTTTGCACCCTAAAAACGCCCGCATTGCAAAGTTCGCCCAATATGGCTTCCGGCGGACCGGGGCGTTTAGGTGCGACTAGCGACCAAGCCAAGACCCCGCGTTGCGACTAGATAGATTTGCCATGAGAATGGGCATCGGCCGCAATCTGTCCACGAGTAAACGATAGCGATCCTTTAGGGAGATATTTTTCTTAGACGCCTGTCAGATAGAAGGCGGCCCACCAGAAGGAGTGGGCGAAGTCCCTGCGGTCCGGATCCTGGCCAAGGACTTGAGCGAGGAAGCTGTCCGCCACAGTTTCGGGCATACGTGTGCTGGACGACTGGGGACTATGTCGCTCGAAGTACTCGGCCTTCTCGCGGTTGGCCGACGTCGCGAATCGCAGCCGAACCAGCTAATTCGGGAGCTGGCGTGAGGACTGGCTTTTTGTATTTCTTGAAGTTGATGATGGCGAATCCGGAGCGGTCACGGTAACGAATGAGCGCGGCCGAGTCACCGAGACGTTGAACGAAGTCATAGGCGGACGAGGCTACAACAGCAGATCGTCCGACCTCTTTAATGGACGCTGGGTTGCTCACATCGAGGATCGCGAGAGACTTTCCTTGGTCTTGCTCCAGGTATAGAAACGCCTGCCCTCTTCCGTTTCTGTACAGAAACATAGCCTCACTCGAGCGCTGCGCTAGCTCAGTGAGATCAACCGGGGAGTCCACTACAATTGACTTCGAGTGGGGTTTGGTTGCTGCTTGCGCGCTTGTAGTAATGGCAAACAGCGCGACGACTGCCGCTCTCTTGATATTGGTGCTCATTTATTCTCCTCCTATTCAGTTTTCTTGACTGCTTTTCATACTGGCACTCGCTCCTGTATCTGCAGTCAGTGCGCCAATCGCAAGGTACTGAAACGAAATGGTCTGTCGACGCGCAGCTCGCTTCATTTCCGGCAAAATGCCGGAGTTACAGCGGACCGAGCAGACTTAGCAGAAAAAGGGCATCGCAAGCTGGGTTGCCCAGGTCGAAGAAGATGGCGGGCACATCAATTCCGACGTCAAGACCGGCGACAGTCATCCAGTACTTTGGTGGCTTGGGATCAGAGTGGAATTCGGAACAAGCGTGAAGTCTTCAAGAAGACTACTTAACTGCTTGACGCTTTCTCCCGTATCTATCGATACCGAGGCGTCTCATCTTTGTTTCGAGCGTCTGCCGTGGGATTCCGAGCTTTGCGGCCGCACCGGTAGGCCCCGCTATGCGGCCGTGGCTCTCAGCGAGAGCGGCTTCGATCATCTCCAATTCACGATCAGCCAGAGCCGAAAGGCCTTCCTTCGGCCGCGAAGATTCAATCGGCGCAGCTTTGAGCCAGCTTTCGTCGACCAAGAAAGTGTCCGTCTCAGTGAGGATGACCGCCCGTTCCACGACGTTTTGCAATTCGCGAATGTTCCCAGGCCAGCCGTACTTTCTGAACATCGCTAAGGTATCTTTGCCGATATGCCGGATGCTCTTCCCGGAGCTTTTGGCAAACCGCCCCACAAAATATTCCACTAGCAAGGGAATATCTTCGGCTCGCTCGCGCAGCGGAGGAATGGCGATCGGAAAAACGTTCAAGCGATAAAAGAGATCTTGGCGAAATGTTCCGGCAGCGACGGCAGCCGTCAGGTCGCGATTGGTTGCCGCGATTACGCGGATGTTTATCGCGATCGGACGATTACTCCCAACCCGCTCGAATTCGCGCTCTTGCAGCACACGCAATAGCGCGATCTGAGTGTCCATGGGCAGTTCCCCGATTTCATCCAGGAACAGCGTTCCGCCATCAGCCGCCTCAAACCGTCCTACTCGCCGTTGCAGCGCCCCGGTAAATGCGCCCCTTTCGTGTCCGAAAAGCTCCGATGCAATGAGCGATTGTGGAATTGCCGCGCAGTTGACCCGAATAAAAGCTCTGGTTGAGCGCTTCGATCTGCGATGCAGAGCACGAGCAATCAACTCCTTACCGGTCCCAGTTTCACCAGTAATCAGAACCGTCGAATCGGAAGGCGCAACTTTCTCCACTTGCTTCAGCACCTGGCTCATTTGTCCTGAAGCACCGATGATTTCCTCAAACATCGACGTCCGGTCGATTTCTTCTCGCAGGACGAGGTTTTCATTGCGGAGCCGCTCTTCCGTCTTCTTTTGGTCGTCGATGTCGGTTCCGGCAACGTACCAGCGGGTCACTTCCCCGTGCTCGTCCCGCACCGGGTTGTACCTAATGGCGTGCCAGCGATATTCACCGTTCTTTTGCCGCAACCGCACTTCGAGCTCGAATGGATCTCCACGCGAGAGACCCGCCTCGCGCTCACTTCCAAGACGGGCTCTGTCGTCCGGGTGGTTAGCCAAGTGGAGGAAAGTATTCTTCTTGATCTCTTCCATCGTGCGCCCCGTGCTCTCAAGGGCCGCCCGATTGGCATAGAGTGTTGTTCCGTCTGCCGCCAGCACCACGACCGCTTGACGAATGGCATCGAGAATTGTGCGCAGATCCTCTTCGTTTTTCTGCAGTTTCTGTTCGGCACGCTTGAGGTCATCAATGTCAGTAATAAGAAAGTACCAGGCCGTTATGTTTCCTTCCGTATTACGCGCTGGGCAACCGCGAACCTGGAACCATCTGTAAACGCCGTCAGCGCGTTTACAACGATGCTCGATCTCATACCCCTCTCCCGCCTCGATCGCCTTCGTTAGGGTGTCGATTGCGCGAGGAAGATCATCAGGATGAACAATACCCAGGCGGGACCAGTCCTTTAACTCTTCTTTCGATTTGCCAAAATATTCCAGGGTTTGGCGATTGATAAACTCCGGCTCGCCGGTTGCACTCAATGCGTACACGAACCCGGGGACATTGTCGATGATCTGCCGCCAAGAGAGCTCGTCCGCCTGCAGCACTTCCTCTCTTCGCTTGCGATCTTCGATATCGATATTTATTCCGAACCATCTCAGGATTTTCCCGGACTCATCCTGCAACGGATTCGCGCGAAATATGAACCAGCGATACGCCCCATCGAAGCGGCGGATTCGCGCTTCCATATCAAAAGGTGCGCCCGAAGCCAGACATGAGCGCCAACATTGCATTAGACCATCGCGGTCATCAGGATAAATGGCGGCCGCCCATCCCCAGCCCTCGGCTTGTTCCGCGGTCATGGACGTGAATTCAAGCCAGGCATGATTGCAGCAATCGACCGCACCGTCAGGCGTGGCACTCCAAAGCATCTCAGGAATCATATCGATAAATGCTAGGAGTTCTGACAGAGCTTGATTTTGGCGTTCAAGCATACTCATCGGTTGCGCCAATTACTTCGACAGTCCACACTCGGCCTGCCGAATTATACGTTCTGCCCAAGTAGAACCCCAAGCATTTCGGCTGGCGCCAGTCCTTTTCGAGAGTCACTCTTACACGGCCTGTGTCCCTGACCGGGTTCGCAAGTTACGAACTCCAGTATCGCTGAGAGGCACTGCATAAGTCCCATGTCCTCGCCTTTGCAGCAAATCGGGATCAAACAAATGCGATTGTCGACCAACCGCCGGCAAGTCGTCGTTTTGCTCACAAGGGTCAACTCGGAAGCTCGCTAGAAACGGCGTTGTGACCAGTAACCGAGCCCAGTTCGCGGATGGTCGCGACGAACTGAGCGGGCCGGCTCCCTTTCAGCCTTGAGTCGTATTCACGATTAGCGGTCCACGAACCTCACCAACGTCTTAGCCACGCTTTCAAAAACAGCATTTTCACCGAGAGATTTGCTGACAATCATGGCACCTTCGAGAGACGCGATAATATGGAGTGCGTTGGCCTTTGCTTTTGTATCGCTAAACCCGGCCGCCGTTAGCGCGGTTGTCAACCATTCAATGTTTTTATTAAAAAAAGCCTTCGTATTCCCACCGACACTGGTGGGGAGACTACCGATTTCAGCTCCTAGCACGGCGCAGAGACATAGCTTCCCATCCTGTATGAGCGCTTGCTGGAACATCGATACATAGTGCTTGATTGCCGTCCTGGCGGCCCCGCCGAAATCGGTAGGTTCTCCCAAACTCTGAAGGAATCTAGCGGTGTAGCGTTCGGTGACAGCGTCGCCAAGATCCGCCTTCCCCGGGAAATGATAGTGCACACTGGCGGCCTTGATACCGACCGCATTGGCAACGTCGCGTGTGCTGAAGCCATTGAAGCCGAGGCGGCGGATCATGGCTTCGGAAACATCGAGGATCTCTTCTCGTTTGTTGGCGTCGTTCATCGGTGTTTGTCGCTCCGTCCCTACCTAATGTTAGATAGCACTTGACAAGAAAAAGGGCAAGTGCGAAACTGAGCCTACCTAACGCTAGTTAGATAACTAGCAGAAAGAGAGTTTATCATGGCAAAAACGCGAGTATTGATGGTGCTGACATCCCACGACACGATGGGAGTGAGCGGCAAGAGGACTGGCAACTGGTTCGATGAAGTTGCGACGCCGTTTTACAGATTCAAGGAGGCTGGGTTCGACGTGACGCTGGCCAGTCCCAGTGGTGGCGCAGCTCCAATCGATCCATTCAGCTATGACGATCTATTCATGACCGACGAAACTCGCAAGTTTCTCGCTGACGAGGGAGCGCAACGGATGCTGGCGAATACCCTTGAGTTTAGCGAAATAGACACGAATGGATATGACGGCGTGTTTTTCCCCGGCGGTTATGGGCAACTGTGGGATCTGGCCAGCAATTCAAAAGTCATCCGATCGATTGAGAGCTGGATTGAGAGAAAGACTCCCATTGCCATGGTCTGCCATGCGCCGGCGATTCTGCGGGACGCGAAAAAGCGCAATGGTGAGCAACTGGTGAAGGGGATGAACGTCACGGGCTTTACCGACGCTGAGGACGATGAACTCGATTTGTCGCGCCACCTGCTCTTTTCTCTGGAGCGTGCATTGGTCACCAACGGAGCAAACTTCACGCGTTCGAAGCGGAATTGGCTCCCAAACGTGGTTCAGGATGGCGCGCTCTTAACCGGCCAGAATCCGGCGTCAGCGGCACCGCTGGCAGACACGCTCATTGGCAGACTGAGGGATCTAAAGTAGTGATGTCGCGCCAAACGGGAGTTTGCGTCCCCTCTCAGAGGTGATGCCGAATGTGTTGGTCCCTAGCCTGTTGAGCAAACGGGTGCGAATGAGAAGCCGGGCTTCTACTGCCGAATCATTTGGAGGGTCATCTGGAGCATCTTATGAAAAGCGTATCCGATTCCGGATTCCGCCGGGCTATTCGCAGAGACTTGGCGGGCGCCAAGGATGTTCAACAGGCATTTTTCCCGCCCGAGAGCTTATCCATTCCCTGCATCGCGTGCCACACTTTCTACCAGCCGGCTCACGAGATTGGCGGTGACTATTACGATTTTTTCTCTTTGCGGGACGGACGATGGGGCATCGCAATTGGAGATGTATCCGGGAAAGGAATTAGTGCAGCCTTGATCATGGCCAGCCTCCAAGCATCCGTCAGGGCGCAAGCGTTACATCCGCATTTGCACCTTTCAACCCTCATCGAGAATGTCAATCGGCTTGTTTATGAATCTTCTCCGACACACTTGTTCGCATCACTTTTCTATTCGGAATACGAGCCAGCCACTCGGATGTTGAGATTCGTGAACGCAGGCCACAATCCTCCGATCGTTGTCCGTCCCCGGAATGGGTCATGCGAAATGTTCTACCTGAACTCCACCGGCGTGCCCGTGGGAATTTCAGCAGATTCGCAATTCGCCTCCGGAACTTTTCAGTTCGAGATTGATGATCTCCTGATTGCTTACACCGACGGAGTTACGGAAACGGAGAACGATCAGGGCGAAGAGTGGGGACAGCAAAGGCTCGAAAACCTACTGCGCTCCTGCAGCCGCAAGACGCCAGAGCAAATCATCAAAGACATTCTGGATCAAGTGTCAATGTTCGCGAATGGCCGGCCACAACAGGACGACATGACGCTAGTAGTAATGGCCGTGCAAGGCGGCTGCGTGTGAGTACAAACAGGGCAGAAAAAATTAGCAAGCCGCTGCCGTTCCTCACTGATGTTTGGGCAAAGTGGGGAACAGTTGTCGCCGAACTGCGGTCATTTCCCGAAAAAATTGTCCTTCTATCCGCCGTAAAGCAGTGATTCCGAACAACAGCGCCTGAGACTTCTCAACTTGAAAGTCCGTTGACATCCCGCGGCTTATAACGACGCAATCATCCGCGGCGTCGAGTTCGCGCGCTCTGAAAACCTTTGAGCACTGCCTCAGCGGGCGAAAGAATCGGAACCACCTTCGAATTCCCATAAAGCATTCGAATGGAGAAAGCGCCGTCGATGATGTTCAGTATCGCCGCGGCTGCAGTCCTTTTGTCGACGATTGCGAAGGGCTCTAACAGGTCGGTTAGATAGTCAACAATTTTGTTCTGGTGCTTGATCGCCAGGCGATGGTACGGGTGGTCAATATCCGGGTATTCGGATGCGATTCGAAGGAACGGGCAGCCGATTATTTGGGGCCAGTTCGCCATTTGTTCGAATTTGATTAGAGCCTCACGCAGATCCTTTGGGGACGTGGGTTGAGCGAGATAGTCCCAAAGGGCTCGGTCGCGGCTATCGAGGTATGCGAGTACAAGGGCATCCTTGCTTTCGAAATGCCGGTAGAAGGTCGCCTTTGCAACTTCGGCGAGGGACATGATCTTCTCGGTACCGGTCACGCGTACGCCGTCTGCGTAGAAGAGTCGGTCGGCCACCTCCAGGATTCTCTCCCGCGGATCGGATTTCTTGCTCTTACCCATAAAACTCATGTTGACGCGAGACAGCCCTGTCTGTCTATAATAATCAAAGTAGACAGACATGTCTGTCTACTGAAAATTTCGAGAAAGGAAATCCCTGTTGTGAGTACGCAGACCAATCTCTTCCTTCCCCTCGGCGTGGAAACCGCCCCGGAGAAGTCTCGGCCACTTCTAGAAAAGATCCAAAAATCATTTAAGTTCATTCCGAACCTCTTTGGAGTGTTCGCGAACTCCCCCGTTTTGCTTGAGGGCTATTTGGGCCTCGAAGGCGTGTTTGAGGAGGGGAGCCTGAGTCCTGTGGAGCGCTCGATCGTTCTACTCGCCGCCAGTGTTGAAAACAACTGCCTATATTGCATCGCGGCTCACAGCACGGTGTTGAAGGCCTTCCATGTGCCGTCCGAGGTCGTCTCTGCCGTCAGGTCCAACCGGCCGCTACCCGACCCGAAGCTCAACGCACTCGTGGTTCTCACGAAGGAGGTGGTCTCCAAGCGCGGATATGTGGGAATGCAGGCGATCGAGAACTTCCTCGGCGCAGGGTACAGGAAGGATCAAATCCTTGAGGTTCTGATCGGCGTCGCTCTCAAGACGATCAGCAACTATTTGGATCACATTTCTCCCACTGAATTGGATCAGGCGTTTCAAGCCGAAGGTTAAGACAATGTCTCGTGGCCAAACTAAAGCATTATCGCTGTTCCTGGGAGTTCTCATGTCCATGTTTGGTTTCCTGAAATTCTTCCAGCCATTCCGTGGATGGTTTGAAATCCAGATTCAACAAAGTCACCTGCCGAACGAGGCGATTCTCGCGGGCAAATTGGCGGAAATGGTTACCGGTTGCCTGTTTTTGCTGGCATGGCTTCGAAGATCGTTGGCCGTAAAGAGAAGAGATCAACTCCTCCTGATCGCGTGTTCGATCCTCGTCGCTCAGATGGGCACGGCGATCTATGTCCATCTGCAGCCTCAGGTGCCTGCTAGCGTTCTTCCTCTCGGTATCAAGCCACCTGTGATTCCCTTTGTGGTGCTCCTCCTCGCATCGCTCACCGCCTTTGCCGTTTGGAAGGATCTGCGAGCAGAGAGGGCCTCCGCATGACAAGCCTTTACGACCCCATCGTTCTCGGCGACATGAAACTCGGCAATCGTGTCTTAATGGCGCCATTGACCCGCAATCGCGCTACGCCAGACGGGGTGCCCGGTCGGTTGGCATCGACGTACTACAGCCAGCGTGCATCGGCCGGCCTGATTGTCACGGAGGCGACGCAAATCTCGCCCATGGGCAAGGGTTATATCAACACTCCAGG